>Ga0075011_10000534_pt1 | contig 20334 bp, 12 predicted proteins | sample TARM_MetaG_T_14_FD_72354 | JGI IMG/M metagenome (GOLD analysis project Ga0075011, IMG submission 72354) | Freshwater microbial communities from Pennsylvania, USA, analyzing microbe dynamics in response to fracking - TARM_MetaG_T_14 | ecosystem: Environmental > Aquatic > Freshwater > River... | reverse complement strand
ACAGAGATATGATTATATTATTGTTGGCGGTGGATCGGCTGGTAGCGTGCTGGCCAACCGCCTGAGCGCCAACCCAAAAAATAAAGTCCTGGTTCTTGAGGCTGGTAAGCCCGATTACAAGTGGGATTTTCGCATCCATATGCCCGCAGCGCTGACCTATCTGCTGACCGACAAGACCTACAACTGGCTTTATCAATCGTCTCCCGAGCCACAGATGAACAATCGCCAAATCGCTCATCCGCGCGGTAAAGTACTCGGCGGTTCGAGCAGTATCAACGGCATGATCTACATCCGCGGTAACGCCATGGATTATGAAAAATGGGGCAGTAACAAGGGGTTGGAAAGTTGGGATTATTCTCACTGTCTCCCTTATTTCAAAAAATCTGAAACTCGCTTAAAAGGCGCTGACCAATACCACGCTTCCAATGGCCCGCTCAATCTAACCACAGCGGAGTGTGACAACCCCCTTTTTGACGCCTTTTTCAAGGCAACTGCGCAAGCAGGTCATCCCCAGACCGACGATGTCAATGGCTATCAGCAGGAGGGGTTCGGCCGCTTTGACCAGAATATCTATAGGGCTCGTCGCTACAGCGCCGCCCGGGCCTATCTCCATCCGATCAAGAACCGCTCGAATCTCACGGTTCAGTGCCGAGCCATGGCTTCGCGTATTCTCTTTGAAGGGAAAAAAGCAACCGGCGTTGAATATACAAGGGGAAGCAATACCCATAAGGTCTACGGCAATGAAATCATCTCCTGCGGCGGAGCAATCAATTCTCCGCAGCTGCTGCAGCTTTCCGGCATCGGCAACCGCGAACATTTGCAGGGTCTGGGTATCGATCTGGTCCACGAACTTCCCGGCGTTGGCGAGAACCTGCAGGACCATCTGGAATTGTATGTTCAGTATGCCTGTACTAAACCGGTCAGTATGTACCCGGCTCTAAAATGGTACAACCAGCCAAAAATAGGTTTTGATTGGCTGTTTAACCGTAAGGGCGCAGCAGCTACCAACCATTTCGAAGCAGGGGGCTTTATCCGCGGCAACGAACAAGTCGCCTATCCCAATCTGCAATTCCATTTCTTGCCGATAGCCATTCGTTATGACGGCACTGCACCCGTCAAGGGGCATGGTTTTCAGCTGCATGTCGGACCGATGAATACCGATGTGCGTGGTCACGTTAAGATCACATCGAAACAGGCGAGTGATTATCCGGAGATTTTCTTCAACTATTTGTCCACCGAGCAGGAGCGCCGCGAATGGGTAGAAGCTATCAAATGTTCACGGGAGATAATCAATCAGAAGGCTTTTGATGATCTGCGCGGCAAGGAGTTGTCGCCCGGTATAGAGGCGCAGACCGATGAGGAGATCCTTGACTTTGTCTCCCGTGAAGGAGAAAGCGCCTACCATCCAAGTTGTACCTGCAAGATGGGCTACGACGAGATGGCTGTGGTGGATGCTGAATTGCGCGTCCATGGAATCGAGAATCTGCGCGTGGTTGATGCTTCTGTATTCCCTTCGATAACCAATGGCAATATTTATGCCCCTGTGATGATGGTGGCAGAAAAAGCGGCCGATCTGATCCTTGGTAATACGCCCGATGCGCCGTCACCCGCTCCTTTTTATAAGCATTCGATGGTGTAAGAAAAGCACGGCATTAGTTATGGTATCTAATGCCGTTTTAAATTAATTTACTTTCTTGATTTTTAGTACGCTTTGCTTAGTTCGAAGCGTGCGGCATCATTATCCGATATCTAATTTATCGTTAGCGCAGTAAGCGGGCTAAGTGGTTGAATTGAAATCTCAATTATAAAGACTCATCGCTTTGAATCTTCCCTATCAGCAATACCGGCGCCGCATCTATTTCAGAGGCATCCATCATGGAGGCAATACGTTCAACGGCGGAGAGTAACTGGCTTTGCTCCCATTCCTCAAGGTTTTTGTAGCGTTTAATAAAATTTTCTTGAAGAGGTTTTGGTGCGTCACTTAATAACTTTTGTCCTACTTCACTTAACGATAAATGCACTTTACGTTTATCGGTTTCACTGCGTGTTCTAATGACTAAATGGCGGCTTTCAAGTCTGTCGAGAATCGTTGTGACGGTTGCTGCACTTAACGTGATCTCTTGAGCTATCTGCTTTGCAAGCGGCGCGTCAAGTTGCGCTATTTTGCGCATAACTATTAATTGCGGCACAGTTAAACCTGAGTCTTTATTTAACTGCCGGGAATGTACGCTGATAGCTCTGATCACCCGGCGTAATGAAATTAATAGTTGTTCGTATTTTTCCATCATTTTCTCACTATTTTCTGCGTACCTTAACAGAAAAAATCATAAGACTCCGCATAAAAAACAACAGAATAACGTGAGGCGCTATTCTGTTCTTTTTATTGATCTACAAATCTACAAAATATGTTGATAATAGCTCAATACGTTAGTGCTTTTAAGCTTTGTTCGCATATCTAAAAAGGCTAATTTGAACTATCGCCAATAAGTTTTCCAAGCATGGCATAATAAATCTCGTGGTCGCCAACATAACCCACTAACTGACCATCTTGCTCGACTAATACACCGTGCCCAGACTGATAGCGAAGCGTCATAACGGTTTCCATTTTAGTCGTAAGCGACACCACCAAGGCATGCTTTTTATCGACGCTGTCCGTATCACCATCACGCCATAGCTGCAAAGATACGTTCATCTCGCCGTAACGAATCGCGCTGTTACTAATGCTGTCGCCTTGATGCAGCCAGCAATCGTCACGCGGGCTAAGACAGATTTCATCTTTTTGTTCCGGGAGCTTATCTAACGGGCGCATTAACGCCTGTGCGTTAACAACATTGATAGGATTCGTATGCGCGACAAACGCCTCTACGTAATCATCCGCAGGATTCATAACAATGTTTTCCGGGGTGTCGTGCTGAACAATGACCCCATCTTTCATAATCGCAATATGATTGCCAAGCTTTAGGGCTTCGTCCAAATCATGACTGACAAACAAAACGGTTTTGTTTAATTGCTGTTGCAAGCGTAATAATTCATCCTGCAGCTCGCTTCTGATAAGCGGATCTAATGCCGAAAACGGCTCGTCCATTAAAATAATATCGGTTTCCATGGCAAATGCGCGTGCCAGACCAACACGTTGCTGCATACCACCAGAAAGCTCATGTGGTTTTTTATCCGCCCACTCGGCCAAGCCTACCAGCTCCAATTGCTCAATAGCTTTGCTGCGTACAGTGCGTTTATCCAACCCCTTTTGTTCCAAACCAAAGGCGACATTTTCAGCCACGGTTAGCCACGGCATGAGTGCGAATTTTTGGAACACCATAGTGATGCGGTTCATACGCACCTGACGCCGTTCACCTTCACTGAGTTCTTGAAAATTCTGAACACCTTGTTCGGTTTCCAAAAAGACATCACCGCGTGTCACGGGATTAAGCCCATTGGCGGTACGTAATAAGCTGGATTTACCCGAGCCGGAGAGGCCCATCAACACACATATTTCACCTTTGCCCACTTTTAAACAAACATCTCGTACGGCGGCAGTTAACCCCGTCTGCTCTTGAATCTCTTGCAGAGTTGCGCCACTGTCGATTAGCGGTAACGCGCGCTCTGGTTGCTTGCCAAAAACAACATCAACATTTTTAAACTCGATCATTTTATTAAGTCCTGTTGTTTATTTACTTTTAAATATGCGGTCAAGCATGATGGCAACCAATACAATGGCAAGTCCAGCTTCAAAACCCGTTGCAATATTCACTGTATTAAGCGCCCGTACCACAGGTTTACCCAAACCATCTGCGCCCACTAAGGCCGCAATAACTACCATAGACAAACTGAGCATAATGCATTGTGTAATGCCGGCTCGAATACTTGACATGGCCGCCGGAATTTCAACTTTTAAAAGTAAGCTATGGTTAGTGCAACCAAATGCACGACCCGCTTCCAATAACTCTTCGGGTACTTCGGAAATACCTAAGTGTGTCAGCCTGATGGGCGCTGCTATGGCGAACACTATGGTAGAAATAAGACCCGGAACCACGCCCAAGCCAAATAATGTTAATGCCGGAATAAGATACACAAAGGGGGGAATCGTCTGCATCAGGTCCAATAACGGCCGTATAAATCGGTATAACCTGGGACGATGTGCTGCGGCAATGCCAATGGGCACACCCAGTAATACGCAGAATCCGGTGGCGTAAATAATTAAAGAAAAGGTTTCAATGGTCTCTTCCCAATAGCCGAGATTCCAAATCAGCAGCAATGATAAAATAAAAAATGCCGTGACGGCTTTATTGCGCTGTTGCCAAAAAATCAAACCAGCCACAATGATAATAAATAGCCAGGGTGGCAGCATGAACAAAAAGTCTACTAAACTTTCGATCATGACTTCCAGTCCACTGGACAGCGCATCAAAAAAAGCACCGCAGTAGGTGATTAGCCCATCCATCATAGTCTCGGCCCACTGACCGATAGGTAATTTATGTTCTGTTATAAAACTCATGTTTTTAATGCCGTTTAATGTAAAGAAATTCAGGTTGACGCTTGCCAACCTGAAATAAAAATTAAAGCGCTAAATACGCTTTAACGGCGGGTAAAGCAGGCTGACCATCGAAGGTTTCAACACCTTTTAACCATGCATTCAAAACAGATGGATTATCTTTGAGCCAATCTGTTGCAGCAGCTTCCGGCTTTTTGCCATCATTTAAAATAGCGCCCATCACTTCGTTTTCAGCGGATAGGGTAAAGGTAAGGTTGGTTAGCAAGGTGCCCACATTTGAACATTCTTGCGTATAGCCTTTACGGACATTGGTGAATACACTAGCACCGCCAAAATCAGGGCCAAAAAATTCATCGCCACCCGCTAAATAAGCAAGTTCAAAATTTGCATTCATTGGGTGTGGTGCCCAGCCTAAAAATACCACCCAGTTGTCACGACGTGTAGCGCGTTTAACTTGTGAGATCATACCCGCTTCGCTGGACTCGACTAATTCAAACTCTTTTAGACCAAAGGCATCTTTATCGATCATGTCCTGGATCAAACGGTTACCGTCATTGCCCGGTTCAATACCATAGATTTCGCTATCAAATTTATCCGCAAACTTTACAAGATCGGTAAAGTTTTTAACGCCCGCATCATAAACATACTGTGGAACTGCTAAGGTGTATTTCGCACCGGATAAGTTTTTGTGAATGGTTTCTACGCTGCCCGCTTCACTATAAGCTTTAATATCCGCTTTCATTGTTGGCATCCAATTGCCGAGAAATACGTCGATGTCGCCATTTTCTATCGACTTATACGTAACCGGTACAGATAACAACTGAGTATCCGTTTTATAACCCATCCCTTTTAATAGGGTTGTGGTGATAGCTGTGGTTGAGGTGATATCTGTCCAGCCCACATCAGAAAAACGAACCGTCTCGCATTGATCCGCATTTGCTGTTAAGGCGACCGTGGCCGCCAGCATGGGAAGTATTGTTTTAAGTCTCATAATCGTTCCTTTTTTAGTTTGCGAGATAACAGATCGTTGCAAACAGCACTTACTTAAGGTGCCTGTTTTTGACGGTCTGATTGAAATACATTGCTGTATCTATTTAGATAAGCACTATATTAATTTCCTTTCTTAAACTTGATTAATCGTTTTAACCTGCCGCTTAGGGGCCTGTAATCGTTGATTGCTTTGCCAGTCACCTGCCACAGAGACTTTAGCTTTGCTGGGCGCAAGGAGTTTTTTACCTAAAATAATGTCGGCTGCACGCTCTGCCAGCATAATGGTCGGTGAATTTAAATTGCCGTTAGGAATGGTTGGGAAAATCGATGAGTCGACCACGCGCAGCGCTTTGATGCCGTGGACTTTAGTTTCAGAGTTCACCACCGACATGGCATCTTCCCCCATTTTGCATGAGCAGGAGGGGTGATAAGCACTTTCAACCGAACGCCTGACAAACTGATCAATTTCCTGATCGCTTTGTACCGTAAGCCCCGGCTGAATCTCTTCGCCGCGGTACTCATCTAAGCCTGGCTGATTGATGATTTCGCGGGTTAAGCGGACGCAGGCGCGAAATCCAGCAATATCATCCTGGTGTGATAAATAGTTAAATTGAATTTTTGGTGCAACATGGGCGTCTTTTGATACCACAGTCACCGCACCGCGGCTTTTGGGTTTATTATGGCCGACGTGAACTTGAAAACCATGACCTGCAAATGCTTCTTTACCGTCATAACGCATGGCTGCCGGTAGAAAGTGATACTGAATATCCGGCCACTGTAAATTAGCCTTAGAGCGGATAAATCCGCATGATTCGAAGTGATTGGTCGCACCTAAACCCGATTTATTTAATATCCAGCGCAGCCCAATCAATAATTTGTTTAACGGGTCAATTTTTCCGTTAAGGGTTATCGGTTGTAAGCATTTAAATTGAAAGTAAAACTCAAGATGGTCCTGAAGATTTTGACCCACACCCGGTAACTCATGGCGTTGCTTAATACCCGCTTTTGCTAATGTATCGGCTTCACCAATACCTGATAGCTGCAGAATATGTGGGGAACCGATTGAGCCGGCACAGAGCAGGACTTCTTTATGACAGTACATGTCCGTTAACTGACCTTTAGATTGGTAACGAACCCCCACAGCTTTTTTACCTTCAAGCAGCACTTTATGCACCAGGGCGTGCGTGACGACAGTCAGGTTGGCGCGCTTCATGGCCGGTCTTAAATAGGCATTGGCCGCAGACCAACGCAGCCCGTTTTTGACTGTCATGTGCATCGGGCCAAAACCTTCCTGCTGCTGCGCATTGTAATCTCTAGTAGCCAGATAACCGGCATCAACACCCGCATCCACAAAGGCCTGGTATAACGGGTTCTTCATGTTGTTGCCGTTATTCACTGCAAGCGGGCCAGTGTCTCCGCGATAGTCATTAGCGCCGAATGACCAGGTCTCGGCTTTTTTAAAGTAGGGCAGGCAATGTGCATAGTCCCAATCTTTAGCGCCCGATAACTGCCACTCGTCAAAATCACGCGCATGGCCGCGTACATAGACCATGCCGTTAATCGATGACGACCCTCCTAACACTTTACCTCGCGGGCAATGCATGCGGCGATTATCCAAAAACGGCTCGGCTTGTGTTTCAAACTGCCAGGCATATTTTTTACTGTTCATCGGTATTGATAATGCGGTGGGCATTTGAATAAAAATACTCTTATCGCTGCCGCCGGTTTCTAACACTAGTACTTTATTGTCGGGATCGGCTGACAGGCGATTTGCAAGGACGCAACCCGCGCTCCCTGCGCCTACAATGATGTAATCATATTGTGACTGCGTCATTTCCATTCCTTAAAACGGGCTTTCAAGCGGCTGCATGCCAACATATACGGCTTTAATCTGGGTATAGGCTTTGAGTGTTTCACTGCCATTTTCGCGGCCGACACCTGACATTTTATAGCCACCTACCGGCATTTCGGCTGGTGATGCGCCAAAAGCATTGATCCAGCAGATACCCGCTTGAATCTGATGTATCACCCGGTGAGCACGGGTAATATCCTGAGTAAACAGGCCTGCGGCTAATCCTAAGTGGGTACTGTTTGCGCGACGAATAACTTCATCTTCATCGCTGAACGTCATTACCGACATCACAGGGCCAAATATTTCCTCTTTAGAGATAGTCATTTCATCGCTACAGTCAGTGAAAATAGTCGGCGCAACAAAGAAACCCTGTGGTGCATTGTCAGGCTGTAATGCTTTACCGCCAGTAAGCAGGGTGGCGCCTTCTGCTTTTCCAATGGCAATGTAGTCGAGTACTTTTTGTTGATGGTCCTTTGAAATCAGTGGACCAAAATTGGTCTCACTGTTCATTGGATCGCCGCAGACAATATTTTGCTCGGTACGCTCAAGCAGACGTTTAATAAAACGAGGGTAAATACCCTGTTGAACAAACACGCGGGTGCCATTGGTACAGACTTCTCCCTGTGTATAAAAATTACCCAACATGGCCGCAGAGACCGCATTTTCCAGATCGGCATCATCAAAAATGATGATCGGTGATTTACCGCCTAATTCCATAGTGACAGCTTTTAGTGAACGTGCAGCCGCTGCCATCACTTTTTTGCCAGTACCGACTTCACCGGTAAAGGATATTTTGGCAATATCTTCATGGTTGGTTAGCCAGGCGCCAACATGACCATCTCCTTGCACCACGTTAAACACACCATCGGGAACACCCGCCTGAGTAAAGATTTCTGCTAAGCGCATTGCGCCGCGCGGTGTTTCTTCTGAGGGTTTAAAAATCATCACATTACCACAAGCTAAGGCCGGGGCGGCTTTCCAACAAGCAATCTGCAGCGGATAGTTCCACGCACCGATGCCGGCACAAATACCCAAGGGTTCGCGGCGAGTGTAATAAAAATCATCACCTATCTGCTGCTGATTACCTTCAATACTCGGGGCAATGCCTGCAAAAAATTCAATAGTATCGGCACCGGTAACAACATCAACGACGGATGCTTCCTGCCAGGGTTTACCGGTATCAAGCACTTCACCCTCTGCAAGTTCATCATTGTGTTCACGTAATAACGCAACGGCCTTGAGCAGAATGCGACTGCGCTCTGTTGACGTCATTTTTGACCATTTGGCAAAACCGGATTTGGCACTTTTAATTGCGGCTTGCTGGATTGTTTCATCTGCCGTTTCAACTAAGTAGCTAACCTGACCTGTCGCGGGGTTGATCACTGCAAATGTTTCACCTGTGTTATTAGGCATATATTGACCGTGGATATAATTTTGATAAATGACTACTGATGGCATTGATTTACTCCGTATTGCGCAATAAAAGTCTCAATAAAGGCTTTAGATAAAATTTGGGCTTGTTTAAAATCTTGGTCAGGTGTTGAACTCAGTGCACTGCGCAGCCAGAAACCATCAATCATAGCGGCGGTTTGTTTGGCTGCATTAATTGCGTCGGTCACTGGCAACAGCTGTTTAAAAGAAAAAAGCAGGTTGCTGTATAAGCGCTGGCTATTGATATATTGAAGTCTTGCCAGTCCCGGATCATGCATCGCCTGAGACCAGAAACTTAACCATGTCTTAGTCACTGCATGAGATCGTTGTAACTCGGTGAAATTTGCTTCAACAATCATAGAGAGTCTGATAACAGGAGAAAGGGTTTTGCCTGACGTTCTTACTAGTAATGCCTGCTTTAATTCCTCGAGAAGATATTTAAGGGCTGCTTCTATTAATCCCTGTTTGCCGCCAAAGTAATGGCTGATGATCCCCGATGACATTCCTGCTATGCCACTAATAGTATTAATTGTAGTGTGCTGCAGGCCATGACGTTCCACTGACACCAGCGTAGCATCGATAAGTTGCTGTTCTCGGAGGTGTTTCAGCTGTGGTTTCGACATAAATAACTTCTCTGCATAGTTGCAAACGTTGTTAATTGAACGTTCAATTAATTACTATACTAATGATTAGCTGTCTAACTATCAAGCACTGATCAAATGTTATAAGAATTGAGTGTTAATCAACTTGATTGCAGGTGCAGTAAATGTAAGTGTGATGCACTCCTCTAAATTCAACGGTTGATATGGTTTTGGCCGGTTTTATATAAATAAAAAAATTAAATAGTTATAGTTATAATCGTTTCTGCTGTAACTATTTTTGGCTGGAGTAGAATAGACCTGCTTCAAGAAAATGACCTTGATCGGGTTAATTGAAAAGAAGTAAGAGGTAGTGGGGGAATTTCCTAAACTTATGGTGTGACTGGCGTTGATATTTCCGATATAGAGAACTCGGGAATGACGGGAGGGAGTCACTCTGTCATCCTCAACTGTTTTGCTGAGGATCTCGTAGCGGCATCATTATTCCCTTTCTCATTATTGGCCTACCCATTTAGTCAACTATATCGACAGTAAGTCACTTTAGCGGTATTCAGCAGCGCAATATACGGGTAAAATCCGCCCCTTTAAATTATTTGATAAGAAGTTGTAATCATGGATCATAAAATTGAATTATTAGCCCCCGGTGGCGATATCGATGCAATCAAAGCTGCAATTATTGCCGGAGCAGATGCGGTATATTGTGGTTTAGACACCTTTAATGCCCGTAATCGTGCCGCTAATATTTCATTTGATCAGCTGGTTGGTGTTATTCGACTGGCGCACCAGTATCAATGCAAAATATTCTTAACCTTAAATATTGTGATTTTAGAGAATGAATTTAAATCGCTCGCTAAACTGTTAAGTCGTCTGGTTAATACCGCGCTTGATGGGGTTATTGTGCAGGATATCGGTTTATTTAATCTCCTTAAAAAGCATTTTCCAACACTGGATATTCATGCCTCAACGCAAATGACCACGCATAATCCGGGGCAAATTCCTTTCTTAAAAAAATTAGGAGCCTCAAGAGCTAATTTATCAAGAGAATTAAACCTGCGGGAAATCGCTGATATGACTGCTGCGGGGCGTGACCATGATATTTTAACCGAAGTATTTGTGCATGGCTCTCTGTGCGTTGCTTTTTCAGGCTTATGTTATTCAACCTCAGCCAGTGTCGGCAATTCAGGTAACCGAGGCCGATGCAGCCAGGCGTGCCGTGAAGAATATGAAACGACCGCAAGCGGACATAATTTCCCCTTAAATATAAAAGATAACTCAGCCTTTTTTGATCTCCCTGCTTTGATAGAGGCGGGGGTACATTCTTTCAAAGTAGAAGGGCGCATTAAAGGGGCCAATTATGTGCATACGGTTATTGATAGTTTCCGTAAACAAATAGATGGTTTTGTTAAAACGGGGCAGTTACTTGAAGATGGCGATCGCCTTTATCAAGTCTTTAACCGGAATTTTTCTAATGCATTTTTAAAAGGAGATTTAAATCAGTCAATGTTTATTGACAACCCGCGCGACAATTCAAAATTTCATGCTATTGAACAAAGTAATGCCATTTCAGTCGTGCAGATTCAAGAGGTTGAACAAACTCTTTATGATCAAAAAAAGCATATTCAAGAGACGGTAAAGAGTAAAATAAAGCACTTAAGTATTGAAAAACGGCCACTCACTTTGCATTTTTCGGGGCAACTTAATCAGCCGTTAACTGTGCTAGTGAGCAGTGAAAGTTTATCTGCGCAAAGCTCAAGCGTTATTTTTGAGTCAGTGAGTGTATTAACTCAAAGTGATAAATATTGCATTGATAAAAGCGCAATCGAAAAACGTTTTAAAAGTTTAAATAATGCGGAATTTAACCTGCAAGATTTACAGATGGAGGATTTAGCGGTGGGTTTAAGTATCCCATTTAAAGAGCTCACTACACTTAAAAATCAGGTTGCCTTTTTATTAAATAATTCGCGAAAGGTCTTGCCTGAAGTTACGTTACCTCCCCTAAAAAATCACCCTAAACCTGAAAATAGCAGTCAGGCTAAATTAGCCATTTTAATCAGTGACCAGGCCGACCTTGCTTTAGCTGATGCCACGGATGCGGATATTTACTTTAAATTACCGGATGCCTATAAACGCGGCTGTACTAAGTATGTTGATTTTTTACAAGCCAACCCGCGCTTAATTCCCTGGTTTCCTGCTGTTTTAATTGGTAAAGATTACGATGTTGCGGTGAATATTTTAGAGCAGGTGATGCCTCAATGGATAGTGACCAATAATACCGGCATTGCCTATAAAGCTTATGAACTGGGTATTAAGTGGATAGCCGGGCCCTTTTTAAATACCACTAACTCCTATGCCTTGATGGCGTTAAAAGAAGATTTTGAGTGCAGTGGTGCGTTTATTTCTAATGAGATAAATCAGCAGCAAATAAAGAATATTGCCCGCCCTGAGAACTTTAAATTATTTTACAGTATTTATCATCCGATTTTGTTGATGACCAGCAGGCAGTGTTTTTTCCAGCAGAGTGTCGGCTGTGATAAGCCGCGTATCGATAATGGCTGTATGCTGTCATGTGCCAAATCAACCAGCATTACTAACCTGAAAGGGGTGTCCTTTGCCATTGATAAACAAAAAGCGGGCTATCCGAGTATTTATAATGAAGACCAATTTTTGAATATGAAGATCATCCATGATCTTGCCCATCTGTTTGACGGTTTTTTAATTGATCTTACTAATATTGGCGCGGGCGACCAGCCATCACCCGATAAAATCGCATTGATTACCCAGTTTGAACAACTACTGGCTGGCAATTATGAGGCACAACAAAAGCTTCACACTCTGGTGCCTGCGTCAACGCACATTCAATACCATAATGGTTTGTAATTTAACGGGGCAGAGAAGGAGACTGTACATAGGCCAAATAATTGGCTTAATTAAATAGTTAAAATACTCCGCCATTCTCAATGACTTTACTCGGTCATTATTAATGGCTTTACTCCGTCATCGGCTATGAGATCCCAACTTTAGGAGTCTCTCTGATTACACAATCAGCAAATAAATTATTACAAATACAGCGAGTTAACATTTACACAAAGAAACGTCAACTGAACGTAACTGATTTCTTGTTTGCTATATATTGAAGTGGTAGGCTTAAAACAGCAAATGCAACGGCAGTCCAATAAACTTGATAATGAGAAACATGTGGCTATAAAAAATAAGAAACGTGCGATTAAAAACGTGGCTGCAGTGGCGAATCCTGGCGTAAATATTGCCGAGAAGATTAACGTCAGCCAAGCAGAATTAGAACAAGAAAACCTGTCAGCAGAAGGCCTGTTACCGCTGGTGGCAATAGGTGCCTCAGCCGGCGGCTTGGAATCGTTAAATCAGTTTTTTCAGGTAATGCCGGCCAGTTCAGGGTGCGCATTTGTGATAGTGTCACATTTAGACCCGAAACATGTCTCGATACTGGCGGATCTTATTCAACATAAAACAACGATGAAAGTTTCTTCAGCCCGGGAGGGTGTTAAAGTTTTAGAAAACTGCGTTTATGTTATTCCTCCCAACACAAATATGACACTGGTCAATGGTGTGTTGCATCTTCATGAGTTGACGATACCCAGCACACTGAATCACCCGATAAATACCTTTTTTCAGTCGGTTGCCAGCGATCAAGGCGATAATGCTATCGCCATTATTTTATCCGGTAGCGGCAGTGACGGCACAGAAGGTATCTGCGCAATACATCAGGCTGGCGGTATGGTGATAGCGGAAAGTCTCGATTCAGCGAAATTTAACGGAATGCCTGAAAATGCCATTGCCAGCGGCAATGTTGATTTTATCTTGCCGGCAGCGGATATGCCTAGCACCTTGTTAGATATTATCGCTGGTAATATTAATGGCCTGCAGGAAAGTGCCAGTAGCCAGGAAGATAGAATACTGGCCGTATTACCCGAGGTGTTTGCGCTATTATTGGCGGCGACACAACACGATTTTTCAAGTTATAAAACAACCACTATCTGTCGCCGCATAGAGCGTCGCATGGCTGCGCACCACCTTCGCCAAGTCAGTGATTACCTTTGTTTATTAAAAGATAATCGTCAGGAGGTGATGATACTTTATAAGCAGCTATTAATAGGTGTTACCCATTTTTTCCGGGATGCTGACGCCTTTGAACAACTTAAAAATAAGCACCTGCTCGAGCTGCTCAGCAATAAATCATCTCATGAGCCAGTGCGGATTTGGGTGGCAGGGTGCAGCAGTGGTGAAGAAGTCTATTCAATCGCCATTATAGTCGATGAGTGCATGCAGCAGCTCGATAAGCAATTTGAAGTGCAAATTTTCGGCACCGATATTGATGATGATGCTATTGCGGTTGCACGCGCGGGCATTTATCCAAAAAGTATTAACCAAGATATCAGCCAGAAAAGGCTTAATAACTATTTTGTCGAAAAAAGTAACGGTTATCAGGTAAGCAATAAAATTCGTGAGACAGTTATTTTTGCAGTACAAAATTTAACCAGTAACCCCCCCTTTAGTAAACTTGATCTGCTCTGCTGCCGTAACCTGCTGATCTACTTTACTCAGGATTTACAGCGTAAAATACTGCCGCTTTTTCACTACAGCCTGAAAACGGATGGCCTGCTATTTCTGGGGTCTTCTGAAAGTCTGGGGCCTGCATCTGTGCTTTTCTCTGTGCAGGACAAAAAATGTAAAATATTTAAAAAATTGCCAAATACGGGAAAATATTCACTGGTCAATTTACCTTACTCGAAAAGAGATTTCTCCATGTATAAAAAAGAATTGTCACAGCAGAAAAACACATTTGAGGAGGTCAACGCGCTGAAATTATTGAAAGCGATGCTCTCGCAAAGTGGTATGCCGGCATGCGCTATCATCAATGAGCTGGCAGAAATAGTCTACGTGCATGGTAAGCTCGGGCATTACCTCGAACTCCCCGAAGGTCCATGCGATTTCAATATCATCAAGATGGCTAAGCTTGGCCTTAAAATTGCACTTGGCAAAGCGATTGAGCAACTTAATAGTGACCAAAAAGCGCTAACCATCCGCAAGCTGAGAATTAGCGATAAGCTATCGGTAACGCATTTCAATCTTATCCTTAAACCCCTGCCGGAATTTAAAACTGCGGGCAGTAATTTGACCATGATTGTCTTTGAGGAGATACCCGTTGAAAAAGAGCCCTCGACAATAACCACACCCTTTGTAAATAGTGAGCAATTCGATCAACTCATTGAAGAGTTGAGATATACAAAAGAGAATTTACAATCACATATTGAAGAGCTGGAAACCTCTAATGAAGATATGATAGCCACTAATGAAGAATTACAGTCCACCAATGAAGAGTTGCAGAGCACCAATGAAGAGTTGGAAACCTCGCGCGAAGAGCTGCAGTCACTTAACGAAGAATCTTCAACTGTCGGGGCGGAATTGCAAAGTCAGATTGATGAGCTGATGAAAGCCAATGACGATATTAAAAACTTACTGGACACCACCAATATTGCGACCATTTTTCTTGATACTCATTGTGCAGTGCGCCGTTGTACCCCCAAGGCCAGCGAGATATTTCCATTAACCAGCGCCGATATCGGCCGACCCATTAGCCATTTCGCCAGTAAGCTGATTGATGTCAATATTGAGCAGCTTTCCTTACAGGTACTAGATAATTTACTGATGAAAGAGCTGGAAGTGATTGATGTAAATAATAATATATTGCGCATGTGTATCAGACCTTACCGGACTTTGAAAAATATTATTGATGGTGTGGTGATCACCTTTGAAGATATTACTAAACTCAAAAAAGTTGATGCCATGCTGCAAATCAGCGCCGATAATTTACAGGAAAATCTGTTTTTAATGAGCGGTGCATTTTTAAGTGCTGCAGATGCGATGATTATCAAAGACTTAAATGGCTTGATTGTTGCGCTCAATGATCAGGCGGTTAAGCTTTATGGCTGGAGCAGAGAAGAGCTGCTGGGTCAGCCTATTGCCATGCTTACTCCTGAAAAATATTTACAACAAATGGTCGATGCCGCCTCCCTCTGCCATAATCATGAAGAAAATATAGTGGATATTGACACCTATCGGCTGACCAAATCGGGCGAAACGATAGCGCAAAAAGAGACTTTATCGAGAATTACAGACGTTTCAGGAAAAGTGTGTGCGATTGTTTATACAATTAAATGAAAATTGTAGATTTGGAGATTCTAAATGGATAAAAAATTAAAAGCGACTGCCCAAGCTCGGCGTTTGTCAACCCATAGCTCATTAAATAGTATTGACAATGAGGCGCTCATTCATGAACTGCATACTCATCAAATTGAACTGGAACTGCAAAATAACGAATTACAACAGACACATATTAAGCTCTACGAGTCATTAAAAAAATACTCAGATCTGTTTGATTTCGCGCCGAATGGTTATATGACCATTAACGCGAATGGGCAGATTGTCGAAGTCAATAAAACAGCCGGCAATATGTTGGCGTTGCCTGTTAATGATATGCTCAACAAGCCTCTTGTCGATTTTATTATTAGAGAAGATCAGGATATCTATTACCATTTTTGCAGAAGGTTAATTAACACCACTCAGTATCAGTCTTGTGAATTGAGAATAAAGGCGGCTAATGAGACTTTCATGTATGTGCAGTTAACGGCTTCTATCGACAGCAGTATTGACGGTGACTACGGCCAGTTCAGGCTCACTCTGACTGATATTTCTGAGCTGAAATTAGCGCAACAAGAGCAGGCTAAACATAACGCGCAGCTTAATAACGCATTAATAAGCACAATCCATAGCATAGGCACTATCGTCGAAGTGCGCGATCCCTACACTTCAGGTCACCAGAAACGAGTAGCAAAACTGGCCTTGCTGATTGCTAAAAAAATGGGCTTATCTGAGATACAGCAAGAGGGAATAATGCTCGGTGCCCACATTCATGATATTGGCAAGATTCAGGTACCCGCTGAAATCCTCAATCGCCCGGGCCCTTTATCCAGGCCGGAATTTGAAATAATCAAAATGCATCCGCAAGTGGGTTATGACATTATCAAAAATACGCAATTTCCCTGGCCGATTAAGGAGATGATCCTGCAGCATCATGAACGTCTTGACGGCAGTGGCTATCCTTATGGGCTAAAAGGCGATGAGATTATACTTGAGGCGCAAATTATTGCCGTGGCGGATGTTGTCGAAGCGATCAATTCACACCGTCCTTACCGTGCTGCGCTCGGCCTTGATCTGGCGATAGCGGAAATTCAAAAAAATAAAGACATTTTATATAATGGCGATATTGTTACAGCTTGCATTGAGATCATCCGTGAGCCGGGATTTGAGTTTTAAATAGCACAATCAATTACCAGTAATTTTCCGAACTGAACTGCCCGGGGCTGCGGCGTAAATTTCTCCTATAGCCCATCTTCTGTAATGTTTCGCTGCTATCGTGCACCATCTCCGGATTACCACAGATTAGAAAGAAACTATTGTGCGGATCCAGCTCTACGCCAGTAAACTGCGACAATGTTCCCGCAGAAAGTAATGCCGGGATCCTTCCTGTGAGCGCGTAAGGTACGGATTCACGGGAGACCACCGGAACATAGTGGAACTGCTGACCAAAACGTGCCTCTATGGCGGCAATGCACTCCCGATAGACTAACTCCTCCTCCCGGCGGACGGCATGTACTAAAACTAACCGTTTAAATCGTATTTTTGCAGAAGGATCCGCTAACAGGGATAAAAAAGGGCCGATGGCTGTGCCCGTGGAGAGCATCCACAGATCGCTGGCGCTTTCCGGGATCTCATCCAAGGTCATAAATCCTGCAGGCTCTTCACCCACATAAACCGCATCGCCGGGTTGCAGCGCATCCAGGCGGGGGGAAAGTTCACCTTCCGCCACTGTGACCAGTAAAAATTCCAATATTTCCTCACCGGGGCCATTAACCATAGAGTATGCCCGGCGAAGCCATTCTCCTTCAGCAGCAGGCAGCGCTAATTTAGTAAATTGACCGGCTTTAAAAGGGTGCATATTGGCTTTTATTTTCAGGCTGAAGAGGCGCTCTGTCCAATCAACTCGCGCGACAACTGTGCCTTTAATCAGGCTGTGGGGGATAGGGCTATCAGGCATCATATTTCTCCAAAAATACGTTCAATATGAAAGGTGATTAAAATAACATGCATCTTAAATATAGGTTATACGCTGGCTGATTATTATGCAATACAAAAATAACCACCCCCTTTAAAAACACCCTAACACTATGATTTTAAATTATTAATTTATATTAAAAATCTGGCGAAGCGGGTGGTATCTGTTTGGATAATAACAATTAAGCGATTAATTACAAATGCATATAAGGATTTTTATTGCCATTTAATCCTTATGTGGTATTTTAAATACATCTTTAATATTGACCTAAATATTAAAGACTAATCAATCTTAATATCCGTGTATAACGAGGAGGTTTTTAATGAGTCATTTACGAATTCCAGCTAACTGGACGATACAAAGATCCACCCCATTCTTTGGCAAAAATAACGTGCCGGCGGCGTTGCTTTCGCATCACAACACGGCTCAGGGGGTATTTGGCCAATTGTGCGTCATGGAAGGTATCGTTACCTATTATGGTTTTGCTGATGAAGAGGCGACTGAGCCGGAAATAAAAGTGGTTATCAATGCGGGTCAATTCGCTACCAGCCCACCGCAATATTGGCATCGCATCGAAATATCAGATGATGCACAGTTTAATATCAATTTCTGGTCCGAAACAGAGAAGAAAGATCAACCCCTTTTCAACACTAAAAAATAAAAAATTTATGGTTTTATGTCTGACTAAACAATGAGTTGTGCAGTTGGCGAAAATGGCGAATCGGATCCGCCATGGATAGTAAAATGACCTTACATAAAGAGGATGTATGAATAAAAATAAAATAACCCTGATCGCGCTGCTGGTGGTGCTGGTGGCTTCATTCACTGTGCTGCTCAGTTTAGGCAGTGATATCTATCGCGAAAAACCCCCTATTCCAACCGCCTATGTGGACTCCAGCGGTCAAACTGTGTTCAGCAAAGATGATATCGAGCAGGGACAATTAGTCTGGCGTTCAATGGGCGGTCATCAACTTGGCTCAGTTTGGGGACACGGCTCTTACGTCGCCCCTGACTGGACTGCCGATTGGCTGCACCGGGAAGCGCAAGCCTGGCTTAATATTACTGCGCAGCAGCGTTACCAGCAGCCCTTTAGCGCGCTTAATGCTGAAGTGCAGGCAGGTTTAGAGCTGGCTCTGCGCAATGATATGCGCCATAACAGCGTCGTATCACAGGAAAATGGTGTGACGCAGGTGAGTCTCTCCGCCACGCGTATCGCAGCGATTGGGCAGGTTTCGGACCATTATTTATCCTTATTTGGTGACGATCCCAAGTTGTCTTCTCTTAGAGAGCAGTACGCCATGAAAGAGGGCACTATCCCTTCTCTGGATCGCCGCGAAAAACTCACTGCATTTTTATTCTGGGGGGCTTGGGCTGCAATTACTGAACGTCCCAATGAAACCTACACCTACACCAATAACTGGCCGTTTGATCCGCAGCTTGGCAACACGCCGACCTCGAACAATATCGTCTGGTCAATTCTGAGTATTATCACCCTTATTGCCGGTATCGGCGCGCTGGTCTGGCATCATGCCAGCGGTAAGCATGAAGCGCTACCCACGCCTGCCGATCAGGATCCCCTGTTTTTCACTCAGCCCACTAAGTCTCAAAAAGCGGTGGCTAAGTATTTTGTTACCGCGATAGGTCTGTTTTTGCTGCAGATTCTCCTTGGCGGTATAACGGCCCATTATGCCGTTGAAGGACAAAACTTCTACGGCATTCCACTGTCTGAAATTCTGCCTTACTCAGTGACGCGTACCTGGCATACTCAGCTTGCCGTATTCTGGATTGCCACCGCCTGGTTAGGCACGGGACTTTATATTGCGCCTGCTTTGTCGGGGCACGAGCCTAAATTTCAACGGATCGGTGTCAATGTACTTTGGGTGGCATTGTTGATTATCGTACTTGGCTCAATGGCCGGTGAATGGCTGGGTGTACAACAGTACTTTGATCTGGACATGAACTTTTTGTTTGGCCATCAGGGCTATGAATACATAGATCTTGGCCGCGTCTGGCAAATCCTTTTACTGGTTGGTCTGCTTATCTGGTTAGCGCTGGTAACCGCTGCTATCCGGCCCGCGCTAAAAGTGCAGGGTGAAATGACGCCTGTTGTCTGGGTGCTATATGCTTCCTGTATTGCCATTGGTTTGTTCTACGGTGCCGGCTTATTTATGGGTAAACATACCAACTTAGCGGTTGCTGAATACTGGCGCTGGTGGGTTGTTCACCTCTGGGTTGAAGGTTTCTTCGAAACGTTCGCAACCTCTGTTATTGCCCTGATGTTAGTTCGTTTAGGTCTTATTCGTGCGCGCAGTGCCAATTCGGCCGTGCTATTCACAACCGTTATCTTCTTGACCGGCGGGCTAATTGGTACTCTGCATCACTTGTACTTCACCGGCGCACCAACCTCAGTGATTGCCTGGGGAGCTATCTTCTCTGCCCTTGAGGTTGTGCCATTAGCCTTGATTGGTTTTGAAGCTATAGAAAGCTACCGGATGCGCAGCGCTGCCCCCTGGATGGCACGCTACAAGTGGGCGATTATGTTCTTCGTCGCAACCGCATTCTGGAACTTAGTGGGTGCGGGCGTACTTGGCTTTCTGATTAACCCGCCCATTGCGCTGTACTTTATTCAGGGTTTGAATACCACCGCCACGCATGCGCATGCTGCTTTTATGGGGGTATACGGAATGTTGGGAATAGGGCTGATGCTGTTTTGTCTGCGCGGCCTCACCGGTAACTTGGTATGGAATGAAAAATACCTTAAAGGCGCATTCTGGACACTCAACATCGGTTTGGCAGGCATGGTCTTTATGTCACTGTTACC
>Ga0075011_10000533_pt1 | contig 20340 bp, 14 predicted proteins | sample TARM_MetaG_T_14_FD_72354 | JGI IMG/M metagenome (GOLD analysis project Ga0075011, IMG submission 72354) | Freshwater microbial communities from Pennsylvania, USA, analyzing microbe dynamics in response to fracking - TARM_MetaG_T_14 | ecosystem: Environmental > Aquatic > Freshwater > River... | reverse complement strand
ATTTTAAGTAACGGCAACTTAAAACAAATAATATAATTTCAGATACAAGATTGATGCTCTCAAAATAAAAATTCAATAGATTTTCATCATACGATATTTTTATGCTACAAGCTTCCCACGTTTCGTTATTACCATGAACATATTCAGAAAGTTGCCTATAAACTTTTTTAGCTTTTATTAAGTAAGAGTTTATATCTTTTTCAAATTCAGTGAAAAAAGCTTTTGCAAATCTGGGTGATAAGACTCCATTATTTTCGTCTGTTAAAGATGACCATTTTATATCAGCTGTTCCAACCAACCATTCTTGAAGTTCTAGTTTATGTACGGAAAAATAAGCGGCCCCTAACCCCATTTCTAAAGCTAACCTTAAAGATGTAAATGCTTGTCTGTACATTCCTAAAGTCACGTTTAAAGTGGCTGACTCTAACTGAGCAGAAACTGTTTCAAGAATCATCCTTTCAGATTTTTCATTAATATTCTGAGTGAATTCGTAAATGCATGCTGAAAAGTGGTGAGTTTTACCAAGTTCAGCCTTTCTTTTGAGAGTTTCTGTGAACACGTTTTGTGTATCATTATTTAACTTTTCTAAATGCTCTGTGATATTCATTTATATCAAGACTCTCCGGCTTTTTATTGGAATGTAACAACTTTACAGATCTCACTGCTCATGAAATGCAGAAACATCTATTTTATTTGAAATTATCATCACAATATGCGCAAACAACCACAAAATCAACATCTTCCACAAGCTTCCGGCAAAAACCTTGATTTGCGATAGCTGTTACAGTGAGACTTATCGCGTTTGTTTAAATCATAGCTAAGCTGCTAATTCCTATGAGAAATCGATGTGGGGTTATAAAAACCTATTTTCTGTCAGTGAATTTAATTCTGAGCCATTTTCAGCGCTAAAAGCTGCATTGAAACGTTAACAATCAGGCCGAAATTTACACAAATAATCTATTCATTGCTGACAGCCCCCCTTTTTTTCGTTAGCAACACTAAAAGGTTGGACAGCCAATCCTTAATAAAGCGAATGTCCGATCTTTTCCAATATAAATAAACAGAACCAATGCGGCTACAGATTCCCCGTCCATTTTTATTGAAATGAACGACTGCTTTAGCAAGAGAAAACATGGAGCGACAAATTTGTCAGGAACAAATTTGAACATTGGAGTTTACGACGATGGCCTGAAAGGCGCAGGGCAGAAAGCCCGCAGTAATTACGACAGTTTAGTGTCATGAGAAAGCTCAGAGCGGCCCCCCAGTAATGAAAGTTAAACCAACCGCCACAAGCGAAGCCTGCAAATCAATCAAATCAGTTAGGTTAAAAACTCACTGAGATTCTCGACTAAATATCTCGAGAATGACGTGCGGAAATAGAAGGGCATGACTCCCTCAAACTGCGAAGGCTTACAAATAACCAATGCGGCTATCAAAATTATATTGAATAGCACACAGAGTTTATAACCAACCGATCTTAGATCCCCCGATAAAAAGAGGGTATTAAGGAAAAACTCTGCGTGCGCTTTTTCCCTTATTAAGTTAATTTTTCCCGATAAACTGATACTGCTTATCGAGCTGGCTGTAACCCGCTCCGCCTGCTTTAGCGACATGGATCTGCTTGTTAATACGCTCTTTTAATGCTTCCACATGAGAAATAACACCAATCAGTTTGCCGGTTGCATTTAACCGCTCCAGGGCATCTAAGGCTATTTCTAAGGTATTGGCATCCAAGGTACCAAATCCTTCATCTAAAAAGAGCGACTCGATTTGAGTTTTATGACTGACCAGATTGGACAGCGCTAAGGCAAGGCCTAAACTCACCAGAAAACTTTCTCCGCCGGACAGGGTTTTCACATCACGCACTGTATTTGCCTGCCATAAATCAATCACCTGCAGCGCTAACGGCTGCTCGATATTACGCTGTAACTGATAACGCTGGTGCAGATTCTCCATCTCTTTATTGGCCAGATAAACAAGATTATCGAGCGTTAACCCCTGCGCAAAGGTTCTGAATTTGCTGCCGTCCGCTTTGCCGATCAACTCATTTAAGGTCGCCCACAGCTCAGCCGACTCTTTTTGCTGCTGCAGCGTGACTAATAGCATCTGTTGCTGTTGTTGCGCGCGAAGATCGCTTTGCAGCAACCCTTTTTGCTCGATATAGGCCCCATTTAACTGCTCCAGCTCACTGTTTAATGCCGCGAGCTGGGTGGTTAATGCGCCACTGTCCTGATCCGTTAGCTGCAGCGCCTCATGCAATTCACTTTCTGTTTGCGCGGATGCTAAGCGCGTTTTGGCGGTGAGATAAGCCTCATCGAGATTTTTTTGCTGCTGCAGCAAAGATTCAAGCTGCTCCTGACTTAAATAAGCCTCTCTGAACTCAGCCTGGCTGGTGAAGGGGCTGTGCTGCAATTTTTCATCAAAAACAGCTTGTGCCTGTAAAGCCAGCTCAACAGACTGCGTTTGTTGAATCTGCAGCTGTGCCAGGCGCCCTTGCAACCCCTGCTGATCGGCTGATAACTGCTGTTGCTGTTTGACGGCATCGGCTAATAGCTGCTGTTTATCAGATAATAGTTTTTCGTAACCTTCCCTGAGCTGCGTTTGTGTGGCATCAGAAAACTGCGCAAGACGCTGCCCATTTAATAACGCTAAAGATGCCGCTAACGTCGTTAATTCATTATCACTTTGTTTAAAGGCCAGCTCCGCCTGAGCCACCTGCTGCGCTAATAAGGCGATAGCTTGTATGTGCGGATTTATCTGCGCTATGAGCAACTGCTCCTGCTGCTTTAATCCATTTTGAGTCGCTATCCACTCTTTCTGAGCGTTTAGCCAGATGCCGGGCGCGGCTAAAAAATCAGCCAATATTTGCTCAGGATCCAGCGTGCCTGCCACTTGAGTAAAGGCACTGAACTGACTTTTTATCTGCACCTCAGTCTGTGCAACACGCAGCTTAGCAGCAGCGGCGTCAACACCGAGACGATCGCTTTGATTAACCAGCTGTGCCAAATCGGCCTCTATTTTGTCGCGCCTGTTGTGCAACGTCGCTAAGTTGTTGTGCACTGCTTGCGTGTCCCGGTTAAGCTGCTGCACGGCTTGCTCTAACAGGGTGGCTTCTTTGACTAACGCTTCGAGCTGCTCCTGCTCGGTTGTTAAGGCCTGAAATTGCACACTTATTTTCTGGTAACTGCGCTCATCATAGATAAGCGCGCTGAGATAGCTGTTTTTTGACCATTGACCGGTTAATACCTGCTGTTCATCGAATAACTGCTGAGCGGCTGTTTTTAAGAAGGTTAACTGCCCCTGCTCTGCGCTTAAGTTTCCTTTTAACTCGCGGTACTCTCCACGAGTCTGTTCAAGGCGCTGCGCGGCAGCATTTTTGCGCGCCCTCGTTTCTGACAGGGGCAACTCCTGATATCCCTCTAAAGCGGGATGGTCAAGTGAGCCACATAAGGGACAGGGTTTATCTTTTTCTACTTGTATTTTCAGCTGCGCTAAACTGCGCAGGATCTCTTCCTGTTCAATCAGTTTTTCTAAATCTTCTAATGTTTGTGCCTGCGCGTTACCCGATGCGAGCAAACAGGCCAACTCTTCATTGCCCTGCTCAAACTTAATTTGCCGGGCAGCGATTTCCTGCTCATTAGCGCGCAGTGCAAGGGTGTTTTTATCTCTTTTTTCGCACAGTTGTAATGCGGATAACGCCAGCTGTTTCTGCGCAAAAATGGCACTCAGTTTTTCATTGGCATGGGCAACACTGCTGCATGATAAGCGCTGCAAAGCCTGAGTGAGGCGTTGCTGTTTCTGCTCAAGCAGCCCCTCTTTAGCGATTTTTGTTTTTGTCTCGCTTTCAATCTCAAATAAAATCGCCTGATGGCCCTGCTGCAGCTGCGTTTGCTGCGTGGCAGTTGCCGTTAACTGAGTGTTAAAACTGTGCTGTTTCTGCTGCTCTTCCTGCAGATTTTTGGACAGATGGGCGATCACCGGCAGGCTTTCGGCAAGCTTGCTGATATAAGCCGGATTATCGAGTTTTTGCTGCAGCGCAGCTAATGCTTTTTGCTCACTGTCCAGCTTGCTTTGCGCGTCGCTCAGTTGTGCCTGCTCGGTTGTTAAACTAAGCTTCAGGCTGTTAACGCGCTCTTGCTGGGATTTTTTTAATGCGCTGTGATCGGCAATCTTAATATCTAAAGGCAGCAACACCTGGTTTAGATTTTCTATCTGCTGCTGATATTGCGTTTTTTGCAGCTTCTCTTGCTCGCTCAACAAGCTAACTGCCTCTTCGGCGCGGGTCAATTTATCCTGTACGTTTTTGTGCTTATCTGCGCACAGCGCTACTGCGTTATTACTTTCATCGAGCTGTTTTTGCGCGTCCTTTAACCGCTCAAAACAAGGGCTGAGCAGATGCGCCTGTCTGGCATTGCTAATGGCGATTAATTGCCCTTCAAAATCCCCCAGCGCCTGTTGCGCAGCGGCCATTTCTGACTGCTGCTGAGCGATTTTTGTTAATAACAGGGTTGATTTTTCCAGCCAGGCTAATGCCTGCTCAAGGGTTTTTAAAGCGCGCTTTTTATCACTGAGCAGCGCTTGTGAATGTTCGATTTGCGCCTCTAGTTCAGCGCGCTCTTCGGCAGTTAACACCGCTAAGATCTGCGCCTGACCTGCTAATAATTTAAGCTCAGCCTGCACCTCTTTATTACGCTCAAAAACCTGTTTGGAAATTTCACAATAGATTTCCGTGCCGGTTAACTCTTCTAACAGCTCTGCGCGCTCAGCAGGGTTGGCATTTAAAAAAGCGGCAAAACCGCCCTGCGCAAGCAACATAGATTTGGTAAAACGGGAAAAATCCAGGCCGGTTAACTCAATCACCTGCTTTAATACGTCACTGCTTTTGTTGCAAAGCACTTCGCCGTCTATCTCACTGAGCAGACAAACAGGGGGTTGCAGATTACCACTGGCACTACTGCGTGCGCGTTTCTGGCTCCAAAATACTTTATAACCTTTACCTTTTACGGCAAATTCAACTTCCGCTAGACACTCCCCCGTACCGCGTGTCATCAATTCATTTTTGCTTTGCGTTATTTTATCCAAACGGGGAGTCTGCTGATAAAGCGCTAAACAGATGGCATCTAAAATGGTGCTTTTACCTGCGCCGGTTGGCCCGGTTATCACAAACAAGCCATTTTCAGTAAAATCATCTGCCTGAAAATCTATTTTCCACGCCCCTTTCAGGGAATTTAAATTTTCAAAACGAACGGATAATATTTTCATGATTTTTCTTCCACCTGTGCGCAGATCTCGGCAAATAACTCAGTCAGCTGGGTTTTCTGCAAAGCGCTGATATTTTCTTCAATCTCTAACCTATGCTGAAAAAGATCATGCGGCGTTAAATTATCCAGCGTGCTTTTTTCACTGGCCTGCCATTGATTATTTACATCGATTTTAGGGCTGCTGATTTTTAATATCTCTATCTGACTGCCTTCAACCAAGGCATTTAACTCACTCTGCACATCAGAGAGATAAAAATCCTGCTTTAATTTTATTTCCAGCCAGACACTTTGCTCTGCACAGTCGCTCTTCAGGGTTTCTATCTGTGCGCTTACAGAGGTTAAATCGCCGCTAATCACCTGCATTTGCTGAAATTCCGGAATGATTATTTCTGTCACCGTTAGTGCTAGTGCAGGGTCAAACTCAATGAGATTCACTTTTTTCTGCTGTTTGCTTTCATCAAAACTGAGCGCAATCGGGCTGCCGCTATAGCGAATATGGTCAGCTTTTTGTACTTTCTGCGCGCGGTGCAGATGCCCCAGGGCAATATAATTAAAAGCGGGGAAAAGCACGGAGGGGAAAGCGGTCAGTGTGCCGATATAAATTTCACGGACAGAGTCCGAAACAGAGCAGCCCACAGCAGTCAGGTGTCCGGTTGCAATCACAGGAATAGCCTGCTCATTACGCTGCGCATCAGCCAGTTCAAAAATAGAGTGATAGGTGTCTGCTATGCCCTGCTGCAACGCTATCTGTTTAGCAGCGGCAGAGCTGCCCGCATCACTTTTCATCACATCTGCGGCGCGTAAAAATGGCAGCGCGCAGACTAATGCCTGTGTTTTTTGCTGATCGTCTTTAAGGGCAATAATGTGATCGCCTAAATCATCACTTAACCCCGCTAACACAGACACATCTAATGCTTTTAATAAATCTCTGTTTTCATTGAGCACGGCAACACTGTCATGATTTCCGGCCGTAATAATCAACTGACGGCAGCTGCTTTTTTGCAGCCTGACAATAAAATCGCTGTATAGCTTGCGCGCGTAGGAAGGCGGTGAGGCGCTGTCAAAAATATCGCCGGCAACGATTAATGCGTCTATCTGCTGCTTATTCACCACTTCAATTAACCAGTTTAAAAACGCTAAGTGCTCTGACTCTCTGGTTTTCATCATAAAATATTGGCCAAGATGCCAATCAGAAGTATGTAAAATTTTCATTTAAACGCCCATCAAACTCTATAAATAATGCAGTTTATCTTTTTAACCCAAATAAAACTGCTGATCAGCATAAAATTGTCAGATTAAAGAAAATAGTAGCGCTTCAACAGCACCCGATTCCCTCTATTTAAACGCCATAACAGCGAACAACTTAAGCAATAGAAATAGCGAGTTACTAAAAAACGCGGCTGTTTGTCTAAAATAAAATCAACTTGCTTAGCAAATAAGCAAAAGAGAGAAAAATAACTTTTTTTAACAAAAATCAGTTGACGACATTCGTCGATATCCGCATAATGCGCCCCATCGAAACGATGACTGTCTGACAGGAAATGTTGCGATAACAAAGTAAAGAATGGCTAAATAGCTCAGCTGGTTAGAGCACATCACTCATAATGATGGGGTCCCAAGTTCAAATCTCGGTTTAGCCACCATTTTCTTTAAAAAGAAAAAAGTAAATAAAGAGAAAGCAAGTTAATCACAATTTACTTTACAACTACTGTGCGGAATTGGCGGAATTGGTAGACGCGCTAGATTTAGGTTCTAGTATCGAAGGGTGTGAGAGTTCAAGTCTCTCATTCCGCACCATTCTCTCTAAAAAGAGAATAAAAAAGAGAAACATCTCTTAAAAAACTGTAGGGATATCGCCAAGCGGTAAGGCACCGGGTTTTGATCTCGGCATTCAGAGGTTCAAATCCTCTTATCCCTGCCACATTCTCTTATTCGTGTAAACGAGTGAGAAAACTTGCAGAAGTATAAACTTATTTTAAAAGGTTAACCCTTTAAAATACTGTAGGGATATCGCCAAGCGGTAAGGCACCGGGTTTTGATCTCGGCATTCAGAGGTTCAAATCCTCTTATCCCTGCCACATTGTTGCGGAATTGGCGGAATTGGTAGACGCGCTAGATTTAGGTTCTAGTATCGAAGGGTGTGAGAGTTCAAGTCTCTCATTCCGCACCATCCTTTACTCAGGTAAAGATATAAATTAACCAGCTTATAGCTGGTTTTTTTATATCTAAAATATCTGCATCCTTTCATAGCAAAAAGGGATAATCTGCCATTCACTTATTATACCCAAACCACCTCAAGATGCAGATTCAGAGCTTCGCCCGGATGCTAGAGTAAGGCGCAACACGATGATAATGGTTATTCCCTTATCAAGCGTTGCAACGCAGCACTAGCTTTCGGGCGAAGCTCCCGAAGGGCAAGACGATAAACGATGATCTTCGTTGTTAGAAGGCTTTGATTTAGAATGACTAGATCATCAGCCTTCTGCCTAGAATTTCATCATTTATCGTCTTGCTGATTCCTGCATCTTGAGGAGGTTTGGGTATATAATCCCCTACAACAGATCTAATAACAGTTATCTTACAGAGCTAAAGAGCATGATTATAGAAAAACAGTGGCGCATTTTAACTGTCGGGGATGGGGATCTGTCGTTTTCAAACGCACTCTTAAACCACCAGCCAGCGGCATTAACTGCAACTGTTTATGATTCATTAACGACGATGAGTGATAAGTATGGGGATAATTTTTACCAGCAACTAAAAATGAAGAATATCCCTGTTTTGTTTGATTTTGATGTCTGCAATGCCAAATCCTGGGCAGGCTTAGCGAAAAACAGCTTTGATCTGGTGATATTTCAATTCCCGTTACTGCCGGCATTCAGCTCTTTTTCTGAGTATCAAAAGCGCTGCGCCAATATTAATATCAATACGCTTAACCGCCGTTTATTACGTGATTTTTTGATTAATTCGTTTAATCATTTTCTTGATCCCAATGGTCAACAGCTATGTTTTATCACCTCCAAAGATGTGCAGCCCTATAGCCAGTGGAATATTGAAAACTCACTAAATTTACATACAGATATTTATTATTTAGGATCAATACCTTTTATGCTGAAAAAGTTTCCAGGGTATAAAGTTCGCAATGTCGATCGCGATAAACATGTCAAAGATACTAAAGGGGTGACCTATGTGTGGAGCCGCCAGCAAAATCATACTATTTCAGGTGAACTAAAAGTGGCACAATTTCAAGGTGCCGACTATTGCACAGCTTGTCGCGCCGGCCCTTTTTCAACGCCAGCGGATCGTGCCGAGCACAACCAGTCTAAAAAACATATGAAAATGATGCAGCTTGAAAAACTATGGATGACAGATATAAAAGATAACGCACGGTATTTGAATCACAATTAAATAATGATCTGCTGCTGAGTGCCTCACTATCCATAAAAAAACGGGGGGTTAATTTGTCAGTGCTTTTCAACATGTTATTCTGTATATATTCAAAATAGAGGATTTTTGTATGCAATCAACATCCAGCCAATCGCAAGGATTATTACTTTTTAAATTATCTCAGTTGCAAAGTTTTGCTCTGGGTACATTGAAAATCCAAGAAATTGTTGCTTATCAACCTCTCACTAAAATTCCAAATCCTCAGGCTAATGTACTGGGCGCCGCCTCCATTCGCGGACAAACACTGACTATTATTGATATGGCAGCCGCTGTTGGCTACCCGCCAATAAGCGAAGCAGAAAAACACGATTGCGTCATTATCATTACTGACTGTAGTCGTATGCATGTCGGTTTTCTGGTTAGAAAAATTGAACGTATTATTGAATGTAACTGGAAAAATATCGAACCGCCACCGAGATCCTTGGGCAGTAAAACCTACATTAGCGGCATCACTCATTTCGAAGGCAAACTTATTCAGCTGCTTGATATTGAATTGTTACTTTCTGAGATATTCCCCAGTGAAGATGATAATGTCGTTGAAATTAATGGTGTGCAGAAAGGCTTACTGCAAAACTCCCATATTTTATTGGTTGATGACTCAGCGGTAGCGCGCAGGCAATTAGAGAATGCACTCACCAATATCGACGTTCCCTTTAAGGTTTGCAAGAACGGCAATGATGCACTGGCTGTAATGAAAGAGTGCGCGGCAAAAGGTAATGCCATTGATATTCTGGTCAGTGATATTGAGATGCCGGGGTTAGATGGCTATGAACTCACTTTTGAAGTACGCAGCATACCTGCAATTGCACAAGCTTATATTATTTTGCACACCTCACTTTCCAGTGAAATGAGTGTAGACAGAGCCAACCAGGTTGGCGCGGACGATGCGTTAACCAAATTTGAGGCACAAGCACTGGTTAATGCAATGCTCCACGGCGCTAAGAAACGACAGAAATAATACTAGGTAATAAAAACGCCACCTTTAAGGTGGCGTTTAATAATCAAAATTGCTAATAACTGGCTATTTTACAACCAACTCCTGCTCATCATCCTCCACATCAATATTATTTACTTTATGTTTCTTTTCCCAAAAAGTAGCGTTTTTAATCCCCAATTTAATCGGGTCAAAGGTATAAACTTCTCTGCGCGCTTTACGCTGCAGCTCGTAATCTTTTAATGCTTTAATTGCCGGTTTGCCCATTAAGAAGATAATCAATAAACCGATAATATTTAGCCAGGCCATTAAGCCGACACCCACATCTCCAAGCCCCCATGCAAGATTGGCCGCTTTGATCGTCCCATAAAAGGTCGCCAGCATTACCCCGATTTTTAGGAGAAAAGTAAAGTTAGGCATTTTTAGGGTACGGCGGATGTAGGCAACATTGGTTTCTGCGATATAGTAGTATGCCAAAATTGTCGTAAACGCGAAGAAGAATAACGCCAGTGCGATAAAGGGCTTGCCAGCACCGGGCAGCACCTTTTCAACCGCTATTTGTGTATAAGCCGGGCTGTTCGCCGCAATATCAGCCGCTACATTTTGAATCAGAAACGTCTCGCCAATGCCATGGACGTTATAAGCGCCAGTGATTAAAATCACAAATGCGGTCGCGCTGCAGACAAATAAAGTGTCGATATAAACGGAGAAGGCCTGCACTAACCCCTGCTGCGCAGGGTGTTCAACTTCTGCGGCTGCGGCTGCATGCGGGCCGGTACCTTGTCCTGCTTCGTTAGAGTAGACACCACGTTTAACCCCCCAGCCAATCGCCGCCCCTATGCCCGCTATCGGTGTAAAAGCATCAGCAATAATCATGGCAAACACAGCGGGTAGCTCGCCAATATTAACGGCAATAATAATGCAGGCGACTATGATGTAAGCTAATGCCATAAATGGCACGACAAACTGCGTAAAAGTGGCAATACGTTTCACGCCACCGAAAATGATAAAACCTAAAATTAAAACAACCACAGATGCGGTGGTAATTTTAGTTGAGCTAATCAACCCTATTCCGGTATTGATCATCTCACCACTGCCAAAAGTTAACTCAAAGGCATTACCAATACTGTTTGACTGCACGCCCGGCAAGAGCAGACCACAGGCAAGAATGGTGGAAAGTGCAAATATAATGGCGTACCATTTTTGTCCGGTGACTTTCTCAATATAATAAGCGGGTCCACCGCGATATTGCCCTTGGTCAACCTCTTTATAGATCTGTGCCAGTGTCGACTCTACATAGGCTGTCGCGGCACCTAAAAAGGCAACCAGCCACATCCAGAATACCGCACCCGGGCCGCCAAAACCGATGGCAGCAGCAACGCCTGCAATATTACCTGTACCGACACGGCCCGATAATGAAACAGCGAGAGCCTGAAAAGAGGAGATACCGTGTTTAGAGGTTTTACCTGAAAGTAACAACTGGTACATTTCACGAAATAAACGCACTTGCACAAAGCGTGTCTGAATTGAGTAAAAAAGTCCGGCGGCTAAACACAAATAAATAAGCGCGGGGCTCCAAATAATGTCATTTAAAAAATTTACTATTCCTTGCAAAGTATCATCCCTTCTCTATACGGCCTATCAAAAAAGAAGAAAAATAACACCTAAACCTAACCAAAGCAAAGAACGATGGCCAAATTACACGGCTACGCCCACCTTTGCGTTAAAAGTGCGCCTGAACAATAGACTGTTACAGCGCACTTTTAACGCAGCTTTTACCTGACTGTTTCGCTAAATAGACACCTTGATCGGCCATTTTAATTAACTGCTCGACGCTCTTCATATTATTTTCTTTGCTTGCCACGCCAATACTGACGCTTCCCAGCCAAGTACCTTGTCCAAACGACACATTAAGCTGCGCTGCGGCATCACACAATAACTGCGCAACATACATGGCACCGGAAAAATCGGTTTTTTCACAAACAACTAAAAATTCATCGCCACCTAACCGGCAGACAATATCGTCACTGCGCAGCGTCTGCTGCAGTTTCTGGCTGAGTGCAATTAAGACTCTATCACCGCCATCATGGCCATAGGTGTCATTGATCGCTTTAAAATAATCGATATCTATCATCAGACAGGAAAGCGCTGTTTTTTCCTGCTTAGATTTTTCCCACAGTGCAGACAAGTGCGCCATCGCATAACGACGGTTTGGTAAGTTAGTCAAAGCATCGGTGATTGCGAGCAGTTCAAGATCTTGGTTGGCTTTATGCAGCGTTTGTGTACGTTGCATAACTTTTAATTCGAGAGTTTTATTTAATTCCAGTAATGCTTTATTACGCTCAGAGACCTGAATGAACAGACCGTTTAAGGCGCTTAATAGCGCTTCCGTCGCACTATCAACATCAGTGCGCTCGGCCCGATAAGCCTGCTCTGCCGTGCCCCCTTTATTAATCGCATCAAGTTGCCTTGCCATATTCTGATCCATGCCCAAAATATGGTAGACCAACCAGTGCGTTAAAAAATCTAAAAGCAGACCTGCTGAAGTTAGATTTTCAGCAGACATTTGCTCATGCATCCCTGTCACTTTGCACAAGAAATCTGCATGAGCTGTAATATGTTGAGTTTGGAAGCGCGGATCAATATGTGCCTCTTCCATCAGTTTCTCTTCAGTCTGAAAATGATAAACGCTATATGCCTTTAAGGCTTGAAATACATCTTCAATATCATCGCATTGCAGTTCATTGTGTGTCAGTAACTGTGCAAATTGATTGATTAACTCCACAAGATAAAAATGTTGTTTATCAACCTCTGCAATTCCTGTTACAAAATAGGTATTCCAGCTAAATGATGCCATTATGATCCCTATATAAATTGCAACTCATTTGATTTAACAGCTAAACATTAGCACAGAATTAGCACAACGTTAGCACAAGACTTGCCAATGCTGGCGCCAGGCGTTACTTTAGATAAAATATTTATTTAGGATTAATTTATGAGCCATATACTTTATTCGTTCCGCCGCTGTCCTTATGCAATGCGTGCACGTTTAGCGATAGCCTATAGTGAGCAGAGCGTCGCATTGCGGGAAATCAACTTAAAAACAAAACCACAGGCGATGCTCGCGTTATCAGCCAAAGGCACTGTGCCGGTTTTACAGCTAGCCGATGGCACTGTACTTGATGAGAGCTTAGATATTATGGCATGGGCGCTGGAATGCGCTGATCCTGATGGCTGGCTACAGGGGAACTTAACAGAGATGTTAAGTTTGATTGATGAAAATGATTTTGAATTTAAAATTTGGCTCGATAAGTACAAATATGCAGACCGTTTTTTAGAAAAAACGGCAGATTATTACCGGGAGCAAGGCGAAGAGTTTTTATTTAAACTCGAAGATAAACTCGCCGTTAACAGTTATCTCTTTGGCGAAAAAACAGGCCTTGCGGATATCGCAATATTTCCTTTTGTACGCCAGTTTGCAGCGGTGGATAAAGAGTGGTTTTCGCGCAGCGCCTTTCCTCGTCTGCAAGTCTGGTTAAACTCTTTTATCCATAGCCCGCTGTTTAAATCTGTGATGAAAGAATACCCCAACTGGCTTGAGTCGGGACAGCAAATCACCTTTCCTGAGATAGCTAAAAGATAACCAGACAAGATCTCTGACCCAGGCGACTCCCCTTCGCTTGGGTTATCCCGAGGAGAGCCCCTTTAATAGATCAAAATATTTGAATAAATCATTCGTTTTCTTCCTATTGGCTTATTACAAAGCTTATCTACAATGTACTATTATTAATCGACAATTTTTTGCCCGGGCAAAATAAAAAGGAAGTTTAAATGCCAGAAAAGGTTAAGCAATATAACAACACAGCTAAACTTCTGCATTGGAGTTCCGCTCTGCTGGTGATAGTGCTATTTACATTAGGCTTATGGATGGTTGATCTTACCTATTACAGTGAGTGGTATAAAACCGCCCCGTACTGGCATAAATCTATCGGGCTGTGCCTGTTTGCATTGACCCTGTTTCGCATTATCTGGAAACTGTTCACCGCAGCCCCGGTAATTGAAGGGAAAGAATGGGAAATTAAGGCCGCGAAAATAGCCCATTTGAGCCTCTACCTCTTACTGCTTGGGATCTTTATTTCCGGCTATATGATTTCTACCGCAGATGGACGCAGTATCGATGTATTTAATTGGTTCTCTGTGCCGGGTTTCGGATCTTTTTTTGAAAACCAGGAGGATATAGCCGGCACTGTCCACTACTACCTTGCAGTTACCTTAATTAGCTTAGCAGCAGTCCATGCACTGGCCGCCTTAAAACACCACTTTATTAACAAAGACAACACCTTAAATAAAATGCTTCGAATTAAACAATAATAGGAATCTATTCATGAAAAAATTACTTGCAACCGCGTTGTTAACCACTGCGATACTGACGCCGACATTTGCCAATGCAGCTGAATACAATATCGATACTCAGGGAGCACACGCTTCAATTAACTTTAAAGTGAGTCACTTAGGTTACAGCTTTATTCACGGCCGTTTTAATACCTTTGACGGTAAATTTAGTTTTGATCCGAAAAACATTGAAGCCTCATCGGTGACGGTCAATGTAGACACACGAAGCCTGGATTCAAATCATGCCGAGCGTGATAAACATCTGAAAAGCAGCGATTTCATCAATGCGGGTAAATTTTCAACGGCGCAATTTAGCAGTACAAAAGTCACCCAAAAAGAGGATGGCGGTTTGGCCATTACCGGTAATTTAACACTGCATGGCGTCACTAAGGAAATCACTATTGATGCCAACTTTATCGGTGAAGGTAAAGATCCCTGGGGTGGATACCGCGCCGGTTTTCAGGGCACGACACGTTTACAGCTAGCCGATTTTGCTATTGCTGTAATGGGAGCTTCTAGTTATGTAGATATGCAATTAAACGTTGAAGGTGTGCGTTTGTAATTATTGTTGGCTAAAGAAAGGCCCTTACACTCCATGTGCTAAGGGCCTTTTCTGTTTTAAGATTATGAGCGTAATGTCAGTGTGATTAACACAATAGCATGATCTGTACTTTCACCATCGCGATCAAAGATAGGATTAATCAGATGCCGGTCATAAGTCTGGTATTCGCTCAATTCAAAAAGGCTTGATTGGCAGCAGGCATCAAACTCATTGGACAATAAAATATAATCAAGCACCGAGCTTGTTGTCCCATAATAATAGGTTGCTTTACGGGTTATCTGTTTTGTTTCATTGTCGGTTGCTTGGAGCAGATCCCATGAATCTTTCAGGCAATATTTAGCAAGAAAAGCGTCACAGTCAAATTTTGCAGCAAAACGTAATGAGTCTGTGATGAGATGAGTTAACACGCCGTCGCATAGAGTATTATTAAAATCCCCCATCAAGATCATCGGCAATCCTGATTGCTCGCGTCGCTCTATCATATTAACCAATAGCAGAGCCGCTTCACTGCCGCGCTGAATTGTCGCCCCCCAACCACCGGCAACCTGCGCTTTAAGTCTTTCAATAATGTTTTTTTCTGCGGATAAATCAGCGCTATGCTCAAAATCAAAAAGCGGCCGTTTAGATTTGAAATGTACCACGTAACAGTCACAATCTCCGATATGCGGCAGCTCTACCGTCGCACGCAGTACTTTTCGGCTAAAAGAGAAATCATCCGTTAGCCCCATCGCCACAGCCACAGAGCCATCCGCTTTTAATGCCTGAACTTCTTTAATCGGATAACGTGAGGCGATCGCCACTACAGGGCTTGTGCAGATAAAATCATCTACAATTTCAGGCTCATCGACCACAGCAAAATAGTGATAGCCGTGCAGCAAAACCAACTCACGTAACGACTCAGGGCTAAACACCTCCTGAAAACCAATCATGTCGGGCTGAAACTCATCCAGATAATCGCCAATCCAGCGCTGTTTCTTAGCCCACTGCTGTGCGCTGTAAATTCGCTCAAAATCATAATAAGCAAAGGGCGGTTCAAGATAATTAAAAAGATTAAAAGTGGCTATTTTAAGCTCAGAATGGGCCACAAACTCGTTTGAACTGTGCACAGTTTCATCATCAGAGCTGTTATTTATTGGATCAGATAGGTTATTTACTGGCAAATTGCTTTTCCGGGTAAGAGTAGAGAGATGATTATAACTGAATTTATCTGTGCTTGTTATGCGCTTCTACTTTGAGAAATATCACTGCTCCGGGCAAATAAAAACGGGGAGTCATTTAAGCGACTCCCCGTTGTTTTCATCATTTGCCGATTAACGTATTTCTTTGTTACTCAGCGCATTTACTGACCATTAGCTTGTTAGCAGAACCGTCATTATTGACGCTGAAGCTAAAGACATAATCACCTGCTTCTGGAATGGCGATGGAAGATTCAGTTCCTTCCCCCGCCGCAACCGCTAAGTTTTGCTCCTGAGCAAGAATTACCGCAGCACCACCAGCAACAGCAAATTCTGTTGTCCAATCTGCATCGGCAAATTTAAAGCCATAAGAAGCTGCACTTGCCTCATTTACCACCACCTGATAGGTGTTCTGCCCTTTGTAGCTAAACTGCCGCAATGCCGGTGTCGCAGCAAAATTACTTCCGCCCTCATAATTGCCACGAATAAACATATCAACAGCTAACGGGGCCGGCTCAGCAGAGTCAGGGTTATCACAGGCAGCCATAAAGCCTTCACCAATGATAGATCCAGCATGGACGGTTTGCGGCCCTTCTGCAGTTGGTGAATCAATATTAAGCAGCAATGACTCAAAGGGTGCCAGAGTCAGAGTATAAACATCGCCTGCAATATTGGTAACCGCATCGCTCTGCAGATTAGTCAATGTACCATCGCTACCGATAGCTGTTCCACTTAGCGTTAATGTGATCGTGTTACCTTTTGCGTTGAGCAGGTAAAGGATATGGTTATCTGTCGTATCTTTACGGTCAATATAGACATCAGTATCCGAGTAGATATGAGTACGCGCACCATTATACAGCGCAGGGTTGGCATTTCGCGCAACCATCAGAGAAGCGAGATAACTTTTTAGCGCCGTTTGATTACTGTTTAGTGCATCAACAGTCACACCTTCAATTTTGGCGCTGCTGCGCGCAACGTGATCATCACATAGTCCCGTATCACCAGCACAAGGCTCCAAACGGTCAGCAAAATTAACGAGTTCATCACCAATCTCTTCACCATAGTAGAAAGTGATTGGGCCTGAATAAGCAGCCATAAAACTGAAGGCGCCTTTATGTCTTGACCAATATTCACTCTCAGTAGGCTCACTAATATCACCCCGTTGCAGCAGATCACCAAAACGGACCAGGTCATGATTACCGAGCATCAGGTTCGGCATGGCATGATCTGGATAAGCAAGGTGGCTCATAAACCCACTGTTTAAGGTTGATGCAGCGCGATCGCCGGTTCCGCTTTCTGCTGCCGCAAACGTCTGCACTGCGCTATAACGCATAGGGAAGTCAAACGCCGAAGGCAATGCTGGCTGACCGCTGCTGCCATAACCTTGTGCCGCAATCTCATTTTGATTACTCCAAATTTCTGCAACCATATAACCCAGCGGGTTTACTGTTTCACCCTCTGAATTTGTGTAAGTGACAGCAGCAGAAGCCGTTTCAACCGTTTCCCGCAGTGCAGCCCACTGTGCAACAGGCACCTGGTAGGCCTGGTCTAAGCGCCAGCCATCAATTTTAAGCTCATTGATCCAGTAGGTTGCGACCTCTTTATAAAATGCTAAATCAGCAGGGTAACTCGCTTGGAAACCATCCCCCTGAACAGTGCCATTTGTAGGTGTTAAGCCATTAGGCGATGGGGCAACATTACCTTTATGATGACCAAATACACCATCAAAAAAGACATATAACCCTTTTGCGTGAGCCGTATCGACTAATTCTCTCGCTTTATCCATATCACCAAAGTTGGCATCAATTTCAAAGTAATTACTGGCAAAATAACCGGTGGCATCTAAACGGTCGACCCATTCAGTTTGCCCCGCTTTTGCGGTTGACTGAAAAATGGGTGTCAGCCAGATAGCGTTGACGCCCAAGCTTTTAATATAATCAAGTGAGTCAATCACCCCCTGCAGATCACCTTCATGGTGGCTGGTACCGTAACCTGTGCCGTAGCCAATATTAGTGTCACCATCAACAAAAGATTCCACCATAATCTGATAGGTTATAAGCCCACAAGTTTTAGAGACAGCTGCCTCACCCTGGTAACAGGCAAGGCGATCATCTTGTGCAGCACTCGCTTGAGTGATATCAATATTTTTACTGACAGGCGTAACAGGGTCGACAATGACGACATCATCACCGCCGCCACAAGCGGCCAGATTTAAAGCCAGCGTCAATGCCAGCGAAATTTTTGAAAATGGGTATTTCATATAGCTTCCTTGTTAAAACAGATAAATCGACTACGCAGATTTAATCATATTTACTGTAAAGAAACTGAAAAATAAAAGAGTTATTGTTGCAAAAGTAGATCCCCTTTACAAAAGCAAATATAGGAAGCGCTTACAAAAAAAAGAGAATCAAAAAAGAGCGATACATCCCTGAGCTATTTTATAATTTGTGCCATGCAGGGCGAGTAATCAGCCATTTCTCTGTTCGGTCTGGTTGTATAAAAAGAGGGGTTCGGGGGAATTTTCTGGGGTAGTTTTTATTTTCTACACTGAACTAAGCGATAGATAATTGCTCCGTTAACAGCGCAACCCTCCACCGCCTTTTATCTCTTTATTTAAGATTTATTAACTCATTTATTTGCGAAACAGAGGTTAAACTGTGCAGATAACCAAAACCTGCACTATCGAGCTCCACATGCCCCACTGTCGAGGTGGCAAATGCAGGTACTCCGGCAGATGGCGCCAATTCACCGACGAGATAACCGACTAACGGAAGATGTGAAACAATAAGCAGATTTTTTACCCCTGATGCCTGCAAAGCTAAAATCTCATCAACCGATTTACGGGCGCTACCATTAGGTGTTAAAAATTTAATCGTCTGAACATTTGCAATTTCAGGAAAAAATGGTCGCACCGATTCCCATGTTTGCTGCGCACGTAAGTAGGGACTTACCAGCACAGCATCAAAGCAAATATTTTTATTGGCTAAATAAGTAGCCATTATTTCTGACTCACAACGACCGAGGAAGGTGAGTGCTCGCTCTGCATCAGAAGCCCCAATCATTTCAGCTTGCCCGTGACGCATAATATAAATTTGCATATTTTCTCCGCGCACCATAAAAACGCCATATATATGACTTTATCTACTCGTGCTTTGACTTTACTTTAGAATGCTGTGATTATTCTTCGACAGGTGTTTCGCCTAAGAATTTCAAAATAACAATAGCCACCAGAAATACAGCGACAAAACCGCCAATAAAAATAGTCGGCATTGCGAGATAACCAAGAATATGCCAAATGATCGATTCCAACGCGCTCATGTTGCTCCCTTCTATTTAGTTAAATTAATGTTAATGATACGTATAAACGGAGAAAAAAACATGTGCAAAATCATAAAACTCAAGATTTCCGGCATGCTAACACTCAGCCCAAGTCACAATTAACACTTTATCTGCCTTTGTTTTACAGATACGAGTGCAATTTTTTTGCCTTGAAATTGCCTGTTAATGGCAGTATATTTTTTCCTACCTTAATTTAAGCAGATGATAAACATGGCAAAACAACAACTTGACGCGTTACGAACTTACCTTAACAAAATGATCTTAGGACAAAGTGAACTGGTCGACGGTTTATTAATTGCCCTGCTTGCTGATGGTCATATTCTTGTTGAAAGTCCACCAGGGCTGGCTAAAACACGTGCAATCAATGCGTTGTCAGCAGGTATTGAAGGGGATTTCCACCGCATTCAGTTTACCCCGGATCTATTACCTTCTGATTTAACGGGTACCGACATTTTCCGTCAGGAAACAGGCGAATTTATTTTTGAAAAAGGGCCGCTATTTCATAATCTGATCCTCGCTGATGAGATAAACCGCGCGCCCGCTAAGGTGCAATCGGCATTATTAGAGGCGATGGCAGAGCATCAAATTACCGTCGGCAAAAAAACCTATAAGTTACCTGAGCTATTTTTAGTAATGGCAACACAAAACCCCATTGAACAGGAAGGGACTTATCCGCTGCCCGAGGCGCAGTTAGACCGCTTTATTATGCATCTTGAATTAGATTATCCTGATGCAGCAACGGAAAAAGAAATTTTAAGGCTCAATCATAAAGAGATTTTAAAAGAGCACGTTGCCGAGGTTACGCCGTTACTCAATGAGCAGATATTTGCTATCCGCAAAGAGGTAATGAACATTCATATCGCGCCGCATCTGGAGCAATATCTGATTGATCTGATCATCGCAACCCGGCAGCCAGAACTTTATGGGGCGCAGTTAAAAGAGTGGATAAATTACGGTGCCAGCCCCCGTGCAACCTTAGCCTTAATGCGCACAGCCAAAGCACGTGCCTGGCTTGATAACCGTGACTACGTCATGCCAGACGATATTATCAGAAACCTCTATCCGGTTTTACGGCACCGACTGATTTTAAGTTATGAAGCAGAGGCGCAAGGCATTAACGCCAATCGTGTAATTAAAGAGATCATCAATCAGGTAGCGATTCCAGCCTAATGAATACCACTAAACCCGCGCTATTTGCTAACAGCCCGTACCTCACAGGTATCGATGTCAGCC
>Ga0075011_10000531_pt1 | contig 20350 bp, 24 predicted proteins | sample TARM_MetaG_T_14_FD_72354 | JGI IMG/M metagenome (GOLD analysis project Ga0075011, IMG submission 72354) | Freshwater microbial communities from Pennsylvania, USA, analyzing microbe dynamics in response to fracking - TARM_MetaG_T_14 | ecosystem: Environmental > Aquatic > Freshwater > River... | reverse complement strand
TTACACTGTATTCGAAGTAATACAGAAAGGAACTATAGTATGCCATCTATGTCGATTCGAATTCCTGAAGATGTAGAAAAGAAGCTCTCACAGCTTGCTGAATCTACTGGTAGGACAAAATCGTGGATAACAAATCAAGCTATTCAAGACTACTTAAACCGTGAGCTTTGGCAAATTAACGAGATAAAAGAAGCTCTGAGTGAAGCTGATTCCGGAGAGTTCGTTAAAGCTGAGGAGGTAAAAGATACCTTCTCGAAGTGGGGTGTGAATGCAGATTAAGTGGCTTAAAAAAGCACTAATAAATTTGGAACATTCCGCTGAATATTTAAATGAACAGAATCCTCAAGCTGCGAGGGATTTTGTGAAAGAAGTTTATGAACTCACAGAGCTTCTTAAAAAGAATCCAGCACTCGGTCGCCCAGGAAGGGTGTTTGGAACTAGGGAGCTTGTTTTGCAGCGTTTCCCTTTCTTAATTCCTTATCGTGTTAAAAATAATTGCATTGAAATACTTAGAGTATTCCCAACTCGGATGCCTCAACCTGACTTTTGGTAAATATATTCTTTCTATTTGAAGTATCAGTGAAAACCCCCTCTAACTCCCCCTTGAAAAGAGTGAGGTTGGTCCATTTGGCTTTTTCGTACAAGGGGGAGGACCAAGGGCGGTGGTGCTTTGTGGATTAACCCCCTCTAGCTCCCCCTTGAAACGAGTGAGGTTGGTTCATTTAGCTTTTTCGTACAAGGGGGAGGACCAAGGGCGCCTATAACCATTTCTCTCCATATTGTTGTATATGTTCGAGCAGAGCTTTGTTTTTAATTTTATGAGTAATGAGAATATCAACTTTGTAAGGTATGGTTGATTGTTCAATCTGATTCAATATATTGGCGATATCTCCAGAGGTTAATTGTTCACCGACAAGGGCGATATCTATATCTGAATTAGTTCTGTAGTTGCCTGTCGCTCTGGAGCCAAATAGTAAAATATCTTCAACTTTGGGATTGGCATTGATGATGTGCGTTAACGTATCCTGTTGTTGAGGTGTTAACCCATTATTCATTGTGAGAGTTGTCATGAGCTTTCTCAGTTAAATAATGAACGATGGCTGTTATGGTTGGCTCAAATGTTTCGACGATCATGGTTTGAGCTTCAAGTGCATTTTCTTCATCATAGGTGTGAGTGAGAAGATTTCGTTTACCTAATGCTTCTAACAGGGTTTCACATTGCTCGGGAGATATGTGGTTGGCTTCCAGCGCTGTACGAATGGTACTTCTGGGAGAAGCTGAATCATAGCCTTCATATTCCAGTAAATCTTTTAGTGTTTTCCAGGTCAGTTCAAAGGAAAATTCAAATGTCTGCACCAGGCCGGCTAATTCCAATTCACTATAATGCTCGAGAGCACATGCGTTTAATAAGCGTTTGTGTGCTTTTTGTAAGTTTTCCAAGCGGAGTTTCCAGCGTTCGGGGTGAGCAGACATGTTGCCTCCGTTTTTTGATGAGCGATATGTATGTGCTGGGTTAAGTATATATAAAATAGATAAAAGCTGGTACCTGCTGAATGTTGTTGAAAATCCGAGGTCGGCCGTAACTTCATCTAGCAATTTTTTGTATATTCCCCATTAAGGAGTTTGGGGGAGGACCAAGGGCGGTGGTGCTTTTTGGCTTTGCGGATTAACCCCCCTCTAACTCCCCCTTGAAGTGAGTGAGGCTGGTTCATTTAGCTTTTTCGTTTAAGGGGGAGAACCAAGGGCGGTGGTGCTTTTTGGCTTTGCGGATTAACCCCCTCTAACTCCCCCTTGAAGTGAGTGAGGCTGGTTCATTTAGCTTTTTCGTTTAAGGGGGAGAACCAAGAGCGGTGGTGCTTATTTTTAATATACGACAACATAAAAAACTTCGTCAGTCTCTGCGTAATCAGATGACGGAGCCTGAAAAGCGGTTGTGGTTTCATATTCGAAATAATCAGTTAGGAATGAAATTCCGACGCCAGCATGGAATAGGTCGATATATAGTGGATTTTTATTGTCCGAAGAAGAAGCTGATTATTGAAATTGATGGAGATAGCCATTACTCCCTGTCAGGCAAAGAAAACGATGAGATTCGAGATCAATATTTGCATTCATTAGGTTTAAAAGTACTGCGTGTAACTAATTTGCAGGTAATGACAGAAATAGAAAGTGTGATTGATTTGATTTCGAGCGTAGTGGTTGAGTGATTTTGCTCAGGAGTTACTTCTACGGAATTAACCCCCTCTAGCTCCCCCTTGAAACGAGTGTGGTTGGTTCATGTTCAAGGGGGAGAACCAAGGGCGGTGGTGCTTATTGGTTTTGTGGAGTAAACCCCTCTAACTATCTCTCGCGTATACTCCACAACTGCTGCCTTAAACCATGAGGGCTTCTTTAGTCACAGCGTGCTTTATTTGAGAGGTATGAAATATCAGAAGTCGTATTTTTGTATGAGTTATTGCTATATACCTTTGCTATATGGCGTGGGTGATTTATAATCAGTTTATCGTATTTATAAGGGAGCTGAGTATGTCTATTGCTTCTGTTTTTGTGAATAATCGAACTCAGGCTGTACGTTTGCCTGCTGATAGCCGCTTTTCTGAAGATGTGAAAAAGGTCAATGTTCGTGTTGTTGGTAAAGACCGTATTTTGTCACCTATCGAAAATACCTGGGATAGTTTCTTTTTATCAGAAGATTCAGTGAGTGATGATTTTATGACAGAACGTCCGAGTCAAGAGCAAGCTAAGCGAGAAGAATTTTAGATGCTTAAATACATGCTGGATACCAACATCTGTATTTACGTGATTAAACGCAAGCCGTTGACTGCGTTAGAAGCGTTTAACTTACATGCTGGTCAGCTTTGTATCAGTTCGATTACTTTAGCTGAATTGCTTCATGGCGCAGCGAAAAGTGCTAAGCCGGATCATAACCTTCGTCAGGTTGAAGATTTTGTTTCACGTTTGGAAGTTCTTGATTATGGCCAGCAGGCGGCAGCTCATTATGGTGATATTAGAGCCGATCTGGAAAAGAAAGGGACAACGATAGGTGTTAATGATCTGCATATTGCAGGTCACGCAAGAAGTTCTGGTTATGTTGTGGTTACCAATAATGAGAAAGAGTTTATTCGTGTTGATGGATTGCGGGTTGAAAACTGGGTTTGAATGCTAACCCCCTCTAACTCCCCCTTGAAATGCGTGAGGTGGGTTCATTTAGCTTTTTCGTTCAAGGGGGAGGACCAAGAGTTGTTAAGATCACAAGGCATCTTTTACCATCTCGCGCATATAATTCACCACCTCTTGCTCAAACCAGGGGTTTTTCTTCAGCCACAGGGTGTTTCTTGGTGACGGGTGAGGGAGTGGAATGTAAGTAGGCGCCCACTTTTTCCACTGTTTAACAGTATCAGTTAATGTTGCTGGCTTGTCTTTTAAATAATAATTTTGTGCGTATTGACCAATCAGCAATGTCATTTCTACATTGGGTAGCTCTGCCATTACTTTTTGATGCCATAGCGGGGCGCACTCTTTTCTTGGTGGCAAATCGCCACTCTTTCCTTTACCCGGGTAACAGAACCCCATCGGCATGATGGCCACTTGCTTTGCGTCATAGAAAGTGTCTTTATCGATGTTTAACCAGTTTCTTAATCGGTTACCACTGGGATCATTCCACGGGATGGAGGTTTGATGAACTTTCAGGCCCGGAGCCTGGCCAATAATTAACAGCTTAGCATCCTTATGTGCCTGAATGACCGGGTTTGAACCTAAAGGAAGTGAGTGATTACACACATCACAAGCTCTAATTTGATTAAGTAACGGAGTGAGCATTAGTAGCCTTTGTCAAAGTCAATGCGGTGTTCAAGTTGAAATCCATCACGCCATAGGCGGTAGTTGTGAGCAAACACTTCGACCACCTGATGCGGGAAGCTGAGGGCCGCTATATGCGGTGTGACCGTGATTGCTGAGTGTTGCCAAAACGGATGCGAGTTGGCTAAAGGCTCCTCAGTAAACACATCAAGAAATGCGTGCTGAATTTGCCCCTGTTCAAGCGCGATAAGCAGATCTTGCTCATTCAGTGTTGCGCCTCTGCCGACATTAAACAGCAGTGCATTGTGGCAATGGCGGAAGGTTTCCTGATTGAGCAGCCCGATAGTCTGAGGGGTGTTAGGCAGAGTATTGACGATAATATCGGCTTGCTGCAACGCCTCTGAAAGCTCGTTGATATGGTAAGTATCGGTGAATGTGCCGCGTTTGGCCGGAATGCCGCTGCTATTAATGCCAATCGTTCTGATACCGAAGCTGGCTGCTACGTCTGATAAATGTGCACCGATAGAGCCCGTACCCAGAATAACCATGGTTTTGTCGTTAAGAGACTGATATTGATGAGGTTGCCATTGCTGCTGATTTTGCTGCTGATGATAGAGGTTAAAATGTCGATAGTGGCTAATGGTATAGCCCATTACATACTCGGCGATCTGCTGGCCGAATATGCCTTTGACATTGGTTAGCTCATAATCCTGACGCAGGCCGGGGGCGGTTAATGCGTCTATCCCGGCAAACGCCGACTGCAGCCACTCTAACTGTGGGAACTCATCCAGACATTGTGCGGCCATCGGTGGTGCTGCTAAAACAATCGATGCTTTCTGTTTGTCCTGAGTGATTTCCAGTCCGTCCAATTGCAGTGATTCGATATGTTGGCGGTAAACCTCGTCCTGATCGGTTAAAATATACAACTGATGCGTGAAATTGTTCATAAGCGTGGCTTTTTACCTCTGCGGTTTGTACTCAAGTTTCTTGATGTTACTTAAGCTTATCCAGTACACTTCCGCTGTCTATTCCTCAACGGTGAGTGATTATGCTCCAAAATCCTATTCAGGTTCGTCTTGAGAAGTTCGAACCCTGGCAACAAATTACTTTTATGGCTTGTTTATGTGAGCGTATGTACCCTAACTATGCCATGTTTTGTGACAATACTGAATTTGCGCAGGCGCGAATCTACCGGGATATTCTGGATAGTGTTTGGGAACAGTTGACCGTTAAAACGGCGAAAGTGAATTTTGAGCATCAGTTAGAGAAGCTGGAAGAGATCATTCCAAACTCTGACGAGTACGATGTCTATGCCGTTTATCCGGCCATCGATGCTTGTGTTGCTCTGTCAACGTTGCTGCATGGTTTGTTGGATCGTGATTATCTGTTTGAGAATATGATCGAAATCAGCCAGATTTCAGTGATGACGGTGGCGCAACTGGAAGAGGCTCAAACCGGTGGAGAGATCACCAATGAAAATCAAAAGCAGAATGAAGCGGTGTGTGGCGAATGGGATGTTCAGTGGGCCATTTATCGACCTTTACGTGAAGCTGAAAAGCGCGATATTGATTTAATTAAAGACCTGCGTCAGGAATTGCGTGAAGATGCGGTGAGCAACATTGGCGTGACTTTATAACCATGCAGGGGATTAGCACGACATGGCTGGCCCGGCTTAAGCGCGCAATTGCAGACGTGATAGATTTTCAATCCAGAGTTTGGGTTGTGCGAATTTCACAATCCAGATTGAAAGATGAATCATTCGTTATTAATGAAGACAGTTTTGCTGAGCCGCTACAATGGATGAAGAGTCGTCAGTACTCCCCACTGATGTTGGAACAGGTGGAGAACATGCAGCGCTCTCAGGTTCGTACTTTCAATGTTGATGGCCAAACCCACCGTTTGATGCGAGTTAAATAGTACCGTGAGTTGAGGGCTGGCGATTATTCATCTTCATCCCTATTCTCTATTACACCGTGTGCCTGTTTCCATCTTTCCCACCGCTCTGTTGCCAGTTTTTGCATATTGGTGGTTCGGTCAGCTTCATCAATGATCTCTTCACCAATCAGATTTTCGAAAATATCTTCCAGCGTTAATAAACCCTGTACGGTTCCGTATTCGTCCACCACCAGAGTCAACTGCTGGTGGTTTTCTAACATCTGTTCAAACGCTTTGGGCAGTGTCACGGTATTGAGCAGGACATTCAGCGGACGCATCACTGCGCCTAGCTGCTTTTCTCCCAGCCCCCGTTGCTGAAGTTTGAATAGTTCAAGGCGGTGAACAAAACCGAGAATGTTGTCTTTGTTCTGGCTGTGAATCAGCGGACGTGAAAACGGCGTGTCCTGATATTTCGCCAGAAATTGGTTAATTGTCATCTGGGCGTCAACCCGAAACAAAACACGCCTTGGTGTCATTGCATGCGTGATGGGGACATTCTGAATATTGAGCAGGTTAACCAGCATTTTCGACTCGCCGGTTTCTAATTCACCGCTTTCATTTGCCAGCATCGCCATCGCTGATATTTCGTCACGCAGTTTAGGCGTGGTGTGATTGCGGGTCAGTATGCGGGTAATTTTTTGCGAAGCCCAGACAAAAGGTGCTAGCAGCCATACCAGCCAGCGGAGAATCTCAGCAGTGACAGGAGCCAGTTGTCTCCAGTAGGTCGCGCCAACGGTTTTCGGTACGATTTCTGACAGGAACAGAATACCTAAGGTTAATACTGCAGAAAACAGCCCTAACCACTGGTTACCGAATACCACTGCTGCATGCGCCCCGGCACCGGCAGCACCCAGAGTGTGCGCGATGGTATTTAAAGTCAGGATTGAAGCGAGCGGGCGATCAATATCTTGCTTTAAATGGTCCAGCTTTTCAGCGCTTGGGTGATTTTGTTGCCGAAGGTGTGCAAGATAACTCGGTGTGATGCTGAGTAAGACTGCTTCCAGAACGGAACAAATAAACGATACGCCGATAGCAATACAGACGTAAATCGTAAGCAGAAACATTCGGGCTCCTTTGCATGATGATCGCTTGCGTATTATTCAAAATATCAATCGCAAACAGGCAATATAAATGGCTTCGCAGAGTGAATAATAGGCGAAAAACTGTTTGTATATCAGCTTTCTTTGTTAGTACATGCGGTGTTTTTCGCTGGAAAACAAGTGTCTGGCGATGTGCAATTGGTGTCAAATTGTGATTTGAAGCTCATATTATGGTTAAAACTACGTCATAAAGACGAATCTTACGCGACAAACCTTTGCCAGACGGGGCGTTTATGCTTTAGAGTGAGATGAATTCGATAACCTATAAGAAGGGAAAACTAATGAACAAGACCCAATTAATCGACTTTATCGCAGAAAAAGCAGATCTATCTAAAGCTCAGGCTAAATCTGCTCTTGAAGCGACTCTAGGCGCAGTTGAAGGTGCACTGAAAGAAGGTGACCAAGTTCAACTAATTGGTTTTGGTACATTCAAAGTAAATCATCGTGCAGCTCGCACTGGCCGTAACCCAAAAACTGGTGCTGAAATTCAAATCGCTGCAGCAAACGTTCCTGCATTTGTGGCAGGTAAAGCACTGAAAGACTCAGTGAAATAATCTATAATACGCCGAGATAACGGTTATCTCGGCGTTTCCTTCTATGAAAAAAATCTTCTTCTCTTTTCTTGTTACCACATTCATTGCTGGATGTTCTTCTTCTACCACTGATTCCACACCTGAACAATTGACTCATCTGTCTGGCGGACAGCGTACCGGTGATGCAACCAGTTTTTACTGGTATACAGAGAGTCCGACGCAGCCAGTGACCGCTTCTGATTATGTCGTGTCTGAAACTTACGGCTGGTACAAAACAACGTATCGCTGGGGGGAAGGTGCTGTACGTGAGGTAGTCAGAGAGGGCGAACAGTTAAAGAACAATCAACTTACCCCCTATACGGTACACATGCGCTTTAATAAAGATGGTGAAGCAATGTATCAGCAGTATCGGGTTGATAAGAAAATTTTGCCGTTAAATTCAGGCCAGCTAGAGCGTTATGTGTTAGAAGCACAGGCGATCAGAACCATGACCAAAGATCAGGATAAGCAGGGATCTGAACTGCTTCAGGGATACTGGGATGGTGAAACGTTTGAAAGCTGTAGCGGTAAAGATTATACCAATGTGGAATTTAACCACACCTTACCTAATTTCGTGATGAGCCGTTTATCCAGCCTGGATAATTATGTTGGCTTCCTGGGCAAGATTCGTAATAACACGGTTTATATTGATGAGCTGTTGATCCTAGCGGACGATAGCCATGACTGTATTGAACGGCCGGAACTGATTAGTGACTGAATAAAAAGATCTTATCTCCTCCTCCCAGCCTCCCCTTGGAAAGGGGACGAGCCAGCGCGTCTGACCAAATCTGCCCAGATGAAATAGCTGGCTTTTGGTTCTCCCCCTCAAACCAAGAAGCTAAAGGCGTCAGCCTTATTCATTTCAAGGGGGAGTTTAATGAGGTCCGTGGAAGCAGCGAGGCTTTGAGAAAATACGTGGAACTTTGATAGCTATATGGCTATCTTTTTAGTTTATCCTTATAATGTTAGCTATATGGTTAATGTTGTGGGTGTGTTATGGCGAGTCGCGAAGAAATAGGTAAGCGTGTTTGTGCGAGCAGAAAAGCAATGGGATTAACGCAAAAGGCGCTGTCAGAGATCATAAAGGTCAATAAAACGACCATTTCAGAAATAGAGAATGGCCGGTTTACCGGTTCCTTTGATATCTTTGAGCGGGTGATTGATGGTGTGGGATTACAATTTGAAATTGGCGAGAAAAAACACACATTGCCAGCGTGGGATGAAATTGAAGAGCTGTTTTCGGAGGATTAACTGTGTCAGTATCGTCCAACTTACCAGAGAAAATTACTTAATTATCTGTTGAAATCAGATGAAGTTCTCTTATTTGAAGGACTACGTCGTTCGATTGAACAATCGGTGTCGAAGGTGATGACATCGAGCTATTCAACGAAAAGTTACCGCCATGATCGGAAAAAGAAGTTTGAATAACTTATTTTGTTTTTCCTGTCCCAGAGAATGCCATTTTCCGTCATTCTGAAAAATGCCACCCTTGTTCATTTTAAGGGGGGAAATAGGGGAGTCTATAAACTGAACGGGCTCCGTAGAAGTAACCCCTCCCGGCTTCCTCTTGGAAACTGGCTCTTAGTCACAACTTGCCTATGAGCATTGCTTTTGGTTCTCCCCCTTTAGTGAAGAAGCTAAAGGAATCAGCCTTAATGATTTCAAGGGGGAGTTAGAGGGGGTTACTCAGCTTGCTCGCGGGCAATGGCGCGGTAACCAATGTCGTTACGGTAGAATACGCCGTCCCACTGAATCTGCTTAGTTAACTCATATGCACGCTGCTGAGCTTCAGAAACGGTGTTTCCTAATGCGGTTGCACATAGTACGCGGCCGCCGTTGGTCACAACCTTGCCATCTTTTTCCGATGTACCCGCGTGGAACACTTTCTGTCCTTCGACTTCAACCGTTGGTAAGCCAGTAATGACATCGCCTTTGTTGTAATCGCCCGGGTAACCGCCTGCAGCCAGAACAATACCAATAGAAGCGCGAGGATCCCATTTCGATTCCATCTGGTCGAGTTTGCCATCGATAGCTGCCAGACACAGTTCAACCATATCCGATTGCATACGCATCATAATTGGCTGTGTTTCAGGGTCGCCAAAGCGGCAGTTATATTCGATAACTTTCGGTGTACCGTCTGAATCGATCATCAGGCCAGCGTATAGGAAACCTGTGTATGGGTGACCTTCTTGAGCCATACCACGTACAGTTGGGTAAATAACTTCATTCATGATGCGGTCATGAATTTCCTGAGTCACAACCGGAGCCGGAGAGTAAGCTCCCATACCGCCAGTATTTGGGCCGGTATCTTTATCGCCAACCCGTTTATGATCCTGGCTGGTGGCCATTGGCAGCACGTTTTCGCCATCGACCATGACGATGAAACTTGCTTCTTCACCATCCAGGAATTCTTCGATAACGACTCGGCTACCCGCATCTCCAAATGCATTTCCTGCCAGCATATCTTTGATTGCGTCTTCGGCTTCTTGTAGCGTCATTGCAACGATAACGCCTTTACCTGCAGCCAGACCATCTGCTTTAACGACAATCGGTGCGCCCTGTTCACGAACATAAGCCAGAGCAGGCTCGATTTCAGTGAAGTTTGCGTAAGATGCGGTTGGGATTTTATGACGAGCAAGAAAATCTTTGGTGAATGCTTTTGAACCTTCAAGCTGAGCCGCGGCTTCAGTCGGGCCGAAAATAGCTAAACCTGCTGCCTGGAATGCATCAACCACACCGATAACCAGTGGAGCTTCCGGGCCAACAATGGTCAGCTCAACGCTGTTTTCTTTAGCAAACGCTACCAGAGCAGCGATATCTTCTACCTGGATGTTAACGTTGGTCAGCTTTGGTTCAAGCGCAGTACCAGCATTGCCTGGTGCTACGAAGATATTTTTTACTTCAGGGTTCTGAGCGACTTTCCAGCCAAGTGCGTGCTCACGGCCGCCGGCACCGATAATTAATACATTCATTTTTTAATCCTTAAATCTATCTTTATCAAGATAAATAGTGCCTCATTGCTCTTTTCTTTAGATGAAAGAGAGTTATGGGCGGATAACTGTGGGGGTAACCCCCTTCTAACTCTATATCTTAGTCACAAGTTTTTACTCCTCCCCTTTCCAAGGGGAGGCTGGGAGGGGTTGATTCCACCGAACTTATTAAGATCAACCCCCTCTAACTCCCCCTTGAAATCATTAAGGCTGATTCCTTTAGCTTCTTCGTTTAAGGGGGAGGACTAAAACAATACCCCATGTGTAAGTTGTGAGTAAGAGATAGCCTCTAACTCCCCCTTAAAAGGGGAGAACCAAAAGCAAGTTCAAATCTTAGTGGCGGAAGTGACGCATACCGGTAAAGATCATTGCCATGCCGTGTTCGTCTGCTGCTGCAATAACTTCATCATCACGCATTGAGCCACCTGGCTGAATGACGCACTTAATGCCTGCTTCTGCGGCGGCATCGATACCATCACGGAATGGGAAGAAAGCATCAGAAGCCATTACGCTGCCTGCCACTTCAAGACTTTCGTCTGCGGCTTTAATACCAGCAATTTTAGCAGAGTACACGCGGCTCATTTGGCCGGCACCAACACCAATGGTCATATCGCGTTTTGCGTAAACAATGGCGTTTGATTTCACGTATTTTGCGACTTTCCAGCAGAACAGCGCATCTTTTAGCTCTTCTTCTGTTGGTTGACGTTTAGAAACCACTTTCAGATCATCCAGTGAAACCATGCCTTGGTCGCGATCCTGAACCAGAAGGCCACCATTAACACGCTTCAGGTCAAAGCCGGTTGTCTTGGTTGACCACTCACCACACTCAAGCAGGCGAACATTTTTCTTCGCTGCAACTACTTCTACCGCTTCTGCTGAGACTTTTGGTGCGATAATAACTTCAACGAACTGACGCTCAACAATTGCCGAAGCCGTTGCTGCGTCTAATTCCTGGTTGAATGCAATGATGCCGCCAAATGCCGAAGTTGGGTCAGTTTGGTAAGCGCGGTTATAAGCTTCTAGGATATCTTTACCCAGAGCAACGCCACATGGGTTTGCATGTTTAACGATAACACACGCAGGTTCTGCGAATTCTTTCACACACTCAAGTGCTGCGTCTGTGTCTGCGATATTGTTGTATGAAAGTGCTTTACCCTGAATTTGAGTCGCTGTTGAAACTGACGCTTCTTCCGGGTTTGATTCCACATAGAAAGCGGCGGCCTGGTGGCTGTTTTCACCGTAGCGCATGTCTTGTTTCTTCTCGAACTGCTGATTGAAAGTGCGAGGGAACTTGCTCTCTGCGTCACCTTCTTTGCTGTCAGTTTCAAAAGAAGCACCGTAAGATGGAACCATAGTGCCAAAGTAGTTCGCGATCATACCGTCGTAGGCAGCTGTGTGTTCGAATGCTGCGATAGCTAAGTCAAAACGCGTTGGAAGCGTCAGAGACTTATCGTTTGCGTCCATTTCTGCGATAACACGATCGTAATCTGATGCCTTAACCACGATAGTGACATCTTTATGGTTTTTCGCTGCCGAGCGAACCATTGTTGGTCCACCGATGTCGATGTTCTCTACCGCATCTTCCAGTGTGCAGCCAGGTTTAGCTACCGTCTCGGCGAATGGGTAAAGGTTAACCACGACCATATCAATAGGGTTGATACCGTGCGTTGCCATGATTTCGTCATCCTGACCACGACGGCCTAGAACTCCACCGTGTACTTTTGGGTGTAGCGTTTTAACACGGCCGTCCATCATTTCCGGGAAACCGGTGTAGTCTGAAACTTCAGTAACAGCAATGCCTTGCTCTGCAAGCAGGCGAGCTGTACCGCCAGTAGATAGGATATCGACACCGCGCTGTGCGAGCGCTTGTGCGAACTCAACGATGCCAGTTTTATCTGAAACACTGATAAGTGCGCGGCGAATTGGACGAGCGTTACTCATGCTTCCCTTTTCCTTTATTTCATGGAGTTGATACGAAAGATGTTTGCCAAATTTGTTCTGAGATGAAATGGATGTCTCAATCTCTGAACAACTTTGGTAAAGACCTTAGTACAACTTTGAACATATCGGCGATTTCAGATGGCGCGTATTCTAACCAATTTATTACAAAAGATCTCGCGCAATCGTTTGGCATGGGCAAAATAAACCCTAAAAACAGGTTTTTCAAGAGAAAAAAGTAATGAAATAGTAAATAAAGGATGTTTGCCGTCCGGTGAAAAAACGACTCTGATCGGTGAATGGAGAGGGAGAACTCATTAAGCCTGTAAACTTAATAGGCTCCTTGGAAGCAACTCCTCCGGGCCTCTCTTTGGAAAGGGGAGGAGCTAGTATGCCTGACCAAATCAACTTAGGTGAAGCAGTGGGCTTTTGGTTCTCCCCCTTGATCGAAGAAGCTAAAGGGATAAGCTTCACTCATTTCAAGGGGGAATTAGAGGGGGTTGAACTTAATTATACGCTCTGGCAACACGTCCGGCGGAGCTCAGTTTATAACTGGCGGTATACGCAGGCACAAATACAGACTGACCCTTGTCGATGGTGACAGAGATCCCCTGGTCATTTTCTACTGTTAAACCTGCGTCTAAAGGCATCAGTACCTCGGCACTGTCGATAGACACTTCCACACTGTGCGGCTGTGGGAAGATGGCAAATTTAAAGTCAGGCACCGGAACCGGGAATAGTAGGATGTCACCTTGATCAACCGGCTCAAGCAATAGTGTTTCAGCCGGCTTTTCTGCAAATTTTGTGCATTTGGCCAGTTCTGCCACATCCATATGTTTCGGGGTTAAACCGGCACGCAGAACGTTATCGGAATTTGCCATGATTTCCAAACCGGTGCCTTTCAAGTAAGCGTGGGGAGTTCTGGCATCCAGATACATTGCCTCACCCGGTTGCAGAGTCAGTACATGCAGCATCAGTGGAGCAAACAGACCAATATCGCCCGGGTACTGAACCGACAGTTCTTCAATTAAGGCGTAGGTTTCATTCTTGATGCTGGCTTTTACATGGCTGAGTAATGCACCGACAGCGTCTGTTTTTTCTTCCCCTTGCAGAGAAAGTAGCTGCGTGAAGAATGCTTCAAGGCCGGATTCATTCTGCGCACGCTTTAAAGCGTCGATCAGTGGTTTAAGCGGCTGGATATTGAGTTGTTCAAAGTTGTCGATAATTTCCGCTAATGGGCGAAAACCGTTCATTGCCTGATAAGGGGTTAAAGCGTAGACCAATTCCGGTTTATGATTGGGATCTTTGTAATTACGGTTGGCTGCGTTTAAGGCAATTCCCTGTTGGTTCTCTTTTTCAAAACCGATTTCTGCTTCTTGTTTACTTGGGTGCACCTGAATCGACAGGGCTTGTGCGGCAGCTAAGACTTTGAACAAATACGGCAGTTCGCCGAACTGTTCAGCGGTTTGTGGGGAAAGAATTTCGGGTTTGTGTTGCTGTATGAAATCACTCAGAAGCGTTGGCTTGCCATCGATTTCAATTTCAGAACAACCGTTTGGGTGTGCACCCATCCAAATTTCGGCCTGAGGCTGTGAATCGGGGTTAGCGATATTAAATAGCTTGCTGACAGAATCTACACTTCCCCAAGGGTAGTTCTGAATTTTATTGTTCATAACAAAGAACGGGGTACTGACGTTTGTACTCATGTGGTAAATCCCAAATTAAAAAAGCTCCTGCATTAAAGCAGGAGTACAACAAAATCGAAAGGTTAGGAGCATGATTGTTGTCAAAATCCGCCCACATTTTCATGGGCGGATAGGGTTTAAATCATTAAGCGGTTGCTTGTTGCAGTTTACCCTGGCGCATTTTTTTCAGTGTCACACATACCAGAGCCGTCACAACAGAGCCGGCAATCATACATACGATAGCCAGTAGTGGTTTATTCATAGCACCCAGCAGGGCAACAACCGGACCACCGTGCGCAACGCTGTTGGTGATACCAAATGAGAAAGCCATGACAGCTGCGACCATTGAGCCGATGACGTTGGCCGGAATAACTGACATAGGATCCTGAGCGGCGAATGGAATCGCACCTTCTGAAATACCCACCAGACCCATGGCTCCGGCTGCTTTACCAGCTTCAATTTCTGATGCTTCGAACAGTTTCAGTTTACGGCCTAATACGGTAGCGATACCCATACCCAGTGGCGCGACCGGAATCGCACAGGCCATGGCACCCATAAACTGGGTTTGGCCACTTGCAATCATACCGACCGAGAACAGGAAGGCGACCTTATTAAACGGACCCCCCATATCAAAGCCAGCCATACCACCAAGGACAATGCCCAACAGAATCAGGTTACCACCGCTCATGCTGGTCAACAGTGCGTTAAGACTATCCATCAGGCTGGCGATAGGCGCACCAATCACAAAGATGAACAGGCTGGAGATAAACAGTGAGCCAAGAATCGGAGCAATCATAATCGGCACAAGTGGTTGAATAAACTTGTGATAGTTAATGCTGGTCAGCCACTTCACAAAGTAGCCCACAAGCAGACCTGCGATAATTGCACCAATGAAACCTGTACCGGCTTCTGCACCGTAAAATGAGCCGTTATTGGCTATCCAGCCACCGATCAGGCCGGGTGCCAACCCTGGTCGGTCTGCGATTGCATAAGCAATATAACCGGCCAGAATCGGGATCATCAGAGTGAACGAAACAACACCGACATCTAACACTTTATTCCATAAGCTTCCCGGTGGAATCGCCATACCAGCTTCGGTAGGTTCACCACCGATAGCCAGTGCCAGTGCAATCAACAGACCACCAGTGACCACGAATGGAATCATATGCGATACACCATTCATCAGGTAACGGTACAGATCATTACGTTTGCTGGAAGGAGCATTGGCATCTTTGTCTGCGTTCGCTTCTTTATTTGCCTGATATTCAGCGGAGTTTAGTGCGCGCTCAATTAAGTTTTTCGCATCACGAATGGGTTCTTTAACGCCCGTTTCAACCAGTTTTTTGCCGGCGAAGCGGGTCATATCAACTTGCTTATCGCAAGCGACAATAATGGCGTCAGCTCGGGCGATTTCTTCTTCTGTCGGGCTGTTTTTCACACCAATGGAGCCGTTGGTTTCAACTTTAATGCTGTAACCCAGTTCGGCGGCTCCTTTCTCCAGAGACTCTGCAGCCAGATAGGTATGAGCAACCCCTGCCGGGCAACCGGTTACGCCAATCAGAAATCCTTTGTTTTCTGAGCTGGTGGTGACCGTCGCTTCAGGTTTTGCCAGCAATAGTTCCAGCGCCTGCTGCTCTGTTTCTGCATCAAAAAAGTTGTCGATAAAACCGGGTTCGATCAGTTTTGAAGAGAGCTCAGCAAGAACTTCAATATGATGGTTTGAGCCACCGTCAGGTGAGGCGATCATAAAGAACAGTTTTGATGCTTGTCCGTCTTCGGCGCCATAGTCGATACCATTTTTACTGACACCAATAGCAACTGCCGGAGCTTTTACTGCCGTACTCTTGGCGTGAGGAATGGCTACTCCATCGTCAAAGCCAGTATTGCCCAGTTCTTCGCGGGCATAGATATCGTTGATGAATTGTTGTTTGTCGTTCAGGCGTCCGTCTTGCTCCAGCAAATCTGCCAGTTCATTGAAGACACCTGCTTTATCTGTCGCAGTGAGATTAAGCCGTATTAATCTCTCATTTATGAGTTCGGTGATCATCTTCGTTCCCTTTGTTGTACTTTTATTATCAATATTGTGGCAACTCGATTGGGTACGAGGTAGTGTACAAAACGGGCATTTACTGGATTATTGTAACATTCATGGTTAAACGTGATCTAAGTCGATATTTTTGTTCGATGCTATTTTTTTCACTAAACTGGATTTTTAACGCAAAAAACCTTCAAATTTAGGTGAGTTACGGGTTGTTTACCATATGGTGTATATTTGTGAGAACTAGGAGATAAGTTTAGAGTGGATTTATAATACATAATTTTCATAAATATGCTGATGTGACTCCCGGTGTGGGCAGGAGATGAAATGAGTCTGGTTTTTACCAACATTATTGAAGCGATCGTTGATGAACGAGATAACTGCCAGAGAATTTGGTTTGCGGGCGATAAACACACCCCGCCAGCGTTTAGTTATCAGGTGAACTTTCCCCGGGTTGAACTGGTACTGAAAGGACGCTATCGCAATGAGATTGAAGATGCGGAACATGGGATTTCCACTGTGGATATACTGGCCGGTGATGCGCTGTATATTCCGCCTAACTGCTGGAATAAGCCATCCTGGGATGATGATTGCTCTGTATTGAGTCTGTTGTTTGGGCGTCGGCAGCTTGGGTTTAGTTTTGTAGCAAAACGCAAGGGAGAGAGCGGTTTTTATGATGTGCAGAAACACAGTATTCAGACCCGAACCGGATTTGCGATCGATAATATTCTGGAGAGTTTAAATGCTCTGGCACATGAGGCGCGTAAAAGCCCGATGGACGAGTATTTACTGTGTGCGCTGTTAAGTTATGCGCTGTCAATTCTTGAATCACCGGATTACTCAGCGAAGAAGCGTAGTGAAGATTTGTATCAGGGGATATGTATTTATATTCAGGAAAACTTTCACCGCGCCATTACCCGCGACAGTATCGCCGAGCGGTTTAATATTTCGGCTAATCATTTGTCGCGTCTGTTTCGCCAACAGGGCCATATGACGCTGGCAGATTATATCACTTGGGTGCGTATGGAAAGGGCGAAATTCATGCTCAAAAAATACGGTTTCAGGTTAGCTGAAGTGGCGACACGCTGTGGATTTCAGGATGTGAACTACTTTTTTCGGGTATTTAAAGCCCGCACAGGGATGACACCTTCACAATACCGGACCCGTTCTCACGATTAGGTTTACGGATCAATTTTCGCCATCACATGCAGCAGAATTGCTTCGATGGTTTCTTCTCTTTCGGCATTCAACAGCAGGTGGTTATCACTGTCTTTGATTAACCAGCGGGTTAACCGTGTCACGGCGATAATCCACTCTCTCTGTAACTGGCTGGGTAACAGAATGGCAGTCAAAAAAACGATATCACTCTGATTTGAATGCCAGTCAAGCGGTGTTGTTAAAGACTGGATAACAAAAGTAGGCACAGAAACATGTTCAGTGACTACATGCGGTAGTGCGATTGCTCCGGGAATCGCGGTTGAAGAGGTTTGTTCTCTTGCCTCCAACTGCTTTAGCAAGGCTGGTGGATTCTGCGGTGCAGCCTGTTGGGCGACAGATTGTAAGGCCTGTTGTTTATTCTGGTGGCAGATGTTGCTCTGATAATGCCACTGATAGTCAAAGGGCATTTGAAATGCACTGTGTTGAGAGAAAAGCTGCTTGGCGTTGTGGTTTTTCTTATGTGAGGTTGAGACCAAGAGCGAGTTATCACGCAGGTATTCGGTGACAACCATGCAGGCCAGCTCCGCATCTAACCCTTCAATGGCTATCTGGCAGAGATCAAAGCGGCAACTGCCCAAGCTGAGGATCTTCAGTGATTCACTGATTTTAGCCTGCTTTCCTCGCGTAATATTGTAAAACACGAACACAGAGCGAAAGTGCCCGGCGAGCTGTTTTAGTTCATTGAGCTGCCAGCCGGCAAATCCATGTTGTTCAAGAATGAAAGTAATACGCGAGGTGATAGGATTCATTTAGCCACACACTTATCCATCACTTTCTGTACATTGGTGAGTACATCTTCAATTGAAAAGTGAAGGTTATGACAGCCTTTAAATCGCTCTTTCTCATCAATATCAATATCAGAGACGATCATTCGTACATCTGCAGAGATAATCTCCTGAACGGTGAGCGCATTTTCGATGCCCATGGCACCCTGAGTTTCTACCTTTATCGATATTGCGCGTTTTTGCGCTTCTTTTTGCAGAATATCTGCTGCCATATAAGTATGTGCAATACCGGTAGGGCAAGCGGTTACAGCAACGATTTTCATCGTTTAACCTCCAGTGATTGTGATAATTACCGGCTAAACTATACCACTAATCAGGCTGTTAGGATCTGTAACCTTATACTTTGAATACCGAGAAACTTTTATTCAATTGTTCTCCGTTGTGTTGCAGTTGCTGACTGGCGCTTGTTACCTGATCTGCCTGAGTCGCGGCTTGTGCACTATTGTCAGCAATCAGAGTCAGGTTCTGGCTTATTTCATCAGTTGCAGAGGATTGCTGGGCACTCGCTTCGGCGATATGTTCGTTGAGCTGAAGGATTTCTCTGATTTGCTGATCAATATCGTTCAGAACCTGCTGAGCATTATCGGCCTGCTGTTGAGTGTTGCTGGACTGTTTCTGGGTTTGCTCCATTGATGCACTGACATCACGAGTTCGCTGCTGTAACCCGACAATGATTTTTTCTATTTCCTGAGTGCTTTTTTGCGTTCGGGTTGCCAGTGAACGTACTTCGTCAGCGACCACGGCAAAACCTCTGCCTTGTTCACCTGCACGCGCAGCTTCAATCGCGGCATTGAGTGCAAGCAGGTTAGTCTGTTCAGCGACACCATAAATCACTTCCAGTACTGCACTGACTTCCTGTGTCTCTTTGGCCAGAGCCTGAGTATTACTCTCCGTTAAGCTGAGTTGCTGAGACAGTGCCGTCATATACTCTGAGACCTGATTAATCACATCACGACCCTGATGGCTTTTCTCTGTTGCTGTCTGTGCGGCAATGGCTGCTTTGTGCGCAGCGTCTGCTACGTCCTGATTGCTTGCGTTCAGTTCCGTCATAGCAGAGGCGACAGTATCCACCGATTGTTGCTGAACCATGGCTTTTGATGAGGCATCTTTCGCCACTTGAGTCAGCTCCAGTGCTGAATGAGTGACTTCTTTGGTTACCGGACTGATATCAACCACGATATGCCGAAGTTTATCGGTAAACTGATTAAATGCCTGGGCAATGCGTGACAATTCGTCTCGTCCTGAACTGTCTAGTTGCCTGGTTAAGTCACCTTCACCTTTGGCGATATCTTCCATCGCGCGTAATGTTGCCTGACTGGGTTTAGTGATACTGAGTGAAATGATATATGCCAGCGTTAATGTGACCGCAAGGATGATGGTTAAACCGGTTAATATTGTTTTCAGGCGTTGCCATACAAGAGCATTAACATCATCGACATATACCCCTGAACCGACAATCCAACCCCATGGTTTAAATAGTTTTATGTATGATACTTTTCTGACATCGGTTTCTGATCCCGGCTTGGGCCACATGTAGTAAACCGTTCCTTCTCCTTTTTCCCGGGCAACGTTTGCCATTTCGACAAACAGTTTTTTGCCCTGCGGATCTTGCACTGCAGAAAGATCTTTCCCATCAAGCTGAGGTTTAAATGGGTGCATTATCATGGTTGGAGTTGTGTCATTGATCCAGAAGTAGTCTTTCTCCGCATACCGAAGCTGAGATATTGCTTTTCTGGCCTGATCCTGTGCTTGCGACTCGCTAAGCGTTCCCTCAGTTTGCTGTATATAAAAGTAGTTCAGCAGGGAATGGGTGCTTTCGACCAAATGCCGGGTCTGCATTTGTTTTGCTTCCATGAGATCATCCTGATAGTTCTGAACTAACAACAATAAAGGAATCAGCAGTAACAGAGTGAGCATGCCACAGAGCAGAAATAAGCGGGCGCGGATACTTGTGCGGCGCAGGTAAGCAAATGTCATAAAACTACTCCTTGTTATACGTTATGTTACGAGCAGGATGCTTTTAGTGATTGCATGCGTTTAACATTAATTTAACAAATATAACGAAGAGGTGTATATGATACTAAAGGATAGGAACCACAAAGCTGCTGGTTTGATCGCTTTTTGCCAGCATAAAAAAAGCCCGACTATTATTAGCCGGGCTTTCAAATTCGATTAACGAGCGTGAGTTCTTAGTTCATGCCGTATTTTTTTAGTTTCTTACGAAGAGTACCGCGGTTGATGCCCATCATGGTTGCTGCGCGAGTTTGGTTACCGCGAGTGTACTGCATGAT
>Ga0075011_10000530_pt1 | contig 20352 bp, 18 predicted proteins | sample TARM_MetaG_T_14_FD_72354 | JGI IMG/M metagenome (GOLD analysis project Ga0075011, IMG submission 72354) | Freshwater microbial communities from Pennsylvania, USA, analyzing microbe dynamics in response to fracking - TARM_MetaG_T_14 | ecosystem: Environmental > Aquatic > Freshwater > River... | reverse complement strand
CCTCTTTATTATATTGTATACTAATTAAAAATATATATTAATCAATGATTGGAAGTAGTACTTCTAGAAAACTTGTTTTAGCGAGCCGGCGAGTGGTGAAAGGTCCGGTACAATGATTATAGGAGGAATGGATCCATGAGATGCTAGGTGAAATATAATAGTAGCCGATGCCGTGTCCTCACGTTATAGGGGTAAGATATCGAGTAAACCTACTCCGTATCTAAACAAAGTGAGCAAATGCTTTTAAGCATTGGGTGGCTAACGAAATTATAGCATTTCGTCCCAAAAGGGATGGGATGCTTTTTGTATTTCATTAGTACGCAATATTTATTAAGTGTTTCTAAATTGGGTGGCACCGCGACATAACGACCATTTCGTCCCATGTATTGGGATAGGAGTGGTCTTTTTTAATACCTAAATTTATCTGTTAATTATATTCGAAGGGGGAAATATCAATGAATGACACTCAGTATCTAATACCATATATTAAAACGTTATCAGGGGATAGGGATACTCCAATAACCTTATATGAAAGGTTTGTAAAAGACTCACAAGGATTTCTTTTAGAAAGCAAGGATCCTACAAAGGGGCGATTTTCATTCATAGGCAAGTCCCCCAAATCAGTTATTAAAGGCTACGGTAATACATTAACCATTATAAATGGCGACAAAGAAGAAAAGTTAATTGGCCAGAGTCTTGAATTAATTAAGGATTATCTAAGTAGCTATAAGGTTGATAATAACTCAAACCTACCCTTTGTGGGTGGAGCTGTCGGAATGATATCCTACGACATTGTAAAACAACACGAAAATTTACCTAGTTATAATCCTGATACATTGGAAGTACCAGACATACATCTAATGATAGCAGAGGACCTGATTGTGTATGACCACTTTCATAGCCAAGTTCATCTGGTTGTTTTAGGCCAAGATTCCATAGTCGGAAAAGATAGTGCTACTTTAAAGCTTAATAATATGGAACTTATACTAAATCAACAGGTAAAACTTCCGGTTAAAATTTCATATTTACAACAATCCGCTTCCTCTATCGCAGAAAATCTAGACCAATACAAAGATCAATTCATTGAAAAAGTTAAAAGAGCTAAGGAGTACATCAAAGAAGGTGATATATTTCAAGTGGTTCTCTCCCAAAGATGGTGTGTAGAAACAAATAAAAAATCCTTCGACCTATATAGACAGTTACGAGAAATTAATCCTTCTCCTTACTTGTTTTACTTCAATTTCGGAGATTATCAACTGGCGGGCAGTTCCCCAGAAATGTTAGTAGAAGTTAGGGGTGACCACGTATATACTTGCCCGATTGCTGGTACTAGAAAAAGAGGAAAAACTGCGGAGGAAGATTCGGCATTAGCAAAGGATTTATTAAATGATGCGAAGGAACGCTCAGAACATGTTATGTTAGTTGACTTAGCGAGAAATGATATGGGACGGATTTCTAAAATAGGTACAGTTCAAGTCACGGATTTTATGAAGGTACACCATTACTCCCACGTAATGCATATCGTCTCCGCTGTAGAAGGGATAAAAAATGAAAGTGAAGACAGTTTCTCAATTCTATCACACTTCCTTCCCGCAGGCACTCTCTCAGGAGCTCCTAAAATACGGGCCATGGAAATAATTGAAGAACTTGAGGACGTAAAACGTGGCCCCTATGGAGGTGCCGTTGGATACTTTAGTTTTAATGGGGATTTAGATACTTGTATAGCTATTCGGACAATGATTATTAAGGATAACAAAGTATATTTACAAGCCGGGGCTGGCATCGTAGCGGATTCGATACCGGAGAATGAATATGAAGAATGTAGAAATAAAATACAGTCTTTAGTAAAGGCCATAGAATGCTAATAGTTTAAGGAGGAATTACAATGATCTTACTAATTGATAATTATGACTCATTTACTTACAACCTTTATCAATATCTAGGTGTGTATGATGAGGTTGAAGTATATAGAAATGATAAATTAACATCCAAGGAAATTGTAGAGCTAAAGCCTGATAAGATCGTTATTTCCCCAGGTCCTAAAACCCCTAAGGAAGCAGGTAACTGCATAGATATTATAAAAGAGCTTTCCCCTTCGTATCCAATATTGGGGGTTTGTTTAGGACATCAATGCATAGGAGCTGCCTTTGGAGCTAATATCACATACGCCAAGGAGCTGTATCACGGAAAAACCAGTGCAATAAACCATATAGAACAGGGGATTTTTCAAGGTATTAGAAGTCCCTTAACTGTTACCAGATATCATTCTTTAGTTATAGAACCCAGCTCATTACCTGAATGTTTTGAAGTGCTGGGAACTACGGAAGATGGGGAACTAATGGCCATTGGACATAAGGAATATCCCCTAATTGGCCTCCAGTTTCACCCGGAATCAATAACTACGGATCACGGTATGAAAATAATTGAGAACTTTATAAGGGGGTAGTGTCGATGCTCATAGAATCAATTAATAAACTAATCCTTGGAAAAGATCTTACTGAACAGGAAATTACCCTAACTTTAAATGAAATAATGGGTGATTCAGTAAAACCATCCTTAGTAAGTAGTTTCCTAACGGCCCTTAAAATTAAAGGTGAAACCGTTGAGGAAATCACCGGTGGAGCTAGGGTTCTAAGGAATAAATGTAGTCTAGTAGATTTAGAGGACCTTTATACAATAGATACCTGTGGGACCGGCGGCGATAATAGTAACTCTTTTAATATTTCAACTGCAGTAGCCTTCGTTGCCGCCTCTGCGGGTATCGCTGTAGTTAAACATGGTAATCGTTCAGTTACAAGCAAGAGTGGGTCTGCTGATGTTTTAGAGGCGCTTGGTGCAAACATTCTCCTTTCACCTAGTCAAGTAAAGCATTGCGTACTAAAGCATAATATTGGCTTTATGTTCGCCCCAAGCTTTCACTCTGCTATGAAGTATGTAGCAGAAACTAGAAAGGATTTAGGTTTTAGAACGATATTTAATATTCTTGGCCCTCTAGCTAATCCCGCCTCTGCAAAGGCCCAAGTTCTAGGTGTTTATGATGAAAACCTAACAGAGCCCCTGGCTCATGTTCTTAAGGAACTCGGTACTAAGCATGCTCTGGTTGTCCACGGAATGGATGGGATTGACGAAATAACAACTACTACCAATACTAAGATTACCGAACTAAAAGACGGTCTAATTTTCACCTACTATATAGACCCTGAAAACTTTTCAATTCCCCGTTCTGAGAAAGAAGATTTTTCTGGAGGGGATGCTGCAACAAACGCTGAAATTATTAAATCGATTTTTCTTGGTGAACCGGGACCTAAACGGGATATTTTAGTTTTTAACAGCGCTGCTGCACTCTATGTTGGTAATAAGGTGAGTAATCTGGAGGAAGGTATAACGTTAGCATCTAATCTACTCGATACCGGAGTCGTATATAAAAAGTTACAAGACTATATTAATGAAACGAGGAATTTCCTATGATATTAGATAAAATTGTAGAAAAGAAGCTTGAAACTATAAAAATTCAAAAACGCCGTTTTCCACTGGGAATTCTGCTGGCCAGTTTATCTACAATGCATAAGGCCCCAAGTTTTTATGACGCCCTTTCAAATAGCGGCTTGTCTATAATTGGCGAAGTGAAAAAAGCCTCTCCCTCTAAGGGAATATTAAAAACTGATTTTAACATAGAGGAAATTGTGCGAGATTACACTAACAGTGTTAACTGTATTTCTGTCCTGACCGAAGAGCACTTCTTCAAGGGAGACTCCCAATATTTAAAGCGAATCAGTGATATAACTAATCTTCCTCTGCTACGGAAAGACTTTATTATTGATCCATACCAAATATATGAGTCTAAATATTTAGGTGCAAGTTCAATATTATTAATTGCTTCAATCCTTAGTCCTCAGAAATTAAGAGATTTTAATACATTAGCATACTCCCTAGGCATGGACACTATTATTGAGGTTCACAACCGGGAGGAGATAGATATGGCTATATATGCAAATGCAAAAATTATTGGAATAAACAACCGTAACCTAAAGGATTTTTCAATAGATATTAATAGAACTCTTGATTTAAGAAAGTATATTCCAGATGGCATTCTCGTTGTCAGTGAAAGCGGTATTGATAATACTGATCATATACAATTGTTACGTCAAGCAAATATAGATGCTATTTTAGTTGGAGAAAGCTTTATGAAATCAAAGGATATTCCAGCTAAGGCCAAGGAGTTGATTGAGGCTTATGGTGCCTAAAATTAAAATATGTGGTATTAAAACCTTAGATGAAATTCAAACTATAAATCTTTTTCCAGTTGATTATGTAGGATTTGTCTTTGCACCGAGCAAACGACAAATCTCAGTAGAACAGTTTATTACTTTAAAATCCAGTTTAAGAAGAGATATAAAGACAGTTGGTGTTTTTGTTAATGAAAATATTAGTACAATCAATGAAATCGTTAAAGCCTCCAATTTAGACATTGTTCAATTACATGGAGATGAAACTAATATGGATTGTACAAAAACTATAGCCCCAGTTTGGAAAAGCATAGCTATAAGGGACACGAGTTCCCTTAGTATTATAGATAATTATACTTCCGCTGATGGTATCCTATTAGATACCTACTCACCGGTATCCAAGGGAGGTACAGGTAAGACCTTTAACTGGAAATTGGTTGAGAATATATCCCTTAACCACTTCGTTGTACTGGCAGGAGGTTTGAATGAATATAATGTAGCCTCCGCTATAATGACGACAAAACCCCATGTAATAGATGTAAGCTCTGGGGTTGAAAAAAATAATCGTAAAGATAAGGACCTTATTACAAAATTTATTAGGAGGGTGACATGCCATGAACATAAATAGAAAGTTCGGTGTATTTGGAGGACAATACGTCCCAGAAACTTTAATGAATCCATTAAGAGAGTTAGAGGAGGCTTATATAAGCTATAGCAGCACTGAGGCCTTTAAAAAAGAGTATATCTACTATTTAAAGGAGTACGTTGGACGCCCAACCTCCCTTTACTTTGCAGAAAGATTAACCGAGAAACTTGGTGGTGCAAAAATCTATCTAAAAAGAGAGGATTTAAACCATACGGGGGCTCATAAAATTAATAACGTAATCGGACAAATTTTGTTAGCAAGGTATATGGGTAAGAAAAAGGTAATTGCCGAAACCGGAGCAGGACAACATGGTGTAGCAACTGCCACTGCAGCAGCACTCTTTGGTATGGAATGCACGATATTTATGGGTGAAGAGGATATCCGCAGACAAAAATTAAACGTATTTAGGATGGAATTACTTGGTGCAAAGGTTATTTCAGTAACTTCAGGGACTAGAACCTTAAAGGATGCAACCAATGAAGCTATTAGGGAATGGGTAGCAAAGGTTGAAGATACTTTCTATATAATCGGCTCTGTAGTTGGGCCCCACCCTTATCCCACAATGGTAAGGGACTTTCAGAAGATTATAGGGGAAGAAACGAAAAATCAAATACTTGAAAAAGAAAATAGATTACCGGATACACTTATTGCTTGTGTTGGTGGTGGAAGTAATGCCATGGGTTTATTCTATCCCTTCTTAGAACAAAAGGCTGTAGAGATGATAGGAGTGGAGGCTGCGGGTTTAGGTGTTGATACAAGCCTCCACGCAGCAACCTTAACTAAAGGAAGTATCGGTGTACTTCATGGTATGAAGACATATTTATTACAAGATCAGGAAGGTCATATTCTACCTGCCCACTCTATATCAGCGGGTTTAGATTATCCTGGCATAGGACCTGAACATGCCTTCCTCCATGATAGTAATAGGGTTCAATATCATTCAATTACAGATACAGAAGCATTAGATGCTTTCAAATTACTTTCCCAAACCGAAGGTATAATACCAGCCTTAGAAAGTTCCCATGCCATAGCCTACGCATGTAAACTTGCACCTACTAAAACTAGCTCACACATTATAGTTATAAATTTATCCGGCCGTGGTGATAAGGACGTTCATACGGTTTTAGAGAATATAAAATAATAGAATTGGAGGAGATGAAATGCATATTATAGAAAAAACCTTTAAGGATCTTCACGCCTCTGATAAAGTGGCCTTTATACCCTTTATTGTAGCTGGACACCCTAATATGAGTAAAACAGAGGAACTTATATATCTTCTACAGGAGGAGGGGGCAAATATAATTGAAGTTGGGATTCCTTTTTCTGATCCCTTAGCTGATGGCCCTGTTATCGAAAAAACTGCGCAGAAATCCATACTAGGCGGAACAACAATTAGTAAGGTTTTTGAGTGTATTACTAAAGTCCGAAAAAAGACTGATATTCCAATAGTTTTTTTAGTATACTTTAATTCGATTTTAGCATTCGGTATTTCTAACTTTATAGAAAGATGTGTGGAGGCGAAGGTTGATGGACTGATTATACCAGACCTTCCCTTTGAAGAAAGAGACGAGCTTCTTCCCTTTTTAATTGAGACTGATATAGCTTTGATTCCATTAGTAACACCTACTTCCGACGATCGAATAGAAAAAATAGTTAGGGGCTCCAGGGGATTTGTCTATTGTGTTTCATCCTTAGGTGTGACGGGTGTGCGCAGTGATTTTAATTCAAATATTGCAACATTTATAGAGAATATTCGAAAATATACCACCCTCCCCCTAGCCCTAGGTTTTGGTATTTCTGGGCCTAATGATATAAAGGATTTTATGACACTTGTTGATGGAATAATCGTAGGTTCAGCCTTAGTAAAGGAATTCGAGGAGACTAACTATAATCTAGAGAATACAAGAAAATATTTAAAACACCTGACAGCTCCGCTAATATAAATTTTCGTATAAAAAATACAGCATTTTCATGCTGTATTTTTTATACATTCTACTAAATATCCTTCTAATCAATAACCCTCTATCTGTCGTTGATGGTTTATTTCATTTTTCGCCATATACCCATCAAATATCTCCTCTGGCTTAAATTCTAATTTATGCCCTAGGGAAACGAAGTCAGAAAAAAGTGTCTTATAACTTTCCTCGGATGGTAACGCCTTAAATCCAATTACCTTTGCAAATACTTCCTGAAAATGTTCTGTTAAATCCCCATCCTTTGGTATTACTTCTATGATAGAGAAGACGTATCCATTGTCTAGACCTAGACTTAATATAAAATGCAAACAATCTACATACTCCTCAAGTATTTTCTCTCTTTCTGCGGGTCCTTTTAAACTCCAGAATTTAAAACATCTTGTTTCATTAGCTAATTCACCTAATTCCACTAGAAGTGCTAAAATCTTTGATGACATTAGATCTTTCTTATATAGGTCATGGTTTGCAGCAATCTTCTTATCTAATTGACTTTGTATATAAAACAACTGATGAAGTTCCATTTTTTTACCTCCTAAAATACTAAATAACGCTTTCTAACATAAATATAACATATACGGTTGTTGTAATTTTATCAGTTTAAGGATGATATTTTTCTATGTATTCACACTTATATTTTATAATATTGATAAACATAACATGTATACACTTATACAATCTAACTTCTCTATTCATTGTTTATTATATCATATGAGATTCTTAGAGGCTATTAAGAAATATTTTACTGATTATACTTCCATTATACTAGGTACACTTTCGATAACTCCAAATTTGTCCATGCATATATACCTATTTTAACTACAGTATATTTATTTCCCTATGTATATTTATTCAGTTGACATTTAAAGTTATGTAATATAACCTATTTGTATATAATAATCAATGTAATTTGCAAAAGGTTTATAATCAAGGAGGAATATATATATTATGAATAATAAAACTGAAGATAAAGCCCTATGGAGTGGCCGATTTGCCAGTTCTCCGGCAGAAGTAATGCAAGAATTCAGCCAGTCTATAGATATGGATTGGCGTTTCTATAAACATGACATTATGGGGAACATAGCACATGCCAAAATGCTGACTCATATTGGTATACTAACCCCCCCGGAGCTTGAGCAAATAATAAGTGCCTTTGGCGAAATTGAGCAAGAAATAAAAGATGGTATTTTACAACCAAAAATTTCCCTTGAGGATGTACATATGAATATCGAGGCACGACTTATTGAGAAACTAGGTCCGCTAGGTGCTAAAATTCATACGGGAAGATCAAGAAATGATCAAGTTGCAACTGACTATAGACTTTATATGCGTGATGCAATAAACGTTATTCAAGAAAAACTAAATATGTTTCTTAATGCTCTAGTTGAAAAGGCAAACAGCGATATAGATGTAATTATACCTGGTTTTACACATCTGCAACATGCACAACCTATATCCTTGGGCCACTACTGGATGGCATATTTTTGGAAATTCAACAGGGATTTAAAGAGATTTACAGAGGCATATAATACTACTAACGTCAGCCCACTAGGGGCAGGGGCCCTGGCTGGGTCTACATTGCCTATTGATAGGGAATTAACTAGAAGGGAATTAAACTTTAATTCTATATCTGAAAATAGTTTAGACACTGTTTCGGATAGGGATTATCTATTAGAGTTTTTATTTGCTGCCTCAACCTTTGCGCTACATACTAGCAGGTTATCTGAGGATTTAATTATTTGGAACACTTCGGAGTTTAGCTTTATTGAACTGCCTGATGCTTTCTGTACTGGCTCAAGTATGATGCCTAATAAAAAGAACCCAGATGCCCTAGAGATTGCTAGGGGAAAAGCAAGCGGTGTTTTAAGTGGCCTTTACGATTTAATGATTAATATGAAAGGATTACCACTTACGTACAATAGAGATCTTCAAGAGGATAAGAGACCAGTATTTCATGCTATTCAAACAGTAAATATAATTCTTGACGTTTTAACTCCTCTTATTTCCGAAATACAAGTAAGAGAAGATCAAGTAAAAAAACATCTGAGTAAGGGTTTCTTATTAGCTACTGACGTAGCAGAGTACTTAGTTATTAAAGGTGTACCATTTAGGGATACTCATAAAATCGTAGGTAACTTAGTTCAATATTGCATTAAAGAAAACAAACCTTTAGAAGGTTTGAGTATAGATGAATGGAAAAATCATCACTCTTCTTTTAGTGAAGATATTTTAAATATACTTTCACCAGAATCAGCAGTTGACCGTAGATGTACTTATGGGGGTACTGCAAGAAGTGAAGTTAGAAGACAGATTCTTAAAGCAAAAGAAATACTAAATAAATAAATTCAATATTTTAATCCATATTTTTTAGTTTAATTTGCAAAAAACTGTTTAATACTACTGTTTAATGGATATATAATATTTAGATTATTTTCTACTATATATTTATCTAAAAATAAGGAGGATTTAAAATATGAAAAGTATAAGTACATTGTTTCAAAGTGGAGACTGGAAAGGTGAAAAACACGTACCTGTTATTCATTGCCCAGAGCAAGTAAAGAAAAATGAGTCTTTTGAGTTAAAAGTATCTATTGGTGATGCAATTGCCCATCCAAATACATTCGAGCATTATATTGCATGGTTTAAAGTATTCTTCCATCCAGAAGGTTCTAAATTTCCAATAGAGCTAGGAACATTTAATTTTTCTGCCCATGGAGAAAGTGAAAACTTTACAGGCTATGTTGCTCAAACTCAAGTTCAGTTAAGTAAATCTGGTACATTACATGCAGTAAGTTACTGTAACATCCATGGTCTATGGGAAAGTAGCCAAGATATTAAAGTGAATGAATAAATATTAGTTAGATTCCAACTAGTAAAAGAACTAGAGACTTTTAAGTCCTAGTTCTTTTTGTATGTTTATTTTAGTGAATCACCAACGTAACTTTATAATATCGGAGATATTAATCTAGCTGTGGATTCCTTCATTCTATCTACTATTGATCTTTTTCTATATTCATCTAAAATTATCTCTTTACTAAAACTCAAATCTTGAAAGAATTGCTCCTTCATACTGGTTGTTACATCTGCGTTATATATAAATGCATTCACTTCAAAATTTAACTGAAAACTCCTTATGTCAATATTGGCAGTACCTATAGTTGTAACCTCATCATCTACAACAATTGTTTTACTATGTATAAACCCTTTTGTATATTGATATATCCTAACACCAGTCTCGAGTAGCTCCATGTAGTGAGATTTAGACGCCCAGAACACAGTCATATGGTCCGGCTTCTCTGGCATTAATATTCTAACATCCACACCTCTTAAAGCAGCAGTTTTTATAGCCAATAATAATGATTCATCCGGTACCAAATATGGACTTGTTATATATACACATTTATTTGCTGAGCTTATGGCAGTAAAGATGCCATGATGTATGGATTGGAAATATACATCAGGTCCACTGGAAGTAATTTGCAAAGTAGTATTGCCAGAGTACCCTTGCTTTGGAAAGAATTCTTTTCCCTCCACTTCTTCTTGACTGACAAAATACCAGTCCCTAAGGAAAATTACCTGAAGCACATAAATTGCTTCACCAACAATTTTTAGATGAGTATCTCTCCAAAATCCAAACCGTTCATTCTTGCCTAAATACTCATCTCCAATATTTATTCCACCTAGAAATCCCGTCTTCCCGTCTATTATAAGTACTTTTCTATGGTTCCTATAATTTAGGCTACTACCAAAAAACGGAAGGGTCACTGGTAGAAATACTTCTACTTTTACACCAGCTTCTATTAACGGCCTTATAAACTCATTACTTAGTCTCCAGCTCCCAACGGCATCATAAATTAGTCGCACTTGCACCCCTTCTCTGGCTTTCTTTATAAGAAGCTTTTGTATCTTCCTTCCAATCTCGCTATCTCTAATAATAAAGTATTCCATATGAATATGATGGGTTGCACGACTAATCTCCTCTATAATTTCATTGAAGGTTTCCTCACCATTTAAGAGTATATTTACTTGGTTATTAGTCGTGACTGGTGAGTCCGCGTTATTTAGTAATAGAGGAATTAATTTCTCCTTAACACTATTCTCATCCCCTGTATCCTTCATATGCTCTAAGAAGAATACTTGGGCCCCTAAAAGATTCTTAACAACTCTATAATCTTGTTTCTGCTTGGTTTTAAAGGTTTTACGTTTACGGTGATTCTGCCCAATATATAGGTACAGAAATAAACCTAAGCCTGGTAGGAAAATCAGGATTAGTAACCAAGCTACAGTTCTTGAAGAGTTTCTATTGTCTAATACTATCATTATACTAACGAGAACTATAACAACAGTAAATATTAAAGTAAAAAAACTAATTGGGTTCATAAGGGTCACCACCAAGCTATATTTGGATATATGGCTCACTCTGTAAGATTATATCTACTATATTTCGTACAAGTAGATGTTTGTTAATAAATAACTCAGATTTATATAATTTAGATTTTGGTTTAGCTATTACTCTGTCCTTCCCTATATTCCTATCTTCTATCATTTCAACCAACATATCTACGGTGTATATTTCAAATGGATTTATATTTTTTATACTTGCCATTCGCTCTAATAGGGCAAAAACTAAATCACTATAACAAGACATTTTATTTAAATCACAAAGTTCGAATAATCTAGGAATAATACCCTCCAGCAGTGCTCTCTCTAGAGACATATAATGAGGTAAATTTAATATCGTTGCTAGCTTCTTTATTGTTTGTTCATTCAAGGACATAAAGTACCGAAACGCCTTATACTCGCTGATGTCCCCGGTAATATAATAATCCTTACCCTTAAGGTCTTTAAAATATCTTAATGTATCAAAATAACCTAATTGTATATTTCTCCTCGCTCTATCTCTAGAAAAATCAATAGCTCTACCTAAATCTTTATGGCTCTTTATATAATTAATATTAAGATCCTCATAGCTACAATTCTTTATTCTGCCCTGGCTATTTAATCTTACGGCTATTACATCCCTATATCCTTTTTTATATAGCATATCTATTGGTAGATTATTATAAAATCCTCCATCTAAAAAACTTTTACCATCATATTTCTTTGATTTGAAAACTGGTAGACATGATGATGCTAATAAGTAATCTGCAATTTTCCCTAAAGGGATGTCTTCCTTGTGTAGCTCAAGAGGCTTTAAGTCAGTCAAACATATTGTAACTATCCCAAAGTCCTTAGGGGATTTTCTAATTACATCCTCCTTTAAGTGTTCGTATACTAGACACTCTAAAGGTTTTGTATCTAAACCAAAGCCTTTAACCACCTTCATAATGTGTTTATAAACTAGGTTTAATTCCTTTGATACTAAATTATCATCGCACAATATGTCACAAACATCCCCATCTAAGTTTAGAACCTTTGATGGTTCCATGTTATACCATAGGTCATAGGCTAAGTCAAAGTCTCCTTGTATCATAAGTGCACCATTTAATGCTCCGACAGAAGTTCCAGTAATTCCATCAAACTCTATTCCTAACTTCCTAAAGGCTTTCCATGCACCAATTTGGTAAGCACCTCGCGATCCACCGCCTTCTAAAGTTAATCCTAGCATATAATTCACCTCTTAGCATATACTTAAGATTTATTATACCCTATTACTTGCTTCTCTAACTGAAAAAAAGAGACGGAAAATATCTCCGCCTCTTAATATATTATTCTATATAATTATAATTGTGCTAATCTTCTGTATCCTTCGTATCTTTCTTTAGCCTCTTGCTCATTTTTCACAAATAGCGTTTCTGCTACTTCAGGGAAAGTTTTAGTTAATGATTTATAACGTACTTCACTCATTAAGAAATCTCTGAAGTTTGCTGATGGCTCTTTTGAGTCAAGAACAAATGGATTTTTACCTTGATCTTTTAACTCTGGGTTGTATCTATATAAATGCCAGTATCCAGCTTCTACTGCTCTTTTACCTTGGTCTTGAGTTTTACCCATACCAGCAGAGATTCCGTGAGCGATACATGGTGAGTAAGCAATGATTATTGATGGTCCATCATATGCCTCTGCCTCTTTAATAGCTTTAAGTGCTTGATTTTTATCAGCTCCCATAGATATTTGAGCAACATAAACATATCCGTAACTCATGGCAATCATACCTAAGTCTTTCTTCTTAGTTTTCTTACCAGCAGTAGCAAATTTAGCGATTGCAGCTGTTGGAGATGCTTTAGAAGATTGTCCTCCAGTATTTGAGTAAACTTCTGTATCCATTACTAAGATATTAACGTCTTCTCCAGATGCGATAACATGGTCTAAACCACCGAATCCGATATCATACGCCCAACCGTCTCCACCAAATACCCAAGTAGATTGTTTAATGAAGAAGTCTTTTAAGTCTAAGATTTCTGCTACTAATTTATTTCCTGCTTCATTTTTTAGAAGAGGTAACATTTTAGAAGTTGCAGCTTTTGATGCTTTAGCATCATCTTTACCCGCTAACCACGCTTGGAAAGCTTCTTTTAATTCTGCAGATATATTAGTGTTTAACGCTTCATTCATTTTATTAACGATTCTGTCTCTGATTTGAGCATTTCCTAAGAACATACCGAATCCGAACTCAGCATTGTCTTCGAATAATGAGTTTGCCCAAGCTGGACCTTTACCATCTTTATTTGTACAGTATGGTACAGATGGTGCACTTCCTCCGTAGATTGAAGAACAACCAGTTGCATTACCGATTACCATTCTATCTCCGAATAATTGAGTAATTAATTTTACATAAGGAGTCTCTCCACAACCTGCACAAGCTCCTGAGAACTCGAACAATGGTTGAGCAAATTGGCTTCCTTTAACTGTTTCAATATTTGTTAAATATGATTTATCATCAACTGTTACTGCGTAATCCCAGTTTTCTTTTTGTGCTTCTACTTGTGGCTCTACTGGCATCATAACAATAGCTTTGTTTTTAGATGGACAGATGTCAACACAGTTTCCACAACCTGTACAGTCAAGTGGGCTAACTTGTAATCTGTATTGTAATCCTTCAAACTCTTTACCCACAGGTTTTAATGTGTTAAAGCCTTGTGGAGCATTTTTCATTTCTTCTTCGTTTAATAGGAATGGTCTAATTGCTGCATGTGGACATACAAATGAACATTGGTTACATTGTATACAGTTTTCTGCGATCCACTCTGGTACAGTTACACCAATACATCTTTTTTCGTATCTTGAAGTTTCAAGAGGGAATGTTCCGTCTTCTACTCCTACGAAAGTACTTACTGGTAAGCTATCTCCAGCTTGCCCGTTCATCGGTCTTAGAACGTTTGTAATGAATGCTGGTTCTTCAACTGCAGCAGCAGCTTCTTCTTCAACTGCACTTCCCCATGCACTTGGAACGTTAACTTTTGTTAATGAAACTATACCACGGTCTACTGCGTTATTGTTCATTTGAACTATTTTTTCACCCTTAGTACCGTAATCCTTAACTATAGACTCTTTCATTAATCTAACAGCATCATCTAACCCAATAACGTCTGCTAATTTGAAGAATGAAGCTTCCATAATCATGTTTATTTTTCCACCTAAACCTAACTCTACTGCAATTTCAGTAGCGTTGATTATATTGAAGTTAATATTGTTATCAGCGATAAATCTTTTCATCTTACCAGGTAACTTAGAATCTAACTCTGCTTCAGACCACATAGTGTTTAATAAGAAAGTACCACCTGGTTTTAATCCTTTTAATAAATCATATTGATTTACGTAAGATTGATTGTGACAGGCAATAAAGTCAGCCTCATCAATTAAATATGTTGATTTAATTGGTTGTTTTCCAAATCTTAAGTGAGAGATAGTTACTCCACCAGATTTTTTAGAGTCATATGAGAAATACGCTTGTGCATACATATCAGTGTTGTCACCAATAATTTTAATAGCACTTTTGTTTGCTCCTACTGTTCCATCTGAACCTAATCCCCAGAATTTACATCTGATAGTTCCTGCTGGTGCAGCTGAGATATTTTCTTTGATTTCGATTGAAGTGTTAGTTACATCATCAATGATACCAACTGTGAATCCTTTTTTAGGACTTTCAGCTTTTAAGTTATCGTATACTGCTTTAATTTGAGCTGGAGTTGTGTCTTTTGATCCAAGTCCAAATCTTCCACCGATAATCATTGGTCTAACATCTTTATCGTAGAACATAGTTTTAATATCTTCTAATAATGGCTCTCCTAAAGAACCTGGTTCTTTACATCTATCTAAAATAGCAATTCTTTTTACTGTTTGTGGTAATACATCAAAGAAGTATTTTTCAGAGAAAGGTCTGTAAAGGTGAACTTTAAGTACCCCTACTTTTTCTCCTTTTGCTGCTAAGTAATCTATTGTCTCATCGATAGCGTCAGTAACTGAACCCATAGCAATAATAATGTTTTCAGCGTCTGGTGCTCCATAGTAGTTAAATGGTTTGTAATCTGTTCCTCTTAATTTGTTAATTTCTTGCATGTAGTCATTTACGATATCTGGTAATGCATCGTAGAATCTGTTTGAAGCTTCTTTCGCTTGGAAGAAGATATCTGGGTTTTGAGCTGTTCCTCTTAATACTGGATGCTCAGGATTTAATGCATTATCTCTAAATGCTTTAACTGCATCCCAATCAGTAAGTTTGTAAAGTTCATCGTACTCGATTACTTCAATTTTTTGAACTTCATGAGATGTTCTAAATCCATCAAAGAAATGAACAAAAGGTACTCTTCCTTTAATAGATGCTAAATGAGCAACCCCAGCTAAGTCCATAACTTCTTGAACACTTCCAGATGCAAGCATTGCACATCCAGTTTGTCTAGCAGCCATAACGTCTGAGTGATCACCAAAGATTGATAATGCATGTCCAGCTAATGCTCTTGCACTTACGTGGAATACTCCTGGTAATAATTCCCCAGCGATTTTATACATGTTTGGAATCATTAATAGTAAACCTTGAGATGCAGTAAACGTTGTTGTTAAAGCACCTACAGCTAAAGAACCATGAACTGCACCAGCTGCCCCAGCCTCTGATTGCATTTCAACTACTTTAACCTCTTGTCCAAACATATTTTTTTGTCCATAAGAGCTCCATTCATCAACGTACTCCGCCATATTTGATGACGGTGTTATAGGATAGATAGCTGCTACATCCGTGAATGCATATGCTATGTGTGCTGCAGCGCAGTTACCATCCATAGTCTTCATCTTTCTTGCCATGTGTATTTCCCCCTCATTTTAAATTAGTGGATATTTCTATCTCAATTTTAGACAGAACAAATAATTTTAAAATCTTACATACAATAAAGTGCTAATGCAAACAACATTTCATATACATCCAATTATATCTATTTGATTTAGAAAATGCAAATATTTTTTAAAATTATCTGCGCTGTCTTAAAAGCGTTAAACTTCTCCCTTGTTTATCTCTGAAAGAGGCCTCCACGCCTTAATATATTAATATTTTTCATAGCACTTCTTGTGCAAGCATATTATAACATAAATGTAGTTTAATACGCACGTTAAATATTTCCTTCGTTTAAAGTATGTAAATATATAATAAATGCCTAATATGTATTAACGAACAAAATTCTTACCATAATCACTAAACATTATATGGAAGTTTATCCCATATTCCTCTTCACTGCTAACACTAATAGTACCATTATATTTCTCTACAATGTTTTTTACATTATATAAACCAATACCAGAACCGTCACTACCTTTGGTTGTAAAACCCTTTAAAAACATCTTATCTATTACTTCGTCATTAATATGTGGCCCCTTATTAAAAACCTCAGCATGTATGTATCCGTCTTCTTCATAAATATCAATACATATTTTTCTTGCGTCAAGGGATAACTTCGATACCTCATAGATTGCATTATCTATCAAATTCCCGAAAATATTAACAATATCTATTGGGTTGATAAACTCTAGCTTTTCAACATCATGAAGTTCTAAGTCGACGTCTATACTTAAACCTTTACACTTATGTAGCTTATTTATAAGTAAGGTATAAAGATAAGGGCTTTCGTCCTTCTTTATCCCTGTTATTTCTATCTTATCGCATTTAAGATTATCCGTTAGCTTTTGGATATAGTTTACAACCTTTTCCTTATCATTCAATACGGCTAACCCCCATATAACCTGTAGACTATTTAGGAAGTCATGCTTTTGCGAGCTTAGTAAATCATTTGCTTCCATCATCTGACGAAGTTTCGTGGACTGCAACTCATATGTCTTTTCTTGCTCCTCAATTATACTCATTTCTTTAAACCAGTAAAGTCCCAGTCCCCCTAATGTACCACAAACAATTAAGAGCATAACAACCAAATAACTGGGATCCACAATCTGAAAGTAATCGGCAAAAATACCTAACTCAGCATAGCAATAATACACTACAGCCAATGTCGACAATAGAATTTGCATCAATAAAATCAAAATAAATATTTCTCTCTTTGTAAAGCCATTGGTATTTTTAATGGTTTTGCTCAATGCGTTCACATCCTATAATGCACTTTTTAGTTGTTTCTTAATATTTACTAGTTTCCCTACTAAAACCATAATGACTAATGGTACAATACCTAGTGACAGGACTATGGCCCTATGTAAAACACTTTCATCGTATGATTTAATAGTTATATTTAGTAGATTCATAACCGGTAGACTTATTATTCCGTCAGAAACAACTAAAACGATAAAAACAATAATACTACACAATAAACTTATTTTAAAAGAGACCTTGCAAACAAAAACAAATAAAGCGACACTTATGGCTATAAGAATAAAAGTATGAGTCCCAAATGGTACCGGTAAAATTTCATAAATTCTTCTAGACAAATAAACCGAAAAACCATAAACCAAAGTAAATAGCATGTGCTGTCTTAGTGTTGGCTTATAATTAAAAAGAGTAAGGGGGGCAATGCAAAAAAACCACGCATGAATAAAGTTGCTTAAAAAAATCATTTAAATCCTCCTAATTAGTCACTATTCTATTTTTTTAACTTGCTTGGCAATTCGGGCTGATAAAATGTAATTGTAGATGCTGCAGCTACATTAGTTAGCGCTAATAATGATAGAAGCGTAACTAATAATCCTGTTAGTTTCTTTTTCATGACTATTCCCCCCCTTTAAAATCTACTTATGACCAAATATGATATATGTCACTGGCCATAGCGATACACTTTGCCAAAATAGCCCAATGCAGCTGGCTATGACAAAGTGTTCATACATGGTTGCCCCCCTGAAGCAAACCATAAATGTACCCCATATTATTAAAAAGATAAAAGAAAGTAGTCTTAATTTATTTCTCTGTACTTTCGTAGCGATTGGCTTACCCGGCGTATCTGCCGGAGCAAATATAAAGAAACTTATGGCAGCTGTACCAAAAATAACAATTGCAAATATCCCTAATGAATTTGTTTCTAATATAATATTGCTGATTCGAACTGCTATTATCCCTAAAGCATTAAATATTATTGCCCCGAAAACAATACACTTAATGGGACTATTAGCATGGGCGCCCCCTGTGAATGCTCTGAAGATGACTGAAGTAATTGTCACAGCTAATACCGTAGGTATAATCCCTAGAATATACGCCACAATAAAAATAGCTCCGAGACCAAGAATACTGTTCATTAGTAAATTGAACCCAAATAGTACAACCTCTGTATCTTCACAGTTCAGATGATGTTGTTCTGCTACTTTTCCTATTATTCTACTACCGATTTTATTCATCTCTCTATATCCCCTTGTGTTCTAGTATATATTATTTCGACATAAAATTACATTCTCCTTTTTAACTAATACTAAAAATAAAGTATTTTTATAATATAGTCTCTATAATATATTGCCCAGGAAACCTTTAGATAAGTATTTTTATGTAGTTAGCTACAAGTAAACCCTAAAGCTTTTATATCAAAAAAATATAAGCCCAGTTTTCTCTTTGAAAACTGGGCCTTTAAAAAGTTTATATCTCTGCAGTTTTTGGTGTTCTTGGATAAGAAATAACATCTCTAATATTTGAGATCCCTGTCATATACATTATTGCTCTCTCAAAGCCTAACCCGAATCCAGCATGTTTAACTCCACCATATTTCCTAATATCTAAATACCACCAATAGTCTTCTTTATTTAATCCCATGGCAGCCATTCTCTCCTCCAGAATATCCATTCTGTCCTCTCTTTGACTACCTCCGATAATTTCCCCTACTCCTGGAACCAATAAGTCCATAGCAGCTACAGTTTTATTATCGTCATTTAACTTCATATAGAAGGCCTTGATATCCTTTGGGTAGTTTGTTACGAATAGAGGTTTTTTAAAGACTATTTCTGTTAGATATCTTTCGTGCTCCGTTTGAAGATCGTTACCCCACTCAACTGGGTATTCAAACTGTTCTCCAGATTTCTGTAAAATTTCAACAGCCTCTGTATAAGTAATTTTACCAAACTCAGAATTCAATACAAGATTCAATCTCTCTTTTAAACCCTTATCTATAAAGCTATTGAAGAATTCTATTTCCTCAGGAGCATTTTCCATAACATAGTTAATAATATATTTCAACATCTCCTCTGCTAATTCCATATCATCTTCTAAATCAGCAAAAGCTATTTCAGGCTCGATCATCCAAAACTCCGCTGCATGTCTAGCCGTGTTTGAGTTTTCAGCTCTAAAAGTTGGCCCGAAGGTGTACACATTTCTAAATGCCATTGCGTAGGGTTCAACATTTAGTTGCCCACTAACTGTTAAACTAGTCTCTTTTCCGAAGAAATCCTTTGAAAAATCAATACCCTTCTCTTCGTTATGTGGCATATTTTGAAAATCTAGAGTTGAAACTCTAAACATCTCACCAGCACCTTCACAGTCACTAGTTGTTATAATTGGAGTGTGTACATATACAAAGCCCTTGTCTTGAAAAAACTTATGTACCGCATATGCTGCTATAGAACGTACACGAAAAACTGCTGAAAATGTATTACTTCTCGGTCTAAGGTGAGCTATTTCTCTTAAAAATTCAAAAGAGTGTTTCTTCTTCTGTAGGGGATAATCTAAATCTGCCAGGGCTTCGACAGTTATACTTGAAGCCTTGATTTCAAAAGGTTGTTTTGAATTAGGTGTAATCACCAATTCGCCAGTTACTGTAATGGCAGAGCTGATGGATAGTTTCGATATATCTTTAAAATTGCTTAGGTTTTCCTCAAATACGATTTGAATGTTTTTAAAAAAACTACCATCGTTTAACTCAATAAAGCCGAACGCTTTAGATGCTCTTACAGTTCTAACCCAGCCTTGTATAACTACTTGTTTGTTTTCATAAACAGCCGTGTTCTTATAGATTTCTCTAATTAAAGTTGCTTTCACACTTTTACCTCCTTCGTAATGAAAAAAACCTTTCGTCACAAATGTAACGAAAAGCTATAATTTGCTATTGATATTATAATACTTCCATATATGTATGTCAAAATATTTCATCTCTAAGTTAATCTT
>Ga0075011_10000528_pt1 | contig 20379 bp, 20 predicted proteins | sample TARM_MetaG_T_14_FD_72354 | JGI IMG/M metagenome (GOLD analysis project Ga0075011, IMG submission 72354) | Freshwater microbial communities from Pennsylvania, USA, analyzing microbe dynamics in response to fracking - TARM_MetaG_T_14 | ecosystem: Environmental > Aquatic > Freshwater > River... | reverse complement strand
GGGCGCGATCCCCCTATTTATCAACAACTGATGTCAACAATAAGCAACCCTATACAGAGGCGTTTACCCAACTTAAAAAACAGCTGGCTAGTTTGGGCGTCTCTGTTCCCGCACTCTACAAACAATATTCAGAAATATGTGAACAAGGCGGCGTACAATTTGTCGACTTTAATATTGATGCCGATTTTGCCGATTGTATTGATGGACTGGTTGTTGTCGACCTGCATCAACTTAAAGAATCAAAGCGCAAACGTTATTTTAACCACGCATAAAATAGCCGAATTTGGGAGGAGTGAGGGGTAAAGGGTGAAGAGTGAGGGGTTTTGCCAGTTCACTAAGCTTTAACATATAAGCCACTGTTTTTGGGGCGCGGAGTTCAGTCCGACTGTTTTTTATTTATAAATAACCCTGCAATCGCGTATATTTTCACCGTACTAAAACAGAAAAACCCCGTTACTAATGCTAGTAACGGGGTTTTAAATTGGTGGAGTTGGCCGATAAGCCGGGTTCTGTCGTGAATCGTCATTCGCGTAACTCTGAAATAGACCTGCAATCGCTCACAAGCGTATTTGCATTACCACGCGGAGCGTGGGAACGAGAAAAATGCCTTATATATGAAAAAACCGCTACTAATTGCTTAGTAACGGTTTCATCAAATTGGTGGAGTTGGCCGATAAGCCGGGTTCTGTCGTGAATCGTCATTCGTCTAGGCCTGCAATCGCTCACAGGCTCAAGCAACCTACCCGCTTCCAGTATGGGCCATACCTCAGGAAGCCTATTTGGTCTTGCTTCGGGTGGAGTTTACCTTGCACTAACGATTACCCGCTAGCCGGTGCGCTCTTACCGCACCCTTTCACCCTTACCGTTCTACTACAATGAAACATTATAATAGACTTAGGCGGTCTCCTCTCTGCTGCACTTGTCGTTAGCTCGCGCTACCCAGGCGTTACCTGGCACCCTGCCCTATGAAGCCCGGACTTTCCTCCCCTTTTACCCCGAAAGGTAAAAGCGGCGACGATCTAGCCAACTCCGCGGCGGATTATACGGGATTGAACCTTACAAATACAAGCATTAAAAGCGGGCTATTTTTATGCCATTTTCTTACAAATGGATAATGGCCAGGCCAGATAACAAAAGCAACCTGAACAGATTACAAATTTTCCAATCCCCATTTATAGAGATCATTTTTCTTCTGCGAGTGGATCTGCGCAGCTAATGCAGCGGCTTTCTTAAGCGGCAGCTCCTCCTTTAATAACGCCAAAGTATTTAACGCCACTTGCGGAATACTGTCTTCCTCTTTTTGCGCGCCAGCGACCATAAGTACAAACTCGCCGCGACAATGATTGCTATCCTGATTTAAAAAATCGACCATTTCCCCAGCGGTTAACGCATAAAAAGACTCAAATGTTTTAGTTAATTCACGGGCAATCACCAGTTTTCGCTCACTGCCGAGTATATTGACAATTTGCTCTACTGTGTCCTGAATACGGCGCGGCGATTCATAAAAAACCATAGTACGCGCCTCTTCCATCAACGCCTTTAGTTTATCCTGCTTACCTTTTTCTTTAGCAGGTAAAAAACCTTCAAATGAAAAACGGTCGGTTGGCAAACCAGCGGCGCTTAAGGCGGTTATCACAGCGGAAGGCCCCGGAATAGGTACAATATCGACTCCTGCTTCGCGGCATTCATTAACCAGATGATAACCCGGATCGCTGATTAACGGCGTACCCGCATCAGAAATCAAGGCCACTGATTGCCCTGATTTTATTTTTTCTATTAGTACTTTGCCGCGTTCTCGTTCATTATGATCATGCAGTGCAAACATAGGTTTTTTAATTTGATAGTGGCTTAATAATTTACCGCTATGACGAGTGTCTTCAGCGGCCACCAAATCAACCTGCTGCAGTGTTTCAATAGCACGGTAAGTAATATCACTGAAATTTCCAATTGGGGTGGCAACAATATAAAGTTTTGCGGGAAGTTGAGATGGAACGTGGCCATTTTCAGACATTTTGTCGCCCTAATAAATAATAGATAAGTGAATAAGATTGTTTAACTGAGGCTGCAATATTACACTATCGCTTTCTCTATACCTACTTCGAAAATTTACTTGCGCATGAAAGGATAATATTTTGAAATTTTCAACCTCGACAAAGGGATTTTCTCATTGCTTAATCATGATATTAACATTAGCGATTTTAGCGGCTTGTAGTAGCACCCCGTCGTCACCTGATAATATCCCGCCAGCACTCTTTTCCAAATTAAATAACAACTCGGAATTTTTTCTTAAAAAAGATGAAGCAGCGGGTCAACAGGAAAATTCAGCATGGCAATTTGTTGCTGTGCAGGCCTTGATTGCAGAGAAAAAATTTACCTTAGCAAATTCCATTATCGAGTACCTGCAAAGCAAAGCCCTTTCGGAAAATGAGCGGGCATCATTAAATCTGCTTATTGCCGATAGTCTCTTTGCACAAAACAGATTAAATAAAGCGCAGCAGCAGCTTGATACAATAGATAAAAAACAACTTTCTGAACTTGGCATCATCTACTCCCTAAAACTGCAAATACAATTGCAGATAGCAAATGGAGACCATTTAGCGGCTTCAGATGGTCTGCTTTCCTTAGCGCCACAACTGAAAACAGATGAAGATAGACAGCAGTACAACGATCTTCTTTTAACGCAATTATCGCTGCTGCCCATTGAGGTTTTAAATCAGTACCAAGCGACACCCGCGTCTGAAAAGCTGCCAACAGAGGCGAGTGAGTTTGATGAAACAACATCTGTAGCACAAGCATCAGCAGAAAGTGACCCTTTTAAAGCTGGCTGGTATGCACTGGCCGGCCTGTACAAACGCTACCAGTTACGTTCAAATCAACTGATTCGTGAAGTGGAAAAGTGGAAACTGCTTTATCCGGCACACCCTGTGTTAGATTTCATGCCCACTCAGTTAACTAATATCCCGGAGTCAAGCCCTTATCAACCGGAAAATATTGCTGTTTTACTGCCCCTATCCGGACGCTTTCAACAACAGGCGGAAGCCGTTCAATATGGTCTGCTGCATGCATTTTACAGCCAGCAGCAAGCCAATAAACAGGCGGATCAATCCACACTTCTAGCTGCGCCTAAATTACATTTCTACGATACACAAGCACAAACGCCAGAGCAGATAGTTGCGCAATTTAAAGAACAAAATATAGATTTTGTTATTGGTCCGCTCATCAAAGAGGAAATTGAGGCCTTTTTACCTTTAGTTACAAGTATACCTGTTTTGACCTTGAATAATTTCACTGAGCAGCAAGCCCCAGAAACAGACAAGCAGGCTATTGCATGGCATTACGCTTTCCCACTTTCACCAGAAGATGAAGCGAAGCAAGCGGCGCAGTTAATTGCCCTTAAACAGCATAAAAAACCGCTGGTAATCGCCCCAAACTCAGATTATGGACAGCGCGTAGCAGAGGCATTTACTGAGCAATGGCAAAGTTTAAGCAATACCCAGGCTGAGTCGCATTTTTTCAATGATAAAGCGCAGTTAGATAGTTTTATTGACGATCTGCTGCAAACGACGAAAAGTAAAGTTCGTATTGCCCAGATCAAAGCAGTTACCAACCTTTCTTTAGAAACAGAGGTACGCAGCCGCCGAGATATCGATGCGATATATATAATCAGTAAACGTGATGAACTAATTCTGCTCAAGCCTTTTATTGATGTTTCAGTTAGCCCTTTCGCGGCAAGCATGCCGCTTTACGCCAGCTCACGCAGCCATCTTTTAGACCGGGGGGATAAACAAAACAGTGAACTTTCTAATCTGATTTTTTCCGATAGCCCGTTTCTGTTAGACACCGAAAATAAAGCGTTCAAAGAGATTGAGCAGGCCTGGGGCAAACAATCTCTGCCAACATTACGTTTATTTGCACTTGGTTTTGACAGCTACCAGCTTATTGAACAACTGATGCAGCTACAAAGTACCGAGGGGTACACCTATAAGGGGCTAGTCGGTGAACTTTCTTTGGATCACAGCAATATAGTGCAGGCTAAGCTAAGCTGGGCAAAATATCAGCAAGGAAAACTCATTGAAATTACCGCGCCTGTTTCAGGCGAGTAACTCACAAGGTGTAAAATCCGAAAAACGAGCCCTCGCTTATTTACAGGAGCAGGGGCTCTCTTTGCTTTGCCAGAATTATTATTGCCGCTTTGGTGAGATAGACTTGATTATGCTGGATCAGGATACCCTGGTCTTTATTGAAGTGCGCTACCGCAAAAACAGTGATTTTGGCGGTGCATTAGCCTCCATCAGCAAACGCAAACAAGGCAGAATAATAAAAACGGCAAAACATTATTTAGCACAATTTGAAAATGAACCCTACTGCCGTTTTGATGCCATCGCCATTGATCAGCAATGTACAATACCCGAATGGATTCAAAACGCTTTTTTAGAATAAGATGAATATACACAATGATAAACGCTAAAATTCAAGCACATTTTGCCGAAAGCATTCAAACAAAAATAGTCGCGGCAGAAGCGCTGCCAGAATTTATTGAAAAAGCAGCCATTGCGCTTTCTGAAGCCTTAATTCGAGGCAATAAAATCCTCGTTTGCGGCAATGGTGGCGCGGCTGCGCTGGCACAAATATTTTCATCCCATCTGCTTAATAAATATGAAAAAGAGCGCCCTTCACTGCCGGCAATTGCAATCACGGCAGATTCGGCGTTAGTTTCTGCCATTGCAACCGATAGCCATTTTGATGAAATTTATGCCAAACAAATTTCTGCACTGGCACAAAGCGGTGATGTGCTGCTGACCATAAGCCATGGCGGCAACAGTCGCAATATGATTAAAGCGGTGGAAACAGCGCTCAGCAAATCAATTCAGATTATTTCGTTAAACGGCGTGGATGGTGGCGAATTGGCCGGATTATTAGGGTCGGATGATATTGAAATACGAGCCCCCAGCGATAGAGGCTCGCGTATTGAAGAGATTCACTTACTGGTCATCAATTGCTTAAGCGACCTCATTGACCAACAACTTTTCCCTCAACATTAAGGAGTCTTTATGAAAAAGTTTGTTTTGACGCTGTTTTTCATCTCTATCTTTTCACTTATTCAGGGCTGTGCAGGCGGTTTAATTGTTATTGCAGGTACCGCCGTCGCGGTCAGCAGTGATGAAAGGTCTATCACAGAACAGGTAGAAGACAGCGCGTTATCCATTGCGGCGCTGGATAAAATCAATGAATTGAATATCAGCAATAAAGAGATACGCATTAACTTAGTCAGCAATAGCGGTTATCTGTTGGTCGTAGGGCAGGTTAACAATCAGCAAACTAAAGATAAAATTGAACAAAAGTTAGCGACCCTCAAACAAGCAAAAGGGGTTTATAACCAGTTACGGATATCCAGGCCGATAGGTTTCGCTCAACAAAGCAAAGACAGCTGGCTAACCACTAAAGTAAAAACTCAGCTAACCCGCCATGACGAGGTGAACCCATTTAAAATTAAAGTGCTAAGCGAAAATGGCGAAGTATTTTTAATCGGCACTGTCAGCGAAAAGATGGCCGATGAGGCAACCAATATAGCGCGTAAAGTCGATGGGGTAAAACAGGTCAACCGTGTTTTTCAACTGATTGAAACACGACCTCAAACAAAGAAATAGAGCCCCAAGATACAGCACTCACATATAGGTCACTTTAATCGGCTTATTATGCAAATCCAAGCTCTGATATAAGTCCATCAGATCAGCCCCCACCCCTGGTGCAACTTTAGGGGGAAGCGGGGGATGAGAGTCCCCTTGCTGAGCAGTTAAACGATTTTGTGATAATAACGGCAGGTTATCTATTATTTCGCTGGGAATATCCGCTTTCTCATGACGCGATAATAACGCTTCATTATTTAATAGCTGCTTTAAACGGATACTGGTTAAATCTTTCCTGTGCAGATCATCATTTAAACTTGCCGCCTGCGATGCCGAAATACCTTTATTCAGCAAAGGCTGAGGATCGCCTAAAAACAGAGATGCACGCAGCTCAGCCTGCACTAACGACGCCTCTCTCTCCTGAGGCAGCGCAAATTGTGCGAAATCTCTCGCATCGTCTGATAACAAACTCAAGAGCAGATTAAATTTATCACGCGTGCCATTATGTACAGCAAGATTTAACTGCTCTCCTAATTGCCACTCGTTAATTAATAATCCGGATTCAATTTGTTTCATATTTATACGATTTCAGATATTTGTTGTACATATCCTAAGTTGTCGGCAACAAACTGATTTTATTTAATGTTTTTTTCTGTTTTATCTTCACAAGCGTAAAAATTCTGATATTATTCACCGCGAAATGAAGGAGGGGTTCCCGAGTGGCCAAAGGGAGCAGATTGTAAATCTGCCACGAAAGTTTCGGTGGTTCGAATCCACCTCCCTCCACCATTTCATTAAACTTCCAGCCTATTCATCCGAACTTTTCTGTTTTTACTCTCTAAATTTCATCGAACATCTCATCTTAGCTACCTTTACTGTTTTATTAACGGCCAGCTTCATCTACACTCTTCAATGCACTTCTCACTTTAGAGTCACAAAAATAACTATGTTTAGCTACAAGAATAAAAGCATTCTGATCGTTGATGATCAAAAGGCATTCCATGTAATGCTAAAAACCATGCTCACTAACCAGGGAGCTAAAAACATTCTATTTTCTGACAGTGCAGAAAGCGCAGTCAGACTGGCTCAGCACAGAAAATTTGATATCTACCTGGTTGACTACAATCTGGGGTCAGGGAAAAATGGCGCTCAACTGATAGATTATCTGCGTAATAATCAGCTCATTGCCAACACCTCGCTGTGTTTTATTATCACAGGAGATAATGATAAAAGCATGGTGCTAAGCGCAATTGAAAAATCACCCGATGATTATTTAATGAAGCCTTTTTCGCAGACACAGCTGTTTAATCGCCTCTGCAAAGCGGCACAAAAGAAAAGCGTATTAGCCGATATTTTCGATGCATTACAGGCCAAAAATTACCCGCAAGCAATTGCTTTATGTAAAGAGAAACTGGTGAGTGAGCCTAAATTCAGGGCGCTATGTAAAAATCTACTGGCAGATATTTTTATTCAAACAGAGCAGTATGGAGCAGCAGAGCAAATATTAACCACCCTTATTGAGCAACGCCCTTTAATAAGAGCCAGTATCAATTTAGGTAAGACTTACTACCTGCAAAAAAAATACCCTGAAGCGATCGCGCTTTTAAAAACAGTGGTTGATAACACCCCCCTGCAGATGGAAGCATATCAATGGCTGGCACGCGCATATAAAGCGAGCGGCAAACTTAACAAAGCATTAAACATTCTCAGCCATGCAGCGAGCATGACCCACCACAGTATTGAGCGTCATCAGGAAGTGGCATTACTGGCCGATGAGATGCATGAGCATAAAATAATGGTCAACAGTTACGCGGCCATTTTACAGCTCAGCCGTAACTCGTTTTACCCCGATCCTTGTCATCTCGCCAATTACATTCGCGCTATTATTGATTACGCGCAGAACCAGGAAGATATGGATGAGCGTAAAGTAATTTTAAAACAGGTGAACTCCGCGCTCTACCAGAGTCGCTTTGAGGAGGGACGCAACAAGAGTTTTGACTTCAATAGCTTTGATGAAATTTGTCAGGCAAAAATATTTATTGCTATGAATGAACCGCTAAGAGCAAAACGGAAAATTTTGAGTACCTTGAAAAACAATGAATCTCCTGTTGCTGAATTTGATAATACATTCTTATGCGAAAGCCTTTTTTCGTTATTAGATATTGGCGAGTTTGACTATGCGGCTCCCTATTTAGAGGAGTTAAAACAGCGTGATATTATTGATGCCACAACGCAAGCGTCAATAAAAAAACGCACCGGAGCCGATCTGGAATTACGGATTCAGACTTTTAAAACGCATAACAAACTGGGCATTGACGCTTTCGGCAATAAATCCTATGCAGATGCCCTTGACCATTTTAATCAGGCATTAAAACTTGAAGCGCTCAATTCAGGGGCCCTGCTCAACCGCATTCAGGTGTATATTCAGTTACTCAAACAGGCCAGCAGAGATGAAAAAAAATCCCTGCTAAACAACTGTCAGGAGAGTTTTAATCTCTTAAGTAACACCCGTTTACCCGATGAACATGCTAAGCGTTATAGTGAACTCAAAAGTGAATTGCATGAAATAAAAGCGTAGCCATATCCTGCAAATCGCCAGATAACTAACCTTTTAATTCAGCCAGCTTCAATTTAATACGTTTCTCTGAAATAGGATAGGCGGTACCGAGTTGCTGAGCAAATAACGATACGCGCAGCTCTTCCATCATCCAGTAAATTTCAGCCAGCTCCGGACTATCTTTTTCACTGCGCATTAATGTCTTACACAATGCGCTATAACGGCTGTGCAGTTCATTGAGCGCCAGAGTATGCAGTCGGTCCTGATTCGGATTAACCGGTAATTTCTCTAACCGTTTTTCAAGCGCGCTTAAATAGCGTTTCAGATCAGGCAGCTTTTGTTCGCCAACCTGACAGGCAAAGCCGGGGAAAATAAGACGCTGCAGCTGTGATTTAATATCGCCGTGCGCCACTAACAGCGTTAAATCCGCTTTTCCCTTGAGCATCTTATTAACAGAGTGAGCAAGGGTTAATATCTGTTCAACCAACTGCGTGATAATTAAGGTGCGCTCAGCCAGATTCGCCCGTACCCGCTCTTTTTGCTGCTCAAATTCAATTTCATTTTGCGGCAGTTTTTGCCCCTCTAAAATCGCATCCACCGCGCAGGCAATACAATCATCGATCAAATCTTTAACCTGCCCGAAAGGGGTAAAATAGAGCCCTAACTTGGCTTTATTAGGCAGGCTTTGCTGCAGATATTTAATCGGGGACGGCACATTCAATAAAAGCAAACGGCGCAGCCCCGCTTGATTAACGCGAGCGGCTTTATCAAGACTGTCAAACAGCTCAATGGCCACACTTTTGTTTTTATCCACTAATGCCGGGAAGGCTTTGACTTCATAGCCGCCATGATTTTTACTAAAGGAAGTGGGTAATTTACCAAAATCCCACGCCACTAAACCGCTTTTTTCTATCCCCTGCTTAGAGACTTTGGCCAGCGTCTGCTTCACCTGACCTTTTAACTGCTGTTGCAGCAGGCTCAAATCAGTGCCCAAAGCGATACTTTTTCCCAGCTCATCGATAACATTAAATTTCATTTTCAAATGTACAGGTAAGGCATCAATATCCCAGCTGTTTTCAGGTGCCCTTACCCCGGTCATTCTCAATAACTGTTTTTCAAATGCGCTCAGCAAAGATGTTTTTAACGGCTCCATCACCGCCATCGCAGCTTGTGCATAATTAGGGGCTGGCACAAAATTACGACGTAGCGATTTAGGCAGGGTTTTAATCAACGCAACTAATAACTCTTCGCGCAATGCGGGAATCTGCCAATCAAATCCACTGCTCTGTATCTGATTAAGCAGAGCAAGCGGTAGATCCACCGTTACCCCATCCTGTTTTGTGCCCGGCTCAAAGGCATAACTGAGTTTTAACTTAAAAGGCCCCTGCTGCCAAAAATCCGGATAAGCGTTTGCCGTGACTTTATCGGCGCCGTGCGCCATCAAATCATCACGTTTGTAATTTAACAGTTCCGGATTGCTTTTCTTTTCTTTGTTCCACCAGCTGTCAAACTGTTTGCCGCTCGCCACGTCCGCAGGGATCAGCTGATCATAAAAATAAAACAGCGTTTCGTCATCCACTAAAATATCGCGGCGCCGGGATTTATGCTCCAGCTCTTCAATATCATTTAATAACGCCTGGTTATCTTTGAAGAATTGATGACGAGTTATAAACTCCCCTTCAACCAAGGCGTGGCGAATAAACAGTTCACGACATAATGGTGGATCAATCTGCGTATAGATGACGTTACGTTTAACCACAATCGGCAGACCATACAGGGTTTGATTCTCAAACGCGCCGACCACAGCCGTTTTTTTCTGCCAGTGCGGCTCACTATAACTGTGTTTTATTAAATGCTGCGCCTGCTCTTCAATCCATTCAGGTTTGATGCGCGCAGCAACACGGCCAAACAGTTTTGAGGTTTCAACCAGCTCGGCAACCATCACCCATTTAGGCTGTTTTTTAAATAAACCCGAGCCCGGGAACATAAAAAATTTGCTGTTGCGCGCGCCGAGATATTCCGCCTCTTTATCTTTAAAACCAACATGCGATAACAGTCCCGCCAATAAAGCCTGATGGACAGCATCAAACTCAGATGGTTGCTGGTTGACCCTGATCCCGAGCTCATCCGTTACCTGTTTGATCTGCGCGTAGATATCCTGCCATTCACGCACGCGCATATAGGCGAGAAACTCTTTTTGACACATTTTTCGAAACTGGCTGCTGGAGTGTTCATCACGCTGCTCGCCCAGATAATTCCAGAGATTCACATAGGCCATGTAATCGGAGTCTTTATCTGCAAAGCGGCGATGCTTTTCATCGGATGCCTGCTGCCTGTCAAGGGGGCGTTCACGCGGATCTTGAATGCTCAGTGCGGCGCTTATCACCATCACTTCATGAACGCAGCCAAACTTACTCGCCGCTAAAATCATCCGCGCTAAACGCGGATCAACTGGCAGTTTTGCCAGCTGCCGTCCTAATGGGGTGAGTTTTTTATGCACATCTTTGCTACTGAGGTTAACCGCGCCCAGCTCCTCGAGTAGCATCAAGCCATCTTTAATATTTCGGTCTTCGGGCGGCTGTACAAAGGGAAATTTATTTAACTCGCCTAGCCCCAGTGAAAGCATCTGCAGGATAACCGAGGAAAGATTAGTACGCAGGATTTCGGGATCGGTAAATTCCGGACGGGAGATAAAATCATCCTGCCCATATAAACGAATACACACGCCGGCGCTGACCCGCCCACATCGCCCCATACGCTGATTTGCACTGGCTTGAGAAATCGGCTCAATGGGCAGACGCTGCACTTTGGTGCGGTAACTGTAGCGGCTGATGCGCACTGTGCCGGTATCAATAACATATTTAATACCGGGAATAGTGAGCGAGGTTTCCGCTACATTGGTTGCCAGTACAATGCGCTGCCCGCGATGCGCCTGAAAAATACGGTTTTGCTCAGCAACACTTAAACGCGCAAAGAGCGGCAATACTTCCGTATCACGCAAGTTACGTTTTGTTAACGCCTCGGCGGTATCGCGAATTTCCCGCTCACCATTCATGAAAATAAGAATATCGCCACGGCCCAAACGCTGCAGTTCATCAACCGCATTAAAGATCCCCTCAATCTGGTCTCCTCCTGCGTACTCTTCTAAAGGACGATATAAGGTTTCAACGGGAAAGGTGCGCCCTGAGACTTCAATGATCGGCGCTTTATTACCTGCTCTGTCTGCAAAATGGGTCGCAAAACGTTCCGGATCTATGGTGGCGGAAGTGATAATAACTTTAAGATCAGGACGACGCGGCAATAAACGCTTCAGATAACCGAGCAGAAAATCAATATTAAGACTGCGCTCATGGGCTTCATCGATAATAATAGTGTCATATTGGGTTAAAAAACGATCGTTTTGAATTTCCGCTAATAAAATACCGTCAGTCATCAGCTTAATATATGACTGGTCACTGACTTTATCGGTAAAACGGACACGATAACCGACGGTTTCTCCAAGCGTTGAATTTAACTCTTCAGCAATACGCGTGGCAACAGTGCGCGCCGCTAATCGCCTTGGCTGTGTATGACCAATCAGGCCGCTGACACCGCGCCCTAACTGCAAGCATATTTTAGGAATCTGCGTGGTTTTACCGGATCCGGTTTCACCGGCAATAATAACCACCTGGTTTTCACTGATAGCTTTAGCGATTTCATCTTTTTTCTGACTAACAGGCAGATCCGGATATTCAAACTCAGGCAAATTATCAAAACGGCGTTTGCAGGTATCCAGCGAGGCCTGAATATCACAGGCAATTTTAGTTAGCGTCTGCTCTACTTTTTCAGGGCTATTTTGCTTTAATGCGCCATCAATACGTCGCGCTAAAGGAAATTGGTCTTTGCATAAAACCTTGCTGAGTTGTTTTTTTAAAGCAGAAACGGAAATGGTCAAAAGTGATACCTATTAAAAGAGTAAAAAAGTAGAGCAAAAAACGATCCTAACAAGGCAGCTGGAAAAAAGACAGAAACAGTTCAGGTTTAAATTAATCTATGCCTAAGTATTTATGCATCTGCACTGATAAACGCCAATTGCGCTCAATGCACACGCGGCTGCACAGCGCCGTTGCATCGGCTTTTTGAGAGATAGGCTGCAGACAGATAATTTTATTTTCCAGCGTACTTAACTGTGCTAGTAATGCATCTAACTGCTCAATATCTTTTTCTCTTGCCACCGGATGCTTTATCTCATCGGCACGTTGCAGTGCGCTTGGTAAAATCACTTTGCCGCCACGCATGGCAACTTTAGGCGACAGCGTTACCCAGCTTTTATCATCCACTAAAACAGGATAAGTGCCGCTGGTTTCAATTTGCGTTTGAAATCCAAGAGAGTGCAGCAGAGAAGTCAGTTCGCGCAGATCCACCATACATGGCTCACCGCCGGTAATAACTACCAGCTTTGCGCTGTAACCCAGACGTTTAATTTCAGCAACAATCTCATCGCTACTGACATCTGCCCAGTGGCTGGATTGATCGCTATGATCTGAAAGGGTGTGCAACGGACTCTGCAGATCCGGGTCGATAGCCCAGGTGTTTTTTGTATCACACCAGGCGCAGCCTACATCGCAGCCCTGCAGGCGGATAAAAATGGCAGGCATCCCAGTATAAAAACCTTCACCCTGAATAGTTTGAAACAGCTCATTTACTTTATAGTTTTGTTGCATTGGCGTATTATGCTCTCTGCTAATGGGTGACACTTTAGATGCCCGGATTTATAAGTGAATAGAGTAGGAAATACAAGTATTATGAGTAAAAAAGTCGTTGTTATATATTCAGGTGGAATGGACTCTTACACTGTCCTGCATAAATCCTTGCAGCAAGGTTTAACCCCTTACGCATTAACCTTCGATTATGGGCAGCGCCATGTCAAAGAGATAGAAGTGGCACGCGCTGTCTGTGCAGAGCTAGGTATTAATCACAAAATAATTGATATTTCAGCGATTAATGAGTTAATTGGCGGTTCGTCATTAACCGATAATGCGATTGAGGTCGCTTTGGGTCATTACCACAATGAAAATATGAAATCGACTATGGTGCCTAACCGTAATATGATTTTATTATCACTGGCGATTGGTTACGCGGTTTCCCTCAAAGCTGAAAAAGTCTATTACGGCGCGCATGCCGGCGATCATGAAATTTACCCTGACTGTCGCCCTATTTTCGTTGAAAAAATGAATGAAGTAGCCGCTGTTGCCAACTATGACAAGACTGAAATCATCTCCCCCTATCTGCATACAGATAAAATCGGCATCTTAAAAGATGGCCTGGCAATGGGCCTCGATTACAGTAAAACCTGGACCTGTTATAACGGTCGCGAAAAAGCCTGCGGTAAATGCGGTTCATGCTCTGAACGTTTAGAAGCGTTTGCCGAAAATGGTATTATCGATCCCATTGACTACGAAGCTTAATTTTTAAGTCTGGTAAAATTTGTGAAGCGCTGATCATACCATTGGTCAGCGCTTTTTTGCTTGTGGAATTGCTGTTATTTTAGGCAACAAAGGAAACAGCTCACGCAGTGCTTAACCCGCTTGTGGCACCATGCTGTCGCATAAAACGGGAACACCGCCGCCAATCTTTCTTATAACATACTGAATTTATTAAAAACAGAAAGGGGTTGTCCTTTCTTTTTTTTTGCGTTAAGGTTTATTTAGACCTGCGTCTTTATTTAAAAAAAATCTTCACAATTATTGGGATTTATTATTAAAAGCACTTACTAAGTTTTTTGATGACAGCTTAGAAGAGAAAATTAACCTGACTAATTGATTAATAGCTAAAGACCAAAAATGTAAGCTATTTGCTAGCTTTCTTATCTTGGACCACACGGTCGCCACCTAGATTTAACGCTCGAACGACTATGGTTTAACAATCTAACGACTAGATTAAAAATAACCAGACAATTAAATCAAACACCATGACATTAGACCTATAACAAGCAGTAATCTTGGGATCCTGAATATAAACTCACATTTAAAAAAGGAAATTCACCATGAACATGAAACAAGCTTACCAAAAAAAACTACAGGCAGAATTGGACGAACGCAGCGCAGAGATAGACAAGCTCAAAGCAAAAGCGGATAAAACGGAAGCCGATATTCAGATTGAATACTATAGACAGATCGACGAACTGCGAGCCATGCAAAAAACTGCCGACAGTAAACTGGGCGAATTTAAGGAAGCCAGCGATGATGCATGGGAGGATCTAAAAGCAGGCATGGATAAAACATGGAACTCGCTGGGCGAGGCATTGAAGTCGACCAAATCCAGATTCAAATAAACACTATGATCATTACCGCCATAAGCAAAGGAAATGACGAATGAAATTTAATATCAGTACAATTATGTTGATTGGTGCTCTCGGAATCACGCCGCTGTGTTATGCAGAATCTGCGCCTAACAAAACATCAATGGAAGAGTTTAAACAAGAAACACAAGATTTACTTGAGACGCTTGAAGCGTATACCGTTGAGCAGAAGGACGAGGCGATTGTCAAAACAAAAATAGCTTTGGATAATCTCGATGAGCGCATTGACGCCGTGGAAAAAGATGTTCATGAAAGCTGGAGTGAAATGGATAAGGAGGCCCGTGAAGAGGCGAGTGAAAGTCTTAAGGAATTACGCAAGCAGCGAAATCAGGCCGCCGAATGGTATGGCAACATGAAAAATAGCAGCGGAAAAACCTGGGGACACATGAAAAAAGGATTTTCAGATGCTTATAAGGATCTCAACGATAGCTGGGAAAAATCCGAAAATGAATTTGGCTCAAAATAAGTAGAAGTGCCTAATTTAAGTTAACTCACTGGAAAATGTTGCCGCGGTTTTTCTAAAAAACAAAGCAACATAAACAGCACTAACCCAGACGTTAACACTATTAATCTAAATCATTAACTACGGAGTGATCAAATGTTAGAAGCAATGTATGGAATTGAATTTGTAGCAAATCAAATGGCAGCTGGATATGGAGTGGCTACGTTAGAAAAAGGTCGTATTTTAGGTGGTGATACATCATTTGTATACGCAGGTAACTATGAGATTATAAAAGATCAGGTTCACGCTACAGTTAAGTGTACAAATGACCGTGAAGTGCTACCGTCTGTATTTGGTCAATTAAAAGAGTTTAACCTTAAATTACAAGGCGAGCCAAATAACAAAGAGCTTGTTCTGAAAGGTCATATGGTTGAACATCCTGAATTATCTTTAAGTCTCAAGTTAACTCGTAGAGCTGAACTGCCATAGAATAAAAAAATAGGTAACATCAATATAGAGAGGTAAAATATTTTATTCTCCCTATACTCAAAGCACATAGACTACCACAACAAAGGAGAGAGAAGATGCCAACAACTACAACAGATAAAACAAGGGAAAAGGAACTGGCTGCCAGTAAAGAAGCAGTGTTGAGCGCTTACGATAAATTATTGGAGGCCAAAGAACATTTTAGATTAGCGGCTGAGTCTGCCGGTGTTGATATCAAACATGAAGCAACTGAGCAATTACTTAAAGGTCGGGCCAAAACAGAAGAGCTAGGCAAACAAGCCTCCGGTTTCGTTCGTGAAAAACCTCTGGCTACTTTAGGTCTTGCCTTTGTTAGCGGCTTTGTCCTTTCGCACCTGTTTTCTCGAAAATGATCGAAGATCCAGAGAACCAAGATGCCAAAACAGAGCAATCTGAACAGCCAGATGAACTGCAGATGTGGGTCAGCTGGCTGCAACAGTCGACGGCTATCGGTACCGATATCTTGCAATTATTACTACTTGAATTGCGACTGGCCCTTGCTGATAGCAGACGCCTGCTGATAGTAGCTCTGCTGTTTATTCCAATGCTGATGTTGACATGGATTAGCTTTACTCTGTTTCTGGCATGGCTGGTTTATCTATTAAATGCATCAATAACACAGAGCCTGTTCGCTTTTTTTATTAGCCAGGCTCTTGGTTTGATAGGTATTGCTCTGAGCTGGAAGTATTATAAAAAAAGCTTTAGCTTGCCACTTACCAGGCAACATATTCAGAAAATTATGGGTGGGAAAAACAGTGACACGTAAATCTTTGTATCACGAAATTCAATTCGTAAACCAACGTTTGAATTTACGTCAGGAACTATTTCATCTGACTAATGAGCGGGCAAAAGTCGCACTGGTAAAAAGCAATCCTTATTTACTAATAGGTACAGGGCTAGTCGCCGGGGCCATTGCCGGTAGCCTTGGTTGGCACAAAGCCTATAAAAGCGCAGTGAGTTTTTATCCTTTGCTGATAAAGTTCCCCCGTTTCCTGATGGCGATGAATAATGACTGATCTGCAGCCTGTCACACTAAACAAGCCGGATTTGGCGGCTGATATTATGCCCCAGCGTCCAGCCTTAACTATTATACTCTACGGGCTACTCACACTGGCACTGTTATATACCCTGTACTTCGCTAAATCTTTACTCATGCCGATAGTGGTCGCTCTGTTGTTTTCCTTGTTACTCAGCCCCCTGGTGACATTATTCAAGCGTTTTTACATACCCCGAACGATATCGGCGATGTTACTACTCACACTGATTGGCGGCCCTTTTACGATATTGGCTATTGAGCTGGCAGAGCCTTCTCAAAAATGGCTGTCACAACTTCCGCAACTCTCATCTCAACTGACTAAAGAACTGGATAATATCAGCCAGGCCATGAGCCCTGAAGTCGCATCCATAAACGTGGCACCATTACCGGCGAAGGAAGAAAGTTTCAGTTTTTTTGGTTTTTTTAGTAGCGATGAAGAGACAAAAATCATACAGAAAACAGATACGCCAGGTAACAGCGAACTCTCGGCGCGGGTTATGCGGGGAGGGATAGAAATTATTGTCTCGGTTCTGGGGGCAACTCCCATCGTTCTTGCCCAGTTTATGACCTTTCTTATTTTAGTGCTGTTTCTGCTAATTTTTGGCCCCAGGTTATATGACAACTATCTGGATATTTTCCCGTCTGGGTCGGATAAACGCCAGTCAGTTGATCTCGTGGGTAGAGTCCAGAAAGAATTATCGCGCTACATTATCACAGTGACGGTTATTAATATCGGGCTGGGAATGGTCACTGCCAGCGTGTTTTGGTTGATGGGTGTAAACGATGCATTGCTTTGGGGCGCTCTGATTGCATTACTTAACTTTGCCCCCTATGTTGGCCCCATTATCGCCCTAATAATACTCACTCTGGCCGGTATTTCTCAATACGGCATGGAACTTGTAGCACTGATACCGGCTGCTGTTTTTTTTGGTATCAATCTGTTAGAGGCGCAATTTATAACCCCGGCAGTACTGGGCCGTAAGATGCGCCTCAACCCCTTGATATTAATTCTCTGGCTGTTTATCTGGGGGTGGCTCTGGGGACCAGCGGGTGTACTACTGGCTGTGCCATTACTGGTGTGTATCAAGCTCGCAGCAGGACAGTTGAATATATTCAAACGCTGGGTACACTTGATTGAAACCAGCGCCTGACTTTTTTATAAGCCTCGCTGCTACCAATTTGTTGATAGCACACTTAATTGCCAAGCAAATAACGGGCAATAACGACGGTTTTATTCAGACGCGATTGAATATCGGAACATGCATTTATAAAGAAGCGGAAAAACAGACCTAAACGGTCAGGTGATTCCGCTTACCTACCTCTTAATCTTTTAACCTCAGAACAAGCTCCTATCAACGAACAAAAAAACAGCAAGTCAATAAAAAAGCTGCTCCTCAACAGTGCATTGGTTACATTCATTTAACTTTATTGGTGCGTGGCTAGGGCTTTTAAAATAGAGATAAAACCATAAAAACAAACCAACTAATTGATTTTTAATGGTTAATAAATATTGGCACTTATCGTGCTATAACCGCATTGTTAACCAAGTGTTAAATAACTGGGTTTTTATTTTAAAAGGAACATCTGCAATGAACACAGTACAAATAAATCAAGTGAAACCACAAGGTGCAATGTCAGTCTTGCTGGTTGAAGATCTGGTTAATAACAGCTCTGAATTAAAACAGGCTTTATTAGATCTTGATTATTGTATTACTGAGCAGATTAGCAGCAGGTGCAAACTCTCTGAAAAGTGTGCGCAGTATCATCCGGATATTTTAATCATCAGCACTCATTCCCCCACGACCAATATCTTAAAAGAGCTTGCTGTTATCGATCAGTTAACCCCCTTACCTGTGCTTATTTTTGCCACACAAGGTACACCCCCTTTGATTCACACATCCATCAAAGCCGGGGTCAGCGCTTATATTGTCAATGAAATTCAACCTCATCGTCTAAACAGCCTGATCACAGTTGCCTGCGAGCGATTTAAAGAACGGCAATCGTTACGTAATGAATTGCAGCAAGCTAAAACGCAACTGGCCAATCGCAAACTTGTTGAACGTGCCAAAGGTTTTATTATGCAGCAAAAAAAAATTAGCGAACAAGAAGCGTTTAGCATGCTCAGAAAAATGGCCATGAACAATGGTCACTCACTGGCCACTGTCTCTAAAAATGTCATTGAGGTTTATCAACTGTTAAACCCAAGTATCAACCCAAGTACCATTTAACACGTAAAAAATTACAACTACTCTCTTCTTATCAATGACGATAACAAGTTGAATTTTTAATCTCAGGCAACGCGGCTTGAGGATATAGACAGGCTTTAGCCTCGAAGAAAGAGCAATGGCGCTCATTAACTTCTCTTTTGTAAAGGGGAATTAATGAGCGTTTTTTTTGAAAAAATTTATTACCCTAAAAGGATCTTAACCATGAGCTGGATTAAACCCGTCAAGTTTATCGCTAAAAAATTAGTATTAAGTATCGCAATATCAGCAACCGTCGTTTCTTTTACACAAGCGCAAAAAATCGGATTGCCGGAAAAAGAGGAGCTTAAATTTGGTTTTATTAAGCTCACCGATATGGCGCCGATTGCCATAGCTTATGAAAATGGCTATTTTGAAGATGAAGGCCTGTACGTAACCATTGAAGCGCAGGCCAACTGGAAAGTACTGCTCAACGGTTTAATTGATGGCCGCTTAGACGGCGCGCATATGCTTGCCGGTCAGCCTATTGCCGCGACCATGGGCTTTGGCACTAAAGCGCATATCATCACCCCTTTTTCGATGGATCTCAATGGTAATGCCATTACCGTTTCCAACGATATCTGGGCGCAGATGAAGCCCAACATTCCCAAGCAGGCAGACGGCAGACCGGTTCACCCCATCAAAGCCGATGCCTTAAAACCTGTTGTTGACGCTTATAAAGCGCAGGGGAAACCTTTCAATATGGGCATGGTCTTTCCGGTATCGACACATAACTATGAGCTCAGATATTGGCTGGCCGCAGGCGGGATTCACCCGGGTTATTACGCGCCACATAAGGGCGACAGCAGCGGCAATCTGAGTGGCGATGCTATTTTATCTGTAACACCACCACCGCAGATGCCTTCCACATTAGAAGCCGGCACTATCTACGGCTATTGCGTGGGTGAACCATGGAATCAACAGGCGGTATTTAAAGGTATTGGCGTACCGGTTATAACAGATTATGAAATTTGGAAAAATAATCCGGAAAAAGTGTTTGGTTTGACCGCTGAATTTGCCGAAAAATATCCTAATACCACCATTCGTTTAACTCGAGCCCTGATTCGAGCGGCAATCTGGCTGGATGAAAATAACAACGCCAACCGCCCGGCTGCCGTAAAAATTCTCTCGCAATCAAATTACGTAGGCGCAGACTACGAGGTGATTGCCAACAGCATGACCGGCACCTTTGAATACGAAAAAGGCGACAAACGTGCCGTCCCTGATTTCAACGTGTTTTTCAGATATAACGCCACCTACCCGTACTACTCAGATGCCATTTGGTACTTGACGCAGATGCGCCGCTGGGGACAGATACCCGAAGCGAAAAGCGATGACTGGTATAAAGATCTCGCGAAAAAAGTGTACCGCCCGGATATCTACCAGAAAGCCGCGCAGTCGTTAATTGATGAGAAGTTAGCGGACAGTAAAGATTTCCCTGACTTTGCCACAGAAAAAGGCTTTAGGCCGCCACAAAAAGACTTTATCGATAATTTGGTCTATGACGGCAACACACCCAACGCCTATATAGATGCCTTTAAAATCGGTCTCAAAAAAGATGACAAGCTTTAAATCTCAATCTTAAAACAACATTTTTAAATAATACCCC
>Ga0075011_10000527_pt1 | contig 20420 bp, 17 predicted proteins | sample TARM_MetaG_T_14_FD_72354 | JGI IMG/M metagenome (GOLD analysis project Ga0075011, IMG submission 72354) | Freshwater microbial communities from Pennsylvania, USA, analyzing microbe dynamics in response to fracking - TARM_MetaG_T_14 | ecosystem: Environmental > Aquatic > Freshwater > River... | reverse complement strand
GGGCTGGACGGCGCTGGGCCTCGCGCTCGTGGGGCTGGGCTGGGTGGTGCTTCAGGTGGCGCGCCTGCTGGGGCGGGTGGAGCGCGATTGCCTGCTCGTTACCGGCGGCCCGGTGCGGGGAGGGGGCATGTTGCCCTTCGTCATCGACGCGGCGCTGGTCGGGGTCTGCGCATGGCATGGTTTGGGGCATGGTATGGGGCACGGCCCGGGGGGCAGCACCGGTGGCGATCCGGCACAGGCGGGGGGCTGGTTTGCCCCGCTGGTGCTGATCCTGCTGCTCTGGCTTCTCCCAGCGATCCTGCGCGGCTTTCGCTGGACGGCCTGGCTGTGCGATCGCCTCGTGCTGGCCGGAGGGTTGGCGCTGGTGGCCATGGTGCTGCCGCTCGACGGGGCCTTGCGCATTGTGGATGTGCTGCTGCTTGCCACGGCGCTGGGACAGGCGCATGGTCTCATTCCTAACCGCTTGCTAACCAGTGGTACGTAAGATCGGATCATGGTGATGACCGCCGATCCCCGTGGCGTGGAGCCGTTTGGGCTTGTGCCCAATGGAAACGCGCCGCGCGGGGCTGACCCTTGCGCCGTGGACGCCAATGGCGCCGCGTTGAGCGTGCCTGATGCCCATGGGGCTTCGGGGGCCTTGTTGCGTCCGCTGGCTCTGGGGCAGGCGGATGGCAGCCTGGGGGATGGGGTGGTCGCCCATGTGCGCGGCCTGCTCGAAGATGTCGCCCGCCAACTGGTCGAGGCGCTGGCCGGGGCGGCCCATGCAGGCGGCACCTGCATGGAGGGCGGCGCGCAAGCCGCGTTCGTGGCCCTGCTGGCGTCCAACGGCACGTTTCTGGGCGGTCTTCACGCCCTTGCGCTCGAATGGCGGCTCACGTCCCGACTTGAGGAACGGCAGGGCATCGACAGTGTGTTGACGCCGCTCCTGCTCGCCGCGCTCGCGGTGGAGGGGGAGGGCTCCGAAGACGACACGCCCCTTGCCCTCGCACGGGGGCTGGCCGGGGCGCAGTTCCGCTTCTGTCTCGACAGCCGCCGGATGCGGTTGCCGCTTGGCGAATTGCCGCCCGATCTGTTCCGCATCGCGCTTGCCGCGCTCCACCTTCATGCCAGCGGCCTTCCTGCGGCGGACAGGGACGACGCGCACAGCCGGGCGATCATTGCCGAACGCTCGCTGCGCCTGCGTTTCGATGCCGAGCGGGGGCGTCTCGCACTGCTGCGCCGCTTTGCCGGCGAAGGGGCTGGTGCGGCGCATCAGCACCCGGATCAACTGGATCTGACACAGGCCGGTGCCGCCCTGTTCCTGACCGCGCTGGCCCGGACGACAGGCCTCGCGCGTGCGCAGGCCCTCTCGCTGCTCGCGCCAGCCCGGATCGGCGAACTGGTGCTGGTGCTGCGGGCCGCCGGGCTTCCTGCCGCGCAGGCGGGCGGCTGCGTTCAGGCGCTGCATCCCGATGCCCTCGTCCCCGGCGCGCTGCTGGCCATCACGCCGCAGGATGCGGCTCAGATGCTCGGCCAACAGGCCGCGCATGTGGCCGGGGAACAGGCATGACGCCGGGCGATCAGGTCCGCGCACCCATCCGCGGCCTTTGCGATGGCGCAGACCGGCTGGTCACCGCCGACGAAGCCCTGGCGCGCCTGCATGGCGGTGCCGGAGGGAGCGTGGCGGGCACGCTGGCCCTGCCAGCCTTGCTTGCGCTGGTGCGTCAGGCCCGCCTTTCGGGCCTTGCCCAGACGCGCGAGGTCACCGTGCTCGATGGCGATCAGCCGATCGTCTTTCAGGCGCGCGCGGTTCCGCAAGGGGAGGGCGTGGCCCTGGCCCTGCACGACGGGCGCCGGGGGGGCGCCCCCGATCACGACCTTCCCCCTGCCGATCCGGCGGGGCTCTGGCATCATCTTGCCCAGGGGCATGTCCTGCTCGATCCGGGCCAGCGGGTGATCGCGGTCGATTGCCGCGCTTCCGATCTGGCCGATGTCGAGGCCGGGCTCGCCTCGGCGCTGGGTCATCACTGGGCGCTGGCGCTCGGTTTGCCCGAAGGGGCGCGGCTGGCGGGCCTGCACTGGCGCCTGCTCGACGACATGGTGGTCGATCTGGCCGGGTCGCCGCGCCGCTGGCGGTTGCGTCTGCTGCCGCGCGTGGGGGGCGGGTTCGATCTCCTGCTCCTGCCCGAGGCGATCCTTGGGCTGACCCGTTTCGGAGCCCATGGTGGTGTGCATGGTGACGGGCAAGCCGGTGCCGAAGCGGCAGAACGCCCGGCCAGCGTGCCTGAGCCGGAACCAGAGCCCACCCCGGACCTTCCGCCCTGGGCCGGTTTTCTCGGTCGCGATCTGGCCCCCGCCTTGCGTCAGCCGATCAGCCGGATCATCGCCAACGCCGAAACCATCCGCAGCCGTCTGGCCGGCCCTCTGGCCGAGGCCTATGGCGCCTATGCCGCCGACATTGCCGAGGCCGGGCGCCATCTGCTCGGGCTGGTCGACGATCTGGCCGATCTCGACGCGGTGGAGGCCCCCGGCTTTGCCCCGGCGCCCGACCATATCGATCTGGCCGACTGCGCCCGCCGCGCGGCAGGCATCCTCTCGATGCGCGCCCGCGAACGCGGGATCGAACTGATCCTGCCCGAGGCGGACTGTCAGGTGCCCGCCATTGGCGAGTTTCGCCGCGTCTTGCAGGTCCTGCTCAACCTGCTGAGCAATGCCATCCGCTACACGCCGGAAAAGACCATCGTGCGCCTCGATTGCGGGCTCGACGGAGGGGCGGCGTGGATCGCGGTGGAAGATAGCGGGCAGGGGCTCACCGGACCTGAAGCAGCCCGCGTCTTCGAAAAGTTCGAGCGACTGGGCCGCAAGGGCGACGGCGGTAGCGGCCTTGGCCTCTATATCTCGCGCCGTCTGGCCCGCGCCATGGCCGGAGACCTCACCGTGACGAGCACGCCGGGCGAAGGCGCCCGCTTCTGCCTGCGCCTGCCCGCCGACATTCCTGCCGCCGGGATCGTCAACGCGCGCTAGTTTGCGCCCGATTTCTGTCCGGAGTCGCTGTGAACGGGATGTTTCCCGGTTGCCGCCTTTTGGATTCAGTCTCTTGATTTCATTGCCTGTTTAGCGTCCATTTCGGCTTTGATCCGGTTTGCGGGCCAGTGTCTGGGCAATTGGCACGGCAATGGATTTTGATCGGATGTTGTTCCGGTTCTGTTTCTAAGTCACACTACGTATCAATCCCCCGACCGTTGAAAGAACGGGCTTTTTGGAGCGGGGGTCTCACATGAAGATGACAGGTTCGGCACTTCTTCTTTTTGCATCGAATATCGCGGTCGCGAACGCGCAGCAGGTGCCGGTCCAACCGGCCCCGGTTCAGCAGGCTGGGGTTCAGCAGGTTGGGGGCCAGCAGGTTGGCGCATTTCGCACCATCACCCTTCCGCCCAATGCCGAGGTGCTGGTGACCCCGAACGACGACCTCTCGTCGAAATCGGCCCGTGTCGGCGACAAGTTCAGGATCGCCACGGTTCTCGACGTGGTGCAGGACGGTTTCGTCGTGGTCCCGCGCGGCACCGTGGGGGAGGCGACGGTGATCTACCGGACGGGCAAGGGCGCATTCGGCAAATCCGCGAAGATGGAAGTCGAGTTCAACTGGCTGCAACTGGGCGACCGCCAGATTCCCATCTCGGGCAAGTTTCGTCAGGAGGGTGAGGGCAATACCGGGGCCGCTGTCGGGGCGGTCGTGGCGGTTGGCGTGCTCGGCGCCTTCGTGACCGGCCATTCCGCGACGATCACCAATGGCCAGCAACTGCATGCCCATACGGTCGAGGCGCTGGCGTTCGAGGTGCCCGCCGCGACGATGCCGATCCCCACCGCCAAGATGGCCAAGGCCGCAGCGGTGGCTGCGCCTGCCGGGGTGCTGGTGGCTTCGGCCCCACCGCGCTGAGAGGCTCCGCGCTGAGGGGCTCAGCGTTGAGAGGTGGCGCGCCAAAGGGGCGGCTGGTGCGGGCCTGCCCGCGCCGGGAAGGGGGCCGCCCATGAAAAAGGCGGCCCGGTTGCCGATCCCTGCAAGGACCGGCAACCGTGGCCGCCTTTTCATGCCCTGACCATCAGGTGCCTGCGTTGCAGGCGATGGTCAGGCCGTGGCGATCATGCCCGTTGGCAGCTCAGCGCTGGCCGACGGGGATGTAGTCGCGCGCGGCAGGGCCGGTGTAGAGCTGACGCGGACGGCCGATCTTCTGGCCGGGATCGGAGATCATTTCGTTCCACTGGGCAACCCAGCCCACGGTGCGGGCCAGAGCGAACAGCACGGTGAACATGGTGGTCGGGAAGCCGATCGCCGAGAGGATGATGCCCGAGTAGAAGTCCACGTTCGGGAACAGCTTCTTCTCGATGAAGTAGGGATCGTTGAGGGCGATCTCTTCGAGGCGAAGCGCGGTTTCGAACAGCGGATCGTTGACCTTGAGCGCGTCGAACACTTCGCGCACGGTCTTCTGCATCACGGTCGCGCGCGGGTCGTAGTTCTTGTACACGCGGTGACCGAAGCCCATCAGACGGAACGGATCGTTCTTGTCCTTGGCACGCTCGATGTAGTGCGGGATCTTGTCGGGGGTGCCGATTTCCTTGAGCATGTTGAGCGCGGCTTCGTTCGCGCCGCCATGCGCGGGGCCCCACAGGCAGGCGATGCCGGCCGCGATGCACGCAAACGGGTTGGCGCCCGACGAACCGGCAAGGCGCACGGTCGAGGTCGAGGCGTTCTGTTCGTGGTCGGCATGGAGGATGAAGATGCGGTCCATCGCCTTTTCGACGGCGGGGATCACTTCATATTCTTCCGCCGGCACGCCGAAGGTCATGCGCAGGAAGTTGCCGGTGTAGGACAGCTTGTTGTCCGGATAGACGAACGGCTGGCCGACCGAATACTTGTACGCCATGGCCGCGATCGTGGGGATCTTGGCGATCAGGCGGTGCGAGCTGATCGTGCGGTTCTGCGGATCGGCGATGTCGGTCGAGTCGTGGTAGAACGCCGAGAGGGCGCCGACCACGCCGCACATCACCGCCATCGGGTGCGCGTCGCGACGGAAGCCGCTGTAGAACTTCGTCAGCTGTTCATGCACCATGGTGTGGCGCGTGATCGTGCGGGTGAAGTCGTCCAGTTCGCTCTGGCTGGGCAGTTCGCCGTTGAGCAGCAGGTAGCTCACTTCCATGAAGCTGGAGTGCTCAGCCAGCTGTCCGATCGGATAGCCGCGATGCAGCAGGACGCCTTCATCACCATCGATGTAGGTGATGGCGCTGTCGCAGCTGGCGGTGGAGGTGAAGCCCGGGTCATAGGTGAACTTGCCCGACTGGCCGTAAAGCTTACGGATGTCGATCACGTCCGGCCCGATGGTACCGCTCCTGACCGGAAGATCGATGGACTTGCCTTCGACGGTCAAAGTAGCCTGATTATCGCTCACGCTAGGCTCTCCTGTATTGATACAGACAGTTTTACCCTGCCACCCTCCTCAGGCGGCGTGGTCGTTGAGACGGGCCAGGGCTTCCTCTTTGCCGAGAAGAACCAGCACGTCGAAAATTCCGGGAGACGTTGCCTGCCCGGTCAGGCTTGCGCGAAGCGGCTGGGCGATCTTGCCCAGGCCCACGCCCAGTTCCGCAGCCATGGCCTTGAGGCTGGCTTCGAGAACCGGTGCTGTCCAGTCGCTTTCCCCCGAGAGGCGACCGATTACATTGCCCAGAATGCCCCGCGCATCGGCGGTCAGCAAGCTCTGGGCCTTTTCGTCCAGCGCCAGCGGGCGCTGCGCGAAGAGGAACACGGCCCCCTTCGCCAGTTCATTGAGGTCGGCCGCGCGCACCTTGAGCACGGGCATGGCCGAAACCAGCAGGGCGCGATCGCGCGCCGCGTCGAAACCGGGCACCAGCGCGGCAAGGCGCGGGGCGACCAGATCGGCCAGGCGTGCATCGTCGGCTTCGCGCAGATAGTGCCCGTTGAGGTTGAGCAACTTCTTGAGGTCGAAGCGCGAGGCGCCCTTGTTGACATCGGCGATGTCGAACCATTCGACCGCCTGTTCGCGGCTGATGATTTCCTCGTCGCCATGGCCCCAGCCCAGACGCAGCAGGTAGTTGAACACCGCTTCGGGCAGGAGGCCCATCTCGTCGCGATAGGCATCCACGCCCAGCGCGCCGTGGCGCTTGGACAGCTTGGCCCCGTCCGCGCCGTGGATCAGCGGGATATGGCCATAGGCCGGGTCAGCCCAGCCGCCCTCGATGGCGTCCATCGCGCGGATGATCACCAGCTGGCGGAAGGCGTTGTTGATGTGGTCGTCGCCACGGATCACGTGGGTTACGCCCATGTCGTGGTCGTCGACCACCACCGCGAGCATGTAGGTCGGCGTGCCGTCGCCGCGCAGGATCACGTAGTCGTCGATCTCGGCGTTCTGGACGGTGATGGAGCCCTGAACGAGATCGTCGATGACCGTTTCGCCATCGCGCGGCGCCTTGACGCGCACGACATAGGGCTGGCCTTCGGGCCAGGTGGCCGGATCGGCATCGCGCCATTCGCTCTGGAGGCGGAACGGGCGGCGTTCTTCCTGCGCCTTGGCGCGGCGCTCGGCCAGTTCTTCCTGCGTCAGGTAGCAGCGATAGGCATGTCCGGCGTCGAGCATGGCCTGGGCGACTTGCGCATGGCGGTCGGAACGGGCGAACTGGAACACCGGGTCGGCATCGCCGCCCAGACCCAGCCAGTTGAGGCCGTCGAAGATCGCGTCGATCGCGGCATCCGTCGAGCGGGCGCGGTCGGTGTCCTCGATACGCAGAAGATAGGTGCCGCCATGGTGACGGGCATAGAGCCAGTTGAACAGGGCTGTGCGCGCGCCGCCGATATGCAGGAAACCGGTGGGCGAAGGGGCAAACCGGGTAACGACACGGCCCGCTGGCTGGGGGGCAGCATGGCCCACGCCCGATCCTGCAGAAACGGTGTCAGTGTCGCTTGCCATCGAGGGCGCATTCCTTCCAATTTCGGCGCATGGCCGGTCACGTAGCAGCAGCCACAGGCATCACGCCGGACATTGATGAAAGCGGCGTCGGGAGCCTGGGTTCCCACCCTTCCGGGACCGGTCTTGACCGCGCTCCGGATGGGCTGGGGCGCCCTTGGGCCAATCGCTGGCGTTTGTCCAGCATGCTCACGCATGCGAATGCATGGCTCGAACAGCGCGGTATTGAGCGTGGTCCGTGGTTAAGTGTTTGCTTTGGAATTGGAATATCGGTCTGGATGGTGCTTCCTGGGGTTTTCTACTGGGGAGCTTTCCTGGCCGGAATGGGTGGATTTTTATTGCTTGCGCTGCCTCAGGGGCGAGAACAGCGACTCGTGTATCTGCATTTGACATGCATTTGCACTATTCTGATGGTTGCAGCCGGCTTTGTCACGATCTGGATCAAATCGAGTCTCGTGGGGACGCCGCCGATTCCCCGTCCCGTGGTGGTGCAACTGGCCGGAGTCGTCGTCAGTCGCGAGACGCGCGGGGCCGAGGGGATCGTGCGGCTGATTCTGGCCACCCGCCTCGCGCTTCCCGCCTCTGGCAGGGCTGTGGACGGCCCGCAGGCCGGGGATGACTTGCGCACGGGGCGGGTGCGGATCGCGCTGCCCGTGGCGCAGGACAGTCCGGGCCTTGCACCCGGCGCGCACGTGGCCTTGCGGGCGCGGTTACTGCCCCCTCCGCCGCCGATGGTGCCCGGTGCAGTCAACTTCGCGCGCACGGCCTGGTTTGCCGGCCTGATGGCGACAGGGCGGGCGCTTGGCCCGGTAACGGTGATTGCCCCTGCGCCGCCCGGCACGCGGCTCGACGCGATCCGCCAGCGTCTGGCCGATCATATCCGTCATCAACTGGGCGGATCGCCCGGAACGATTGCGGCCGCCTTCGCCAGCGGGGATCGCGGCAGCATTGCGCGCAGCGACGAAGACGCGATGCGCGACGCCGGGCTTACCCATCTGCTGTCGATCAGCGGCCTGCATGTCAGCGCGGTGGTCGGGGCGGTCTATCTGATCGTGGCGCGGGGGCTGGCGCTGATCCCGTTCGTGGCCCTGCGGATCAGGGTTCCGCTGGCGGCGGCGACGGGCGGGGCGCTGGCCGGGATCGGCTATACCCTGCTGACCGGCGCCGAAGTGCCCACGATCCGCTCCTGTCTGGGGGCGCTGCTGGTGCTGGCGGCGCTGGCGCTGGGGCGCGATCCGCTTTCGTTGCGGATGCTGGCGGTGGCGGCGTTCATTGTCATGCTGTTCTGGCCCGAGGCGGTGGTCGGGCCCAGTTTCCAGATGAGCTTCGGCTCGGTCATCGCGATCATCGCTTTCGACAGTTCGGCGCCGGTCCGCCATTTCCTCAGGCCTCGCGGGGAGGGCTGGCTGGGGCGTCTCTGGCGCCATCTGGCCCTCGTGCTGGCGACCGGGCTGGTGATCGAGCTGGCGCTCATGCCGATGAGCCTGTTTCATTTCCACCGGGCCGGGATCTATGGCGCGCTCGCCAATGTCGTGGCGATCCCGCTCACCACGTTCGTTTCGATGCCGTTTCTGGCACTGGCGCTGCTGCTCGATCCGGTGGGGCTGGGGGCTCCGGCCTGGTGGGTGACCGGGCGCTCGCTCGACCTGCTGCTGGGCATTGCCCATCTGACCGCGCACCAGCCCGGCGCGGTGACGATGTTGCCGGGCATGCCGGGCTGGGTCTTTGCGATGATGGTGCTGGGGCTGTTGTGGCTCGCCTTGTGGACGGGACGGGTGCGCTTGTGGGGGCTGGTGCCGGTCGGCCTCGGGGCGGTGCTTGCATTCATGACGCCATCGCCCGACCTGCTGATCACTGGCGACGGGCACCATGTCGGCATCGTCGGGGAAGGGCCTGAAGGCGGAGGCGGGGAGAGGGCCTTGCTGATGCTGCGGACCACGCGCGGCGACTATACCCGTTCGACCCTGATGGAGAGCGCCGGGCTCGACGGGGAGGCGCGCCCGCTCGACACGTGGCCCGGCGCGCAATGCAATGCCGATTTCTGCCGCGTGGTCCTGCGCCGGTCAGGGCGGGCCTATGCCATCCTGATGAGCCGGGGCCGCGATCATGTCGATCTGGCGATGCTGGCACGGGCCTGCGCCGAAGCCGACATCGTGATCGCCGACCGGAGCCTGCCGCGCGGCTGCCGCCCCCGCTGGCTCAAGGCGGACCGGCGGTTGCTGCGGCAGACCGGGGGCATGGCGATCCGGCTGGCCGGGCATCATGTGCGGACAGTCGCCGATACGGAGCGGGGGCATGGCTGGTTTGCCCAGCCTTCGGTCCCATTGCCGCGATGACATTGCCGCGATGACAGGGCGGCGGGCGATCAGGCCTGATCGAGCAGGAGCAGTTCGAGTTCGATTTCGAGCATGCGGTCGGGCACGAGCACTTCGTCGGTCCGTTTCAGGCTCACATCGACGACAAGTGCGCCCGTAACGGAGAAATCGTGGAGGGGCAGGGCCGCGATCAGGGCCTCGCCTTCGTCGCAGGCCTCCCACCCGGTAAAGCGCAGGGCCAGCGTATGACGGGTGCCCGAGAAGGTGACGCTGGCCCAGGGCTGCTCGCGATGATTGACGAGCTGGGCCTGCTTGCCAGCCAGGGCCAGAACGGCGCGAACAACGCGGGTGGCCATGCCGCCAACGCTGCCCGGGCGGATTGGCCGGGGGGAAGGCGGATTGTTTTCGGAGTGGCGCAGCATGATGCAATCCTCATGACAGGGGAAGCCGCGGCGTTCATGAATGGCTCTTAAGGGCGCTTCATGATGGGGCCGCTCTGGCTGCATGCGTGAGAGATCGGGCGGTGTGTTTGAATCGGTGCCGTCCTGTTGCTCCGTTTCCGGTGCAGTCAGATGGACATTGTATGGTAAAAATCCTACAACCATGATTTATACCTTGAAATCTAGGAAAAATCCTTTGATTTGGGACGCAGCATGGCGAAATCACTGGAATCTCCTGCAAGCCCCGCAATGGCTGCCCCATCGGCTGTGGCGACGGTTGCCGCAGCGCCCGAACCGCTCGATCCGGCTCGCGCGCGCCTCATGGTGCTGGCGGCTGCGCGCGGGGTCTCTCTGGCGGCGCTTTCCGGCCTGATCGGGCGCAATGCCAGCTACTTGCAGCAATTCGTGCGCAAGGGGTCTCCGCGCAAGCTTGAGGAAAACGACCGGCGCACGCTGGCGCGGTTCTTCGGGGTCGACGAAGTCGAACTGGGCGGGCCTGACGAGCGTATCGAGGGCGGCGGCGTGGCTGGCCGGGAGAGTGTGCGCGAAGGGGGCATGTCGCTGGCGGCAGGCGCAGCGAGCGCGCCGCCCATGCCGCGTGCCCCTTCCGAATGGGCGGATATTCCGCGCCTGCCGCTGGGGGCTTCAGCGGGACCTGGCACCATGCCCGAGGGCGAAGTGCCGGTCGGGCGGCTGCGGTTCTCGATCCGCTGGCTCAAGGCGCAGGGACTCGATCCCGCGATGCTCAGCGTGATCGAGGTGGAAGGCGATTCGATGGAGCCGACCTTGCGCGATGGCGACGAGATCCTCGTCGACCGGACCTTGCGACCGATGCGCGCGGGCATTCATGTCATTCGCGTCGACGGCGTCTTGCTGGTCAAGCGGCTGGAGATGGGGGGCGCGGGCGCCGTGCGCGTGATCAGCGACAATCCGGCCTACCCGCGCGAGGAGCGCAGCCTTGAAGATGTCCATCTGGTGGGGCGCGTCGTGTGGAAGGGCGGCAGGATCTGAAAACGGGGCTGATTTTTCCCTGCATCGCGCGCTGTGGGGGCTTGCGCGGTTGAACTGTTGATCCTGCCGGGCCATTTTCACGGGCATGACCCAAAACGCATCCCCCCAGCCGCCGATGAAGGTGGCGATCCTGCCCGTCACCCCGCTCCAGCAGAACTCCACCTTGCTGTGGTGCACCGCCACGATGAAGGCGGCGGTGATCGATCCGGGCGGCGATCTCGACCGGATCAAGGCGCTGGTCGCCAAGGCCGGGGTGACCGTTGAGAAGCTGCTGATCACCCATGGCCATATCGACCACTGCGGCGGCGCGGCGCAACTGGCCCGCGAACTGGGCGTGCCGATCGAGGGGCCGCACAAGGAAGACCTGTTCTGGATCAACCGCCTTGCCGAAAGCAGCGGGCGCTGGGGCATCCCGGCGGAAATCTTCACGCCCGATCGCTGGCTGGTCCAGGGGGACAAGGTGCGCGTGGGCGACCTCGAAATCGACGTGCTGCATTGCCCCGGCCACACGCCGGGCCATGTGGTGTTCTTCCACGAGCCGTCGCGCCTTGCCGTGGTGGGCGACGTGCTGTTCCAGGGCGGTATCGGCCGCTGGGACTTCCCGCTGGGCAATTATGATGATCTGGTGGCCTCGATCACCGGGCGGCTCTGGCCGCTGGGCGACGACGTGACCTTCATTCCCGGCCATGGCCCGCACAGCACGTTCGGGCAGGAGCGCGCGACGAATCCCTATGTGGGCGACGCCGCGCTGGCCTGAGTCGCGCTGAGAGTCTGATTCGAAATTCGCCGAAGAGGCGAATTTCGGTCCGGCACCGGCCCACTCCCGTCCCGAAGAACACAAAAACGTCCGGGGGACGTTTTCGCTGAGGGGGCCAGCCTCCCATAGGATACTATCGTAGAGAGGCCGGGTGGGGGAGTGGGCCGGTGCCGTGAAAAAGACGGCGCCCGCGTGTTCTGCGCGGGCGCCGAATCATTTCGGGGCATTATTCACGCATCAAGGATCAGGCATCTGCGGCAATCGAGATGCCCCAGATCGCCAGGCCGATCAGAACGACCATGGTCGTGAGCGCGCCGATCATGCGCAAGGGCAGCGCCCGCCCCCCATCCATGCCCAGCCCGTGGGCGATGCGCCCCAGCAGATAAATGGCCGCCGTTCCCAGCAGCCAGGGGCTGCCGGGCCGGGCCAGTTCGATCACGCCGACCAGAATCAGCGTGATAGGCGTATATTCGATGAAGTTGGCCTGGGCCCGCATGCGGGCGACCAGCGCCGTGTCGCCGCCATCGCCCATCCAGATATGACGCGCGCGGCGGACCATGCCGATACGCACGGCGAGCCAGATATTGAGGATGGCAGCCGCTCCTGCGGCGCTCAGCGTGATGGGCAGGATGACAGGCATGGCAGGTGATCCCTCTCTTGTGCAGGCCTTCCCGGCCCGCATTGGTGTTTCTTGCTAGCCAGCACGAGCTTGCAAAGCACGAGAAAATCCGTATAGGCGCGCCTTCGCCCGTGATTGGCGATGCCGCTCCACCCGCTCTATTGACGGAACGGAAGCCGCATATATCCTTCGTCGTGAGATGCGGGGTTGTGCGGTGGGTCGGTTTTCCCTATCGCGCCCGCAACAGACGCAATTTTCAGGAACAGGTGCCGCAATGGCCGTCCCCAAAAGAAAGACCAGCCCCTCCCGCCGGGGCATGCGCCGCAGCCATGACGCGCTCAAGGCAGAAGCGTTTCATGAGTGCTCGAACTGCGGTGAACTCAAGCGCCCGCACATGCTGTGCAACGCTTGCGGTCACTACAACGGTCGCGAAATCATCGCCGTCGGCGCCTGAGCCGATCTGACGGAGGGATGATCGGATCATGAGCCTGCCCACAATCGCCGTCGATGCGATGGGCGGTGACGAGGGCGTGCGCGTAATGGTTGAAGGCGCGGCTCTGGCTCGCCGTCGCCATGCAAGCTTCAGGTTCCTGCTTGTCGGGGATGAGAAGCGGATCGCCAGCGCGCTTGACGATCATCCCGACCTTCGCGGTGCAGCGGATATTCTCCATGCACCCGAAGCCGTTGCGGGCGATGAAAAGCCCACCCAGGCCTTGCGCCGCGCCAAAGTCACGTCGATGGGATTGGCCATCGACGCGGTCAAGCGCGGCGAGGCTGGCGCTGCTGTCAGTGCCGGCAACACTGGCGCGCTCATGGCCATGGCCAAGCTCGCCTTGCGCACGCTGCCCGGCATCGACCGGCCTGCGCTCGCCGCTCTGGTGCCCACAATGGGCGCGCATGACCTCGTCATGCTCGACCTTGGCGCCAATACCGAGTGCGATGCACGCAATCTCTACCAGTTCGCCATCATGGGTGCGGCCTATGCCCGCATCGTCAATGGTCTGGAAAGCCCGTGCGTGCGCCTTCTCAACATCGGCACCGAAGAGACCAAGGGAACCGGACATCTGCGTGATGCTGCGGCCCTGCTCAAGGAGGCCTCGGGCAATCTCGCGCTCACGTTTGACGGTTTCACCGAAGCCGACAAACTCTCGCGCGGCGATTTCGACGTGGCCGTGACCGACGGATTCTCGGGCAATGTCGCCCTCAAGGCGATGGAAGGCGCGGCCCGCTTCGTGGGCGACCTCCTGCGCCGCAGCTTTTCCAGTTCGTTGCGCTCGAAGCTCGGCTTCCTGATCTCGCGTCCGGCGACCGATCTGCTGCGCCACCATCTCGATCCCAACCAGCACAACGGGGCCGTTTTTCTCGGTCTCAACGGTGTCGTGGTCAAGAGCCACGGCGGCGCTTCGGCGGTCGGCATGGCCAATGCCATTGCCGTTGCCACCCGGCTGGTCGAGGAAAACCTGATCGAACGCATCTCGGCAGACGTCGCGGCGGTCGATCCTGATACGATTCGCCAGCCGGCCCGGCGCCGCGTGGCAAACACGGAAGGTGAAACGGCGCTGTGATTGTTCGTAGCGTGATTACCGGCAGCGGCTCGGCCCTGCCGCAACGCGCCGTCTCGAATGCCGAAATGGCGCAGATGGTCGACACCTCCGACGAGTGGATCGTCGAGCGCACCGGCATTCGCAGCCGGCATGTCGCGGGCGAGGGCGAAACGACCGCCACGCTTGCCACGCTGGCCGCCCGGCGCGCGCTTGAGGCGGCTGGCCTCGAAGGCAAGGCGATCGACCTGATCGTGCTGGCTACTGCCACTCCTGACCAGACTTTTCCGGCCACGGCCACGATCGTCCAGGACGCCATCGGCGCCAATGGCGGCATCGCGTTCGACGTGGCGGCGGTGTGCTCGGGCTTTCTTTATGCGATGGCAACCGCCGATTCGATGCTGCGCACGGGCATGGCCCGTCGCGCGCTGGTGATCGGGGCTGAAACCTTCAGCCGCATCCTCGACTGGGAAGACCGCGCGACGTGCGTGCTGTTTGGCGATGGCGCGGGCGCCATCGTGCTCGAAGCGCGCGAAGTCGACGAGACCGACCCGGCTTCGCCCGGCATTCTGGCCTGCCGTCTTCATGCCGATGGCACGCACAACCAGCTCCTCTATGTCGATGGCGGGCCTTCGACGACGGGCACGGTGGGCAAGCTGCGCATGAAGGGCCGCGAGGTCTTCCGCCATGCGGTGACCAACCTGGCCAATGTTCTCGAAGAAGTTCTGGCCGACAGCGGCCATGTGCCTGCCGACCTCGACTGGGTCGTGCCGCATCAGGCCAACCAGCGCATCCTCGATGCGACGGCCCGCAAGCTGGGCCTGCCCGCCGAAAAGGTGGTGGTGACGGTCGACCGTCATGCCAATACCAGCGCCGCTTCGGTGCCGCTGGCCTTCGACGCGGCTGTGCGCGACGGGCGGATCCGGCCCGGCCATCTGGTCGTGTTCGAGGCGATGGGCGGTGGTTTCACCTGGGGCGCCTGCATTGCCCGGATGGGCTGACTCGGCCCGGATGGGCTGATCGGGGCCAGATCTGCAAAACCCTTTGCAGGCCGGGTGATTCGGCCTGCGGCGGAGCGTTTCCCGTGTCAAACTGCCCGAAAATGCTACCGGATTGCCTTCCAGCCGCCGAATTTTCGGGGATGGATGGTTTACGGGCCCCCACGGGATCCTACGATGGCATTGCCTGTCCGCAAAATCGCGCTATAGTATGGGACGGGAAGGGATTTTTTTACCGGGGGGTAAAATAACATGCGTTCTGTAGGCACGCTTACGAGGGCCGATCTGGCCGAGAGCATCAATCGTCGTGTTGGCCTTTCGCGGGCTGACTCGCTCGGGATGGTCGAGTCCATTTTGCAACATATGAGCGGCGCGCTCGCCGAAGGCGAGAACGTCAAGATTTCAGGGTTCGGTACGTTCCTGCTCAGGGACAAGTCCGAACGCATCGGTCGCAACCCCAAGACCGGGGTGGAAGTGCCGATCACGCCGCGTCGCGTGCTCACCTTCCGTGCCAGCCAGATGCTCAAGGATCGTATCTGCGACGAGACATGACGGTTGCGTGCCATCTCGAGTTTCCTGACGGCAAGGCGCCAGATGCCTTGCGGACAATCGGCGAGGTGGCCCGTGCTCTCGGGGTCAAGGCGCATGTCCTGCGCTATTGGGAGGAGCAATTTCCCATGCTTCGTCCTCTGACCCGCGCCGGAAACCGGCGCTATTACCGCGCAGCTGACGTGGCGCTCGTCGCCACGATCGACCGTCTCGTCAACCGGGATGGCTATACCATTCGCGGCGCGCGTCAGGCTCTTGAAGGGGGCCTGACGCCCGACGCCGTGACACTGGCCCCATCTGACGAAGAGAGCCCCGAGGATCAGGATATGGCCGAATCCCCATTGCTGGAGGTGGAACTGGTGGCCGCCATCGCGCGCCTTCGCGTCCATCTCGAAGACATTCGAGGCAATCTGGCTGACGCGCTGGAAGAAGCCTGAGTTGCGTTGTCCAAAGTTAATGGGGTGAAGGGGGCCTTGCCCCCTTCGTTATCTCTTGTTCTTCAAAAATTTTATCGCGAAGCGACAGCTCAACCGAGCGCCACACCATCGGCCCGGCTGATCCGGAAACCGCCGCGTGCCGCCCCTTCGGGCGGATTCCACACCACACCGGGTGTCTGCGCGCTTTCCCAGCGCGCGGCGTCCATCGGGGCTCCGTCGAGCGCCAGCCACTGGCCGTCCTGCGGAAAACGGGTCATGTCGTCCTGCGCGCGGCGGGCTGAAAGACGTGCGACATGGGCTTCGAGCGCGATGTCGCGGGTGTGCCAGTCGATCCAGCCCAATGGGTTGTCCTGCGCATAGGCATTGTTGTTGCCCAGTTGGGTGCGGCCGAATTCGTCGCCTGCGGTCAGCATGATCGTGCCGGTCGAGGCGAACAGCGTGCCCAGCAGCGCACGCTGGGCGGCATGGCGGCGCGCGAGGACGTGGGGATCGCCGCTTGGCCCTTCGACGCCGCAGTTCCACGAATGGTTCTCGCCATGGCCGTCGCGGTTGTCCTCGCCATTGGCGTGGTTGTGGCGGTGGGTATAGCTGACGCAGTCGGCCAGCGTGAAGCCGTCGTGGGCGGCGAGGAAATTGACGCTGCGGCACGGATGGGCATCTGCCGGGCCGAACAGGTCGGCAGAGCCGGCCAGCCGCGTGGCCAGTGCGCCCAGCGCGCCATCGCCGCGCCAGTAGCGGCGCACGTCGTCGCGGAAGCGGTCGTTCCATTCGAGCCAGTGGGGCGGGAAACGGCCCAGTTGATAGCCGTCGGGGCCGATGTCCCATGGCTCTGCGATCATCACGCGGTCGGCCAGCCACGGGTCGGCGGCAAGGTCGGCAAAGATCGGCGCATCGGCGTCGAAACCGGGGCCACGGGCCAGGACCGGGGCGAGGTCGAAGCGGAAGCCATCGACCCCGGCGTGGCGCACGAAATGGCGCAGCGCGTCGCAGGTCAGGCGGCGGACATGGGGATTGGCGAAATCGAGTGTGTTGCCACAGCCCGTGTCGTTGATCAGGCTGCCATCAGGGGCACGGGCATAGGCGGCGTTGTCGAGGCCGCGCAACGACAGCACGGGGCCTTGCACATCGCTTTCGCCGCTGTGGTTGAACACGAGGTCGAGGATCGTGCCGATGCCGTGGGCGCGCAAGGTGGCGACCGTCTCGCGCAGTTCGGCGATGCCGCCCGGACACAGGCCCGGATCGAGCGCCATGAAGGCCACCGGATTGTAGCCCCAGGCGTTGGACAGGCCGAGCGGGGGCAGGTGGCGTTCGTCGATCCAGGCGACCACGGGCATCAGTTCGACCGCCGTCACGCCCAGTTTGGTGAGGTGGGCGAGGATCGCTGGGTGGGCCAGCGCGGCGATGGTGCCGCGCAGGACGGGGGGCACGGCCGAGTGCAGCATGGTGAACCCGCGCACGTTCACTTCGTAGATCAGCCCGCCCGGCGTGAAGACGGGGGGCTGGCGCGGAACCTCGGGCAGGGGGCCGGGGACGATGGCGCGCGGGACCAGCCCGGCGGTGTCGACCCCGAACGTTGCGAGCGCGGGATCGTAGACAAAGCGGCGGTCGAGTTCGAGCGCACAAGGGTCGACCAGCAACTTGGAGGAATCGAACCACAGGCCTTCGTCGGGCGCCCAGCGGCCTTGCGCGCGATAGCCATAGCGCGCGCCCGCGTGCGAGCCGGGGAGGCTGAAAACCCAGTCTTCGCCCTCGCGCGCCATGGCATGGCGGGTTTCGGCGCCGCTATCGTCGAACAGGCAGAGCCAGAGGCCTTGCGCCTCTGGCGCGCGCACGCGCCAGAGGGTGCTTTCGTCGACGAGCCGGGCGCCGTGGTCCATCAGGTCACGACATCGGGCGCGGTGCGGCCGGTGTGGCGGGTGATCCCGGCCAGTTCATCGGCCGCGGCGATCAGGTCGGCCAGCATTTCGGGCGTCTCGCGGTGGAGGTCGCCGCCGACCGGCTCGTAGCGTTCGAGATAGACGCGCAAGGTTGCCCCTTGCGTGCCCGTGCCCGAGAGGCGGAACACGATGCGCGAGCCGCCCTCGAACAGCACGCGCAGGCCCTGGTTGGCGCTGGTCGAACCATCGACGGGATCGAGATAGGAAAAGCTGTCGGCGGTTTCGACGCGCAGCGGGCCGACCTTGCGGCCCGGCAGCGCGCCGAGCGAGGCCTTGAGCGCGGCCATCAGCACATCGGCCTGCTCGGTGGGCAGGGCCTCGTAATCATGGCGCGCGTAGTAGTTGCGGCCAAATTTGGCCCAGTGCTCGCGGGCGAGCGCGTCGACGCTGATCTTGCGCACGGCCAGAATGTTGAGCCAGAGCAGCACGGCCCAGAGGCCATCCTTTTCGCGCACGTGGTCCGAGCCGGTCCCGGCGCTTTCCTCGCCACAGATCGTCGCCATCCCGGCGTCGAGCAGGTTGCCGAAGAACTTCCAGCCGGTCGGCGTTTCGAAGGCGGGAATGCCGAGCGAGGCGGCCACGCGGTCGGCGGCGGCACTCGTGGGCATCGAGCGGGCGATCCCGGCCAGCCCCTTGGCATAGCCGGGGGCAAGGTGGGCATTGGCGGCCAGCATCGCGAGGCTGTCCGACGGGGTGACGAAGCGGTGCTTGCCCACGATCAGGTTGCGGTCGCCATCGCCGTCCGAGGCTGCGCCGAAATCGGGCGCGGCGTTGGAGAACATGAGGTCGAACAGCTCTTTGGCATGGACCATGTTGGGATCGGGATGGTGCCCGCCGAAGTCTTCGAGGGGCACGCCGTTGCGCACGGTGCCGGGCGCAAAGCCGAGGCGCTTTTCGAGGATTTCGGTCGCGTAGGGGCCGGTGACCGCGTGCATGGCATCAAACGCCATCGTCAGCCCGCCCGCAACGGCAGCGCGGATCGCGGCGAAATCGAACAGGCGCTCCATCAGGTCGGCGTAGTCGGCCACAGGATCGAGCACGGTGACGCGGCAGGCGCCGACTTCGACCGTGCCGAGGGTGTCGAGATCGATGTCGGGCGTGTCGAGCGCCAGATAGCGGTCGATGGTCTGCGTGCGGGCATAGATCGCGTCGGTCACGCTTTCGGGGGCGGGGCCGCCGTTGGCGATGTTGTACTTGATCCCGAAGTCTTCGTCCGGGCCGCCCGGATTGTGGCTGGCCGAGAGGATCAGCCCGCCGCTCGCCTTGTACTGGCGGATGACGTTGCTGGCAGCAGGCGTCGAGAGGATGCCGCCCTGACCGACCAGAACCTGACCATAGCCATTGGCCGCGGCCATGCGGATCGCCTGCTGGATCACGGTGCGGTTGTGATAGCGCCCGTCGCCGCCGATCACGAGAACAGCACCGGGCGCCGGTTCGACGACATCGAACACCGCCTGGATGAAGTTCTCGGCATAGCCGGGCTGCTGGAACACGCGCACTTTCTTGCGCAAGCCCGAGGTGCCCGGCTTCTGGCCTTCGTAGGGCGTGGTCTTGTAGGTCGTCATTCGGTCCCCGCTATGTGGCGATAGAGCGCGGCATAGGCCTGTCCGCTGCGACGCCAGGAAAAATCTGTCTTCATGCCCGCGCGCTGGATTTGCGCCCAGACATCGTGTTGCGCGTAAAGGTTAATCGTTCGCGTAATGGCGTCGGAAAAGCTCGGGTAGTCAACCCCGTGGAACACGATGCCGGTGGCCGCCCCCGCATGGATCGCGGCCAGATTGGCATCAACCACGGTATCGGCCAGCCCCCCCGTATGCGCGACGACCGGCACGCAGCCATAGGCCAGCCCATAGAGCTGGGTGAGGCCACAAGGCTCGAACCGGCTGGGCACGAGGATCGCGTCGCCCCCGCCCTGCATGCGGTGGGAGAGGGCTTCGTCATAGCCGATGTGCAGGCCCACGCGGCCCGGATGACGGGCGGCGGCCTCGTGCAGCGCGCGTTCGAGCGCGGCATCGCCCGCGCCGAGCAGGGCCAGACGCCCGCCCAGACCGACCAGATGGTCGATCACTTCGAGCAGGACATCGATGCCCTTCTGCCAGGTCAGGCGCGTGATGCACACGAAGAGCGGGCCCTCATCCTGATCAAGGCCGAATTCGGCTTCGAGCGCGCGCTTGTTGGCGCGGCGCCGGGCGAGCGAGCGGGCCGAGAACGACTGGACCAGCGAGGGATCGGTTTCCGGGTTCCACAGCGCGGTGTCGATCCCGTTGACGATGCCCGAAACCCGCGCCTGACGGGCGATGACCAGCCCTTCGAGGCCCATGCCGAAGGCGGGTTGGCGGATCTCGCGGGCATAGGTCGGGCTGACCGTGGTGATCGCGTCGGCGCTTTCCATGCCGGCTTTCAGGAAGCCCACACCGCCATGATATTCGACCCCGTCGATGGCCCAGGCCTGTGTCGGCAGGCCCAGCGAGGGGAAGATTTCCGGGCCATAGCGGCCCTGAAACGCCATGTTGTGGATGGTCATGACCGAGGGGACGCGCGGGCCAGCCGGGGCGAAGCGGATATAGGCCGGGGCCATCGCGGCCTGCCAGTCGTGGGCATGGACGAGGTCGAAGGCAAGGCCGGGCACCACGCCGCCTGCCAGATCGGCCCCGGCGCGCCCGAAGGCGGCAAAGCGGCGCCAGTTGTCGTCCCAGTCGCGCCCCGCAGCATCGCCATAGGGCCCGCCATCGCGCACGAACAGCGCGGGGCAATCGAGCACGAGCAGGCGGCGCCCGTCGATGGTTCCTTCCAGCAGGCGCGCCGGTTCGCCCAGCAGGCTGTCCCAATGGTGGAGGGCGACGGGTTCGGGCGGCGCGCCTGC
>Ga0075011_10000525_pt1 | contig 20476 bp, 19 predicted proteins | sample TARM_MetaG_T_14_FD_72354 | JGI IMG/M metagenome (GOLD analysis project Ga0075011, IMG submission 72354) | Freshwater microbial communities from Pennsylvania, USA, analyzing microbe dynamics in response to fracking - TARM_MetaG_T_14 | ecosystem: Environmental > Aquatic > Freshwater > River... | reverse complement strand
TTCTGCCAAAGCTTCTCCATAGGCTTCTCTTGTAGCTTTCTTTCCCATTTTCCCCTCCAAATATATTAGAATTTTATTGTATTTAATTTTTTAACCAATTACATACTGTTATGAATAAAATATTTTTAATTTATTTAGTAACTATTAGGCTGTAGATAAAAATTCAGCACAAAGACACAAAGAACACCAAGCTTTACTAAGAAAGACTCAGTAGATTTAACCTATTTACTTGTTAAAACTTTTTACCACAAGATAAATATTTGGTAATTTTTGAATTTTAATTGGTGGCTAAATTTTTTTTGACAGGATTTACAAGATATACAGGATTAATTGCTAAGACTTTATTTTATTTTTTGTTTCAAATTTTTATTCTTTATTTTGGTTCTTTGTCTTTTTTTCTTGTTAATCATGTCAATCCTGTCTAATTTTTTTATTATTTTTTCTTTGTGATTAAATTATGAAAATACCTGAGTAGTTACTTAACTTAATTATTCGCTAAATTCGTTGCCTAGTTTTTTCATTCCTAATTACTAACTTCTAATTAACAAATTAATTATTAATTTCTTCTACCGTAGATAACTGCTCTATCGCTTTTTCTACATCTGCTGGTGTTGGTGCTGTTCCGTGCCATCCGCAAGCATTTTCCATAAAGTCCACACCTTTTCCTTTTACTGTATTCGCTACTATCATTGTTGGTTGGCCTTTATGTGCTTTTGCCTTTGCTAATGCTTCTAATATTTCTTCAAAATTATGACCATCTATACTAAGTACATTCCATCCAAAAGCTTTAAATTTATCTTCTACTGAAGCTACATCCATTACATCACTTACTTTTCCATCTATTTGTAGATTATTAAAATCAACAAAAGCTGTTACTTTATCTAATTTATAGTGAGCTGTTGTCATTGCTGCTTCCCACACTTGACCTTCTTGTAATTCTCCATCTCCCATTGCTATAAATACTCTATAATCTAAATTTTGTAATCTTCCTGCCAAAGCCATTCCATTTGCTACTGATAAACCTTGTCCTAATGAACCAGTAGAAATTTCTACACCTGGTACTTTTTTCATATCTGGATGTCCTTGTAATATTGAACCGTATTGTCTCAAAGTATTGATCGATTCTTTTGGTATATATCCCTTATCTGCTAAAACTGCATAAAGTGCTGGTGCTGCATGCCCTTTACTTAATACAAATCTATCTCTATCTTCTTTTTTAGGATTTGTTGGGTCTATATTCATTTCTCCATAGTATAATGCTACTAATATATCTATTACTGATAATGAACCTCCTGGATGTCCAGATTCTGCTTTGCATATCATTGTTACTATGTCTTTTCTTAATTCATTTGCTTTTTGTTGTAATTGAGCTATATCTTTCATTTCCCCTCCTATAATTATTTAGGTTTTATAATGCTTATAAAATTTTATCTGATTGCCAATTAATTTTATTTAGTCATACCTTCCCAGTCTTTTAAGAATCTTTCAATTCCTGCATCTGTTAATGGGTGTAATAACATAGCTTTTATTGTTCCAAAAGGTAATGTTCCTATATGTGCTCCTGCCTTAGCTGCTTCTTTCGCATGTAAAGGATTTCTAATACTTGCTCCTATTATTTCTGATTTTATAGCGTGCTTATCAAAAATTTCTACTATTTCTCTTATTAATTCTATTCCGTCTACTCCTACATCATCTAATCTTCCTAAGAATGGACTTACATAAGTTGCTCCTGCTCTTGCTGCTAATAATGCTTGACTTGGAGTAAAAATAAGAGTTACATTAGTTTTTATTCCATCCTTTGTTAATGTACTACAAGCTTTTAATCCTTCTTCTGTCATTGGTAATTTTATTACTATATTTTTATGAATTTTTACTAAGTCATATGCTTCTTCTAACATTCCTTTAGCTTCTAACGAAATAACTTCTGCACTAATAGGTCCATCTACTATATCACATATTTCCTTAACTACTTGTTTAAAATCTCTTCCTTCTCTAGCTATTAATGATGGATTTGTAGTTACGCCACAAATAACACCCATTTCATTTGCTCTTTTGATTTCCTCGATATTAGCTGTGTCTATAAATATTTTCATTTTACTTCCTCCTTATATTTTTAATCATTTATTTATACTTAAAACTTAATTCTTTACAAGCCTTATTTTATTTATATTTTTTGTGTAATCGTTTACAAAGTTTCTTTAAAAGAAAAATAGAATTAACTATTTTTCTTTTAAATATTTTTTTATTCTCCCTTATCGTAAGCTTTCCCAGAAGCTGCTGGTGCTACTGCTTTTCCTATTACACCTGCTAAAGCTCCTATTGTTAATATATATGGGAACATTTGTATAAATTGTGGTGGAATAATTCTTACATATTGTTGCATTAAAGTTTGTAATGCGTCTGCAAATCCAAATAATAAACTTGCAAATATAACTCCTTTTGGAGTCCATTTTCCAAATACTAGAGCTGCTAGAGCTATAAATCCTCTACCTGCTGACATATCTTTTGTAAATTGACTAAGTGCTCCTAGAGATAAATATGCTCCTCCTAGACCTGCTAACATCCCTGACATAATTACACCGAAATATCTTATTTTATAAACATTAATCCCAACTGTATCTGCTGCTAAAGGATGTTCTCCAACTGTTCTCATTCTAAGACCAGTTACTGTTCTATATAAGAAAAAATGAGAAGCTATTGCTAATATATATATAAGTATAACTATAACTGACATTCCTGCTATAGCTGGTGCTTTGGGTACTGCTGGAGTATTTCCTGCTTGATTAAATAAAACTCTTAGCATAAATACTGTAAAACCACTTGCAAACAAATTAATTGCTACCCCTGATACTGTTTGGTCACCTTTATACTTAATACTAAGTACTCCATGTATTAAAGCCATCAGACCACCAGCAAGCATTCCAGATAAAATTCCTAAATAAGGATTACCAGTATAATAAGAACCTACTGCTGCTGTAAAAGCACCCATTAACATCATACCTTCTAGCCCTATATTTACAACTCCTGTTACTTCTGAAAACATACCACCTATTGCTGTTATTAAGATAGGAGCTGCCTGTCTAATTGTTGCTAATATTAAACTTATTATTATTGACATTAATTTGCCTCCTTCTTTTTATAGATTACAGCTTTAAACATATTTTCTGCTGCTATTAACAATATTATTATAGCTTGTATTATTATGATTATTTGACTTGGTATATTCGTATTAAACTGCATTGACCTACCACCAACTCTCAGTGCTGCAAAAAGAATTGCTGCTATTACTACTCCAAGAGGATGATTTTTTCCTAATAAGGCTACTGCGATTCCATCAAATCCATATTCAGCCATAGAGCCTTGTCTATAAGTATATTGTGTAACTCCACCTAAGATACGTTCTGCTCCTCCTAGACCAGCTAACAAACCACTTATTCCCATAGTTAACATTACAATCCATTTTACATTTATACCTGCATTTTCTGATGCTGTTGGATTATGTCCTACTGCTTTTATTTCATATCCTAAAACCGTCTTTTTAAATAAAAACCATATTATCACAGCTGCTATTAATGCTATTATAAATCCTATATTTAATGCTTCTTTTGTCCCTGGCATAAGTAATGGTAATCTTGCCATTTCAGATACTGGTGGTGTTTGCGGACTTGGTCCCATTGGCCCCCCTGCTTTTAAAGGGTAGTTTAAACAATATTGCTCGAAACTCATAGCTATATAATTTAACATGATTGTAGTAATTACTTCATGTACTCCTAGTCTCGCTTTTAAATATCCTGCAAAACTCGCCCAAATAAAACCAGCTATTGCTGCTACAATTAAAACTATTACTACGTTATTTATAAGATTATTTTTTACAAAAGCTCCTATTGCTGCTGCTGCAAGTCCACCCATTATAAGTTGACCTTGAGCTCCTATATTAAACAATCTTGCTTTAAAGGCTACTAAAAGTGCTAGCCCTGTAAATATCATCGGTGTCGCTTCTAGCAAAGTTCTTGCAATTGCCCTTGGGCTATTAACAGCACCAGAAAATAAATAATAATATGCATTCATAGGGTTTTCACCTAAATATAAAATTATTAATGCTCCTATTATTAAAGCAATTGTTACAGCCAATAAAGGCACTGACAATTCTTTGATTTTATTTTTCATCTAATGTTCCTCCTGCCATTAATATTCCTAGCTTTTCTTCTGTTGCATCTTTTCTATCAATAATATCCATTATTTTACCATGAAACATAACTGCTATTCTATCTGATAAATTCATTACTTCTGATAACTCTGCTGAAACAACTAAGATAGCATTTCCTCTTTTCTTTTCTTGTAAAATCATATTGTGTATAGACTCGATAGCCCCTATATCAACACCTCTTGTCGGTTGTGAAGCAATTATGAATTTATGATCTTTTTCTAACTCTCTAGCAACGATGACCTTTTGTTGATTTCCACCAGACATTCTACCAAAAATAATATTAGGGTCTGTAGGTCTTATATCATATTTTTTTATAAAATCTAATGCATCCTTACGCATTTTAGAGAAATCCAATGTAATTTTATTTTTGCTCATATATTTTTCTCTATGTACTCCGAAAGCAAGATTTTCTTCAACATCATATTCGCTTACTGCAGCTCTTTTATGTCTATCTTCTGGTATGTGTGCTACTCCTTCTAAAGTAATTTCTTTAGGGCTAAGATTTGTTATTCCCTTACCTTCAATCACTATTGTTCCTGTTTCAGTTTTTCTAAGACCTGTTAAGGCTTCAATAAGTTCTGTTTGACCATTACCTTCTACCCCAGCTATACCAAAAACTTCTCCAGCTTTTATATCAAAACTAATTTCATCCACAGCCATTAAGCCCTTATCATCTTTTACCATAAGGTCATTTACTATTAATAATTCTTTTCCTAAAGTTACCTCTGGTCTTTCAACTTCAAATAAAACAGCTCTTCCAACCATCATATTTGCTATTTTTTCTTTTGTTGCTTCTTTTACAGTAAGAGTTCCAACATCTTTTCCTCTTCTAATTACTGTAATATTATCTCCAATATCTAAAACTTCTTGTAATTTATGAGTAATAAATATTATTGTTTTTCCCTCTTCTATTAAGTTATCCATTATTTTATAAAGTTCTTTTACTTCTCCAGGAGTTAAAACTGCTGTTGGTTCATCAAACACCAATAAGTTAGCCCCTTTAAATAATATTTTTAATATCTCAACTCTTTGTTGCATTCCTACTGAAAGCTCGCTTACTTTTGAATCTGGGTTAATTGCTAATCCATATTTTTCTGATACCCTTCTAACTTCAGCTCTAGCAGTTTCTATGTCTAGTTGGATTCCTTTTTTAGGCTCAACTCCTAAAATCATATTTTCTGCCACTGTAAGAGTTGGTACTAACATAAAATGCTGATAAACCATACCTATTCCTATTTTTGCTGCTTCTCCTGGATTGTCTATACTGATTTTATTACCATGAAAATAAATTTCACCTGATGTTGGCTCATATAAACCATTTAATATTTTCATTAAAGTGGATTTACCAGCACCATTTTCTCCAACAATAGCATGTTTTTCTCCCTTTAATATTTTCAAAGTTATATCATCATTTGCGACAACTTTACCACCAAGAAATGTTTTTCTTATATTTTTCATTTCTAAAATATAGTTACTCACGGAAAACCTCCTAGTTTTATTTACTATCAATAAATTTATTTTATCACAATTAGCTATTTTTTACTATTTCTTCTACCCAAGTACAGAATTTTTCACCTGTTTTTTTAGCTACATCTACTACATCTTCATGTGAATGTGCCTTAGTTGCTATTCCTGTTGCCATATTTGTTATACAAGAAATTCCAAGTACTTTTAATCCAAGATAATTAGCAATTATAGTTTCAGGCACTGTTGACATTCCCACAGCATTTGCACCCATTAACATAGCCATTTTTACTTCTGCCCCTGTTTCATAAGTAGGACCTGTGAATCCCATATAAACACCTTCTCTATATTTTATATCTAATTTATCTGCAATCTTTTTAGCCTCTTCTCTTAATTCTAAACTATAAGCTTCTGACATATCTGGAAATCTTACTCCAAATCTTTCATCATTAGGACCTATCAATGGATTCGTTCCAAAGAAATTAATGTGGTCATTTATAATCATTAAAGTTCCTGGATCAAAAGTTTTATCTGCTCCACCTGCTGCATTACTGACAATTAATTTTTCAATTCCAAACTTTTTCATTACATATATTGGATAAGTAACTCTTTGCATGTCATATCCTTCATAAAAATGAAATCTACCTTTCATAGCCAAAACTTCTACATTTCCAATTTTTCCAAATACTAATTTTCCAGCATGTCCAGCTACTGTTGATACTGGAAAATTAGGTATTTCTTCATATGCAACTTCTACCTTATCTTCTATTCTATCTACTAAATCTCCTAATCCAGAACCTAAAATAACTGCTATTTTTGGTCTATATGTTGTTTTCTCCTCAAGAAATTTTACTGTTTCTAATACATTATTGTACATATTTAATCCTCCTATAATTCTTTTTCGTATAAGTCTTCATTTGTATTTTTAAATCCTACTTTAACTAAATATTCTCTATGTTTATCATTGTTCCCTTTAGTTATTAATTTTTTATAACCTTTATTTAATAATTCTTCCTTATTTTCTTTGAAAAAATACTTACCTAATTTTAAATCTCTGTATTTTGGTGTTACAAAGTCTAATTCTATAAACAAGATACCATTACCTTCATTTCTACAAGCTAGTAAACCTGCTGTATTATTATCTCTTAACATGTAAAATATATTCTCATTTTGAACCCAACTATTATTTACTTGAAATTGTTCCAATTCCTTTTTATTTACTTCAATAAAATGATTTAAATATGGAGAATCTATTGTTGCTTCTACCAGTTTAAAGCTTTCTTTAGTTGTATATAATTTATATAAATAATACATATCAATTAAAACTATACCAAAGTTTAAAAACATTACAGGAAATGAGCCTATCATGTAACCGTAAACAGTAAACATTGCTCCCCCAACCATATTTATCCAACGCAACTTAACTATACTACTCATTGTTAAAGATATAAGTATTACTAGTGATGATAAATTTCCAAATAAATCTATTGAATTCATATTTTAATCCTCCATATTAATTTTAAATTATTTTTTTATTTTTTCTGAACCTCTTATTAAAAGTTCTGGTACTACATGAATTTTATTAATTGGGCTATTTTTATCTTTTAATCTATTTATTAATAATTTAAAGGCTTGTCTTCCCATATCATTGGGATTTTGACTTACTACAGTTACTTTAATTCCTAATTCGTTTAATATTTTTATATCATCAAAGGCTACTAGAGATATATCTTCCCCTATTTTTATATTAAATTCACTAAAAACTTTTATACAAGCTAAATTGATATTTAGATTTCCAGCAATTATTGCCTTTGGCATTCTTTTTTCTTCTGCCATTTTTCTTAAAATATTGTATGCGGTTTCAACATCATTAAAATTTGTATAAATTATATTTTCTTTTTTCATGTTAATTCCATAATCTTTACATGCATTTTCATAACCTTTTACTCTATTATATGCAACTATAGAATTTTCAGAACCTGTCAAAATAGTAATATCCTTATGACCATTATTTATAAGAACTTCTGTTAGTAAATAACTAGCCATAACGTCATCTGTAAACACACCATCATAATTTAAATTTTCAATATGCTTATTAAGTAATATCATTGGTATATTTAGATTTTTTACACCTTTTCTTAACACATCTACTTCATTCTTTTTAACACAACTTATAAGCAACATTCCTCTAATTCTTTGTTCCCTTAGCATTTTCATAGCTTTAAGTTCATTTTTTATATCACCTTGACTATTAAAAAAAACAACATTTAGATTATTGTTACTAGCTTCTATCATTGCTCCCTTTATTAATTCTATATAAAAAGCATTACTTACATCAGGAACTATGACACCGATTACATCAGTTTCATTCCTAGACAAATTTCTAGCTAGTGCATTAGGAACAAAATCAAATTCTTCTATTGTTTTTAATATTTTTTCTTTTGTTTCTTCTTTAACATTTCCTTTGTCATTAATTACTCTAGAAACTGTTGCTACAGAAACTCCACAGATATTTGCTAATTTCCTAATATTCATATTACTTTTAGCCTCCTAAAATATCATGTAACCACTTACATTAATTTATACACATATTTTTACCCTATTTTACACTTTTTGTCAATCTTTTTTTTAATTTTTGCTTAAATTTCGTTTTTTTAATCTGATAACAGAACAAAATTTATGTAATTTTACTTTTTAAGATAATATTAATAAGTTAAAAGTTAAAAAAATGAGTGCTTGAAAACAAGCACTCTAAACTAACTTTATAATAAATTTGTAAATTTAATCATATGGCAATCAATAAATATTAAGCTAAAAACCATAAAGAAAACTAGTACCAAGATACATTATAATCAAGTAGGTTCTCTCCTTCATATATAAATTTTGCAGAAAACATTTTATTTTCTTTAAGCCATTCTAAAAATAATTTGTCACCTTTTGACATGTTTAGCTTCATTATTTTATCATTTTCTATCCATTCTAATTTCCCTTCATCACTTTCTATTAATTCTCCAATAAAATTTGATGTTGTATATAAAAATACATACCAGTCTTCACCATGAAAATTAGGAAATGTAAGCACACCTCTTAAATTTGGCTTACTTATTTTTAGACCACTTTCTTCTTCTACCTCTCTAATCACACATTCTTCAGGGCTTTCACCCGCTTCTACCTTTCCACCTAAACCAATCCATTTATCCTTATGAATGTCATTTTCTTTCTTTATCCTATGGAGAAATAAAGTTTTATTATCTTTTTCAATATAACATAATGTTCCTAGTTTCAATTTAGTCTCCCCAAAATTTTTATTTTTTAATTAACATCTCCTAAATATATTGGCTTAATAATATTTCCATTTATGTCAAATACTTTTTTCAATACTTGAGGATAAACATTCCATTTTTCCAGTTCACTTATTTTTATCCAAGTGTGCCCAATTTGTTGATAGTCGTACTGGCTTATTTTTGTTTTGTCTACTTCACTAAGCAAATCACAATTAAACATATATCCTATTTGATGTATATCCTTATGTTCTTCTGAAAACTCATGATTTTTTCCTATATATTCTCTAATTAATATCAAGTCCTTTACAACAACTTCTGCTCCAAGTTCTTCCATACACTCTCTTTTTAATGTTTCAATAAAGGTTTCTCCTTCTATCTGACCACCACCAGGCAACACATAAAATTCCTCATTACTTTTATTAGCATACATTTTATTAAAAAGTATTTCCTTATTTCTAATAATAATTCCTTTGACACTATTCCTTAGTTTCATTATCTTCTCCTAATTTGACATTTAAAACTTTAGCTTCTACTTTTTTTTTATTTCTATTCCAATAATTAATAATACTTGATTCTTTTATCTCTTTTCCCAATTCAATATCAAAAGAAGCTGTTTTTTTCATAGCTAATATTTGTGTTGGATATACACTTCTGTGACCTATTAGAACAAAGGCAATTGTTGTAGCTATACCTGAATAAGGGGCTATTTGCATTCCAAACAATTCAATAGATAACATAATTGCAGATAGAGGTGTATTACAAGCACCTGCTAATAAACTCACTAATCCTAAGGCTGCAAAAAATGCTGTTGAAGAATTAAAAAGTTTACCAATAAAACTTCCTGTTCCTGCTCCAATTACAAATACAGGAGTTAAAATACCACCACTACCTCCAAAACTAAGAGTAGTTGCAGTTGTGATTATTTTTAAAATTGGTGTATACCAAAACTTTGTTTCTCCTTCTAACATTGCATACATTGTATTTGTACCAAGCCCCAAACTTTCTTCTCCAAAAATTAGAGCAATGAATATAATAAACAAAGAAGCGAGTAATGCCTTTAAATATGGCTTGTGTTTGAATTTTGATGAAATATGCTCCATATTTTTTAAAGTATATATTAATAAAAATCCAACTAAAGCAAAACACATACCAGCTAAAATAGTTTGAATGTATAAAAAATCACCATGAATAGTGGGAACTTCTATATTAAAGAAATGATAAGGAATTCCAAAGTATTTTGCAATTTTTATAGCTACTATGGAAGAAATAAAAGAAGGTAGAAGAACTTCATACAATATAGAACCTACAAATAAAACTTCTATAGCAAATATTGCTGCTGCAACGGGAGTTCCAAAAACAGCTCCAAAACCTGCTGAAATTCCGCATATTATTAGTTTTTTTCTTTCTTCTTTAGACAATTTTAATTTTTGACTTATAAAAGACATAATCCCAGCACCTATTTGTGCTGATGGTCCTTCTTTACCTGCTGAACCACCAAAGGAAATAGTTATTATAGTAGTTAATAATTTTATAGGCACTACAAATATATCAATTTTCCCTTCTTTTTTATGGATTGCTTCTAAAACTTTTTCTGTTCCATGACCTTCTGCATCTTTGGCAAAAGTTCTTATTAAAAAAATACTGGTAAAAATTGCAAATGGCAATAACAAATAATACTTGAATGGCAGTTCTCTAACATGTCTGACAGAAAAATCCAATAATTTCAAAAAAAACGTTGTTGCTCCACCTACAATCAAGCCAGTTAAGCTTGCTAATATTATCCACTTGATAACACTCCCAAATAAAACACTACCTTCTTTACAATATTCCTTCATAACATAACATCCTCCTAATTTTAAAACTCTATTTCCATTGTAAACCTTATTTAAATCAAATGCAAGTGAGAAATTTTATTTTTTGTTCTAAATTAAAGCCTTAAAAAAATTTATAAATTCAAAAAAGATAATACACTTGACAAAAATAGCTTAAAAAAGATATAATAAATTAAAATATATAGTTTTTTAAATGCCATGATGAGGAGAGTAGTCATAGGAAGTAATTAAGAGCGAGCTGGTGGCGGTGAAAGTCCAGTAATGAAGCCTTTGATGAAGAACACCTTGGAGCAGCTAACTGAAAGTATCTTTTATACTAGTAGGCTTAGACGTCTTTAGCACGTTAGACTAAAGGGTATCGACAAAAGTCCGTACTTAGTTAATTGCGTATAATAATTTATTATGCCCTTCACTAATACGGTGGAGGGCTTTTTTTAATTTGGAGGATACAATAAATGGAAATGAAAGATATTATATTAAAAGTAAACTACTATTCAAAATTATCTAAAGAAAGAGCATTGAATAGTCATGAAGAGGCTGAAAGGGCTAAATATAGAAAAATGTATTTAGAACAATTTCGTTCTCAAGTTAAAGGACATTTGGACAATATTAAAATCGTAGATAATCAAGAAAATAATAATATTAACTAACAGGAGGATATAATGCAAAAACTAGTTGTAAAAGAAGTTTATCGTAATACTGACGCTTACTTAAATACAGAAATTGAATTATCTGGTTGGGTAAGAAAAATAAGAAGTTCTAAAAATTTTGGTTTCATTGAATTAAATGATGGTTCATTTTTTAATGGAGTACAAGTAGTATTTGAAGAAGCTTTAGAAAATTTTGATGAAATATCTAGACTTAGTATTGCTTCATCTATTAGAATTCAGGGAACTTTAGTAAAATCAGAAGGCGCTGGACAAAGCTTTGAAGTAAAAGCTAATAAGGTAGAAGTAGTACAAAAAGCTGATTTGGATTACCCTTTACAAAATAAAAGACACACAATGGAATTTTTAAGAACAATAGCACATCTTAGACCAAGAACAAATACTTTTTCTGCTGTATTTAGAGTAAGGTCATTAGTTGCTTATGCAATACACAAATTCTTTAATGATAGAGGTTTTGTTTATGTTCACACTCCTATTATTACTGGAAGTGACTGTGAAGGTGCTGGAGAAATGTTTAAAGTTTCTACTTTAGACCTTAACAATATTCCTAGAGATGAACAAGGAAATATTGATTTCAAAGAAGACTTCTTTGGAAAAGAAACTAATTTAACAGTTAGTGGGCAATTAAATGTTGAAACTTTCTGTGCAGCATTTAGAAATGTTTATACTTTTGGACCTACATTTAGAGCTGAAAATTCTAACACAACTAGACATGCAAATGAATTTTGGATGATAGAACCTGAAATTGCCTTTGCTAATTTAGATGCTAATATGGATTTGGCAGAAGATATGATAAAGTTTATAATTAATTATGTTAGAGAAGAAGCTCCTGAAGAAATGGAATTTTTCAATAGCTTTATTGAAAAAGGCTTGAAAGAAAAATTAGATAATGTTGTTTCTAATGAGTTTGGAAGAGTAACTTATACTGAAGCTATAGATATTTTATTGAAATCAGGTAAGGAATTTGAATACAAGGTAGAATGGGGAATTGACTTACAAACAGAACACGAAAGATACTTAGCAGAAGAGCATTTCCAAAAACCTGTATTTGTAACAGATTATCCTAAAGACATAAAAGCCTTTTATATGAAATTAAATGAGGATAAAAATACTGTTCGTGCTATGGATTTATTAGCACCTGGAATTGGAGAAATAATTGGTGGTTCTCAAAGAGAAGACAACTTAGAAGAACTTGAGAGAAGAATGGAAGAAGATGGTTTAAATTCTGATGATTATAAATTCTATACAGACCTTAGAAAATATGGAAGTTTCCCTCATTCTGGATATGGCTTAGGTTTTGAAAGAATGATTATGTATATTACAGGAATGAAAAACATAAGAGACGTATTACCATTCCCTAGAACACCTAAAAATGCTGAATATTAGAAATAATTAATATTTAACAATTAAAAAAAATATTTACAATTGGGATAGGTTTTGTACCTATCCTTTTTTCTTATTGTATTTTTATCAAAACTTTAAATTGAAAAATAAAAAAAACACAAGGTATATTACAAGCCTTGCATTTTTTCTAAAATTTCATTTATTGTTTTAGCTCCAATAGTAGTTTCACTGTCATTATATACTATGGTTGGTACACTTTTTATTCCCATTTCCTTTGCTAATTCTGGAAATAAAGATAAATCTATCATTTCAGCCTTAATATTAGGATTATGAATTGCCATATGTTGAGTATTAACAACTATATCTGGACAATGATGACAAGCTAAAGTAACAAATACTTTTAAATCCAATTTTTTATCTATACTTCTAACTTGTTCCAAAACTTCATTATCAAAGGGTTTTCCAACTTTTCCTAAATTTAATAAAGTAATAACAAAAGAATTTATCTCATGTCCCCCTGGTATTCCATGAAATTTACCGCCAGTAAATTTACCATTACTATCTACAAAAGCAAGAGCTGGTAATTTATCTATACCAAATTCTTGGTATCTACAATCATTTTTATCTACATTTTCTATTACTATTTTATCTGAAACTTCTGAAAATTCTTCCAAGAAGCATTTTAATTCTAAAGATTTGTCACTATCACTAGAAAGAAAATTAACTATTTTTACTTCCTTATCTAGCCTTTTAAAAACTTCTTTTAATTGATTTATCATATTACTATCTAATAATGCCATTTCTATCCTCCATAAATTCTATATACAATTTTAAGGTATCCTTCAAATTTTTGCCACTAATAAACACCAATTTTCACCAATAAAATTTATTAATTTTTTCTGCTTGCTACTTTTGTAAAACTCCACCTAAAAGCAAGAATTCAGTTTATATTCTTAAGAATTAGTGTTAATTAGTGTCCATTAGTGGCTAATTTAAAAGCTTTTTTAATAAATCTTATTATACACCTTAAATTTAAAATTAAAATTAAATTTTACCCACTAAATCTAATCCTGGTTTTAAAGTTTCACTTCCTGGTTTCCATTTTGCAGGGCAAACTTGGTCACCATGTTCTGCAACAAATTGAGCTGCTTGAACTTTTCTTAATAATTCTTCTGCATTTCTTCCTATACCTAAGTCATGAATTTCATATAATTTGATTTCACCTTCTGGATTTAATACAAAAGTTCCTCTTAAAGCTAAACCTTCTTCTTCTATTAAAACCCCAAACTGTTTTGCTAATTGTGCTGTAGGGTCTCCAACTAATGGATATTTTACTTTAGCGATAGTTTCTGATGTATCTGCCCATGCCTTATGTACAAAATGTGTATCAGTAGAAACACCATATATTTCAACATTTATTTTTTGGAATTCTTCATATAAATCAGCTACATCTCCTAATTCAGTAGGGCAAACAAAAGTAAAGTCTGCTGGGTAGAAGAAAAATACTGACCATTTTCCTTTTACGTCATCTTGAGTTATAGTTTTGAATCCTCCATTATGATATGCCTCTGCCTTAAAATTTTCTAATTTTTTTCCGATTAATGCCATTAAAAACCACTCCTTTTAATTTTATTCATTTTATAAGTTTGTACTCATTACAAATTTAGTATAATAAAAAATATGAAAAAAGTCAAGAGGTTTTTCAAAAAATTTTAATTGTCATAAAAAAGCTAGTCATAATTGATAATTTTTGATAAAATGGAGTGTAAAAGTAATAGATATAGAAAGGAATTGGTAATGATATATTTAGATAATGGTTCAACCACTCCTATTGCTCCTAGAGTAAAGGGTAAAATAGTTGAATTTTTAGATGGGAATTTCGGAAATCCTTCTTCTTTACATCAATTAGGGGTCAATGCCGAAAAACAAATAAAAGAAGATAGATTAAAAGTGGCTAAACTTTTAAAAATCAGCGAAAAAAATATCGTTTTTACTTCTGGTGGAAGCGAATCTAATAACTATGCAATAAAAGCCTGTGCTTCTACCTTTAGTCAGAGAGGTAAACATATTATTTCTACTAAAATAGAGCATGCCTCTATATACAATACCCTTAAAGAAATGGAAAAAGAAGGATATGAAGTAGATTTTTTATCTGTAGACCAATATGGGCAAATTGACTTGGAAGAATTAAAATCAAAAGTTAGAAAAGATACTATTCTGGTAAGTATAATGCATGTTAATAATGAAATGGGAGCTATACAAGATTTGGAAAGTATTGGAAATGCTATTAAATCAATTAATGAAAGAACTATTTTTCATACTGATGCTGTAGCTAGCTTTGGGAAAATCCCTATTGATTTAGACAAATGCAAAATTGACTTATTAAGTGCCAGTGGACATAAAGTCTATACCCCAAAAGGAATAGGAATACTATATATTAAAAAGGGATTAAATTTAAAATCGCTAATTAGTGGCGGTGCACATGAAGATGGTAGAAGGGCAGGTACTGAAAACACCCTTGGAATACACGCCTTAGGTGAAGCTTGTCTTATGCTTAGTGAAATGAATTTAAGTGAAGAAATTAAAAAATTTAATGAATTAAAAAAAAATTTAATTAAAAATCTAGAAAATAAGCTTATGGATTTCAAAATAAATTCTTTTGTAGAAAATAAGGAACATCTATTCTCACCTTATATTTTAAATGTAAGTTTTAAAGGAGTTAAGGGAGAAGTTCTTTTACATTATCTTGAAAGTAAGGATATTTATGTCTCCACTACAAGTGCTTGTAGCTCTAAGGGAACAAAAAAAGAAAATAGAATTTTGGAAGCTATCTCTGTGCCAAAAGATTATATAGATGGCTCAATTAGAATAAGTTTATCTCACTTTACTACTGTGGAAGAATTAGATGAATTTGTAAAAGTATTAAAAGAGGCATTGGAAATGCTTAGAATGTTTAAAAAATAAGGAGAAAATTTATGAATTATAGTGATATTATTTTACGTGAAGGTGAAATGGTTTTAAAAGGTAAAAATAGAATAACTTTTGAATATGCTTTGATAGATAGTATAAAAAAAGTCTTGAAAAATATGAAGGAAATGAAAGAACTTAAAATTGAAAGACAATACGGAAGAGTTTATATTAGAAATTCCAATGAAAATACTTTGGAAATATTAAATAAAATGAAAACTATTCCTGGTATTTATAATATGAGTCCAATTGTAAAATGTGAAAAAGACCTTGATAAAATTAAGGAAATGGCTTTGGAAATGCTAAAAAAAACCATTGGGAATAAAAAAACATTTAAGGTAGAAGGTAAAAGAAGCGATAAGGCTTATGCTCTAACTTCTATGGAAGTTGCTCGTCAGGTAGGAGGTTATATTTTAGCTAATTATGAAGGAGAGTTAAGTGTTGATGTTAGTAATCCTGAATTTGTTATTAATGTTGAAATTACCTTCCATCATGCTAATGTTTACACTGAAAAAATAAAAGGTGCAGGAGGCTTACCTATTGGTACTAGTGGAAAAGCTTTGGTACTACTTAGTGGTGGTATAGATAGCCCAGTTGCTGCTTGGATGGGTATGAAAAGAGGCGTTTCTGTTGACGCTATTCACTTTCATTCTTTCCCTTTTACTAGTGAGAGGTCTAAAGAAAAAGTTGTTGACCTAGCTAAAATTTTGAGTAAATTCAGAGGGTATATGAAATTATTTGTAATTAATTTTACAGAGATTCAAAAAGAAATAGGAGTAAAATGTCCTGAAGAATACTATATCACAATTATGAGAAGATACATGTATAGAATAGCTACTAATATTGCCAATAGATTTGAATATAAGGCATTATTAACAGGAGAATCTATAGGGCAAGTAGCAAGCCAGACTTTGGAAAGCATGTCTGTAATTAATGATGTTACTAATATTCCTGTTCTTAGACCATTAATTGCTATGGATAAGACAGATATTATTGAAATTGCTAGAGAAATCGGAACTTTTGAGACTTCTATTTTACCTTTTGAAGATTGTTGTACTGTTTTTGTTCCAGAAAAACCTATAATTAAGCCTACTGTTGATGTAGCAGTAAAGGGTGAAAAAGATATGGATATAGAAGCTTTGGTAGAAGCTTGTATTAATTCTAGTACATTAATAACAATTTATCCAGATGGGAATACCAAGGAAGAGGCTTTGAAAGATTTGTTAGTTTAAGGAATGAATAAGCAAAATTTTTTTATATTATCAACTTATTTTAAAGAGGAAAGCAAATAAAAACTTGCTTTCCTTAAATTTTTTTAAATTAAAAATTCAGCAATAAAAACCAACTTAGATAGGGTTATTTACACAAAATTAATTACAGGCTCTCTTATTTGCAACTACTCAGCCATCATCAAACCCTTACTCCACCTGCTTCCGTCTCTAAAAAAAAGGCGGACAAAGTTCAGATTTTAAGCTTTTCTTTAATATTCTCTATAGTTTTCCCTTAAGATAAGGGAAAACAGGCAACAAGTAAAAAGTTATGAATACTTGAATTACTTTACTAGAGTTCATTTTAATTTCTTATGCCTAAGTAGTTACTTTTATTTAATTTAAAAATAGAAGTTCCATAAATTAACTCCTATACAAAAAACTTTGCTTTTAACTTAATCTTTGCTACACTTTTTTCAGCATTAATTCTTTCTATTAAATCACTTGTTTTAATATATCTTGGAATCATTATAGTATATATGGATTTTTTTTCTATTTTATCATTTATTCTTTCTTCGCTAACATTATCAATTTTACTTATTTTTATATTATTAGTCATCAAAATATCTTTAACAATAGCGTCTATATCTTCCTTACTATTAGAAGTTACAATTAATTTCCTTATTTTATTTTTATCAATAAAATAAACTTGGATTTTTTTCATAAAAAAGAGTGATACAGTTAGTATGGACATTACTAATATAACCATATAATAATAACCACTACCTATTCCTATACCAAAGCAAGCTACAAGCCATAAGGTAGCAGCAGTTGTTATTCCTGTTACAATATCCTTTGTTTGAATAATTGTTCCTGCTCCCAAAAATCCTATTCCAGATACAACTTGAGCAATTAAACGACCTGAATCAGAACCAAACATAGAAATAAGTTCTGGATGTAAAAGTGCTCTTTTAACTTCATTTTCACTTATCATTACTTGTATCATTGCAATTACACAAGCCCCTAGGCAAACAATCGTATGTGTTGTAAAACCTGCTGGCTTTCTTTTTTTCGACCTTTCAAAACCTATAAAAGCACCTACCATAATAGCTATAGAACTTCTTAAAATAATTTCGTAATAAGTCATTGTATCACCCTTCTTTAATATTAATAGTCATCTAAAAAATTATAAGTAACTCCATTTTTTTTCCATTGTATACATTGGTCTAAATTTATATTTTTTGTAGAATTATGAATTTTAGCTTTAATACTTGGGTCTTGTTTTTCCAAACTTTCTAATAAAGATTTTATTTCGCTTCTTTTACTGGATGTTTTTCCAGCTGCTACCGTACAGCCACAGTTCATTGCATTTATTCCATTATAATTATTATATTTTTTTATATCCTTTTCCTTTAGATAATATAGAGGTCTAATTAATTCAATATCAAAATTTTGACTATGTAATTTTGGCATCATAGTTTTAAACGAGCCTGCATAAAACATATTTATCATTGTCGTTTCTACAACATCATCAAAATGATGTCCTAAGGCTAATTTATTACAATTTAACTGACTTGCCTTAGTATAAAGGCTTCCTCTTCTCATTTTAGCACACAAATAACATGGATTTTCTTTTGACATTTTTTCAACAATTTGAAAAATATTATCTTCATATATTTCACAAGATATGTTTAATTTTTCAAGATTATACTTCATATTATCTAAATTTATCTGATTAAATCCTGGATTCATTGAAATAAAATGTAATTCAAAGTTTACAGTACTTATTCTTTTTAATTCTTGCAATAATTTAGCCAAAAGGAGACTATCTTTTCCCCCACTTATTGCCACTGCTACCCTATCACCTTCTTGAATCATTTGAAAATCTTTTAGTGCCCTTATAAAAGGAGACCATAATTTCAAACGGAATTTTTTTTGTATACTTCTTTCAATATCAATTAAATCTTTTATTTCTTTTGTATTTTTTGTTTCTATACCACAGTTGTTATTCAAACTCATTTTATTACCTTTCTTTTGTTATATTTTTTAAAAAATTTATTGTTTCTATATTAGACAAAATATCTTTGTATTTTATTGCTAAATCAAGTGCCCTATCACCGATTTCCCATTGTATATCCTTTTCTTCATCATACCAAGCTTCTTTTAATTCCAAATTAGGATCAGCACCTAATTCAATCATTCTTTTAACTACTCCCAAGGAAGAACTAGTATTTGAATGTATCCCTGCTAACATTAGAGCACTTGTTCCATTTTTTTGTACAAAGTTAATATCTGCTCCATTAGCTATTAATAATTCAATCGCTTCTATACTAGAACTGGCATTACCATAGTGACTGGCTACCATTAAGGGACTATATCCAAAAGAATTAAGGGTATTTAAATCCTTGTAATAAGGTAGAAGGCTTGCTAGTGCTTCTATGCCATTAGTTCCTGCATATAAAACTGCTAACATTAAAGGATTATATAAATACATATTTTCAGCATATAAATCTACTCCATTATTTGCTAAAAAATCTATAATATTTTTTTCTCTATCACCCTTATAAGAAATAACAGCGTGAGATAAAGCTGTGTTTCCATAAATATCTTGCTTGTTTATATCTGCACCAAAATATTTTAATAAACTCATAGTAAAAAAATCCGAATTTTCATTTTTACTTGCAATAATTATTGGACTTTCTCCAAATTCATTTTGCTGATTTGGGTCAGCACCTAGAGCTAATAAAAATTCACTGGCATTATAATAAAGCAAATATGTTCCATGTGAACAAGCATATGATAAAGCTGTATTTCCATTAGGATTTACATAGTGAATGTTGGCTCCATTACCAATAAATAAAGGTAGAAGGTTTTCATTATCATTTATAAAAAGATTAATTATAATATGTATCAATGAACTTTGTCCTTCTTTATCAATGTAATTAACATCAGCTCCATAGTCAATTAATTTTTTAGCAATTAAAGTTTTGTTATTTATATTTTCATTGAAAATCAAACTATTTAGCGGAGTTTTACCTTCCTCATTAATGAAATTAGGATTAGCTCCATTTTTTAATAGAGTATTTAATAAGTCAATATCTACTATGTTATCAATATTATTACAAATCCACATTAATGCATTTTCATTATATTTTCCCATTTTTTGATTTGCATCAAGTCCATAGTCTAATAATAATCTTAATATTTCCAAATTTTTATCCTGATATTCATTTATAAGTAAATATGATAAGGCAGAAAAATTATCTTTATTTTTATTATTTGGATTAAGACCTGCTTTCAATAAAAATTCTATTATTCTAGTTGCTTCTGGTCTAAAACTATATTTTATACTTTCAATTATATAATTATTGTTATTTTCATCTAAAACATTAAATTTAAAATTATTTTTAGATAAAACTTGTAATATTTCAAGTTCTTTTTTATCACCTTTTTTTATTAAAATATCAATAAAGTCTTCTCCATTATTATTTTTGATTAAACC
>Ga0075011_10000524_pt1 | contig 20510 bp, 14 predicted proteins | sample TARM_MetaG_T_14_FD_72354 | JGI IMG/M metagenome (GOLD analysis project Ga0075011, IMG submission 72354) | Freshwater microbial communities from Pennsylvania, USA, analyzing microbe dynamics in response to fracking - TARM_MetaG_T_14 | ecosystem: Environmental > Aquatic > Freshwater > River... | reverse complement strand
CCGTCCACGGACGGGACGGTCAGGATGTTGATCTCGGGTAGGACCTTGCGGCTGTCGCGATAGCCCAAAAAGAGGATGGAGTCCGCCAGCTTGAGCTTTTCGGCTTGTTTTTTGAGGTCCTGTTGCAGGGGGCCTTCGCCCGCGATCATGCATTGCCAGTCCGGCATGTCCGGGGATTTACGCAGGTGGGCCAGGGCCTCAATGAGGACCTCGAATCCCTTCTGCGTGCTGAGCGCGCCCACCGCGCCGAGGGTCAGCACCGGGTGCTGGCGCGTTTCAGTGGTGTACATGGCCGGGTCGATGCCGCTGTGGATGACCGTGGTCTTTTCCTCGGGTACGCCACAGTCCACCAGGACCTCCTGGATCTCGCGACTCACGGCCACCATGATGTCGCCCAGGAGATATTTGTTCCTGCTCCAGCCCGGTTTGAGCCGGTAGGACACGCGGCGGCTATGGACCAACCGGAAGGTGTTGCGCATCTTCTTGGCCAACGCCCCCAGGGACGCGCCCTTGGCGTCGTTGGTGTGGACCACGTCCGGCTTGAAGGATTTGACGATGCCGAGCACCCGGAGGATATTCATGGGGTTGTAGTCTTGGTGGGAGGGGAGTTCGGTGAAAGGGATGCCGTCGGCCAAAAGCAGGGGCTTGAGCGGCGAGTCCCCGGGAACCGCGACCAAGGGCTCAAATCCTTCCGCACGGTACAGGGCCCGCGCCAGATAATATACCTGACGCTGTCCACCGCGCATGATCTTGCCCAGGTCGAGTAACAGTACCTTCAACGTAAACCTCTTTTATTCCAAAGCCTTAATCGTTGCTTCAGCAACGGCTTCCAGGCTGGGGCAGACCGCGAATCCGGCCTTGCCCATGGTTGTAAGCTTGTCTTGTATGCCGCCGCCTGTCTCCAAAATGGCTCCGGCGTGGCCCAGTCTTTTGCCCGCAGGGGCGGTCTGCCCGGCGATGAACGAGATGACCGGTTTGTCGAATCCCGTGCGGACGACGTATTCAGCCAGATTCTCTTCCGCCTGTCCACCGATTTCACCAAGGATGATCACGGCCCTGGTCTGGTCGTGATTTCGAATCATTTCGAACATATCAACAAAATCGACTCCGATGAACGGGTCGCCGCCTATGCCTACGCATATGGATTGGCCGATTCCGGCCCGGGTCAAACGGTCGGCCACTTCGTAGGTCAGGGTGCCGCTGCGGGACAGTACGGCCACAGGTCCGGGCATGAACGGCCGGGTGGGCATGATGCCGATCTTGGTCTTGCCCGGAACGATGATGCCCGGCGTGTTCGGGCCGACAACGCGCGTGGACGAACCTTTGGCCCGCTCGAAGGCGGCCAGCATTTCGTGTTGGATGACGCCCTCGGTGATGCAGACAGTCCACGGAATTTCGTTGCATGCAGCTTCGGAAACGGCGTCGGCGGCCATGCGCGGCGGCACGAAGATGATGGACGCTCCGATGTCGTGGTGGCGCAGGGCCTCGTCGATGGAGTTGTAGACCGGTACGCCAAGGGTCTCCTGGCCGCCCTTGAACGGGGTCACACCCGCCACGATGTTGGCCCCGTACTCCTGCATTAGCCGGGTGTGCAGCTGGCCCTCGCGGCCGGTGATGCCCTGTACCAGGATGGGAGTGTCCGCGTCGATGGTGAACAGCGCTTCACTGCCCCAGTCCGTGGGAGCGGGGCGTGGGCCGAGCGGGATGTCCTGGGGAACGGGGTGGTTGACGGGGACGGTCCCGGTAGGTCGGATGGTGTCCAGGACTGCGATGGCTGCCTGCATGTCCCCGACCATGTGCAGGTTGTCCACGTTCAGTTTTCGAAGGATCTGGAGCCCGGCCTTGGCGTCCTTGCCGGACATGCGGACCACGATGGGCTTTTGGGGGGATTTGCCCCCGAGGGCTCCCCTCATGGCCTGAGCCACTTTCTCGCAGGAGAGTATTCCACCGAAGAGATTGATGAAAATCGCCTTGACCTGGTGGTCGCCGAAGAGCAGCTCCAGGGCGGTCTCCATGCGCTTCTGGTCGGCCGCGCCCCCCAGGTCCAGGAAGTTGCTGGCGGGCAGGCCGGAGAAATTGAGCAGGTCCATGGTGGCCATGGCAAGCCCGGCGCCGTTGACCATCAGTCCGACCCAGCCGGGCAGGCGGACAAAGGACAGCCCGGCGTCGCGGGCCAGGTTTTCCTCAGGCGCGGCGTGCTCGCGCTGGTAGTACGTTTCGGCTTCGGGGTGCAGGTCCACAAAGTTGTCATCCATCTCCACCTTGCCGTCCAGGGCCACCAAGCGGTTGTCCGGGGTCAGGACCAGGGGGTTGATCTCGGCCAGGAGCAGGCCGTTGTCGAGCACACACCGGAACAGGGCGTCCAGGAATCCGGAGAAGTCCTTGAACAACTCCTTGTCCAGGCCGAGATGGAAGAAGGCCGCTCTGACTTGGTGCGGGGCCGGACCGCCGGGCAGGTATATTTTCTGGATCAGGAGGTTGTCCGTGCCCTGCCTTTCGATTTCCATCCCACCCTGGCGGCCGCTGGTCAACAGGATGCAGCGCTGCGTCCGGGAGACCGTCAGGGATAGATAGACCTCGCGGGCGATGTTTTCGCTCGGTTCCACGCGGATGAACGGCACGGGTTCGCCTTTGATCCGGCGGGTAAACAACTTGCGGGCCTTGGCCGGAAACTCGGCGGGGTCGTCGATGCGCAGGATGCCCCCGCCTTTGCCTCGGCCGCCGGACAGCACCTGGGCCTTGAGGAACCAGGGCAGGGGGAAGTCGGGGGCGAAGTCGTCCTCTTCCCCGGGGAAGACCGCCGCACCTTGGGGGACGGGGATGGTCGCCGTTTCGAAAAGGAGTTTGCTCTTGTGCTCATTGAGTAACATGGTCGGCTCCTGGGCTTGGCTTATGGGACGGTGGAACCTTAGTGGGTTTGAGCGTTTGAATCAATGTAAATATATTGACCATGACGTTGTTTGGAGAGAAAATGGTTCTTTGGGGAGGAAAAGGCCCTGAAAATGGAGGAATCGTGTCAGATATCAGTGATTTTGCCGATCAATTGCAAGCGGATGTGATCTCGGACATGGCCGAAAGTTTTTTTGGAGACAGGAAAGAACTGGACAATGCCCTGGATGCCTTCGTGCTCATGGTTCGGGAATTTCTGCCTGTGATCGAAACGCTGTTCCGGGCGGCCGCGACCCTGCGTCTCCTGCTCCTGGACGAGGCTACGGCTGACGCCTTTTGCGCCGAGCTCGGCCTCGACCCCGGACGCATACCTCCGTCCGAGGGGGCGCCCCTCCTGGTCCGCGAATCCCTGCCCTTTGCCCTGACCGCCAAGGGACGATACTCGGTCTGCGTGGAAACGGCCTACCAGGGGCTTTTTGACGCCATTCGGGATTACCTCCACGGGCGGTACTACAACGACCCCAAGCGGCCCGGCCGCAAGCGGATGACCATACACTATAAAAGGCTTGAAGAGATCGCGGACATCATCAACGAAAAGATTCACAAGGCCAACAACGAACGTTCCGTGTCGTCCGTGTTGCGTGAAGTGAAGAATATGAATCCCGAGCAGATGGAGCGCGAAGACATGCTTGGTGACGTCTGCTACAAAACGGGCGGGAACCTCGACAAGGACATGTGTTTCATGCCCATCGATTTCGAGGGATACTGTTTCCCCGAAGTTGAGGAGTTGCCGCCGCTGAACGAAATCAGGCCCGCCTTGAAGCGATTTTGCAAGGGCGTCTATAGTGAACGTCGTGAAGAGGCGCTCAAGGTCATGGACACGTTGCTGGGGCGATGACTCCGGCCGCTAGGCCGCATTGATCCGGGCGAGGACCTTTTCCAGGGTTTCGGGAACCTCGGCTTCCGGGACCTGGCAGGTGCCGACAGCCTTGTGCCCGCCGCCGCCCAGGGTGAGCATCAGCGCACCCACGTCCACCTTACTCGTCCGGTTGATGATGGAGTGGCCCACGCTCAGGACCACGTTCTGCTTCTTGAATCCCCAAATGACGCGCACACTGATGGAGCACTCCGGGAACAGGGTATAGATCATAAACCGGTTGCCGCAGTAGATGGGCTCCTGCTTGCGCAGGTCCAGGACCACCGCGTCGCAGTGGACCTCGGCGTTATCCCGAAGCATGCGAGCGAAGTTGTCGCTGTCTCCGAAATACTTATCCACGCGCTCCTTCACGTCATTGATCTCGAGGATTTCCTGCGCCGTCATGGTCCGGCAGTACTCGATCATGTCGAGCATGAGCTGGTAGTTGCTGATGCGGTAGTCCCGATACCTGCCGAGCCCGGTTCTGGGGTCCATGATGAAACCGAGCAGAATCCAGCCCGTGGGGTTGGTGATTTCCTCGACGGCCAGGTTCGCGGAGTCCACTTTATCCACGGCCTTGACGAAATCATCGCAGGCGGCCGGGAATTTGTCCGCTCCGTAATAGTTGTAGACCACCCGCGCGCAACTCGGCAGCGGTTCGCTCGCGCCCTCGAACTCGATGTCGCCCAATCGGTCCTTCTCGCTGGTGTGGTGATCGAACCACAGGCCACACCCCTTCACGTAGGGGACGTTGGCCAGGACATCGTTACTGGAGATCTCCACCCGACCGTCCTGAAGATCCTTGGGGTGCGCAAAGAGATATTCGTCGATGACGCCCAATTGTTTGAGCAGGGTGGCGCAGGCCAAGCCGTCGAAGTCGGATCGGGTCACGAGCCTCATATGGATTCTCCATGTGTCTCGGGTGATTGTCGTTTTGATTCGTCTGTCTTATGCAGGATGGTAAATTGTTAGACGGTCGTGTAATATTTGTCAAAACCGTTGTCCGGATGTCAGCCGTTCCGTAGGACCTGGGCTCTGAGCATACGCAGCTTTTCGCCGGACTCGGCTCCGTGGTTCATGTCCTCCGGGGCGAGCCGGACCGGCAGGATTGCCGCCAACTCCGCCCGGGCGCGCTCAAGGTGGTCCTCGCCGTGGTCGGCCAGGACAAGTTTGAACAGGGGGGCGAAGGTGCCGGACAGGTGCAGGTCCATGAGTAGATCGACCTTGGTCCCGGGGCGCAATTGTTCGTATCGGGCCGCAGTCATGTGCCAGCGAGAGGCCTTCATGCCCGCCGTCTTGTATTCGTTGGGCATGCGCAACCGCAGGGCGGCGGTCTCGGCCAGGGGGACGCCCGCCAGATCGTGGCCGTAGTGGCGTGGCCACCGTTCCTTGGGAGTCAGGGTTTTGCCGAGGTCATGGGTCAGCCCCATCCAGACGGCCACGGGGTCGCCTGCCAGGGCATCCATGACCCGGCAGGTGTGGGTCAGCATGTCGCTGTCGTGATAGGGCCGGGGGCCGGCCGGAACCGACTGCCCGGTTTCGAACTCCGGGAACCACGGCAGGAGGCACCCCGCCCCGGCCAGGAGGCGCAGGAAATTGCCCGGCTGTCGGCTTTCCAGGACTTTGCGCAGCTCCGACGCTACTCGATCGGCGGAGATGGCTTCGAGGTGTCCCGAAGCCCCGACCTCGCGCATGGCCTTGATCAGGTCCGCGTGGGCGGAAAAGTCAGGCAGCTGGGCTGCAAATCGTGCCGCGCGCAGGACGCGTAGGGGGTCTTCGGTCAGGGAGTGGGCCGAGGCCGGTCGGAGGATGCGCGCCGCGAGATCGTCGAATCCCTGCGGATGGCAGATGAGTTCGCCGTCTTCGTCGAGCAGTTGCGCATTGACAGTCAGGTCGCGGGATTTTAGTTCTTCATCCAGGGAGACGGCCCTGGGGAAGGAGAATTCCAGGCCGTTCACCAGGAAGACCGGAAAGGTCCTGCCCACTTCGCGGGCGGTTGGGAAGGCCCGTCGAAACTCCTCGCGGGTGGTTTCCATGACCAGGTAGTCTCTGTCGTGCAGAGGCCTGCCGAGCAGGAGATCGCGGACCGCGCCGCCAGCCAGATAAACTTTCATTGCACACGTGTAGCACAAGGTAACCCATGCTTCCACAAGGAATTTTTCTCATGGATCCGGCGTCCGTCGATGAGCCGTCGGTACATCCGTTTTGGCAGGATGACCTACGTGAATACGGCCCCTGGGCACCGGCAGACCCGGATTGTGGAGCCATTCCGGCGGGCTGGCTCGTCGGGAGCGGGCTTGCGCACGGCACCGTGGTCGTGGCCCGAACCTGCGCCAGCACCATGGAGCTGGCCTCCCGGCTGGTCTCCCAAGGCCTGCTCGGACCTTGGGGGGCGGTGATCAGCGCCCGTCAGACGCAGGGGAGGGGCCAGTTGCGCCGCCCTTGGGCATCCCTGGCCGGTAACCTGCACGCCTCCATAGTGCTCCCGCCCGCACCGGGCGAAGGAGCGTGGGCTCATGCCATTTGCGATCTTCTGCCCCTGGTTGCCGGGCACGTATTCAGTGAGGTTCTGGGCCGCCTGGGCACGGACCTGCGGATCAAGTGGCCGAATGACATTCTCCAGTGTGGACGTAAGGTTGGCGGGATGCTGATCGAAGAGCGAAACGGTACGTCCATCGTTGGCGTTGGGCTTAATCTTGTAGACTCTCCGGATGATTCGCAAATGCGCGAAGATCATTCGGTCCCGGCAGCAAAAATCAGGCTTCCGTTCTTTTCGTCCGGCCCGGTGGCCCTCCTCGATCAGCTTGTAAACCATGGTGAAAATGTGTATGCAGTAATGCTCGACGAGATTCCACCCCCTCGATTCATCTCTATGTTCGAGAGCAAACTCGCCTGGTTCGGACGAATTATCTTGGTCAAGGAAGGAGACGATAGCTCCTATGAGGCTCTTTTAACGGGCCTTTCCTTGGATGGTGGACTTGTTCTTCGTCGAGACGGGGGGGAGTCGGTACTGTACTCGGGATCGATATTTCCTCTCTAGGTTCCGCATGGGGCGGGACGGGCCGATAGGGTTTTTTCAGTCATTTCTGTCGTAGGAGACCAGTGAGATTCATGCAGCCGAAGTCCTTTGAGCAGGTACTTGAAGAGGTCAAGGGGAAGCGGATACTGGTGGCCAACCGGGGTATCCCGGCCAGGCGCATCTGCCGTTCCATCACCGAAATGTTCAACGCCAAGGCAATAATGACCGCCACCGACGTTGATAAAACCTCTCCGGCATCCTCCGGGGCCAACGAGCTTTTGATGCTCGGCTCCGACCCCCGGGCATATCTTGATCAGGACAGAATCATCCACGAGGCCAAAGCCAACAACGTGGTCGCCATCCATCCCGGCTGGGGGTTCTGTTCCGAAGACGATTCCTTTCCGGCACGGTGTGCCAAGGAAGGGATCATTTTCATCGGTCCCGAACAGGAGCCCATGCGCATCCTGGGCAATAAGGTGGCCGTTCGCAAGCTGGCCATTGAGCAGGGCGTGCCCGTTGTACCCGGTTCCGAGGGGGCTGTGTCCATCCCCGAGGCGCGCAAGATAGCCGAGGAGATTGGCTTCCCGGTGATGCTCAAGGCCGAGGGCGGCGGCGGTGGCCGTGGCATTTACGAGGTCTATCAGGAAGAGGACCTGGAAAACGCCTTTTCCAAGGCCTCGGCTCTGGCCCAGGCCTCCTTCGGCAACCCGCGCCTGTATGTCGAGAAGCTGTTGACCTCGATACGCCACATCGAGATCCAGGTCATAGCAGATCAGTACGGCAACGTGTTCTGTCTGGACGAGCGCGACTGCACGGTCCAGCGCAACCACCAGAAGCTCATTGAGATCACCCCGTCCCCGTGGCCCAAATTTACCCCCGAACTGCGGGAACAGCTCAAGGATTACGCCCGGCGGCTGGTCTCGGCCGTGGGCTACTATTCCCTGGCTACCGTCGAGTTCCTGGTGGACACCGACGGCGTACCGTATCTCATCGAGGTCAACACCCGGCTTCAGGTCGAGCACGGCATCACCGAGTGCCGCTACGGCATCGACTTGGTTGAGGAACAGATTGCCATCGCCTTCGGGGCCAAGCTGCGCTTGAGCGAAGAGAACACCAAGCCTTTCCAGTGGGCCATGCAGTGCCGGATCAACTGCGAGGACCCCCAGAAACATTTCGAACCCAACTCCGGGCGCATCACCCGGTACGTTTCGCCCGGCGGGCAGGGTATCCGCATCGACTCCTGCGTGGGCGACGGCTACCGCTTTCCGTCCAACTACGATTCGGCGGCCTCCTTGCTGATAGCCTACGGCAACTCTTGGAAAAAGGTTGTGGCGTTGATGAGCCGGGCTCTGCGCGAGTACATGATCGGCGGGGTGAAGACGACCATCCCCTTCCACCGCAAGATCATTGAGCAGGCCAAGTTCATCGCCGCCGACTACGATACCAATTTCGTCCGTCAGAACTACGCCGAGCTCATGGATTATTCCGACCGCGAGCCGGATTCCCTGCGCCTGACCAGGCTGGTGGCCGAGATTTCGGCCCAGGGGTATAACTCGTACGTCCAGCTCGGCGAGTACCGGGGCCGGGATGACAAGCGGGTGGGCCGGTTCCATCTGGCCGAGCCGCCCGAGGTGTCATCCTGGTTCGAACCGCGCTTCTCGCGCAAGATGGACCGCGACGCCATTCTGGATACCTTGCGCACGGACCGCGAAGCCGGGATCATCCACATGACGGACACCACGACCCGCGACATCACCCAGTCCAACAGCGGCAACCGTTTCCGTATGGCCGAGGACCGCATCATCGGACCCTCGCTGGACAAATGCGGCTTTTTCTCCCTGGAGAACGGCGGCGGAGCGCACTTCCACGTGGCCATGCTCGCCAACATGACCTATCCGTTCACTGAGGCGGCCGAGTGGAACAAGTTCGCACCCAACTCCCTCAAGCAGATCCTCATCCGGTCCACCAACATCCTGGGCTACAAACCGCAACCCAAGAACGTCATGCGGCTGACCGGCGAGATGATCAACGAGCATTACGAAATCATCCGCTGTTTCGACTTCCTGAACCATGTCGATAACATGCGGCCGTTCGCCGAGGTGGCTATGAACTCGAAGAAGAACATCTTCGAGCCCGCCATTTCCCTGTCCTGGACCAAGGGCTTCACGGTCGAGCGCTACATGACCGTGACCGATGAGATCATCCGAATGTGCTCCGAGGCCGCGGGCGTGACCCCGAAGCAGACGGAGAAGATGATCATCCTTGGTCTCAAGGACATGGGCGGCGTGTGCCCCCCGAGGTTCATGCGCGAGCTTATTTCCGCCATCACCAAGAAATATCCCGAATTGGTTATTCACAGCCACCGCCACTACACCGACGGGCTGTTCGTCCCGACCATGGGCGCGGCCGCCGAGGCCGGGGCGCACATCGTGGATGTGGCCATCGGCGCAAGCGTTCGCTGGTACGGTCAGGGCGAGGTCCTGTCCACAGCGTCCTACATCGAGGACGAGATCGGGCTGAAGACCCATCTGGACAAGGATATGATCCGGTCCACCAACTTCCGGCTCAAGCAGATCATGCCGTATTACGACCGCTACACGGCCCCATACTTCCAGGGCATCGACCATGATGTGGTCCGCCACGGAATGCCGGGCGGCGCGACGTCCTCCTCCCAGGAGGGAGCGCTCAAGCAGGGGTACATCAAGCTGCTGCCGTACATGCTTAAGTTCCTGGAAGGGACGCGCAAGGTGGTCCGCTATCACGATGTCACTCCCGGTTCCCAGATTACCTGGAACACCGCCTTCCTGGCCGTGACCGGAGCTTATAAGCGTGGTGGTTCACGGGAGGTGCGGCGTCTGCTGAATATGCTGGATGTGGTCAACCTGTGCCGCGAAGAGGAGTTGACTGATCTTGAGCGCGAGGCGCGTCTTGATCTGTACCGCGACTCCAATGACGCTTTCCGCAACCTGCTGCTTGGCAAGTTTGGCAAGCTGCCCTTGGGCTTTCCGGAGAATTGGGTTTACCAGTCCGCCTTTGGCTCCGGCTGGGAGACGGCCATCAAGGAGCGCACTGAAGACTCTCCGCTGGCCACCCTCAAGGATGTGGATCTGGTGGCCGAGAAGAAGGCGCTCCAGTCCCGCCTGCACCGTCAGCCCACCGAGGAAGAGTTCATCATGTATCTCAACCATCCAGGCGATGCCATCAAGACCATCGACTTCTGCGAGAAGTATGGCAATATCAACAATCTGCCCGTGGACATCTGGTTCGAGGGGCTGGAAAAGGGCGAGGTTCTGGACTTCCAGGGGAACTGCAAGAAGCCGCACCTCATGCGTATCCTTGATATCTCTGAGCCGGACGAGAACGGCATGGTCGTGGTCCGTTATGTGCTTGACTCCGAGATCATGAGTCACCAAGTCAAGGTGGCCGAGGTAGACACGGGGGGCAAGGACGCCACCGAGATGGCCGATCCGGCCAACATTTACCATGTGGGCTCGCCCAGCAACGGCGACCTTTGGGTCTCCCATGTCCGGCCAGGCGACCGCGTCAAGGCGGGAGAAGAGCTGTTCAACATCTCCATCATGAAACAGGAGAAGTCGGTCCTGGCTCCGGTCTCCGGCATGGTCCGGCGGGTCATCAAGTCCGCCAACTACACCGAGGACAAAAAGATGATCCCGGTGGTTGAAGGGGAGTTGCTCGTGGAGCTTGGACCTGAGGCGGGCACCTGTCCCACCTGCAAGGTTGTCGTACCCACGGAAGATTGTAACTTCTGCCCCAACTGCGGCCAGAAATTGTAAAAAAATAACACGACCAGTAAAATTGGTCTGATTCAATGGTCCGCCGTTCTGCGGCGGGACATAGTTTAGAAGATAACGGCCGACGCGCAGTAACAGCGCGTCGGCTTTTGTTTTTCTGAATTGACAAGAAAGTGCAACTGGTAATTTCAGACAATTTTTGGGTGTTTTGTTGTGTAAAATTGGATTAATGGTTGGACCAATTGTTTCGTTGACGAAGCGGTAATTAACCCTGTAAGCGAGAATTCGAACCTCGGATTTTGATTGCTCTTTTTTTGATAATTCAAAATAGAAAGCGCCGTGGCCCCAGGGTGAGGACGAAGATATCCGCCCGGCACGGTCATACCAGGAGGAAGAGATGGCCAAAGCCAAAAATGACGCAACGGATAAGGCTCCGGCGCCCAAAGCGAAGAAGCCCGATGCCAAGGTGGAGAGTCTCAAGCAGAAGTTCGTCCTGAACGGCGCCGAAATCAAGAAGATCGGCGAGGAAGCCGAGCTGCTGGTCGGCGGCAAGAACTACAACACGGCCATCATCAGCCAGGTGGCGGGCATTCGCGCGCCTGAATTCCGGGCCATTTCCTCCCATGCCTTTCATATCCTCCTGGACGAGACCAAGGTGAACGCTGCCGTGGTCCGGGCCACTGTGGACAAGGAATACAACAAGATCGACTGGTACTCCGACGCGGTCAACGAGGATTCCGATTATCTGCAGCAATTCGTCCGCCAGGTGGGCAAGAAGATACGCGAGGAGTCCAAGAAGCAGTCCGGCACCCCCATCCGGCTGCGCACCTTCATCAACAACGTGGTCGAGGGCTTCGCCACATCCCCCGAGGGTATCGACCAGCTACGCATGCGTTCGGTCCTGGTCCAGTCGGCCATCCTGTCCGTGGAGATGCCCGAGGGAATCGGCAAGGAAGTCAAGAGCGCCTACAGGTCCATCTGCAAGGAAGCCGGCCTGGATGACGTTCCCGTGGCCGTACGCTCCTCTGCGGCGGGAGAGGACAGCCGCAAAAAGGCCTTTGCCGGTCTTCAGGATACTTACCTTAATATAGTGGGCGAGGAAGAGTGCCTTGAGGCCTACCATTGGGATTGCGCATCGGCCTATAATCTGCGCTCCATGACCTATCGGCGCGAGGCCATTCTCGACGCTATCACCAAGGCCGAGAAGACCGGCGACGACTCCATTGCCGAGACCGCCAAGAAGGAGTGGGCCATCGAGCACACCTCCCTGTCCGTGTGCATCATGCGGATGATCAATCCGGTCATTTCGGGCACGGCGTTCAGCGCGGACACGGCCACCGGCTGCCGCGGCACGGACCGCGACGACCTCGTGTCCATCGACGCCAGCTACGGCTTGGGCGAGGCGGTCGTCGGCGGAATGGTCACCCCGGACAAGTTCTACGTTTTCCAGCGCGACGGCGGCCGCGAGGTAGTCATCCGCTACATGGGCTGCAAGGAGAAGAAGATCGTCTACAAGGAGGACGGCAGCGGAACCCATGTGGTCAAGGTGCCGGACAACGAGGTCTTTCGCTGGGCTCTGTCCATCGCCCAGGCCGAGACCGTGGCCCAGGGGGTGCGCAACATCTCCAAGGCCTACGGCGGCATGATCATGGACACCGAGTTCTGCATTGACAAGACCGACCGGCTGTGGTTCGTGCAGGCCCGTCCCGAGACCCGTTGGAACGAGGATTTTGAACTTCATCCGCACACCATTTTCATGCGCCGTCTCGAGGTGGACAAGAAGGCCATCGACTCGGCCGAAGTCATCCTGGAAGGCAACGGCGCGTCCCGGGGCGCGGGACAGGGTACGGTCAAGTATCTGCGGTCCGCCCTGGAATTAAACAAGATCAACAAGGGCGACATCCTGGCCGCAGAACGTACCGACCCGGACATGGTTCCCGGCATGCGCATCGCCTCGGCCATCCTGGCCGACGTGGGCGGCGACACCAGCCACGCGGCCATCACCTCCCGCGAGCTGGGTATTCCGGCTATCATCGGTATCCAGCGCCTGGAGGCGCTGCGCTCCATGGACGGACAGCAGGTCACTGTGGACGGCTCCCGGGGCAAGGTGTACCGAGGTGAGTTGCCCTTGGTCGAGGTTGGCGGCGAGATCAACATCAGCGAACTGCCCGCCACCAAGACCAAGGTGGGTCTGATTCTGGCCGATGTCGGTCAGTCCCTGTTCCTGTCCCGCTTGCGCAACGTGCCCGACTTCGAGGTCGGCCTGCTGCGCGCCGAGTTCATGCTCGGCAACATCGGTGTCCACCCCATGGCGCTTGAGGCCTACGACAAGGACGCCCTCAACGACTTGGTGGAGGGCAAGCTCCAGGAAATGGACCACTACCTGACCAAGGTCATGAAGGAGCAGCTGGATTCCGGCCTGATCACCATGCCGCTGAAGCTGCGTGAATACGTTGGCCTGATCACCGGCCTGACCCGTGAGATGGAGTCCCTGGCCGAGCAGGAGGGTGCCCGCAGCACGGATGAGGTCCTGGCCATGCACCGCCGCCTGCGCGAGATGGACCACAAGCTCGACGAGCACATCTCACACGCCACCGAGCGCCTTGACGTGCTCAAAACTTCCATCGATCCCGAGGCCCACATAGCCGTGGTTCTTGGTTACCACGACATGCTCGAACCCACCCCGTCGGTCCGCACCGAGGCGTGGAAAATCCGTCAGCAGCATGATAAGATCGTTACCGAATACGTGGCCCGCCTTCAGGAGGACCCCGAGTTCGTGGCCCATCTCGACAAGATCACCCGACTGCGCGAGGAAGTGGCCCTCAAGATGGGGCTGAAATCCGAGATGGACGAGGTGGCGACCTTGCCCGACCGTATCCGCCGACTGCTCGAGTCCCGCGGCTATACCACCGGCAAGGAGAATTACATCCAGACCCTGTCTCAGGGACTGGCCCTGTTCGCCATGGCCTTCTACGGCTCCAACATCATCTACCGGACCACCGATTTCAAATCCAACGAGTACCGCAATCTGCTGGGCGGCTCCCTGTTCGAGGCCCACGAGGACAACCCCATGATCGGTTACCGGGGCGTCTCGCGGAACATCCATGACTGGGAACTCGAGGCCTTCAAGTTGGCCCGGGGCATATATGGTGGCCGGAATCTGTCCATCATGTTCCCGTTCGTGCGCACCCTGGAAGAAGCCCGCTCAATGAAGCGCTACCTCAAGCAGGTCCACAACCTGGAATCCGGCAAGGACGACCTCAAGGTAATCCTCATGGCCGAGATCCCGAGCAATGCCATCCTGTGCAAGGAATTCCTCAAGGAAGTGGACGGGTTCTCCATAGGTTCCAACGATATGACCCAGATGGTCCTGGCCACGGACCGCGACAATGCCAGCCTGCAGCACATCTACGACGAAGAAGACCCGGCGGTGGTCTGGGCCATCCTGTCCGCCATCTTCGCGGGCCAGAAGGTCGGCAAGAAGGTCGGCTTTTGCGGCCAGGGCGTATCCAACTCAGTGATCCTGCGTGGCTTGGTGGCCATCGCGGGCATCGTGTCCGCTTCGGTGGTGCCCGACACCTACCATCAGACCAAGCTGGACATGGCCGAGATCGAGTCCGAGAACATCACAACCCTTGAGCTAGGTGCCTGGCTTAAGAAGCAGCACATGGTCAAGTTGCAGGAACTTCTGGAGGCCAATAGCTACGGCCACATCCTCAAGAAGTACAAGTCCCCCGAGGACTTCATGGAATGGTACGAGGGCGAGCTTGATCGCTTCAGCGAACAGCTCCGCGACCATATGGAGACCCCCAAGGAAGAGTTCTATCGCCAGGAGATGGAGCAGTTCCGCGCCACCTTCCACAAGCCGGTCATTTACGCCAGCTGGGATTGGCACCATACCGTGGAGGACGCCATGCACCACGCCGGGTTCGCCACCTTTGAGGAGCAGCAAGCGGCCCTGGAAGTGCAGCGCAAGAAGCAGTGGTAGCCGCCGCTGTATAAAGGCAATAAAAGGCCCCGACTGTTTGGTCGGGGCCTTTTTCTGTATGGTGTCGGGAGTCAGGCGATCTTGTCGGCGATAGACCCAATGCCAGTGTCGGCCGCCATCTGGTGCATGGTTTGCTGGATGTCCACGTCCGTGCCGGTGGAGGAGAAGTCCGTGCCCGTCCCGAGGTAGTCCTCGGTCCGGGAAGCGACTTCCAGCCCGGCCACGGTCTGTTCTCGGTTGTCCATGCCTCCGGTGGGGTTGACGCCCGAACCGATTTCGTCTCTGTAATCGCCTAGGGATTCGGGGCCGAGCAGCTGGTTGTCCATGCTCATGCTCTGAACCGTGTCCATGGATATGCTGATGTCCGACATGGGCACCTCCGTTGTTGGGAGTTGTACTCTTCAATTATGCCTGAGCCGGAATGGGTTGGCAACCCCATGAGAAAATGCTCTACCAGCGCCAAAGACGCCCCTGGCTGTTTGGCCGGAGGGGGGCGATCCATGGCTGCGTGCGAAACGGTTTAAGATATCTTGTCCAGGAAACCCTGTCCGAAGTTCTTCAGAGACTTGGTCAGCTTGAGCAAGTCGTCCTCCGGAATCTTGCGGATGGTCTTCCCGTCGGAATCGATAATCTCCACCTGAATCGTGTCGTTGTTTTCCAGGATGTTGAACTTCAGCTTGATGTTCTTGGACTCAAGGTGTTCCTTGGTCTCTGCAATCAAGGTGTTCAGTTCCTCCCGGGTGGGATTGGCGGATTGCCTGTCCGTCTGAGCCTTGTCCCGCTCCATGACTACGTCGTCGCGCCAGGCCGAGCCATCCGGAGCGGGTGGCTTCTGCACAGCCCTGGCCGGAACTACGCTCTCCGAGCGCAGTCCTTGCTTTATGTCGGTATTCATCACGGGGATATCCATGGTCTCCCTCCCTGGTGTTGCACGAATCATCCCAAGCCAATATGCCTCTTACGTTTTATATCGGTCTGATTGCCGTTATCTTTAGGGGTAGGGAGTATTTGATAGCACGTATTAACGCGAGCGTACAAAGGTGGATAATCATTGACGCAAAGTCGATAATTAAATACTATGCAAAGGTATTGAATCAGGCTTATAACAGGCCGGTATGCTTGAGTCTTCATGGCCGATCAAAGCTCCCATGGGCAGTCGGCCTACCCATCCAATCCTTCAGAGGGGCAATGCCGTTTTTCTTGAAACACTATTTCGACCCCGACTGGGATCCGGTCAAGCTCAAGCCGGCAGAGCAGGCGGATGGAAGCGTGAACCATCACGAACGCGAGTTCGTCAAAAACGTGGCCGCTGGCGACCTCATCGCCGAATGGATTCCTGTGGAAGAAGCGGGCGAGGGGCTGGACGAACGGTTTATCTCTGAGGAGAAGGCCTTCCCTGCGGGCAAGGGCACGGGCATCCGACGCGAGGCCCCGGACAAGCTCTTTGCGGCCGTGGATGGCTATGTCTGCTATAAAGAAGGGAGGATCCTCGTCCGCAATCCGCTGACGGTCCACTCCGATATCGACTACCACACGGGCAACGTGAATTTCGTGGGCAACGTGGTGGTCGAAGGGTCCGTGCGTAGCGGCTTCACTATCGAGGCCACGAACGTGCGGGTCAACGACCAAGTGGAAGGGGCGACCATCACGGCCCGGGGTAATCTGGACTGCCGGGGCGGAGTAAAGGGCGGCAAAACGGCGCTGCTCAAGACCGGTAAGGACATGAGGATGGTCTTTTGCGAATACGCGACCCTGTTGTCCGGCGGCGACATCATGATCAAGGGCGCGTTGATGCATAGCGAAGTTTATGCGGGCAAGCGTCTGGCCGTGGGCGGACGGCTCACTGGCGGTAATATCTGCGCCTACAATTATATCTACGTTGGCGAGCAGTTGGGTGGCGGAATGGATACTTATACCTCCCTAGTCCTGGGGTACAAACCGTCGTTGCTCTTCACCGACCAGCGGTACAACGTGCGGATAAAGGCCCTACACGAGGACATTGCCTCCTTTGAAAAGGCCTTGAACAAGGGTGAGGATTTTAGGGCCGAATATGAGCCCCGGCTCGAGTCGGCCCGCAAGGAGCTGGCTCTGCTCAAAAACCTGAAGGTCAAACTATGGGACGGCATTTACGCCACCGAGCGATTGGACGATTGCCGGGTTTTGGTCCCCGGTGTGGTCAAGCCCGGCGTGGAAGTCTGCATCGGTTCGGCTTATTACAAGGTGGATGATTTTTTGGAAGACGTTTTTTTCTATTATGACAACGGTGAAGTAAAAATCGGCGCTTCAGCTGCAAAAAGTAAGAAATAGCATATGGATATCGCAACTCTTATCGGTTTGGCCGGTGCCTTTGGCCTTGTCGTTACGACCATCTTCATGGGGGGCAACGCGGCGGGGTTCATCGATATTCCCTCTGTGGTGGTGGTCATCGGCGGCACCTTTGCCGTCACCTTTGTCATGTTTCCCATGGGCGTGGTCATCAATGCCTTCAAGGTCGGCATGAAAACCCTCCTGTTCAAATCATCGGACCCCCTGGAAATTATCAAACTGATCACTTCGCTGTCCGACACGGCCCGCAAGGAGAGCCTGGTCGCCCTGGAAAAGGTCAACATTGAGGATCAATTCCTGAAAAAAGGGGTGATGCTGGTCGTGGACGGCTCCAGCGAAGGCCTGGTTCGTTCCGTTATGGAGATCGAACTGGAATTCATGAAACAGCGCCACCGGCAAGGGCAGGCCGTTTTCAAGGGCATGGGCACCATGGCCCCGGCCTTCGGCATGATCGGTACTCTCATCGGCCTTGTCAACATGCTCTCCAACCTGTCCGACCCTTCGTCCATCGGGCCGGCCATGGCCGTGGCCCTGCTGACCACCTTCTACGGGGCCGTCATGGCCAACGTCATGTTTCTGCCCATGGCCACCAAGCTGGAGGAGCGGTCCGCCGAGGATGTCCTGTTCATGCAGATCATGATCGAGGGTGTTTCCTCCTTGCAGCACGGCGACCACCCGTCGGTGGTCAAGGAAAAGTTACAGGCCTTCCTGTCTCCGGCCCTGCGCGAAGATTCTTAACCCTCGGCAAGCGGAGATACCCATGGCCAAGGCCGAAGAAGTCATACGCAGGAAACCGCCGGAAGATCCGCCGGGCGACGAAGGCTTGCCGCCGTGGATGGCCACGTTTGCCGACATGGTCACGCTTCTGTTGTGCTTTTTCGTACTCCTGCTGTCCTTTGCTCAACAGAGCGAGGAGAAATTCCGCGACGCGTTGGGCTCGCTCAAGGGAGCCTTTGGCGTCAATGAGGTCCGCGCGGTCTCCGATGAGATGGCCCATTTCAATACCAGCTCCGAGGTTGTTGAGAAAATGGCCTCGTCCATCTCGCACGACCAGAGGTTGCTTCTGTCCGTTGTCATGCGAGTCAAATCCATGCTCGAGAAGATGGATGTGAAGCTCAAGGAGGGGGCAGGCGTGAGCGCCGACCGTGACGGCGTGGTTTTCCGAGCCAGTTCGGCCGCGTTGTTTACGCCCCATTCCGCCGAGCTTCGGCCCGAGGCCGGGGAGATGTTGGATTCGGTTATCAAGGTCCTCAAAGATTACAAACTGAACCTTGTGGTCCGGGGGCACACGGACGACCGGCCCATCCATTCGGCTAAGTATCCGTCCAATTGGGAGCTTTCCGCCGCGCGCGCCGCCGTTGCCTTGGATTACATTGTCAGCAAGGGCGGAATCGAAATCAACCGGGCCAAAGCCGTGGGCTACGCGGATACCCGGCCCGAGGTGCCCAACGATACGGAGGCTGATCGGCTGAAAAATCAGCGGGTCGAATTCTATATGCACATGCCCCAGCGGGATGCCTGGTAGGGATACGGAAAAATGGCAGAACATGAAGCGATGGAGCAGCAGGGCGGGGGACCGAAGCCCGATCCGCCCAAGCCCGAAGAGGGGATTCCGCCGTGGATGGCCACGTTTGCTGACATGGTCACGTTGCTGTTGTGTTTTTTCGTCCTGCTCCTGTCCTTTACCAACCAGGACGTGACCAACTTCCGCAAGCTCATGGGTTCCATCCAGGAGGCTTTGGGCGTCCAGTACGAAGACAGTTCAGCCCTGTCCACGCCATATGCGGACACGACTTTCAAGGAACGGCAGAGCGTTAAGGAAAACAGGCAGATAGTCGAACTCGGCGTGATCTTGAAAAAGGCCATCCGGGCCAAGGACCTGACCCACATGGCCAAGGTCAGTTCCGATAAGTCGGGCGTCATGCTCAGGCTGAGCAACGAGGCGCTTTTTGACAAAGGGTCCGTGAAGCTGACCGCAGAGGCCAGGCAGGCCCTGGAAACGGTCATTGAGTCAATGAAGAAGACTGACTTCAATCTGGTCATTCGTGGTCATACCGACGGCGAAGCGCCCGAGTCCAGGCAGTACGGTTCCAACTGGGCTCTGTCCGCCGCCAGGGCGGCTCGCTGCCTGCGCTATATCCTCGATCATTCGGATATTCCGGCGACCCGTATGAAGGCCGTGGGCTACGGCGGATCCAAACCGCTTCTGCCGAGCACCTCCGAGGAAAACCGTCGGGTCAACCGCCGCGTGGATTTTTTCTACCTTCCGTCCGGCCGATCCAAGTGGTAGGCCGCTGATCCCGCACCAAAAGCCTCGTTCATTGTGGCCGACAGCATCCCGTTTCCCCGAGGGGAAGACGGTATGTCTTGTTCCATGCGTCCGCCTGTATTCGGCGCGGGCGTGTGCCCTGCTAGCAAGGTTGACCCAATTTACCGTTTAGGTCATTATGGTCAACATGAATAACGCAATCGATTTGGAGAAATCCACCAGGGAACGTATCCTGGCCGAATCCATCCACGTGTTTGGCCGTCTGGGCTACAGGAAGAGTTCCATGGAGAGCCTAGCCGCTGCCGCAGACTTGTCCAAGCAGGGCCTGTATCTGCATTTCTCCAGTAAACACGAATTGTTTCAGGCAAGTCTCCGCTATTATCTGGACCAGGGGCTGGGCCTGGTACGGGCGCATCTGGAGCAGCCCGGCCAGCCACTTTCGGCCCGGCTTCTGACCGCAATGGAGGTATGGTTCGGGCGGCACAAGGATACCTTTGCGAGCGGCGCGCTCGACGTGGCCGTGGCCGGTCTGCGGATAGCGAACGAGGACGGCGAGCAGTACCAGGCCATGTACCGACACGAGATCGCCCGGGCCATTGCGGCGGCGGGCAGGGAATCCGCTGTTTTCGCGTCGGATATCGCTCAAGTGTTGTTCGTGTGCGGTCTGAGCTGGAAGGAGCCGGGGCTGTCCCGCGAGGAATTCGTGGCTCGCATGGCCCTGTGCATCAAGGTTTGCCTGCGGGAGGAGAAGAAAAAATGAAGACCATCGACCGATCTTTCATCAATGGGGAATTCAAACCCACTCGGGGCACCGGCCTGTTCGACCTGTACGATCCCTCCATGGCGGAAATCATCGGGCGGACGGTCCTGGGCGATGAGCGCGATATGCTGGACGCCATCGAATCGGCCAGGAAGGCGTTCAAGACCTTTTCAACGACGTCGGTCGCCGAGCGCAGGGAGATGCTCCTTCGACTGCATGAGGCCTTGAAAAAACGGGAAGACGCGTTGGTTGAAACGGCGATCCTCGAATACGGATCACCGGTCACGGCCACCGTGGGGCGTACGCGCGCGGCGGCGAACGCGTTTCTGGAGGCCCGCGAGACCCTGTTGGACTATCCTCTTGAAATGAAGGCGGGCAAGAAGCTGGTCGTCATGGAGCCGGTGGGCGTCGTGGGGGCCATAACGCCTTTCAACGCAGATTACGGCCATATCTGCGGCAAACTGGCCCCGGCCATCGCGGCCGGTTGCACCGTGGTCGTCAAGCCCAGCGAGAACAACGGCCTTGAAACGGAACTCCTGTGCCGGTGCATTCAGGAGGCGGACATCCCGCCGGGCGTGGTCAACGTCGTGGA
>Ga0075011_10000523_pt1 | contig 20545 bp, 18 predicted proteins | sample TARM_MetaG_T_14_FD_72354 | JGI IMG/M metagenome (GOLD analysis project Ga0075011, IMG submission 72354) | Freshwater microbial communities from Pennsylvania, USA, analyzing microbe dynamics in response to fracking - TARM_MetaG_T_14 | ecosystem: Environmental > Aquatic > Freshwater > River... | reverse complement strand
GTACATTTAGTGCAATTTTCTCTCTTTATTATTACTTGCAGGACGAACGAAGAATATGTTCAAAAAACTTCGTGGCATGTTTTCAAACGACCTATCGATCGATTTAGGTACCGCCAACACACTTATTTATGTTAAGGGGCAAGGTATTGTCCTTGATGAACCTTCTGTAGTTGCCATTCGCCAGGATAAAGGCCGTGGTGGAAAAACCGTCGCAGCTGTTGGTCACGCAGCTAAACAAATGTTGGGTCGTACGCCGGGTAATATCTCTGCGATTCGTCCTATGAAAGATGGTGTTATCGCTGACTTCTACGTAACGGAAAAAATGCTGCAGCACTTTATTCGTCAGGTACACGATAATAGCTTCCTAAAACCGAGCCCTCGCGTATTGGTTTGTGTTCCTTGTGGCTCTACACAGGTTGAGCGTCGTGCAATTCGTGAATCTGCACTTGGTGCCGGAGCTCGTGAAGTTCACCTGATTGATGAACCGATGGCCGCAGCGATTGGTGCCGGCCTGCGCGTTTCAGAGCCGACCGGTTCAATGGTGGTCGATATCGGTGGTGGTACAACAGAAGTTGCTGTTATCTCTTTAAACGGGGTGGTTTACTCATCTTCTGTACGTATTGGTGGTGACCGCTTTGATGAAGCGATTATCAACTACGTTCGCCGTAACTACGGAAGCTTAATTGGTGAAGCAACAGCTGAGAAAATTAAGCATGAGATTGGGTCTGCATACCCGGGCGATGAAGTTCTGGAAATCGAAGTTCGTGGCCGTAACTTGGCTGAAGGTGTCCCACGCAGCTTTACGCTTAACTCAAATGAAATTCTAGAAGCACTGCAAGAGCCGCTAACAGGTATCGTATCCGCGGTAATGGTTGCTCTTGAACAGTGTCCACCGGAACTGGCTTCTGATATCTCTGAAAATGGCATGGTTCTGACTGGTGGTGGTGCACTGCTGAAAGATTTGGATCGTCTACTCACTGAAGAAACAGGTATCCCTGTCGTTATTGCTGAAGAGCCTCTGACTTGTGTCGCTCGTGGTGGTGGTAAAGCTCTGGAAATGATCGATATGCACGGCGGTGATCTGTTTAGCGATGAGTAATGGCTTGTCGGGCACCTTAATGTAATTAGATTGAGGTGCCGCATACAAATCTAGGGATTGTTATAAGATGAAGCCAATATTTGGTCGAGGACCATCTCTTCAACAGCGCCTGTTTTTTGCGGTCATTTTATCAGCCAGCCTTATGCTGGCTGATAGTCGTTTAGGAGCATTCTCTGACGTACGATTTTTGCTCAATAGTATGGTCGCGCCAATTCAGTACGCAGCCGATCTGCCGCGTACCATGTTTGATGACTTTTATTCACGATTCAGTTCTCGTAAAGAGTTGATGACCGAGAATCAGGTCTACAAGCGTGAAGTCATGCGCCTTAAGAGTGATTTAATCCTGCTTGACCAGTACCGGGAAGAAAACCAGCGTCTGCGCAAATTACTCGGCTCTGATTTTGTAAGGGATGAGAAGAAAGTTGTCACGGAAGTGATGGCCGTGGATACCTCACCTTACCGTCATCAGGTGGTGATAGACAAAGGTCAGATTGATGGTGTCTATGAAGGTCAGCCTGTGATTAACGAAAAAGGTATCGTTGGTCAGGTAACATTCGTGGCTGCCCATAATAGTCGTGTTCTGCTGCTGATCGATCCGAACAATGCGATTCCGGTACAGAATATTCGGAATGATATTCGAGTGATTGCTTCTGGTAATGGTCAGAGTGATGAGATACAGCTTGAGCACATTCCAACCAGTACCGATATCGAAGTTGACGATATGCTGGTTACATCTGGTTTGGGAGGCGTTTATCCGGAAGGGTATCCTGTCGCTTATATCACTGATGTCGACAGAGATACAAGACGTGAATTTGCCTCTATTAAAGCAAAGCCAGTTGTCGATTTTGATCGTTTACGTTACCTGTTGTTGATCTGGCCTAACGAGGATCGCCAGCAGAAGGTTCTGTTGCCGAATCCGGATGATATAGAAGAGGGTGTTACTGATGGCCAGTAATGAATGGAAAGGCCGGTTTGTTATCTGGGGCTCATTTTTACTGGCTCTTATTTTTCAAACCATTCCATGGCCTGGAACGCTGGATTTACTTCGCCCTTCGTGGATTTTGCTGGTTACCTGTTACTGGGTTATGGCATTGCCTCATCGTGTTAATGTCGGCTCTGCTCTGGTTATGGGGTTGCTGTGGGACTTATTGCTCGGTTCCACTCTGGGGATTCGTGGAATGATGATGTCGATAGTCATCTACTTGGTGGCTATGAACTTTTTGGTGATGCGTAATATGGCATTGTGGCAGCAAGCGTTCATGGTTGGTTTGCTTGCTATGGGACTAGAAGTGCTGATTTTCTTTGGTGAGTACTTGATTCAGGATGTCACATTTAATCCATTATCTCTTTGGAGTGGTGTAATTAGCTGTATACTTTGGCCATGGATGTTTTTATTGCTGCGTCGCGTTCGACGCCACTGGCACATAAAATGACCGAACTAAAATCACAAATGACATTGATTCTGGCGTCGGGTTCACCGCGGCGCCGGGAGTTGCTATCGCAACTTGGGTACCAGTTTGACGTACTGGTACCTAACGTTGAAGAAAAACGTCTGAATGATGAGTCACCAGCTCAATATGTCGAGCGTTTATCGAAAGATAAAGCGTTTGCCGGGTTGCAGATGGCTGATGAGCATGCCGTTGTTCTGGGCTCGGACACGATTGTGGTTCAGGATAACCGTGTATTGGAAAAGCCTGATGACTTTTCACATGCAAAACAGATGTTGCAGCACTTATCCGGTGCTTCTCATCAGGTAATGACGGCCGTAACGGTCGCCTCAAAAGGAAAATATCGCTCTGTAGTTGTGACTACAGATGTCTGGTTCAAACCCCTGTCAGAACAAGAAATAGAACAATACTGGCAAACGGGTGAACCTTGCGACAAAGCTGGCAGTTATGGCATTCAAGGATTGGGTGGAAAATTTGTTACTAGGATAGAAGGCAGCTATTACGCGGTAGTCGGGTTGCCACTTTATGAAACTGACCAGCTTTTGCACGAATTCATTTAAACATTGAGGTGCGCTCATGAGTGCAGAGTTGATCTTAAATGTCACCCCGAGTGAAACCCGGGTGGCAATGATTGAAGGCGGGGTCCTTCAAGAGATCCATATTGAACGTGAAGCAAAACGAGGTATTGTCGGAAACATCTACAAGGGTAAAGTGAGCCGGGTTCTGCCTGGTATGCAGGCAGCTTTTGTTGATATAGGTTTAGAAAAAGCCGCTTTCCTTCATGCTTCTGATATTGTTCCTCACACCGAGTGTGTGGCGGAAAATGAAAAACAACAATTCCAGGTTCGTGATATTTCTGAACTTGTCCGTCAGGGGCAGGATATTGTGGTGCAGGTTGTTAAAGATCCATTGGGAACAAAAGGGGCTCGACTGACAACCGATATTACACTTCCTTCTCGCTATCTGGTTTATATGCCGGGAGCGGCTCATGTTGGTGTTTCACAACGCATTGACAGTGAATCTGAACGTGATCGTCTTAAAGCCGTTGTCGCACAATACTGTGATGAGAATGGCGGCTTTATCATTCGTACTGCAGCTGAAGGGGCGGATGAAAAAGAGTTGGCGCAGGATGCCGCTTTTTTAAAGCGTCTGTGGAACAAAGTGATGGAACGTCGTGCCCGGTATAAAACGCGTTCGACTTTGTATGGTGAACCGGGCTTATCGCAACGTATTATTCGCGACTTTGTGGGAACCGAGCTGACCAATATCGTTATTGATTCGCGGCTGGAATTTGAAAACCTGAAAGAGTTTATCTCTGAGTTTGTCCCTGAGCTTTCGGACAAAATTGAACTGTATGAAGGTGATAAACCGATTTTCGACATGTACGATACTGAGAATGAAATTCAACGTTCTCTTGAGCGTAAGGTTGAGTTGAAATCGGGTGGCTACCTGATTATTGATCAGACCGAAGCAATGACTACAGTGGATATCAATACCGGCGCCTTTGTTGGCCGACGCAACCTTGAAGAAACTATTTTCAATACCAATATTGAAGCAACTCAGGCTATTGCTCGTCAATTACGTTTACGCAATTTAGGCGGAATCATTATTATCGATTTCATCGATATGGCGTCTGATGACCATCGTAAGCGAGTACTAGCATCTCTTGATGCTGCACTGAGCAAAGACCGCGTCAAAACCAATATCAATGGTTTCACTCAGCTCGGCTTAGTTGAAATGACCCGTAAAAGAACCCGAGAAAGTATTGAACATGTTCTGTGTTCAACTTGTCCAACATGTGAAGGCCGTGGTGCGGTGAAAACAGTGGAAACCGTCTGTTTTGAAATTTTACGCGAAATCACCCGTGTTAATCGGGCATATGATTCAGACCGGTTTGTTGTTTACGCTTCTCCGGCAGTGGCAGAAACACTGCAGGGGGATGAGTCACATGCACTTGCAGAACTCGAAGTGTTCATTGGCAAAGAAGTTCGTATTCAGGCTGAACCTCTGTATATCCAAGAGCAATTTGATGTTGTGATGATGTAAAGGATATTGAGTGATCTCGACGCTTACTCGCCTTGGGCGATTTGTATTATGGCTTATTGTTAGCCTGTTAGTTTTGCTGGCAATTGCAGTGACGTCATTACGCATACTGCTGCCAGAAATGAATCGCTTTCAAGGTGAGATCGAGCGCTGGGCGTCAAATCAAACCAATATTCAGTTGACGATTTCTGATGTCAGTGGCTTCTGGAAAAATACTCACCCTTCGCTCGCATTGCAGGGCGTCACGGCAGATCTGGCCGATGGCAGTGATATTCATGTCGCGACAAATCAGGTTGATATTGAATTTGACCTGATTCAGTCCCTGCTGCAGAGGCAGCCAGTTATTGCTGATATGAATATTCATCAAATGCATCTGGATATCAGCGCTATAGACTGGAATAAACTGGAAGGATCCGATACGGACGACGCTTCGGATCAGCAAGGGCTGACAACGGTTAAGCGCTTAGACGATCTGTTTCTTCGCCAACTGGATAATTTCTCTCTTCTTGATTCGACGATTTTATATCAAACCATTGCCGGAGAAGTCCGCCAACTGGATATAGCTAAATTGCGCTGGCGCAACCGAGGCAGTCGTCACTATGCCGAAGGTGAAGTTAGTCTTGCGGATACTAATATTAACTCTCTACAGGTGAGTGCAGATTTTAAAGATCATGGCTCGTTGAGAGATATTTCGGGAGATTTTTATGCCAGCGCAGATAGTATACGTGTCACACCTTGGCTGACTCGTTATCTGCAGGATTCAACCGGCATTCAGCGTGGACGTGTCAGTTTTAATGCATGGGCAACTTTTGAACACAATCAGCCAGTTGATGGCTTTGTTGAGTTAAAACCTTCTGAACTGTTTTGGGGAGAGGGTGAGCAAAATAATGAATTAGTTGTGGAATCCGGCATTGTTAAACTGATACCTACAGACTCGGGTGTACAGGTTAATGCTCACTCACTTCGATTAAGAACCAATACAACCCCCTGGCCAGAATTAGATATAGCCTTTGACTGGCAACCTGACCTATGGCGTTTAAACCTGTCCCAGGTCGATATCAAAACCTTAGTCCCTCTGGCGAACCTTATCCCGGACTCGCAACAGACTAACGAATTTATCCGGCACTTAAAGCCGGGTGGTCTGCTGGAAGATATACGAATTTCCATGGGAGAAGATCTGGATTCATTACATTACTCAGCGGAGCTGAGTGACGGTCAGATCGCCCAATGGGAGCTGTTACCTGAAGTTCATCAGCTTCAAGCAAAGATTAATGGCACACCTGATTATGCTCGAATAAATGCAACACTGCTTGATGACACATTACCTTACGGAGATGTGTTTCAGGCGCCGCTCAATATTCGTCACGGTCATGTGGATTTGGTGTGGCAGAATAGTCAACAAGGCTGGTCGCTCTGGGCTGATAAAGTCACGGTATCAACCCCTGACCTACAGGCATTAGGGGCGTTTCGCTTAGATTTCCCGATTGATAAAAGCCCGTTTCTTTCCTTTTATCTCGAGGCTGATGCATACAATGCGGGAGAAACCTGGCGTTATCTACCCACACTGGCACTGGGTAGCGAGCTTACTGACTACCTTTCAACCGCCATTCGTGGCGGTAAAGTTGAGACAGCAAAGCTGATTTGGTATGGCGATCTAAATACGTTCCCGTATGCCAATCATGATGGTGTTTTTCAGGCCTGGGTAGGGTTACAACAAGGTCAATTTAGCTTTGATACCGCCTGGCCGACGATCACCGATTTGCAGCTCGATTTGTTGTTTGAAAATGAGGCTATGTATCTGGATTCGCGCGCAGCGACACTAAAAGATGTGAAAGCAAATCGGATAACTGGCAGGATTCCAAGCTTAGCGCCTGATGGTCATATTGAAATTGAAGCTAGTGCGGTAGCAGAAGGTAATGCTGTTCGCTCATACATGACCGCGACGCCTTTGGTTGATTCGGTGGGAGCGGCTCTGAATGCTGTTCAGGTGCGTGGCGAAGTTGTATCAGAGTTCCAGCTCAATATTCCATTTACCAGTGATAAAGACCCGCGCGCGTGGGGCTGGGCTGATTTGACTGGCAATCATGTGGATATTGATGCGCCACCTATGGCTCTGGATAACGTGACGGGAAGAATTAATTTCGATAACGATGTCATTACCGCAGCAGGCTTATCTGGGCAGCTTCTTAAACAGCCAATTTCTTTTGATTTTCAGGGTGAAAGTACCAGTCAGGGCTATGCGGTTAATATCGATGTGATTGGTGACTGGGATATCAAACCGTTAGTGCCCTATGTCGGAGAGCGCTGGCTGAAACCGCTTAATGGTCACGCGCCATGGCAAACTCGCGTTGCGTTGCAGTTAAATGATGTTGGCTTTACTTACCAGATAGATACTTCTGCGGATTTAACGATGGTTGAGAGTCAATACCCACATCCATTAAATAAAGCCCGTAAAGTAGCAGCCAAAGCGCGTTTACAGGCATCCGGTAATCAGGAATCGATTACTGCTCGTTTACAATTGCCTAAGGCTAAATATCAGGCAGAGATAGATATAACTCAGGATACCCCTGTATTGACGGCAACCAATCTTGTGTTGGGACAGGGGAGCTTCAAAATCAGCCCGGTAGTCGGGCACCATGCGCAAATTCGACTCGATCAGTTCAGTATTGATGATTGGGCTGCATTTGTGAATGAAGCGCCGACTAAACAGAGTCAAGTATCTGCACTTGCCGCTATTAATACACCGCAGGTTCCTATGCCAGAGCGCGTCGATCTTCAGATTAAGGAAATGACTCTCGCTGATATTGACTGGCATGATGTGAATTTTAATGCACGTAAAAAGAACCTGGGTTGGTTAATGAATCTGGATAGTCAGGAAGCGAAAGGTCAGGCGAACTATATTGCCCCGTACGATCTCAGTGTTTCGCTTGACCGCTTACATGTTTTCATTCCCTCACTGGATGATGAACAACAATCAACGCTGCTGGTTGATATTGAAAAGCAGGATGAGCCGCTAATTTCTGACTTTGACCGCCAATTTCATCAGTTGATGCCGAACCTGACTCTGGCGATTTCTGATTTCTGGTTGCAAGGTTACAAAGTGGGTCAGGTAAATCTTGATTTTCAGCGTCAGGGTGAAACCCTGGAGTGGAAGAAAGTCGATATTGTTAGTGGAACCAACCGGGTCCATATTGACGGCACATGGACTTTAACCGACACCACCAGTCGTACCAAAATGAATTTAGATATTCAGGGTGATAATAATAGTGACTTAATGGAGCGTTTTGGTATCAGCTCAGGTATTCAGCAAGCATCGTTTAGTCTGTGGAGCCAAACTGAGTGGGATGGCGCACCCTGGTCTATGAAAGTGAACTCTTTAAGCGGCAATATAAAGACCGAACTGGGTAAAGGCGTTATTTCAGATGTTAGCGGAGCAGCAAAGCTGCTAGGCTTATTTAGTCTGGATTCTATTATTCGACGAATGCAGCTCGACTTCAGTGATGTTTTCGATAAAGGTATGGCATTCGATTCGATTACCGGTAGTGGTGATATTGAAAATGGTGTTTTCGTGACGAACAACATCAATATGGATGCGGTTGCCGGTGATATGAGTATTAAAGGTTTAGCTGACCTCAATACCCGTACGGTTGATGCCGAGGTTAACTTTGTTCCTGATATCACTTCGGGTATTCCGGTACTGACAGCCTTTGCTGTTACGCCGCAGACTGCGTTGTATGTGTTAGCTATTACCACGGTGATTTCGCCTGTGGTGGAAGTCTTTACTGAGGTTAACTATGAAGTCAAAGGGCCAATGGATTCTCCGACAGTTAAAGAACTCTCACGCAGCCGGGGTGAATTTAAGTTACCGAAAAAACTCAGAGATCTTGCAAAGTAAGGAAGCAGCATGGAACGTATTGGATTAATACAGATGACCTCCGGCTCTGATGTCGATGATAACCTGACTTATATTGAGCAACAGACTGAATTGTTAGTAAAGCTGGGAGCAACATGGGTTATTACACCTGAAAATGCCGTGGTTTTCGGAACAAAAGAAGACTATCACACTAACGCGGAACCTCTGAATAACGGGCCTATTCAACATAGAATGGCGCAACTGGCTATCAAACAAAATGTCTGGTTATTAATAGGAAGCATGCCTGTTAGCGACTCGCGTGGTGTAATGACCACATCGGTACTGTTCAATCCGCAAGGTGAGATTGTTGCTCATTATGATAAGCTGCATATGTTTGATGTTGACGTGGCGGATTCACATCAGCGTTATCGGGAGTCTGAAATTTTCACCCCGGGTAACGAAGTGGTTGTGGCAGAGACCTCTTTTGCCAGAATCGGTTTATCCATCTGCTATGACGTACGTTTCCCGCAACTGTATTCAGAGTTGCGTCGCAAGGAAGCACAAATAATCACTGTACCCGCAGCGTTTACAGCGGTAACAGGAAAAGCTCATTGGGAAGCTCTGTTACGTAGCAGAGCGATAGAAACCCAGTGTTGGGTCGTTGCTGTGGGTCAGGGGGGACAACATCCTTGCGGCCGTGAAACCTGGGGCCATTCGATGGTTATCAGTCCGTGGGGAGAAGTGGTTGCATCCTTAGGAAAGCAGGCCGGCAGTCTGATTGCAGAAGTCGATTTAGATCAAATAGAAAAAATACGGTTAACAATGCCAATTGCCGAGCACAGCCGCTTTCGTAATCAATTTATAGAGAAAAAGAGCGATATATGAGTATTACCCGCATCGAAGAAGCATTACTAAAACCCGCAGGTCTCACCGAGCAGGACATTGCAAATACTTTGTCGACTATTGCTCAGCGTCAGGTTGATTATGCTGATATTTATTTTCAATCAAGCTGGCATGAATCTCTGGTTCTGGAAGACAGCATTATTAAAGACGGTTCATTCAACATTGACCGTGGTGTCGGTGTCCGTGCGGTCACTGGTGAGAAAACTGGTTTTGCCTATTCAGATCAGATTCAACTCGATGCTCTGCAGCAAAGTGCTGTAGCAGCCAGAGGTATTGCACAAGCCGGTCAACAGGGATCTGTTCAGGCATTTAAACGTAACAGTAACCAGACCTATTACGCTGACGTCAATCCACTGGAAACCTGGGAAAAGCAGAAGAAAACTGAGTTACTGCAACAGGTCGATGCGTATATCCGTACGAAAGAACCTTTGGTTCAGGAAGTGTCGGTAAGCTTAAGCGGAGTGCATGAACAAATTCTGGTGGCTGCTACTGATGGTACTTACGCTGGTGATATTCGCCCGTTAGTTCGTCTGTCCATCAGCGTACTTGCGCAGCGCGGTGATCGCCGTGAACGTGGCAGTGCTGGTGGTGGTGGTCGATTTACTTATGACTATTTCCTCAATGAAGAAGATGGGCAGAAGATTGTATTTGGCTATGCCGATGAAGCGATTCGTCAGGCTCTGGTGAATCTGGAAGCTGACGCTGCACCTGCAGGAACGATGCCGGTGGTATTAGGTTCCGGTTGGCCAGGTGTGTTGCTGCATGAAGCGGTTGGTCATGGTCTGGAAGGTGATTTCAACCGCAAAGATTCTTCTGTCTTCTCTGGCAAAATTGGTCAGAAGGTGACATCAGATTTATGTACGATTGTTGATGATGGTACGCTGAAAGATCTGCGTGGCTCGCTGAATGTGGATGATGAAGGTGTTAACGGTCAATATAACGTATTGATTGAAAATGGCATTCTCAAAGGTTACATGCAAGATAAGTTGAATGCGCGTCTGATGGGGGTTGCGCCGACAGGAAATGGTCGCCGTGAATCTTATGCGCATTTACCAATGCCTCGTATGACGAACACTTACATGTTGCCGGGGCAGCATACGCCTGAAGAGATTATCTCTACAGTGAAGAAAGGCGTTTACGCTCCTAACTTTGGTGGTGGGCAGGTTGATATCACTTCCGGTAAGTTTGTGTTCTCTGCTTCGGAAGCGTACCTGATTGAAAACGGTAAAGTGACGCGTCCAATTAAAGGTGCCACGCTAATCGGCTCTGGTATTGAAGCGATGCAGCAAGTCTCGATGGTTGGTAACGATTTGAGTATTGACCGAGGTGTAGGCGTGTGTGGCAAAGCAGGGCAAAGTGTTCCTGTTGGCGTAGGACAGCCGACATTGAAATTGGATGCCCTTACTGTTGGTGGTACTGAGTAACAGAACAAAAGCCTACAAATTATTGTAGGCTTTCTTTTTTCACAAGAAAGATCGCTCTAAGATCGTCTGTTGGGTGGTATTTAGTAACGATCCATGCGATATTTCGTCGCAATTAATTTATACCTTTTATGTACACTTTGGAGCACATTTATGCCTCAACAAGATGATTATCTATCAGTTGAAGAGTTGCTTGAAATCCAGAAAGAAGACACTCGCGAAATTATTCAGGCACTACTCGAAGATGGTAGTGATGCAGAAGCATTATACGAGATCGAACACCACCTATTTGCTGAAGAGTTCGATAAGTTAGAAAAAGCGGCGGTTGAAGCGTTCAAAATGGGTTTTGAGGTGCTTGAAGCTGAAGAAACAGAAGATGAAGATGGCACTAAGCTGCTTTGTTTTGATGCGACAATGCAATCAACATTGAATCCGGAGCTTATTGATGCTCAGGTAGAGAAGCTGGTTAACCTGGCAGAGAAGTTTGACATTATCTACGATGGTTGGGGTACGTACTACGAGGGTGAAGATGCCCTGTATCCTGATGAAGATGATGACGAGGAATAGAACCAGTCTCATAAAAAATACCAGCCCAGGCTGGTATTTTTTATTTCTGCTATGGTTAAATGGTTGAGCTCAATAAATATATATCTACATAAGAAATACTATGCAGCTTTCTCTCGCTGGCCTGTGGCAGCTATCTCCACTGACTGATCTATCTGTTCCTCAAGATGATATAACTTTCCCCGCTCCCTTAAGTGACGTGCTTCCGGATACTTTATCCGAACAATGTATTGCACAGCAGGAATGGCATTTAATGCATGATATCGAAGTGGATGAGGATATGCTCAGCCACGGCGCTATTGATCTGGTTTTAGAAGGGATCGATTATCACGCGGAAGTTCGACTTAACGGTGTTGCACTGTTTGATTGTGATGGTACGCAGCGTATCTATAAGCGTGATATTCGCGCAGACCTCAATTTGGGCCGTAACCGCTTCGAAATTCTTTTTATCGAACAGGATGATGATTGGTTAATTGATGAGCCGGATCAAGCGTTATGTTCATTAGAAGAGACAAATGAGCAGCCGTTCGATACCAGAATCGGTATCTGGCGTGAACCTTATTTGCAGTTTATTCGTCATGTGCGGCTGGAACATGTATCTACTGAGCAGATTTGGCATCATGGTGGCGGTTGTGAGCTGATGGTAAACCTGCACTTCCACTGTTATTCACCGGGTTTAATTTCAGCATCGGTAAAGTTCGATGCGATGACATATCATCTGCCGATAGATGTGCGTACCGATCAAGCAAGTGCATTATTTCAGGTAGAAGCACCCAAGTATTATGATAAGTCGCAGCCTGATGATAATGATCTTTATGAAGTGAGCGTTGAACTGGACGGACAGAGAAAATCGTTCAAGATAGGCTTATCTGAAGATTTGCATGTTACTCATTTTCCGCTATAAGTCTTCCCTGTATAAAAGGCCCCAGCAAGTTGCTGAGGCCTTTATACAACTGAACTAAATATTTAGCCGTTAGGTTTTACAACCATGACATTGATCGGTGAGTTCTCGACCACTTTACTCGCCACTGAGCCCAATACGACTTTATCAATACGGGAGCGTTTATGGCTTGGCATAACGATAAGGTCAGCATTGACTCGTTTCGCGTAGTTAAGAATGGTGCTATACGGCTTCCCTTCCGCGACATATACATCGAACTCGATATTTTCATCGATGTAACGTTCTACAAACTTTTTCAGTTGTTGTTTGACATCTTCTTTCATTTTCTTTGCCGCTTCTTTCGGGAAGTAAGTCGCGACCATAGACATATGGATGCCAGGTAAAACGTTTAGCAGGTGAATTTTTGCGTTGCTCTGTTTCGCATGCCAGACAGCATGATCGACAGCTTTGTCACAAAAGCCATTTTCATTTAAATCAACAGGAACAAGAATATGTTTATACATAATATTTTCTCAAAGTGAACGATGCCTGACTAATAAGCCATTCTTAGTCAGGCAATAGATTAGGCGCTGAGTTGTTCTCTTCTGGCTCGTCTTTTTTGGTTCCAGCCGAGCAAAATGGTGATCAATATTGCTGGAACAAATACCCATTCTTTCATTGGACGATCGCTTTCGACGATGATTGAATTTACTTCCCAGTCAAAGTCGATGCCAGCCATCTCAGCCGGGCTGCCAAATTCAACCATTTCAATAATCATCCGTTCAGTATCGCTGGCCAGCATTAACCCCATTGAAGATATACGTTCTTCGGCAGTTTTTGCTCTGTCATCAAATGGCAACTGAACCGTTTTGGATACAAAATCACCATCGAGAGTTTCACCTGAAACCATCAACTGCATCGGTTGACCAACCGGTGCTTGTTCAACCATTTCTACCAGCTCTGTACCCGGATGAAGCTCTTGTGGCGGATAAACCATATCCCACCAGAAACCTGGCCGGAAGAAAGTGAATGTTAACGCGAGCAGAGCAATCACCTCCCACCATTTGGTTTTGGTAAACCACCACCTCTGTGTTGCAGCCGAAAATAGCAGCATCGCTGTGACAGCGGCAGCCACCGTTAATACTAGATGCCACCAGGTATCAAGACCCATTAATAACAACTGGGTATTAAACACGAACATAAACGGCAGAATTGCAGTCCGAATATCGTAGGTAAAACCTTGAATACCCGTGCGTATCGGGTCCGATTTTGCGATTGCTGCTGCTGCAAACGCAGCCAGACCGACCGGAGGTGTATCATCGGCTAAGATACCGAAGTAGAACACAAATAAGTGAACAGCGATCAACGGAATGATTAATCCGTGTTGCGCACCCAGAGTAACGATTACCGGAGCCATCAGAGTCGATACAACGATGTAGTTCGCAGTTGTTGGTAATCCCATACCGAGTATCAAACTGATCACAGCAGTAAACAGCAGCATCATAATCACGCTACCGCCAGAGATAAACTCAACAAAGTCAGTCATTACCAGACCAATGCCGGTCAGTGTGACAACCCCAACAACCGTACCTGCTGCTGCAGTCGCCACGCCGATACCTATCATATTACGAGCACCTGAGACCAGGCTCTCTAACAGGTCGGTGACGCCTTGTTTCGCTTGCTCTACGGCATCATTCGACTGGTTGAAAAATGCCATTAAAGGACGCTGAGTTAACAGTATAAATATCATAAATACCGTCGCCCAGAATGCCGATAGCCCCGGCGAGAAGCGTTCAACGGTCAGACACCATACCAGAACAACGATAGGTAAAAGAAAGTGCAGGCCTGATTTCACTGTTGGGCCGACATCCGGAATTTCCTGAATATCTTCTTCAAAGTCGAAACCGCCATCTTTTGCGTATTTGGCTGAAACCTTAACCAGTAAGGCATATACGACTAACAGTGCAACCGTGACAATCGGTGTTGCTGCTGAGCCAAAGATATCTTTCGTCCAGCCGATGCCGTAATAAACCACAGCACTGATAACACATAAACCGACGATGGTTCCGGTAAATGACATTAGGCTCTGCACAACTGTCGATGTATGGCGACGAGGGAGCCCCTGCATGCCTGCTTTACAAGCTTCAAGGTGAACAATGTAAATTAAAGCAATGTACGAAATGACAGCAGGCAGCAGCGCTGCTTTAATCACCTCTACATACGAAATACCAACATATTCAACCATTAAGAATGCCGCTGCACCCATGATTGGTGGAGTGAGCTGACCATTGGTGGAAGCAGCCACTTCAACCGCCCCGGCTTTGGAAGCCGGAAAGCCCACTTTCTTCATAAGTGGAATGGTGAATGTACCCGTGGTTACAACGTTGGCAATCGATGAGCCGGAAACTAATCCTGACAAACCGGATGCGACCACCGCTGCTTTTGCCGGGCCTCCGCGCATATGGCCGAGTAGTGAAAAGGCAACTTTAATGAAGTATGACCCTGCACCCGCACGTTCTAACATCGCGCCGAATAATACAAATAGAAATACGAATGACGTTGAAACACCAAGAGCAACGCCAAATACCCCTTCAGTGGTTAACCAGAGGTGAGACATGGCTTTATTTAGGCTAGCTCCTTTATGTGCAATAACGTCTGGCATATACGGGCCGGCAAAAGTATAGAATAAGAACACGGCCGCTACAGCCATTAAAGGCGGACCTAGTGCACGCCGGGTCGCTTCAAGCAGAAGTAACATCCCCGCTGATGCGACAACTATATCGGCAGTTGTAGGGGCGCCGGAGCGTCTGGCTAACTCTTCATAAAATAAGTAGATATAAGCAGCACTAAAACTACCAATGAGTGCTAATGCCCAGTCGATAAGCGGTATTTTATCGCGAGATGAGTTTTTCAGTGCCGGGTAAGCGGTAAAAGCCAGAAAAATAGCAAAAGAGAGATGAATAGCTCTGGCCTGGGTATCGTTAAGAACACCGAAGTTCAGAATAAAAGGTAGCGGAGATGCATACCAAAGTTGGAACAACGACCAGCACAGTGGCACGAACCATAAAACACGACCAGGTAGCCCTTTAGGGTTCCTTGCGCCGGTATCAGCTTGTGCAACCATCTCTTGCACATCTTGAGACGGAGTTTGTTTCTGCGTCATGCACATTATCCTTAAGTTGGGGCTGATAGACCCTAGCGATAGTTTATATAAGTATAGATATGTGGTTTTCTTAATAGTGAGAGAAAACCAAAACTAATAAGGAGGCGTTAAGCCTCCTTATTTGACGGAGTGACTTAGTGTTTATTTAAGTAGGCCGATTTCTTTGTAGTATTTCACTGCACCTGGGTGTAGTGGAATAGAAAGACCAGCTTTCACCATGTCCTCTTTTTTCAGGTTTGCAAATGCAGGGTGCAAACGAGTAAATGTTTCGAAGTTTTCAAACACAGCTTTTGCTACGTTGTAAGCGACTTCATCAGAAACATCGGAAGTGGTAACCAGTGTTGCCGCAACACCAAAGCTGTTTACATCTTCGTCAGTACCACGGTACATGCCAGCTGGAACGGTGCTGTAAGCGTAGTATGGGTTATCAGCTACGATTTTCTCGATTTGTTCGCCAGTGGCTGAAACTAACTTCGCATCACAAGAAGTTGTTGCTTCTTTGATTGAACCATTTGGGTGACCAACCATGTAAATGAATGCATCGATCTTATTGTCACACAAAGCTTGTGAACGCTCTGAACCTTTAAGCTCTGAAGCCAGAGTAAAGCTATCGTTTGTCCAGCCGAACGCATCCATAACAACTTGCATTGTTGCGCGGTCACCAGAACCTGGGTTACCAATGTTTACACGCTTACCTGCAAGATCTTCAACGCCATTGATGCCTGAATCTTTACGAGCGATGATATTGAAAGGTTCTGTGTGAAGAGAGAACATTGCGCGTAATTTCTTGAACGGGCCTTGATCTGCGAACTCACTTGTTCCCTGATAACCATGGTACTGCCAGTCAGACTGAACGATACCAAAATCAAGCTCGGAGGCGCGGATGGTATTTACGTTGTAAATAGAGCCACCGGTTGATTCAACAGAGCAACGAATGTCGTGTTCTTTACGGTCTTTGTTAACCAGCTTACAAATTGCACCACCTGTTGGGTAGTAAACACCAGTGACAGAACCGGTACCAATAGTGATGAATTCTTGTGCGTTAACCGCGCCTGTTGCCATGATAGAGGCAGCAATTGCGCCAACCTTTATGATTTTATTCAATGCCATGAATTTCCCTTCCTTCATTCATATTTTTCCCAAGACAAGTGTAGATGTTTTGGGCATTTCTTCATCGAGAAATAGAATCTTTTTCAATCCTTGTGTTGAAAAAGTGTCAGGATAATACCAAAAAAAAGCCACAAAATAATAGTACTGTTTCAAAATGTAGTTATAAAAGCTAATTATTACCAGTAAGTTAGAATGATTTGTTTTTAGTGTTTATGAGTGGTTTTAGTTGTAAATCGTAGGTTACATCTCTTTGCGCCAAGATGGTTGTTTGCTTGCTGAACGTAAAATATGAGCTTTATCTTTGTGGGATGCGCTTATCTTGAAGGGAGAATAAAAAAGCCACGTATAAATCATACGTGGCCTTGTCGATCTTTAATTGGCTTATATTGTTTATCCTGCATACTCAAATAGTTCACACACGGCGTTGAATAACTCTTTAGTCGTAATGCTCTGAGTCGGAGTGATAAAAATTGTATCATCTCCAGCAACAACACCCAGAATGCCTTCCGATTTACCTAGCGAGTCGAGCAGGCGGGCAATGAGTTGAGCCGCGCCAGGGCCGGTATGAATAACGACTAAAGCACTGTTGTGGTCGATGTCCAACACCAGCTCACGTAAAGAACTGGAAACCGTCGGGACACCTAGCTCAGCGGGCAGACAGTAGACCATTTCCATTTTGGCGTTACGGGTTCTTACCGCACCAAATTTCGTCAGCATGCGGGAAACTTTAGATTGGTTGATATTATCAAAGCCTTCACTTTTGAGTGCGTCAACGATATCGCCCTGAGAGCCAAATCTTTCTTCTTTTAGTAGTGCTTTAAAAGCGCGGACGAGGTTGTCTTGTTTGTCTGTATTTCTCATTACTATCTCAACCTTGATTCTTTAATGGTGCATATTCTCGCATAGCTATGCATTTTAGAGCAAATTAAGCGGCAAAAATGTCTATAAGGTCACTGTAAAATGGGCAATTTCACCAAAGTTCAGCTTATTCACCTGCTTTTACTGCGCTATTGATAAGCGATTAGCTCAAATTAAGAGCAATTGCTTCAGAATGCTCCGGTTTATGATCAAGTGTTCAAGGTCGCAAAGCTGGCGTTAATTGATTGTAATCAAGTTGTGATTGCTATAATTTTTTCAGGTCAGATATTAATTACCCTACATAAAATTTACAAAATATAAGACACATACTCATTAAGGAGAACAATAATGAAAGTCTCTGTAATTGGTGCCGCTGGCGGCATCGGTCAAGCCCTTGCTTTGTTGTTGAAGAACCGTCTACCTGCTGGATCTGATCTTGCGTTATATGATATTGCACCGGTAACACCTGGCGTTGCTGCAGACTTGAGTCATATACCAACACCGGTTTCTATTAAAGGTTATGCGGGTGAAGACCCAACACCCGCGCTGGAAGGTTCAGATGTCGTACTTATTTCTGCTGGTGTTGCTCGTAAACCGGGCATGGATCGAGCAGATCTTTTTAACGTGAATGCTGGGATCGTTCGATCGCTAGCTGAAAAAATTGCTGTGGTTTGTCCTGATGCTTGTGTTGGTATTATTACTAACCCAGTTAATACGACAGTGCCAATTGCGGCTGAAGTACTTAAGAAAGCCGGGGTCTATAACAAGAATAAGTTATTTGGTGTTACTACATTAGACGTGATTCGTTCAGAAACATTTGTTGCTGATCTTAAAGGTAAAGATCCAGGTGATGTTCGTGTTCCTGTGATTGGTGGTCACTCTGGCGTAACGATTCTTCCTCTTCTTTCTCAGGTTAAAGGGGTTGAATTTAGCGATGAAGAGGTGGAAGCATTAACTAAGCGTATTCAAAACGCCGGTACAGAAGTCGTAGAAGCAAAAGCCGGTGGCGGTAGTGCTACTTTGTCTATGGGACAGGCTGCTTGTCGCTTTGGTCTATCTTTGGTTAAAGCTCTGCAGGGCGAAGACATTGTAGAATATGCCTATGTTGAAGGAAGCGGTGAGCATGCGCCTTTCTTTGCACAACCAGTGAGGTTGGGTAAAAACGGTGTTGAAGAAGTATTGAGTTATGGCGAATTAAGTCAGTATGAAAAATCAGCACTGGATGGCATGTTAGAAACACTTAACGGTGACATTCAAACCGGCATCGACTTTGTGAAATAGCAAGTTATTGCTGAGAGAAAACCGCCTGTTCAGGCGGTTTTTTGTTGTCCGTAATAAACCACAGACTGGATGGTGGTGAATGCTGCTACTTCGTTCGTTCTACCGCCATATGTGCCAATGTGATAAGTGCCTGTTTATATTCGCTCTCGGCTAGAACCTCTAATTCTGCGATCGCTTTGTCGGCTTCCTGATGCGCTTTTTCGATGGTGTAGTTAAGAGAACCTGCCTGTTCCATTACCGCCAGTATTTCATCCAGACGTTCCATACCATTTGCATGTTCGATAGCTTCTCTGATCATCGCTTCTTGTTCAGCATCGGCATGACGCATTGCATGCAGTAGAGGCAAGGTTGGCTTACCTTCAGCAAGATCGTCGCCGACATTCTTACCCATTTCTTTGCCATCAGAGGTGTAATCCATCACGTCATCGATGAGCTGGAATGCGGTACCTAAATATTTACCGTAATTCTGCAGAGCGGTTTCAACCTCTTGCGGTGCATCAACTAAAATAGCTCCGATTTGCGTTGCAGCTTCAAACAGACGTGCGGTTTTGGAATAGATGACCTGCATGTAGACATCTTCAGTGGTATCAGGATCATTACAGTTCATTAACTGCTGAACTTCACCTTCGGCAATAACGTTTACTGCATCGCTCATTAGTTTCAGGATCTTCATCGATCCCAGTTCCGTCATCATCTGGAATGAGCGGGTATAAATGAAATCTCCTACCAGTACGCTGGCGGCATTACCAAATGCTGCGTTGGCTGTTTCTTTGCCACGACGCATGTCTGATTCATCCACAACATCATCGTGCAACAGAGTCGCTGTATGAATAAACTCAATAAAGGCGGCAGCAGTGGTATGAGCAGTACCCTGATAACCCAGTGCTCTCGCTGATAATACTGCAAGCAGGGGCCTTAGACGTTTACCGCCACTACTGACGATATAAAACCCGAGTTGATTGATCAAAGAGACATCAGAGTTGAGCTGAGCTTGAATTGTTTCGTTCACTTTTGCCATGTCATCGGCAGTAAGCGTTTGGATAGCTTTAAAATCCATTGTACATCCGGCTGAAGTTAGAGCTTGTAAGGCATTTTGTCTTCTAGAATTGTTGAATAATACACTAAAAAGCATTGATTAATACACGGGTTAAGGGCATGATCGCGGCACTTTTCATTGGCGATTAGCTTTTCGCCAATTTTTTTAAAATATGGCTTGTCATAGGAACGCCATTCACGTAGAATCTGCGCCCTATTGATGATTAGTTTAGCGCACACCCTCATCGCTCAATAAATAAGCATAGGCTGTGCGGAAAAAGCGGAGTAAAATATGTACGCTGTTTTCCAATCTGGTGGTAAACAACACCGTGTAAGCGAAGGTCAAACTCTTCGTTTAGAGAAATTAGACGTTGAAACTGGTGCAACTGTAGAATTTGATAAAGTTCTTCTAGTTGCTAACGGTGAAGAAATCACTGTTGGTGCACCTCTTGTTGAAGGCGGTAAAATTACTGCTGAAGTAGTACAACACGGTCGTGGCGATAAAGTAAAAATCGTTAAGTTCCGTCGTCGTAAGCACTCTCGTAAACAACAAGGCCACCGTCAGTGGTTCACTGAAGTGAAAATCACTGGCATCAACGCTTAAGATTTATTAGGAGAGTTTAACAATGGCACACAAAAAAGCTGGCGGTTCTACTCGTAACGGCCGCGATTCAGAAAGCAAACGTCTAGGTGTTAAGCGTTTCGGTGGTGAATCTGTTCTTGCAGGTAACATCATCGTTCGTCAACGTGGTACTAAGTTCCACGCGGGCACTAACGTTGGTATCGGTAAAGACCACACTCTTTTCGCTCTTACTGAAGGTAAAGTGAAATTTGAAGTTAAAGGTCCTAAAAACCGTAAATTTGTTAGCATCGAAGCTGAATAAATT
>Ga0075011_10000519_pt1 | contig 20595 bp, 19 predicted proteins | sample TARM_MetaG_T_14_FD_72354 | JGI IMG/M metagenome (GOLD analysis project Ga0075011, IMG submission 72354) | Freshwater microbial communities from Pennsylvania, USA, analyzing microbe dynamics in response to fracking - TARM_MetaG_T_14 | ecosystem: Environmental > Aquatic > Freshwater > River... | reverse complement strand
ACTAAAAAACATTCAAGTGTCACGTCTCTTCATGGATCTTTTTGAAGCTGCCCGGAAAAACAACTTGAAACTACCCAGGGAATTCACCACCTTGTTAAAATCCATGCTGATTTTAGAAGGCGTCATTGGTGCCCTCTCCCCAAATCTTAGCATCATGGAAATTGCCAAGGACTATCTCAAAGAAGATCATAAGATTACCCTTTGGCCAGAATTCTCCTTGGATACTCTGGCCATCAATGGCTATTCCTTGGTGAAAGATGGTCTGAAAATCCCCATGAGCATCCAAACCATACTAGATAATTTCATCAGTGGTCGAGGAAAAGTAAAAATCGACATCGTGAACCTCAATGACCGCTGGATTGACCTAAATAAGATGGTGAATCGCATGGTCTTTGCCTTGGTTGTCTCGGCCATCATCATCGCCTCTGCCCTGATCATCCAAAGTGGTGGAGGCCCCGATATTAATGGGGTCAGTATCGTAGGAATGATGGGCTTTGGCTTGGCTGCCTTCTTTGGGCTGTGGCTTCTTATTTCCATCCTAAAATCAGGCAATATTTAGCGCGATGCACTCTAGGAATCCTTAGAAAAAAGATCCTACGCACCCATAGAAAGAACAGCACAGGGGCCACCGACCCTGTGCTGTTCTTTTTGCGAGCAAAATAACCCCCACCTCTAGCGTCCACGTCTTAGAGTTTTTTCTTGTAGTGCATCTCCACCCTTCCTTGATGCGCAGTAACCTTCCACAGCTCCAGGGTGGTTTCCCCATGACCTTTATCAAAGAGGGGGATCCCCTGACCAAGAATCTTTGGCATCACCGTGAGGATATACTCATCAATGAGGTCCTCCGCTGCAAAGGCGCGATATAGTTCCCCGCCACCCACCAGCCAAATATCCTTGCCTTCTTGTTTCTTTAAGGCCTTCACCAGGGCTGAAAGATCCCCTTTGATTCAGGTGACTCTTGGGTCCTTGGGTCTCTTTTCTTTTGTATACACCAAACAGCTCTTTCCTTCATATACCCACCGCTCCGGGGAAAGTTCTTCCACCACCTGGGTGAAGGTTTTTCTCCCCATGATCAATGTATCCACCGTGTCGTAAAAGGCGTCGAAGGAGGATGCCTCTTCCTCCTGATCCTCACTGTGGAGCCAGTCCACAGCGCCTTTTTCCCTGGCAAGATACCCATCTAGACTCATGGCCACATACAGTACCACTTTTCGCACAGTTACGCCCTCCTTTTTTTCTTGAAGATTCTTCCCTAAAGGACAGCCTAGAGAAAAGATGCCAAAAGAATCTTCCTCGGACTCTTTTGGCACCTTCTTCTTTCCTTAAATATGCCCTTCCAACTGAATGCTTAAAGCAAAATAGCGGATGGCATCTTCTTTTTTCTCCATTTTATAATACACCTCTGCCAAATCTCTATATCGTTTGGCCAGCTCTTTGGTGCGCCCCCTCTTCAGCAGCATGTCTAAGGACACACTAAGATACGTCTCGGCCATGGGGAAATTCCCGGACTCTGCCAATAGACACCCTTTGAAGTAGTAGGCTTTCTCAACGCATTGTGGATTTTGATTCTCAATGGCCGCGTTGACCACTAGGTCAATGTATTTGCCTGCTTCTTGATGATGGCCGTTTTCCACAAACCGTTCCATGGCATTTAGCACCAGCTCAATGTTATCCGCCAGCTTTTCTGGTGGCAACACCTTGGCCGCTTCTTCCATTTCCCGATAGGCCCCTTTCTCATCGCCCATTTTTAATAGGCGCATGGCCATATAGTACTTTGCTTTGGCCAGCATCTCTGGATAGTCTTTCAATAGCTCTTGAACTTTCATACTGCAGCTCTCTAGATCTTCCGTCACTTCCACCATACACAGCTTCAAATGAATTTGTCCCTTTAAGCTATCACTCTTGGTGACCTCCAGGAGCTCATTCAAGTACGGAACAAATTTTCTCGCTTCTTCTTGTTCTTCCATATGTACAAGGCAGCTGACGGTATAGTAGGGGATCATGAGCCTTTTTTCTTTTTCAATATGATCGGGTAAAGTATAAAAATGACTCATGAGATAATGAAGAAACACCAAGGCATTCTCATACTCTTTCATGGCGTAAAGATACCGGGCCATGGTGATGCAATACAAGTACTGGGTTTCCACATTCACAATGTTGATATAAGTTTTATAAAGCTGTGAAATTTCAAGATTTAGCTCGTCTAGCTTGTTCTTTTCAATGAAATGATCAATGAGTTGAATCCGGGCTTGAAAAGCTTGGAAGATCATATGATTTTCTTCCGTGACCTCTATGAGGCTACGGATGTCTCGTTCATAGTTTTTAGAAAACATATTCCCTGCAAGTTTTTCAAGTTCTTCGGCCACTTCTTCCACGATGTCTTTTTTTAGACTTTCTTTTTCGATGCCTAGGCGCTTGGCCACCAGCTCTAAAATCCAATCTTCAGCCTGAACTTTATCATTTTCGATGGTGCTCATTTTTGAGACGGAAATCTCCGAACCACAGAGGGCTTTTAGGGTCATGCCCTTTTTCACTCTGGCGCGTCTAATCTTTTCACCGGTGCTTAGGATCTCCATGTGGCATCCCCCTCCCCTTCTTTCATCATGGCCATGGATTTCTCCAGTAATTTAAAGGAATCCACGGTTTTGCCCTTTTCTAGGTAAAACTTAGCCATGAGGAGCATAATTTCAGATTCTTCTTTTTTCAGCTTTTTCTCCCGGGCGGTGTTTAAGGCCAAAATCAAGTTGTTCACTGCGCCACGAGTATTCATAAAGAGCGCTTCCACTTTAGCCTTCACGCGATAAAGCTTGATGTTTCCTATGAAATCTTCTTCAATGATCAAGCGATCTAAGCTTTGTAGCACTTCATAAGCTGCTTCTCGCCTTTGAAGATGTGCATAACAAGTGGCCAAATGTAGAAACACCTCTGAAAGCATCTGAGGATTTTTCCCGTAGATACTCTGGGCTTTCTTATAATGGATAAGCGCTTCCTCGTACTCTTCAAAATCCTCATAAAGCTTCCCAAGAGAGAGTTCAATCTCTCCCATTTCCACTTCTTCATCTAAGCTTCGGAAAATATCCAAGGCCATTTGTGCATATTTAAAGGCTTCTTCAAATTGTACTTCCACCTCATTCTTCTCTGCAAGCCTGGTTAAAAATTGACCATAAGCTCGTCGATCTGACATGATATCGAACTTCTCCTTGGCTTTTTGAGTATATTCTTTACTCTTCTCTAATTGTCCACTCTTCTTATAGGCCATGGCCAAGTAAAAATAAACCTTGGCCAGCATTATTTCATCTGTAAGCACCCCTTCTTCAAAAAGCGCTTCAGATTTATGAAAATAGCTGATGGCCATGGGGAGGGATTCCTCTTCCATACAGGTTTTGGCGATGAGCATAAAGTTGTCGATGTAGGCTCCTTTGAAATTGTTGTTGGAATAAATGATGTTGCACTGGAAAAGATAGTCAAAGGCTTTGGTGAAATTCTTTTGGAGAATCTCCAGCATCCCTTTTAAATAAAGGTTTTTGGCTTCAGGAAAAATGAGCCCATACTTTTCAATGTAACGGTCTCCCTTCTCAATGTATCTTTTTGCTTTCTCAAAATCCTTTTGCTCCATATGCACTTCTGCCATTTGCGCAAAATATTTACAAATGCGATCTGCCTGTGTGCTTTCAGATTCCATGAAATACTCCACCGACACTTCTAAGGTGTCAGCCAAGTAATCCAAGAGATCCATTGAAGGATTGGACTTACTGGATTCTACCAAACTGATTTGCCCTGGTGTGACACGGTTCCCCGCCACATCTTTCAGGGTCATATTCATCTCTTTTCGTCGTTTTTTGACTTTTTCGCCAAGCGATAAGACTTCCATTCACATCACTCCCCACTGAATTATTAACATTTTCATTATAACATATAATCTGGCTCGAAATAATCCTGAAATTCTATATTTTGACACATTTTTACCCTGTTCTAGCAGAAACCACCATCTCAGTTAACTATAGGCATAAATACAAGAAAGATCCATGTACCCCTCCAGTGGATCATTCGTTTAGAAAACGAAAAAGAAGCGTCCATTTCCTTCTCCAAAAGGATTTAGACACTTCTACTCTTCTGAGGCAATTTTATGAAACTACTATAAGAAACCTTATAAAACTCAACGTTTAAGGCGTATTTTTCAAAAACGCTTCCTTGGCCAAGGCATCTGCCCGGTCGTTGAACACATCTCCGCTATGGCCTTTCACCTTCCGAAAGGATACCTTTAAGTCTTTTTGAATGGATTGGTAAAATTCATGATAGCCTTGGGTCAGGGCATTGTTTCTTTTCCACGTACCCAAAGCCCAACTTTCAATACCCTGATAGTCAAAGTACAGGATCAAATGATCAAACCCCTTTTCCAAGGCGTAGGTCATGGCTTTCATAGCCCCTTGCACCTCGCCCGCCACGTTACGCATGGAACTAAAGGGACCTCTTTCTGCACCACAGGCACTGTGGATTTCTTGTCCATTCTCCACCACCACCAGGCCATAGGCATAGCGGGAGGAACTGAGCTCAAAACTACCATCCACATAGATTTCTACCCCTTGCACAACGTCCTTCTCTTCATCCTTCTTCTGGTTCCTTTCAACCAGGGCCTCTTTTCCTCCTGGTAGTGGCCGACCGTGGGCCAAAATATATTCTTCTGCTTCTTTTTTCGTGGGGAAACTTTTAAACTTCACCCCTTTGGCTCCAGTCACTTCCTTTTTACAAGCCTCCCAACTGGTTAAAATGAGCTCTCTTTGGGAATGGCCATCCATCACCGCATAGTATTTTGCCACCTTTATGCCTCCTTCATGCGCTAGAAAAGGAGCGTCACCGCCCCTTATCTCTAGTCTCTATAATTTCTTTCTATGATTTCAGTACAGGTTCAAAAATCGGGTCCAAATCCACCGCCAAGGGCTCTTCCACCAGATAGGCTTCATCCTTGAGATAGGATGGCTTTCTCTTTTCCAGGTTTTCATCAATGAACCCATAGACCTGGTTTAAAGTTTTTCCTGGGGTAAAGTTCATCACCGTTTCCATGTTGTCTTTGATGAGCTTCAAGGTATTTAAATCCCCTTGCCAATGCTTCACCAAAATGGGCACTGGAATCTTCTTGAAAATGTAGTTGCTCCCAAAGAAGAACACAGCCAAGTCATCCACCTTGCCTAAGATGGGAATGTTACTGGGAATAAAGTCCATGGGCACCAAGGGATACCCGAAGGTGAAGGCAATGATGGCCTTATCTCTTTTGGTGACCCGGGGATCTTTCATAAGCCTTAAAGCCAGGGCATACAGATCTGGTAGGATGAAGGCGTATTTGGCCAAATTCTTACGATTAAAGGGCACTTTTTTAAAGATTCCTGCTCTAAAGTCTGTGTAAGAATCTTTGGTTCTTCGAATCTCTTGAAGTTTCTCATTAAAGGCGCGAACCTTGGCCTCTTCCTCTGCTCTCTTTCTTGCTTGCTCCGCTTCTTTGTCCTTATTGGCCTCTTTTTGCATGGCCTCAATATCTGCAGAAATGCCTTTCAACCTTAAGGATAAGACCCCATTTTCCATGATGAAGTGGTCCACTTCCAAATGCACGTGAGGAACGGTCTGCAGGGCTTTGTCGATGTTCACCAGCAAGGTTTTATTTTCATAGCCAAGACCCATCTCCACAGCTTTCTTGGCAGCGGTTTTCAGCCCAAGGTTTAACACAACCTTGGGAATGCCAATCTTTAACACCTTTATCTTTTCGATACGGATGGACATGATGTTATTAAAGACACTGACTATTTTCACTCTGGCCAAAAATGGGATCTTGATGACTTTTTCAAAGGTACCCGCCACCTCTATATAATTGTCTTCTAACTTTAGGTCTGTAAAGGTCAGCTCTGGCACCTGGGGTTCCACTAAGGTTTTCAGATCATACATGATGTCTTCTGCACTCATGGTGGTGGTCACTGAGGTTACTCTCATATTGTCGCTCCTTCCAGTTCAATAACTTCTGTTCATTTCTATTCATATGCCTTTATTATACCAACTTCTAAGGCTTTTTTCCGACTCTTGGGAAAGATTTCTAGTAACTTAACATTTCCCTCTCAGCCCAAAGGGTCCTTGGAAGATCCATCCTTACTCAGGAGCATCAATACCCCTGTGATGAAAAGCCCTGCCAGAAGTCCGCCAATGTGACCAAAATTATCGATGGAAGAAGAGCTAAATCCAGAAAATAGATTCAGGAAAAGCACCAAGGAAATCCTTGGAAACATCCTCTTATCCACCTTGGCATGACCAAAGAATGCCATGATCAATACCGCACCTAAAAGACCAAAAACCGCCCCGGATGCCCCCACGGATACTTGTGGGGTAAAGAAAAAACTCATGATGCCGCCGCCTAAGGCAGACACCATATAGACCAACAGAAACTTTTTGTGGCCCAGGGCTTCTTCAGCAATGCGTCCCAGGGCAAAGAGCGCATACATATTAAACAAAATATGGGTGAAATCCCCATGCAAAAAGGCTGAGGTAAGTAGCCTGTAGTACTCACCAGCCACAATGAGTTCATTGACTTTGGCCCCAAAATCAATGAGCACCAGCACATGGATGTCCAGTCCCCCAGAGGCCACGGCTGTGAGTCCGTAAATAAGCACGTTCAAAGCCATGAGGATGAGGCTCACCAGCATCACCTTTGGCGTAAAGCGAGAAAGGGTGGTGCTTTTTTTTGCCAGCACCGACAAGGATACATCATCATGGCCAAAGAATTCCCCATCTCCATTCACATAGACTTCTGAATAATTCGCTCGTTGCTCCTTAAAGGGCACTGGCGCATCTGACGTAAAGACGATGTTCAATACATAAGCGCTTTGTTGGATGCTTCTTAAATGGTGCAATAAGGCCAAGTGATTTTCATCTTCTTGCCCAAGCCTTGAAAAGATCACAGCCAGTCGCCCGTTTTTAATGGGTGTATATAAATAAAATCCCAGGTCTTCCTCCGGTGACGTAAAGGCTTCCATATAAAACCCTTTTCCGTCAATGAGCAGGTCCATGGTTTCTTTGATCACTCTATCCATCATCTTTTTAAGCACCTCCTCTTTTTCTTTAGTACACTAGATCTACTGTTTATTCTACAGGAAAACCCTCCGTTCTGAAAGCCTGGCGCTCCAATCTTTTGGCTTTTAGAAAAAGAGCACACCCCTGAACTGCCGTTCAAAGGTGTGCCCCTCCTACAAGGATTTTAGTTGGCCAGATGCTCTTCTAGCATATCTAACAAGGTATTGAATCTTCTCACTGTTGCCTCTAAAGGCTCCTTGCTAGTCATATCTACACCAGCTACCTGTAGCGTTTCCACGGGGTAGTTACTGCCTCCAGTCTTTAAGAAACCGATGTACTTTTCCACCGCGGGAGCACCTTCTGCTAGAATCTTTTCTGCAAAGGCACTGGCAGCCGCATATCCTGTGGCATACTGATACACATAGAAATCTCTATAGAAATGAGGAATTCTTGCCCATTCAATATCGATTTCTTGGTCGATGATGAGCTGATCGCCAAAGTACTTTTTGTTTAGGTCCATCCATAGACTCGAGAAATCTTCTCCTGTCATAGGTGTACCCTGCTGTATGGTTTCATGGGTGATTTTTTCAAACTCAGCAAACATCAGCTGACGGAACACCGTGGTACGAATCTGCTCTAGCTCTTGGTTCACCAAGTACAGCTTCTTCACAGGATCCTGTTCTTTTTCAATTTGATAGTGGATGAGAAGCTTCTCATTGGTGGTGGAAGCTACTTCAGCCACAAATAAAGTATAGTCTCCATAAATATAGGGCTGATTCTTTCTGGCATAATAGGAGTGAATGCTATGGCCCATTTCATGAACCAAAGTGGACACATCTCTTAGGTCTTCATGATAGTTTAGGAGCACATAAGGCTCAGTATCATAAGCCCCTGAGGAATAAGCGCCACTTCTCTTGCCTTTATTTTCATAGATGTCAATCCATCCATTGACCACCCCTTCTTTAAAGATGGTCAAATACTCTTCTCCCAAAGGCTTCAATCCTTCTAATGATAAGGTGATGGCCTCCTCAAAGGGAATTTTTTCTTCTGGTACATCGATGACCGGCACATAGAGATCATACATATGGATTTCGTCTAATTTTAGCAGCTTCTTCTTAATGTCCACATAGCGGTGGAGGGCAGATACTCCTTCAGAAATGGTTTCTAAAGAGTTGTCATACACAGCCACAGGAATGTTGTTTGGGCTTAAGGACGCTTCAATGGGTCCTTTGTATTGTCGAAGCTTGGCCTTAAGGTTGAAGGTCTTCATATTGGCAGCCAGCATGGTGCCTAAAGCATTGCGATACTTTCCATAGGTGCCAAAGAGCTCTTTGAAGGCATTTTCACGAAGGACACGATCCTTGGATTGAATGTACATGCTGTAGCTGCCCTCGGTCATGGGATGGGCTACGCCGTCCTTATCTAGAACATCTTGGAAGGTGAGGTCTGCATTGGTCAGCATCCCAAAGATGTCTGATGGTGCGCCTAAAGAATCTGACAAGGTGGCCAAAAGCTCTTCTTGTTCCTTGGTGAGCACATGAGGCTTTTCCTTCACGATGCTTTCGATGTAGAACTTATAAAGGGCCAGGTCTTCATCCTTCAAATACCCTTCGATGGTTTTCTCTGGCAACGCCAAAAGTTCTGGTACGAAGTAGCTGACCATGGCACTATACTCTGCTGCATACTGGGCAACCTTAGATAAGATGACTTGTTGGGTGGTATTTTGCGTATCTTCATCACTCTTCATGTGTGCATAGGTATAGAGCTTTTCTAAAATCCTTGTGTAGGTTTCAAAGTCCTTCAAATAAGCGAGGAGCTGCTCCTTTTGATGCAACTGGTCCTTGTACTTCTTCAGGACAGGTGCTTCTTCCTTCAGCTTCTTCAGTTCCTCTTCAAAAGCCTCATTGGTGGGATAAATGTCTTCAATGTTCCACTTAAACTTCTGGTCCACTTCATTTCTTGGTTTTACTATAGCCATAATTACCTCCTAGATTTTCATTGCTTCTATCATTATAAAACAAAGACTAGAAGAATGATACCGTTCTCTTTCTTGGCTCTATAGGGGAAGAGAGAGAATCTGTACTTCTCTCTCCCTTCGTTTTTTCTTCAGCAGTAGCCCCACCTAAAAGCACCCTAGGCGTTCTTTGCCTAGGGTGCTTTTGTCCATGATTAAAGTCCATTCAACCTTTTAGGACTCAAAGCTTAGAAGAATCTTGTCATAAATACTCTTCAGGCCATCCAAGAGATTCCCTTGGGTCTCTAGTGCATTGATCACCACAATTTCACTGCCCGTTTCTCGAGCCAAGGTTTCAGATACCCTTGGGGAGGCTGCTTCTTCTAAGAATATGGTGGTAATACTCTGATCTTTGACAAAGTTGATCAAGGTTTCTAGTCTTCTTGGGGTAGGTTCTCCCTCTAAGAAAGGTCCTTGGATGGCTTTTTGTACCAAGCCCATTTCCCTTGTGAGGTAGCCAAAGGCTTCATGGCCTGTGACAAAAGCTTTGCCTTCATGGGCTTGAAACTTCTCCACATAAGCACTCTTTAACGTCGTGGCTTCTGCTACAAAGGCAGCTAAGTTCTCTTCGAAAATCTCCTGCGCTTCAGGCATCACAGTACTTAAAGCATCCTTGACATTTTCAGCCATGATCATCAAGGCATCTATGGACAGCCAAATATGAGGATCAAACTCTCCATGATTATGGCACTCATGGTCATCATGGTCTTCTTCTTCATGATCGTGGTCGTGGTCGTGACCATCCTCCAAGGAAATGAGGTCCACACCCACACTTAAATCGATGATTTTAAGATCTTTGTTGCCAGAATTCTCCACGGCCTTTTCCACCCAAGGCTCCATCTCTAAGCCGTTGATGAACATGAAATCCACTTCTGTGAGTCGCCCCATATCTCGAATGGTGGGCTCAAAACCATGGGCTTCTGCCCCTTCTGGCACGATTTTCCAGGTGTCTACATAGTCTCCACCTACAATTCTCACCAGCTCATCCACAGGATGAATACTTGTGGCCACCTTTAAGGGTTCCAGCTTAGGTGTTTCCACTTCTTCCCCTGGTGTTTCTACCACAGGGTTTTCAGGCACTTCCGTCTCTACCTTCTTCTCTCCTTGACATCCAGCCAAAAGAGCTAACATACTTACGCTGGCCACTAGGCCAATGATCATTTTCTTCATTTTATTTTCCTCCAGTTGTTGCAAGTGATTCGCATCAATGAGTATAATATAATAAGAAATAGTCATTGTCAACCCTAAGTTTTTGTACTATATTAAGTTGTGAAACAAAATTGGAGTGAAGCGAATATGATTGAAATCCGTAATTTAACCTTCTCCTACACAGGAGAATCACCCTACCTCATTTCAGACCTCACCATGGATATTCCAGGGGGGCAGCTGATTTCTGTCATTGGGGAAAATGGGTCTGCCAAATCCACCTTGATCAAATTGGTGGTGGGGCTTCTAAAGCCCTTAAAAGGCACTGTAAAAATCCATACCACCTCTGTGGGCTACGTGCCTCAGAAGATGGAGACTTTTAACAAGCAGTTCCCCATCACCGTGGAAGAAGTGTATAAAATCCATCTACGCGCTTTGGGGCTAAAGGACAACAGCCTCATAGACAAGTGCTTACAAGAAGTCTCCATGCAAGACTATAAGAAGTCTCTGGTGGGCAACCTTTCCGGTGGACAAACCCAAAGGGTCTTCATAGGACGGGCGCTACTTGGAGATCCTTCTTTAATCATCTTGGATGAACCTTCCACTGGAATGGACCTTCGAAGTCAAAAAGAAGTACGCAAAATCTTGAAAAACCTACGGGAAAAAGGCGTCACCATTTTAACTGTGGAGCACAACATCTCCGCGGCCATCCACAACTCAGACTATATTATCCGCATGGGCGATCAAAGTGGCGTCCTCTACGACATCAAGACCTTTAAAACCAACATCCAACATGAAGATGTGGACAATATGCTGGTTTTTAGAAAGGAGGAGATCTGATGCTCTCTTATCCCTTTATGCAAAACGCTTTAATGGCTGGGGCCATGGTGGCCATCCTAAGTCCCATTGTGGGGATTTTCTTGGTCCTTAGACGCTACTCTATGATGGGAGACACTTTGGCCCATTCCTCCCTAGCAGGGGTGGCCATCGGTATTGTGGCAGGCTTTAGCCCTACTCTCTCCGCCGTGGTGTTCACCACCTTGGCAGCGCTGTTCATTGAATTCTTAAGAGATCGCTTCAAGCAGTATGCTGAAATTCTCATGTCCGTGGTGTTGACCCTTTCCGTGGGCATCGCCATCGTCTTAGTCTCCAGCGGCGCCGCCAATACCAACATCAACCAATACCTCTTTGGGAGTATTTTGACCGTCACAAGGCAAGACCTTCTCATGGTCCTTCTGGTAACCCTCTTGACGGTTTCTGTGGTGTCCTACTACTATAACGAGTTGATTTACACCACCTTTGATGAAGATGGTGCCAGCATCATCAATATTCCTGTGAAAAGAGTCAATTATATCTTCGCTTTACTCATGGGGTTATCCATCGCTGTATCCATACGAATCACGGGGGTCCTGGTGATTTCCTCCCTCATTGTCCTTCCAGTGGCCACAGCCATGCAGTTTCGTCAAGGGTTTCGAAAAACCCTCTTTCTCAGCATTGGCATTGGCCTCATCGATGTACTCTTAGGACTTGTTTTTTCCTATGTCATCGACAGTGCCCCTGGTGGAACCATCGCCCTCATGTCCGTGTTCACCATGGTACTTGCCCTCTTACTGAATCCTTTGAGAAAATAGCATGCAGCAAAAAACCATGGACCCCAACATTTTTTGTGGGTCCATGGTTTTTTCTTTTACATTTCTATTCTTGAGAAAAGGTTCAGGCGTCCTAAGACGTCCTATTTCTTCAGCGCATCATAATGATGAAGGATCCGATAGGTGGGTAGCTCTCCCACCAAAGGCTTAAAGTAAGCCAACGCTTCTTCTGTGATATTCATACCATCTTCTGTGACCATGGATAAAGGCATATACTTCACGTGGTTGGCGATGTTTTTCGCCTCTGTCTTGGTATAGGTTACCTCATAAGGCGCATCAGACACACGCTTTAAAATGGACACCACACCCGTTTCCCCTTCTTTGGCCAGAAGGAGTGCACGTCCTCCTAAGGTGAAGGCTTCTTCCACATCCACAGGAGAGGCCAGATGGAAGGCAGATCTTTGCAAGGTGGAGAGCTCCAGTACTTTCACACGACTGGTGATGCCACTTTGTTGGATGATATTTTTCAACGCATTTCCAGCCCCACCCAGCTGAGCATGGCCAAAGCTGTCATGGGCATGAGCCTTGGTGGCTGCTAAGAAAGACCCATCTTTTAAGCGAACCCCTTCTGAGGCCACGATATAGACATGTTGCTTCTCTTTGTAGACTTCTTCCACTCTCTTTAAGAACTTCTCTTCATCAAAAGGTACTTCTGGGAGCAAGACAATGTCTGCACAGCGTCTACCCTTGTAGGTGGCCAAGGCGCCAGAAGCCGCAAGCCACCCTGCATCTCTACCCATGGTCTCGGTGATGAAGACACCATTATTGGTATAGACCAAGGAATCTAGATAACTCTCCAAGACACTTACGGCGATGTATCTGGCTGCAGAGCCAAAGCCTGGTGCATGATCAATGACTTCTAAATCATTGTCCACAGTTTTGGGAATGCCGATGAACGAAACCTCATGGCCCCGCTCCTTGGCATAGGCAGAAAGCTTTCTCACGGTATCTTGGGAATCATTGCCCCCGGCATAGAAAAAAGCGTGGATATCATGCTTTTTGAAGATTTCAAAAAGCTTCTCGTACTCTTCTTTGCTGTCCTCATAGTTTTTCAGCTTATAGCGGCAAGACCCCAACGCTGCAGAAGGCGTATGCTTCACCTCTTCTATTTCTTCTTCTGTTAACAGGGAGAGATTTAAAAAGTCTTCCTTTAAGATGCCTTCGATGCCATTTAGTCCACCAAAGACGTGGTCAAAAAACTTCACTTCATTGTTCTTTGCTAAGAGGCCCATCACCGATGCATTGATCACAGACGTAGGTCCTCCAGACTGGGCTACCACACAGTTTCTCATATTTTCTCCTCACTTTACCAAATCGTTATAGCCTCATCATAGCATAGAAATGTGGTGAAATGAATAGGGTGGAGATGGAGGATCTCTGTTCCAAATGAAGTGCCCTAGGGGAGGGTTCATTGAAAAACTTTGGCCTTCGTACTATAATGAAACTACGAAAAAGAAACCATCAAGGAGGGTCCCCATGAGCACCATTGACATTTTGAAAAAACACCACATCAAAGTCACCAAACCCCGGGTGGCCATCTATGACATTTTAGAGAAGGAAATGCAAGGCATCCAAGCAGATACCCTCTATCAAAAATGTTTGGACCAGCAGATCTCCCTCAATCTCAGTACAGTGTACCGAACCCTGGAGCTTTTTGAGGAAAAAAATCTATTGCAAAAATATGACCTGGGAGAGAAGAAGTACAATTTTAGCCTCATCCGTCATGGTCATCATCATATTGTGGAATGTGACCATTGCCACAAAGTCATCAATCTAGATTGCCCCATGAAACAAATTGAAGACCTGATCACCAAAGAAACAGGATTCCATCTCACAGAGCATCATCTAGAATTGAAAGGCATTTGTAAAGAATGCCGCCAAGACACAAAAACCACATAAGGTCTCCCCTTCGCATCTCAAAATGCCAAGGGGTTTCTTTTTTGAAGTTCAACCCGGAAAATTCTTGACGGAACACCAGTTTAAACTTTAGAATAGTAACAGATACAGAGAAAATCTTCACAAAGGTAGGTGAAGGAAGAAGGATGTCCTTCTTTCCTATGGGCATGGATCAAATTGATAAAAAACTACTGGCACTCCTAGACAAAAATGGCCGCTGCTCTTTAAAATTTTTAGCCGACGAAGTATTTCTCTCTACGCCTGCCGTATCCACCCGGATCAGTCGCATGGAAGAAGAAGGAATCATCACAGGGTACAGCGTAAAGGTCAACCCGCTGAAACTAGGCTACAACATCAAAGCCTACATCAATTTGGAAATGACCCCCAAGCAAAAAGGAGAGTTTTACCCCTTCATCGAAGCGTGTCCCAACGTCTTAGAATGTGACTGCGTCACCGGGAAATACTCCATGCTCATCAAAGTGGCTTTTCACACCACCATGGAGCTGGATGCTTTCATCGGCGCCCTCCAGCGCTTTGGGAATACAGACACTCAAATCGTCTTTTCCACCCCCGTGGAGCATCGGGGCATTCAAACCTACGACTAAGCACATCCCTAAAAAGTACAACCCATGGCCAAGGAAATTCCTTGGCCATGGGTTGTTTTTTTATGATTAGATGGGGTTATATCGTCAATACTTTGGGTTTCTAAGGATTTTGTGATGCTTCACCCACTTCTTCTAAAGAGGCCGCTCTTACAAGCCTCCCTTTTGCACGAAGTGTTCTAACAGTAAATTCACCATTTCTCCATAGCTTTTCACCCCAGAGGCCTGCCCTTGGCTCTTCAGATAATTGTCATTGACCTTGGTGGCCTGTTCATTCACGGGGCCTTCATAGGCTTTGTAAAACTCCCTGTACGCCCGTAGATCCCTTTGGATCCCTTCATGGTACGTGGCATAAAGCTCTAAATACAGTTCTCTATTTTCTCGATGAAGGGCATTCATGGCATTGATGAGCGCCAGCATGGTGCCAGAATACTGGATTTCTTTATGATCATGGTACTGGCTGGTGACAAAAGCCAAGTAATTGGCTTCATCTTCATAGGCCACGCCCCTTTGATGGGCCATCTCATGAAGCACTGTGGCCGGAAAAAGAAGATCAGGACTTCTTCTATTGACGTTGGCTTCCCCGGTAAAGGGCATAAAAATCCCCGTGATCCCCGTGTAGTTTAAATACTCCGAGGCCAAAATCCCCTTGGTGATGCCATAGGTCCCTCCATATACAGGCACCTCTTCTGAAAAGGAGACAAAGCTGTCCTGGGCCTTTTCATAGAGTACCCTCTCCTCAAAACTTAAGGTGAAGACGCCTTCCTTGTTTTCAGGCATCTCTTCTCTTAAAGCGTTGGCACGGAGAATGAGGGCTTCATTAAGAGCCAGGAGCTCCTCTTGACCATACAGGGTTTTTTCAAGACCCAGGTACGTTCTTACCGAAGGCCGCTGATAGTTCAACCCAAAAACCACCATGAAGATCATATACAAAATGGACACGTAGGCCAACGTTCTTGACAACAGCCTAAGGGCGCCCCCGGTGAAAAGTTTCTTCACAAAAAGGATCCCTATGACCACCAGGGCAAGGACATGACCATAGACCAAAAATTCTCCCAAGGAAAAGGGTACAGTGCCCGTGATTCTAGAAAGAACCCTTATGAGTCCTCGATTCACAGCGGCTGGATACACCCTTTCTAGAAGCGCTGGATTGTCCCTTACAACCAAGGAAAACCCATAGATGAGGGCCGCTAGAATCATCCAAAGATACCCTTCTGACAATAGGGGTTTTTTCTTTTTACCAAATCTCATGGGACACCTCCTCCTGGCTTTTGACGTTTCTATTATCATGACAAAAATAGTTTAAAATTATCTTTAGAAAAGAAAAACTTCTGGGAGAAATCACCCTCTCCAGAAGTTTTTTCTTAAGAAACGCCCTATTACTTCTCTTCTTTGAAGAACTCCCTTTGGACATCTTCAAAGATCCTTCTTATGAACGCTTCATTCACTTGATAAATATACCGTTCTCCCACCTTTTCTAAATGGAGAACCTTTGCGGTGATGAGGTTGTTCAAATGATAGGACACCGTGGCGGGGGTCACTCCTAAATTCTTGGCAATGGCTTTGGTGGAATAGACCCCATGGGCCACATTTTGGACCACTTCATAGCGGGTCTTATCCCCCAGGTTTTTGAAAAAGAGGACCCGTTCTTCTACGCGATGCTCCTCTGCTTTGGCCATGAGGTTGAAAACACTAGTCAAGGCCATGCCCCAAGCAAGAAAAGGATCTTCATTACCCGTATTGAGCCTCAGGGCCACTGGGTTTACAATGGATACCAAGATGGGGTAGGTCTCCCAGTTTAACAAAGATTCTTTGATGATGTCGTTGGACACCTTGCTAAGACCATCTCCCTCAGCTCCGTAAAGATCTTTTAAAAGGGCTTCGCCTGTGGTATGTACTGCATGGGCAAACTTCTTGTAATGCTCCCTAAACACAGGCTCTATGTCCCTTAAAACGGATATGAGCTCCTCCACCATCTTCCTTGGACTTCTAGAGAAATGCAGCAGGTGCCACTTGGCATCATCGCCCAAAGATAATGTGCTGATCCAATCCATCACCTCTTCTGGATGAGCGAGGTAATACGCCGCTTTTTCCTTGGAGGCCTTTTTATTTTCCTCCGTATCCTTTTCGTAATAATCCAAGGCATAATAGACTTTCTTACGTAGCTCTTCCTCTTCTAGATGGAGAATCTTCTCAAAGAACTCCTCTGGCTCTTCCAGGGTCAAAAAAGACTCTGTAGTGGTCAAGAGTTCTATGAGTCCATGGTCCTCTTGGGACTTGTAATAAAATGGCAAAAGCTTTTCTTGAAAAGGCAAGAGGAGTTCATGAAACCCTTTCATGTTTCCCCGTACATCTTCTGGAATCATCTCATGAAAATTATCTTCTGTTGTAAACAACTTGGCTTCATCAAGATAAATGTATTGGGGAAGGGTTAACAAATCAAAGAGGTAACTTTCTTTCTCACAAAATTCATACTTCAAAGGACACCCTCCTATGGTTACGCTACTTCTTTTTCCGCCAAAGGTTGGAGGAAAGGTTTCTTATAGTATATCACGCTAAGAGCCATGACAACACCAAGGATGTAGAAGGGAATCTCTGGAGAGATCCAGTCCATGGCTACGCCCATGAGTACTTGCCCTATGGGCTGAATGATCACCATGAGTAGGCTCATGACGGTCCCTACTCTCCCCATGGCTTCCTTGGGCACAGTGGCATCAAACATGGTGCCAGAAGCGATGTTTGCCATGGTCACAAAAATGCCAATGACAAAGGAGAGTAGAAGAATATAGAGGAACACACTGGTGCTAGGTAGAAGACCCTCTGTGATCACAAGTCCCAAGAGCATAATGATGAAAGAAACCACAAAGAAGCTGTAAATGAGGAGCTTTTCTATGGAAACTTTTTTGGCAAACCCGCCGAGGAACATGGGGGTTAACACCATGGACAAGGATAAGATGGAGGAAAAGAGCCCAATTTGAAAGGCGCTGCCTCCATGGACCTCTTTGATCACATAAAAGAGACCTACACTAAAGAGGGGACCTAAGCAAAAATTCAGCACCATGCCAAGGCCAATGATGTTTCGGATGATCCGGTGGTGCTTGATGATCTCTAGCCCTTCTATAAAGTCCTTCTTAAAGGCCACCATATTGATGGTTTCAGGTCTCTTGTGAAACTTGGGTATCTGGATGAAGCATTCACTGAAGGCAGACAAAGCATAGGTGATGGTGTTAAGCAACAGGATGCCTTGAATGCCCAGAAGGCCATACAGCGTTGCCGCAATCATAGGCGCCACCATGGTGGCAATACTCACCACCATGGTTTTCAAACTGTTGGCATCAAAGAGTTCTTCTTTTTTTACAAGGCTTGGTAGCACTGCCGCCATGGCTGACCCAAAGAAGATTTCGGTGATTTCCAGAACAATGACCAGCACATAGACACTCCCAATACTTAAAGACCCCGTGGTAAAAAAGTAGAAAGTATACCCCCCGAGCAGTACGGCATTGATAAAATCCAACGTGATGATACTCTTTTTCCGATCAAACCAATCTCCAAAAACCCCTGCAAAGGGCGTCAACAGAATTCTAGGCAAAATGGAAATGGCCAGCATGGTGGAAAAAATGGTGGCAGAGCCAGTGATGGCCAAAACATAAAGGGAGAGGGCAAACTGCTGCATGTTGCTGCCAAGGAGTGACACGGCTTTTCCTAAAAGTAGTAATACAACGTTTTTATTCTGTAATAATGCTCGTTTCATAAGGACCTCCCGCAAATTAAATTCCATCTAATTGTTGTTGTTTTTATCATATACTACTAATTTTACCATGTCAATAAAATAATTAGATATCCATCTAATTATTTTATTGACATTCATCTTCTAGTATAGACCTGCCCAAAGACCTTCTTTCTCTGGGATCCTCCCTGGGGAAACATTCCTTTACACCCTTTCCCTCTATCCCGTATAATAGAACCATTGACAAGAGGTGAAATGAAATGATTGTACTCTCCACAAAAGACATCCAGCTCAGTTATGGCATTGATGTCATTTTAAAATCCATTACCTTAAATATAAACGAAGGCGACAAAGTGGCCCTCATTGGTGAAAATGGGGCTGGCAAGTCTAGCCTTTTTAAAATTCTCACCAAAGAGATCACTGAATATGAAGGGGATGTCTTCATAGACAAAACCAAAACCTTGGGCTATCTTTCTCAAAAGAGTACCTTGGATTCTTCTTTGACCATCCATGAAGAGGCCCTATCGATTTTTCAGCATCTCATGGACCTGGAAGATCAAATGCTCCATTTGGAAGAAGAGATGAAAAAGCCCTATGATGAAGCCCATCATGAGGCCCATGAAAAAGCCATTTCAGACTATGTGAAAGTCCAAGAAGACTATGACCTCTTAGGAGGGCATACCTATAAAGGGGAAGTCCACAAAGTCCTTCGAGGCCTTGGCTTCACGGATGAGGAGTTCCAAAAACAAGTGGATATCCTCTCTGGGGGGCAAAAGACTCGGGTGGCCTTGGCCAAACTGCTCTTAAGCAGTCCAGACATCATCTTATTAGATGAACCCACCAACCACCTAGACCTGCAAGCCATCGAATGGCTGGAAGAATACTTAAAGGCCTATCGTGGGACCTTGCTCATCATTTCCCATGACCGGTTCTTCCTAGACTCCATCACCAGCCACACCTTTGAAATGATTCAAGGGGAAGTGTATACCTATCATGCCCCCTACTCAAAGTACTTGGTGCTGAAAGAAAAGGATTATGAAATCAAGTTAAAAGCCTACAAACATCAGCAAGAAGAGATCCAGCGTCAAGAGGAAATCATCAAGCGTTATCAATCCTTCAACCGTGAAAAGAGCATTCGTGCTGCGGAGTCTCGTCAAAAGATGCTGGACAAAATCCAGCGCCTAGAGGCCCCGCCCAAGGCCCATAGCCCTTACAAAATCTCCTTCCATAATGAGATCGAGAGCGGTACCGATGTGCTCATGGTGGAGAATCTCGCCAAAGCCTTTGAAGACACCAAACTGTTCCACAGCCTTTCCTTCCATATCCGAAAAGGTGACCGGGTGGCCCTCATTGGTGAAAATGGTCGTGGAAAGACTACCCTCTTTAAAATGATCTTAAATGAGGTGAAGGCTGATGAGGGCGAAATTCTCCTGGGTAAAAATGTCACCCTGGGCTACTATGACCAAGAGCAAAGTGATTTAGCCCCAGAGAAAACCGTCATGAGCGAGATCCATGATGACTTTCCCTACCTCACAGAACGGGAAGTACGCACCTATTTGGGCAGCTTCCTTTTCCGAGGCGACGATGTCTTTAAACGGGTGGAGAACCTCTCTGGGGGAGAAAAATGCCGAGTGAATCTATTGAAACTCATGCTGAAAAAATCCAACTTTCTCATCTTGGATGAACCCACCAATCATCTGGACATCCCTTCAAGAGAAGCTTTGGAGGATGCCTTATTAGATTATGATGGCACCATTTTCGTCATCTCTCATGACCGTTACTTCTTGAATAAAGTGGTGAAAAACATTTTTGAACTCAAAGAAGACGGCCTGGAGCACTATCTGGGCAATTACAGCTATTACCAAGAGAAAAAACAAAACCCACTGCGTTTTGATCCTCAAGAAGTACCCAGGGAAGTGAACAAGACCAAAGCCCAAGAAGAAAAGAAAAAGAAGAAAGGCCGAGAAAAAGATCTTCGGGAACGAAAAAAATACCTGAAGCATCTAGAGGCCACCATAGAAGCCAAGGAAGAAGAAAAGGAAAGCTTAAACCAAGCCTTAACCACCGAAGAAGTGTTCACGGACATCAAAAAGTCCTATGAAATTTCTGAAGAGATTGGCCTTCTAGAGGAAGAACTAAAAGATCTCTATGAAGAATGGGAAACCCTTTTGGCCACGGAAGAGGACGCCTAAGAACCAGGATGATCCTAACTTAAAACACAACGAGGACACTATGGGAGGTGTTTCCATGACCCAACCAAAAAAGGCACGGCACATATTTCTCTATGGCGGGCTCTTTATGATCTTGGCAGCGGTGATTCCTTTGCAAGGCAAAGCACCCTTTTTGGGGCTTCTCTTTGCCTTGCAAAGTCTTCTGTATTTCCTCTGTGCTTGGTTCACCCTAAAGTCTAGCACCCCTTAGCGCTCTAAATCTTAAGGAGAAAACTCGCCCAATAAACGTCTATGCCCCCTTGGAAGATCCTCAGGATTTCTCTTTGAAGGGGGTTTTTTT
>Ga0075011_10000518_pt1 | contig 20620 bp, 17 predicted proteins | sample TARM_MetaG_T_14_FD_72354 | JGI IMG/M metagenome (GOLD analysis project Ga0075011, IMG submission 72354) | Freshwater microbial communities from Pennsylvania, USA, analyzing microbe dynamics in response to fracking - TARM_MetaG_T_14 | ecosystem: Environmental > Aquatic > Freshwater > River... | reverse complement strand
GACGTGAACGCTGAAGCCGAGCGCGTCAACATCGCCAAGGCCAACTACCATCCCTATGTCTACCTTGAGCTGTCATCGAGTTATTCCGACGGCGTCGAGAATCAGGAAAACTGGGAGCGCACTGACGCGGCCATGGTCCGCTTCAATTGGAACCTGTTCAACGGTGGCTCCGACGTGGCGGCTCACAAGGCCACCAAGGCCCGCAAGCGCCAGGCCGAAGCCGACAAGTACGACCTGACTCTGGCCGTGGAGAACGAGACTAGGACAACGTGGGCCCAGTATCAGTCATCACTCAATGAGGTGAGGGAATATACGACGGCCGTGCAGTACAACCGCAACACCAAGGACGTCTACCTGGAGCAGTTCGGCGTGGCGCAGCGCAGCCTGCTCGATGTGCTCGACTCCGAGAACGAAGTGTTCCAGTCCTCCAGCCAGCTGGTCACCTCCAGCGTCAACGAGCAGATTGCGGCCTACAAGCTCATGGCCCTGTCCGGCAGCCTGGTTTCCGCCCTCGGCGTTGACCCGGCCCTGTACAAGGACCCTGTCGCCCAGGTCGAATAAAGAAGTCTGCAAGACGTTTTAGAATAGAGACAACCCCTGCCGGAAGCACTCCGGCAGGGGTTTTTTGCCGCACATCCGAATTTCGTGGACAGTCGCGTCGGCTCGCGTTAGAAATTCCGGGGTTGGTCGGGGGAATGCGGAAGCAGTTGCCCTCGCTGGGACAATATTTTTTTCATATGCATTTTAAGGAGCAGAAATGCTTGCAGATTTTGGTAAGAGACTGGTTCTTGGCTTAGTGGTTGCCGCCTGCGTGGTGGGCGTGCATGCGGCTATGGTTTTTTCCTCCATGGGCTGATCCGCGCCGCGCGCAGACAACCCGCGTTACGAGAACGCCCCCAGACGACCCTGTGCTTTTGCGCGGGGTCTTTGTTTTGGTAAGGAGCGGGCGGAGGCGTTGTTATCAGGGGAGGTTCTGATGGCCGGGGTGTCTTCTTGTGTGCAAAATCCTCAGGATGTGCAGGTCTGTGAATCCGATTTTATAGACGATGACAAATGGCAGTTTGGGAAGGCTCAGTTGCCGCGTTCCTTCGATTCGGCCAGGAGGTGCCGAGCCGGGAAAAAGGGCGAGTTGTTCCACGGCCTTGAATATTGTGTCTGCCAGCTTTGCAGCCTTGGCGGGGTCGTCCTCCAGAGCATGTTTGGTGGCTTCGAGGATGTCCTGCCTGGCTGGCGCTGTCCACTTAATCGACAGCAATGCCAAGGCTCCGCACAGCGTTCTTGACTTCGTCGTGGGTCACAAGATCGCCTGCTTCGGAGGCGTGAAGGCCTTTGCGCACTTCATCGATAAACCAGACTTCGTACTCAAGATATCTAGTCACGGCGTCGTTGATTATCCAGGAGCGGGGACGCCCCAGGGTGCCGGCAAGTTGATCAAGCAGGGCAAGTGTGTCCTGTTCGAATCTGACTGTGGTGGTTTTTTGCATTCGTCCTCCCTGTGTATTTTTCAAGAATGCTTTTGGATACGACCGAATGCGGAAACGGTCAACCGTGCCGCCAAAACCCTGCGTCGGAGCCTTTCCCAGCTGCCACCATCCGCCTCCCTCCTCGGTGTCATCCCCGTGCAGACGGGGATCCATGGTTTTCAAAAAAGGCATGGATTCCTGCCTCCGCAGGAATGACGCACTGGCAGTGCAGACCTCCGATGTCCTTCCCTGGTACCGCCCCATCCGCCTCCCTCCTTGGCGTCATCCCCGCGCAGGCGGGGATCCATGGTTTTCAAAAAAGGCATGGATTCCTGCCTCCGCAGGAATGACACTCTAGCAACGCAGTCCGCCGGTGTCCTTGCCTAGCGCCGCCATCCGTCTCCTCCTCGGTGTCATCCCCGTGCAGACGGGGATCCATGGTTTTCAAAAAAGGCATGGATTCCTGCCTTCGCAGGAATGACACTCTGGCAACGCAGTCCTCCGGTGTCCTTGCCTAGCGCCGCCATCCGCATCCCTCCTCGGTGTCATCCCCGCGCAGGCGGGGAACCATGGTTCTCAGCCTGTTAACGGTGGTTCGCTTTTTATTGAATGGGCCGAAAAAAGCCCGGAGCGGCAGGGCGATGCTCTGTCGCTCCGGGTGGGAGGAGGGTGATTGAGGGACAAAGTTTTTAAAGTCTCATGCCGACCTGATAGATGGTCACCGACACCCCATAGGCCAGGATCGTATTGAAGCCCACGGAGAAGGCGGCCCATTTCCAGCCGATCTCGCGGCCGATGACGGCCACGGTCACGAAGCACGGGGCGTAGAGCAGCACGAAGGCGATGAGGCTCACCGCCACCCAGACGTTCCAAGCCGGGTCGGAGCGCAGCTTCTCAGACAGTCCGGTGCTTTCCTCGGGGTCCACTTCGCCCAGGGAATAGGCCGTGCCCAGGCTCGACACGATGACTTCCTTGGCCGCGAATCCGCCCAGGAGAGCGATGTTGGTGCGCCAGTCGAATCCGGCGGGCTTGGACACGGGTTCCAGAGCCGTGCCGATCATGCCGGCCAGGGAGGAGCGCAGAGCCTGCTGGGCCTCGACGTTGTCGATCTCGGCCAGGGCTTCTTCCAGAGCCTCGTCGCTGTCCCAGGCCATGGCCTCGGTGGCTGCGCGTTCATCGGCAAAGCGGGCGGTCTGCTCCTCGGATGGGCCGGGAAAGGTCATGGCCGCCCAGAGCAGGATGGAGATGGCCAGGATCACGGTGCCGGCCTTCTTGATGTACTGCCAGACCCGCTCCCAGGTGTGCAGGCACATGCCCTTCAAGGTGGGCATGCGGTAGGGCGGCAGCTCCATGACAAAGGGCGTGGCCTCGCCCTTGATCACGGTGGAGCGCAGAACGCGGGCCGCGAGCAGGGCCATGACCCATCCACCCAAAGTGATCCAGAACAGGGCGCTGGCCCCGGAGCCGGGGAAAAAGGCTGCGGCCAGAAGCAGGAACACGGGCACTTTGGCGCCGCAGCTTAAGAACGGCGCGGTCAGCACGGTGGCGATCTTTTCCTTGGGGCTGCGCAGGGTACGCGCGGCCATGACTCCGGGCACGGCGCAGCCGCCGGGAATACCGCCGGAGATGATGAACGGCATGACCGAGCAGCCGTGCAGCCCGAAAATGCGGAACACGCGGTCGAGCATATAGGCCATGCGCGCCATGTAGCCCGAGTCCTCCAGAAAGGAGAGGAAGAAGAACATGATCAGAATGAGCGGCGTGAATCCGAGCACGCCGCCCACGCCGTCGATGATGCCGGAGACGATGAGCGAACTGAGCAGCCCTTCGGGCAACGTGGCCGAGGTCGTCTCGCTCAGCCAGCCAAAAAAGGATTCCACCCAGCCCATGGGCACCTCGCCCAGGGTGAAGGTCAGTTCGAACATCAGATAGATGATGGCGAACATGAGCAGCGGACCAGCCAGGCGGTTGGTCAGCACGGTGTCGAGTTTGTCCGTGATGTCGAAGCGGGCCTGGGTCGTGGGCCGTGTGATGACCCCGTCCTTCAGCAAGCCGCTGATGAACCCGTAACGGTAGTCCGCGATGAGGGATTCGGGCTCCGTATTCAGGGTCTTGCGGCAATGATCGGCCAGGGTGCCCGTCATCTCCCGCAGCCGTGCATGCACTTCCGGGCTGGACTGGCCAAGCGCCAGGATTTCGGGGTCGTTTTCCAGATATTTGAGTCCAAGCCAGCGCGATGGGTAGCGACCGCCGAGAAAATTGGAGGATTCGATTACCGCCTGCATGGCGTCCAGAGTCTGGTCCAGATCGTGACCATAAGAGATGCGCAGCTCCGTGCGAGCGGGGCGCTGATGGAGCATGGCTTTGCGCGCCTCTCGCAGCAGATCTTCGCGCCCTTCGCCCGTGCGGGCCACCATCTCAAGGATGGGCGCGCCCAGCAGCGCCGAGAGGCGTGTCGTGTCGATACTCACGCCTTTGCGGCGCACCTCGTCCATCATGTTCAGCGCCACGATGACCGGTGTGCCCAGTTCGAGGATCTGTAGCACAAGGTACAGGGAGCGCTCCAGATTGGTCGCATCGAGCACCGTGACCACGGCGTCGGGATTGTTCTCGATCAGAAAGTTGCGCGCGACCAGTTCGTCCTGGGTGTAGGCGGTCAGGGAATAGGTGCCGGGCAGATCGACCACGGTGATGTCGAGTTCCCCTACCTTGAGATGCCCTTCGCGCTTCTCCACGGTGATGCCGGGATAGTTGCCCACATGCTGCCGTGCCCCGGTCAGGCTGTTGAAGAGTGTCGTCTTTCCGGAATTGGGATTGCCCATCAGGGCCATGGTGGCGCTCATTGGTGATTTTCTCCGCTTTCCTTCACGTGGACCATGATCAGGTCCGCTTCATTGTTGCGCAGGGTCAGGGTGAAGTCCCGCAGTTTGAGCGCCACCGGATCCTTGAGCGGAGCGCGGCCCATGATGGTCACAGGAGTGCCGGGCACGAGCCCCATGTCGCGGATGCGTCGACCGAGCTCGCCTGTGGCGCTGACAGAATCGATGATGCCGGATTGATTTGCGTGCATGGACCGGAGGGTGACAGGGTGTTGCATGGTTGCTCCGAGTTAGTTTTGTCTAATTAAAAGGGTAAAAAAAATACCTCTTGGCAGAGGCGTGTCGGCAAAGGGTCGGGCCGAGTCAGTCTTTCTTGGAACAGCAGTCCTGGCGCGGCTTTGGTTCGAGACTGTTCGAACAGCCCGAGCAGCCGCAGCAGGATGATTTTTTATTGAAGTGGCGGCGCAAGAGGTAAATGGCCGCGATGGCTATGACGCCGATGGTGATGAGCAGGTCAAAATTCATGTTTTCTCCGCGTAATGTTTGCCTGGGTGAATTTATTATGCGGGCGGGTGGTGGAAAGTCAATGAAAAAGTTAGTGGCGCTGAATTATTTTCGCGCGGATTGGGAGAAGGGCGAAATGCGTAGGGGCAGGCCTGTGTGCCTGCCCGTTTTGGGATGCGGTGTGGTTACGGGAAGAAGGGCGGCCACATAGGGCCGCCCCTACGGGATGCGGATTATCGGGAACGGGGGATCATGAAATGCGTAGGGGCAGACCTGCGTGTCTGCCCTCTTCCGTGCTGCTGCGGGCGGTCACGGGGGTAATGACGGCATGGGATGCAGGGCGGCCACATAGGGCCGCCCCTACGGTTTGATATACGCGCAACCCTGCTGCTGCAATTTGATCAGCGCGACCACGCCGGCGGGGACGGTTTCGCATCCGGGGCAGAGGTCTTCTTCTGGGATATCGAAGGCGCGCAAGGCGTTCTGGCACACGAAGACCGTCACTTCGGCCTGGATCAGGTTCTTGATGCGCGTCAGGAATTCATCTTCACCGACCTTGCGGAAAAATTTGACCGCAGGTCCGTTGACCAGCAGATTTATGCGCGCCCCGGGCTTGGCCGCGCGCAGGTTTTCCATGTTGGTCAGGGCGATGCGCAGCACCTTCTCTTCGTCCAGATCCAGGTGAAAGACGACCTTCATCAGGTTCTCCTCGTGGTGTTTGGGTAACGATTGTTTTCAAGGGTCCGAACCTGAATTACGGCCCGACGCAAAGATTGCAATTTTTCAGATTGTCCTGATGGGTCCTGGCGTACATGGGCGGCGCATCATCCGGCGGCGGCAGCGGGGTGCCATGGCGCAGCCCGTCCAGATAGGCGATGGTGCGGTCCAGGATTTCCTTGTTCCCGGACGGTCCGTGGGACGGGATGATCGTGCGCACCCCTGCGTGTTCGCGCCAGCGCAGGAGGCTGCGGATCCATTTGTCCAGATTGCAGCCCGCAGGGACGCAGGGGCAGGGCAACTCCACCGCGTCCCCGGCCAGCAGGAGTTTCATGCTGGGAATAAAAGCCACTATGGAGTCGGGAGTGTGCCCGGGCAAAGCATGCAGGCTGACCGTGATGCCGCCGAGATCGAGGTCGAGGTGCCGATCGAAGGTGATGTCCGGCGCGATGAGGCTGACATCGTCCCATTTGCCGGGCTCCCTGGCCTGCATGTCCGCCAGGGTCTGCTGCACCTCGCCCTGGAAGCGCTGGTGGCATTCCCTGTGGCCGATAACCAGCGCGTTCTTCAGCGCAGCCGTGCCCTGGATGTGGTCCCAGTCCGCGTGGCTGTAGACCACAAAGCACTGCTGGCCGGTTCCTGCTTCAGCGAACTGGGTCATGTCGCGAGGGTGGGTCAGAGTGTCCCAGACAAGACAGAACCGTCTGCCCTGGATCAGGACGCTGCGCACGGAAAAATCCCCGGTACTGATCTCGTGGATGGTGCTGGCGTGGCTCATGCACACTGTCTACCTTTTTTTCACCGTGCAGGGAAGTGGTTGACAGGGTCCGTGCGACCGTAAAAGAAGAATTGGATGAAAATCTTTACAGACATGCCTGCCTGGAACGAGCTTCAGGCCAGGCTCCGGGAAATGGGTCCTTTCACCTTGGCCTATTCCGGAGGCATCGACAGCCGTTTTCTGGCTCATGCGGCCCGGTCGGCCGCCGTGCCGGTCAGTCTCGTGCATGTCCGGGGCCCACATGTCGCACCCGCCGAATCAGAGTACGCCCTGGCCTGGGCCGAGACTGTGGGGCTTTTTGTGCGAGTGCTCTGGCTTGACCCCCTGAGTCTGCCGGAGGTCGCCGACGGTTCCACGGAGCGCTGCTACGCCTGCAAGCAGTTCCTTTTCAAGCATATCCTGGCCACGACCGAAGGGCCGGTCTGCGATGGGTCCAACGCCTCGGACGCCGGGCAATTCCGTCCCGGAAGGCGGGCTCTGCTCGAACTCGGAGTCCGTTCACCCCTGGCCGAGGCAGGGTTGAGCAAAGATATGATTCGCGCCCTGGCCCGCCAAACGAGTCTTGCGCGCCCGGACCAACAGGCCCGCGCCTGCCTGCTGACCCGCCTGCCCTACGGCAGGAGGCCGGATGCGCAAACGCTTGCGCGCCTGGCCGAGGGAGAACGGGTCGTAGAGGAAGTGCTCATGGCGGCGGGATACGAGGATTTCCCCTTTCGCCTGCGTTTTTGCGACTCGAACCGTCACGAACTGCATCTTGGGCGCGAGATTCATTCAGTGCCGCTGCTCGAAGAGTTGGAACATGCGCTTCTTGCGACAGGTTTTTGCTGCATTTGCGTGCGGCATATGCGGAACTTGAGTGGTTTTTTCGACAGAACAAATGCCGGACGGGAAACGTAATAAGCCCTTGCAGAGGAACTCGCCTGGGTGCTACAGGGCATTCGAGACGATTGATCAGTTCCGTTGCGTGCGCGTCATGGTGGCGCGGCGCAGAAATCCATGCTTGGAATGATCAATCGTCTCTTTTTTTAAAGCCAGCGGGAGCGCTTGAAGATCAGGAATATCCCCGTACCGGCCAGCGCGACGCCCAGACAGAAGAGGGCAAAGCCCCACGGACTCGCGGCTCCGGGGATGCCGCCCACGTTGATGCCGAACAGACCCGTCAAAAACCCCAGGGGCAGGAAGATGACCGTCACCACTGAGAGCATGAACATGCGCCGGTTTAGCTGCTCCGTGGCGTGGTTCACAAACTCTTCATGAGCGAGGGCCGCGCGTTCACGTACGGCGTCAAGATCTTCAATGTGGCGAATGAGTTCGTCCGTGGTTTCGCGGATGCGGAAGTGATCATCCGGGCTCATCCATGGAACCCGCTCGGTGGAGAGTCGCGACAGGGCTTCACGCTGCGGCGCGAGGTAGCGGCGCAGCGCGATGGCCTGCCTGCGCAGATCCGCCAGGCTACTGCGGGCCATGGCTCCGTGATGTTCGACGATTCTCCCTTCCACCTCGACCATTTGGTCTTCCAAGGCTTCGATGACCTCTCCGATGTTTTCCGTCATGAGCCTCAGTAGCATTGCCAGGAATTCCCCGCTGCTGCGCGGACCTTCTCCCGCGCCAAGCATGGCTTGGATAGATTTCACGGATTTGAGTTGGCGCTTGCGTGTGGAGATGATCCTGCCGTCCTCGATCCATAGTCTTATGGAGACCATGTCTTCGGGTTCGGCACCGGGGTTGAGGTTCACTCCACGCAGTGTCAGCAGCAGCCCTTCTCCGTGATGCAGTACGCGGGGCCGTGTTTCTTCGTCGAGCAGGGATTCGGCTACCGGAGTGCTCAGTAGCCCGGATCGCAGCAGCCAGCCTCGGGCTGCTGGGTCGGTGTAGTTCAGATGGAGCCACGCGAGACCTGTGTCGTGCGGTAAGTCTTGTTCCGGCTGCCAGGCCAGAAGCTCCCCATGTCCCTGACCGTCAAGAATCCAGCAGGAGTGGGGTGCCGATGAATCTGGTGCGGTCATTTCATGCGCTCCACTGTCATCATGTGTTGGCTTTGACAGGGCGGCTTGCCTAACTCCACGGGGAGTTGCAGACCACAGGCACGCAGTCGGCGCGGACCCAGCGGTCGCGGCCGTCCTGCTTGGCCTGGTACATAGCCTGGTCCGCCGCTTGGATCAGGTCTGCGGACGCGCATCCGGGAATGGGAACCACGGAACTCACGCCCAGACTGATGGTGACCACGCTTTGGACCGGCGAGTCCGCGTGTTCGATTCCAAGCCCGGCCACGGTGCGCCGCATGCTCTCCGCCACCATCTGCGCACCTTCCAGGCTGGTGCCCGGCAGGATGGCCGCAAACTCCTCGCCTCCATAGCGGGCGATCATGTCGGCGGGTCGCCGCATCATGGCGTCCAGGGCCTCCGCCACGCGCCGCAGGCAGCAGTCTCCGGCCAGATGCCCGTAGCGGTCATTGTAGCTCTTGAAGTGATCCACATCCAGAATGATGAGCGAAAGGGGAAGTTTTTCGCGCGCCATGCGACTCCATTCCACACCGAGCATTTCGTCGAACTGTCGGCGGTTGGGGATGCCGGTCAGCCCGTCCAGGGAGGAGAGAAGCTGCAACTGGTGGTTTTTCTCCTCCAGTTCGGCCTGCAGCATGTTCAATTCGGCGATTCTGGCGTCGAGTTCCCGCGTCTTGGCCTGCAGGGCCTGGCGCTGGCGGTGTATTTCCAGGAAAATGCGCACCTTGCAGAAGAGCATTTGCGGGTCCAGGGGTTTGAACAGGTAATCGACTGCCCCGGAATCGTATCCGCGAAATATGTGTTGGCGTTCCGTGTGATTGGCGGTGACGAAGATGATGGGGATATGCCGGGTGCGCTTGTTGCCCCGCATCAGTTCCGCCGTTTCGAACCCGTCCATGTCCGGCATCTGCACGTCGAGAAGCACCAGGGCGAAGTCGTGGTCCAGAAGGCGGCCCAGGGCCTCCTGTCCGGAACTTGCGCGCACGATGTTCAGCTCCGGGCTGTCCAGAAGGTGTTCCAGGGTCAGCAGGTTTTCGGGGCGGTCGTCCACGATGAGAATGTCAATTGGTGTTGTCATGGCTGGGTCCAATCAGTTTGTTCAGAAATGGAGCGATTTCGTGCAAAGGCAGTACATGGTCCACGCTGGTGGATTTGATGGCGGCCCTGGGCATGGCGTCCGCCTGGGCGGACTCCGGGGACTGCACTATGGCCAGCCCCCCGCGGCTCTTGATGCGGGCCAGGCCGCCGGCTCCGTCCTGGTTGGCCCCGGTCAGGATCACACCGACGAGCTTGTCCGCGAAGGCGTCGGATGCGCTTTCGAAGAGAACATCCACCGAGGGCCGTGAAAAATTGACCTTGGGGTCCACGCTTAAAGTCAGGCTGGCGTTCGCCTCCACCAGCAAGTGGTAGTCGGGCGGGGCCACATAGACCACTCCCGTTTGCAGGGGCTCCTTGTCCTCGGCTTCCTTGACCGTAATGCCGCTGACCTCGTCCAGGCGCGTGCTCAGGTACGAGTCGGCCTGCGCCGAGAGGTGCTGGACGATGAGCACCGGCGCGCCAAAGTCCGGGCGCAAACCCGGCACAAGGACTTTGAGCGCTTCGAGTCCGCCACTGGAAACGCCTATGACCACGGCCTTGAAGGTCCGTTTCATGCGTCCCTGCGCTTGCGGAAGATTTTTTCCTTCTCCCGCAGGACCTCGAATTTGTCTGCATGCATGGAGAACTTCAGACTCTCCTTGCTTCCCAGACACAAAAAACCTCCAGGGCAGAGGCTGTCAACAAAAAGTCCAACCACCCGATCCTGTAGCTCGCGATTGAAATAGATAAGTACGTTGCGGCAGACGACCAGATGCATTTCCCCGAAAACCCCGTCCGTGACCAGGTTGTGCTCGGAAAAAAAGATCCGTTCCTTCAGGAAGGGGCGCAGCACAGCCCGTTCGTTGTTGGCCGTGTAGTAGTCGGCAAAGGAGTCCTCCCCGCCCGCCTGATGGTATTTGGCCGTATAGTCCTTGAGCTGCGCCAGCGGAAAGGCGGCTTCCCGGGCCTGTTCCAGGATGGCGCGGTTGAAGTCCGTGGCGTAGATCTGCCCCCGTTCGCGCATCCCGGCTTCGTGCAGCAGAATGGCCATGGAGTAGACTTCCTGCCCGGCGGAACAGCCCGCATGCCAGATCTTGAAAGACGGATAGGTGCCGAGCATGGGCAATATCTCGTTTCTGAGCGCCTTGTAGAACGGAGGATCCCGGAACATCTCGGAGACATTGATGGACAGGTCCTGCAGAAAGATGCGGAACATGGCCTCGTCATGCAGCACGGCGTGCTGCAGCATCGAGATGGAGGCAAACCCCGAGAGGCTCAGGCGGTACTCGATCCGGCGCTTGAGGTGGGCCATGGAGTAGTTGCGGAAGTCATACCCGTACTTGAGGTGAATGGCGTCCAGCAGCAGGCGCAACTCGATGCGTTCGGTCTCGGGATGAGCGGTCATTTCCGGTACAGCCAGACGCGCAGAAGCGAGAGCAGCTTGTCCATGTCCACGGGCTTGGCCAGATAATCGTTGGCCCCGGCCTCGATGCAGGCCTTCTTGTCTCCCTTCATGGCCTTGGCGGTCAGGGCGATGATGGGCAGGTCCTTGCGGGCGGGGTCGCTGCGGATCTCGCGCATGGCCTCGTATCCGTCCATGACCGGCATCATGATGTCCATGAGCACGAGTTCGATATCCGGATTTTCGCGGAGTTTGACCAGGCTTTCGCGGCCGTCACGGGCCGCCACCACCTGCATCCCCTTTTCTTCCAGTACGCTCGTCAGGGCGAAGATGTTGCGCATGTCGTCGTCGACCACCAGGATGGTCCTGCCGCTCAGCACGGACTCGCCTTCGGCGTCCGGCCGCAGCATGCGCTGTTTATCTCCGGGCAGACTGGCCTGGACCCGGTGCAGGAAGAGCGTGGTTTCCTCCAGGAGTCGCTGCGGGGAGCGCGCGCCCTTGACGATGATGCTCTCTGCGTATTTCGAGAGCTTGCGCTCCTCCTCCTCGCTCAGTTCCCGGCCAGTGTAGACAACCACCGGCAGGGCGGAAGGGTCCGGCCCGGATCGCAGCGTGCGCAGCACGTCGAAGCCGGACATGTCGGACAGCCCCAGGTCAAGGATCATGCAATCGAATATCTGGGATCGCAGAAGCTCCAGTGCCTCGGATCCGGACGCGGCCGTCACTGTCTCAACGTCGCCGTTGCCGATCAGGGCGCGAATGGACTGCCGCTGCAGGGCGTCATCGTCGACCACGAGCAGGCGTCGCATGGTCTTATTGATGAAGGAGTCGATTTTGCCCAGAAGCTTGTGCAGGTCGTCGAGCCCCACGGGCTTGGTCAGAAAGGCCAGCGCTCCCATGCGCATGGCTTCCAGGCTGCGGTCTTCGGCGGAGATGAACGAGAGCGGGATGTGCCGGGTGCGGGGATCGCCCTTGAGGCGCTCCATGACGGTCCAGCCGTTCAAGCCCGGCAGGCCGTTGTCGAGGATGATGGCGCTTGGCGCGTAAAAGTCGGCGAAATGCAGGCCCGTTTCCCCGTCCGCCGCCAGCAGGACCTTGAACCCTTTGTCGCGGGCTTCATCGCGCAGGATGCGAGCGAAATTCTGGTCATCTTCGACGATGAGGATCGATTTGTCACCCGGCTTCAGGTTTAAGCGGTCGTCCTGCAGGTAGGGCGCGGAAGCATGGGGCTCCGGTGCCGGGAGGTGTGGGGCGTCAGACTTCATGTCCGGCGGGGATTGGGACCCGCCGGGAGCGTCGCCCAGTGATTCGACCGGTTCGTGACGCAGGGGCAGGACCAGGGTAAAGGTCGAGCCCACGCCTTCCTTGCTGCGCAGGCGGATCTCCCCGCCGAGAAGCTTGGTCAGCTCCCTTGAAATGGACAGGCCAAGCCCGGTGCCGCCGTATTTGCGGCTGGTGCTGCCATCGGCCTGGCGGAAGGCTTCAAAGATGGCCCCCTGCTTGTCCTCGGGGATCCCGATGCCCATGTCCGTGACAGAGATGCACACCGCCTCGTCTGCCGAGGCAATGCCTTCGGGCAGGAGAAGGTCCGGTCCGGGGCGGAAAATGGACAGGGTCACGCTCCCACTCTCGGTGAATTTGAAGGCGTTCGACAGAAGGTTGCGCAGGACCTGCTGCAGACGGTGCGTGTCCGTGAGCATGGCCTCGGGCAGGTCCGGATCCTGGTCGATGACGAAGGGTACTCCCTTTTCCAGGGCGATGCCCTTGAAAATCCGCTGCAGATCGGAAACAATGGATGAGAACGGTACTTCCTCCAGGTGAAGTTCGACTTTTCCCGCCTCGACCTTGGACAGGTCGAGGATTTCGTTGATCAGGCGCAAGAGGTCCGCTCCCGATGAGTTGATGGCCGTGGCGGCTTCCGTCTGCTTGGGGGTGAGGTTGCCCTCCTTGTTGTGCGACAGCAGCTGCGAGAGGATGAGGATGGAGTTGAGCGGGGTGCGCAGCTCGTGCGACATGTTGGCCAGGAATTCGGACTTGTAACGGCTCGCGCTTTCCAGTTCCCGTGCCTTGAGCTTGAGCTGTTCCTGGGCGCGGAGCAGCTCCTTGTTCTTGCGGCGGATGGCGCTTTTCTGATCTTCGAGTTCCATGGCCCGCTCGCCCAGCTTGTCATTGACCGAGCGCAGCTCGTTCTGTTGATCCTGCAGGCGGCGTTCGGACTCTTTGAGCGCCTTGGTCTGCTCGGCCAGCTCTTCGTTGGTGACTTGCAGCTCTTCTTGCTGGGCCTGCAGTTCGCTTTGAGATTCTTTCAGCATGTTGGTCTGCTCTTCGAGTTCCTCGTTGGCCACGCGCAGCATCTCTTGCTGCTCCTGGGCCTGACGCAGGAGTTCGGAAATCATGCCCCGGGAGGCAGCCATGTTGAAGAGGACGGCGGTGTTCTTGGCGATATCGGCGATGAATTGACGGTGCAGGGTCGAGAATGTGTATTCGCGGCCAATGAGGAACGCGCCAAGCAGTTCCTTGCCCATGAACACTGGTGCGGCCAGGAAATGGGCGGGAACGGTCTCCCCCGGGCCGAAGTGAAACGGCGGAGCCCCGCTTTCGACGCGGGTGAAGGTCAGGATCTCCCTTTCCAGGGCCGCCTGGCCTACCAGTCCCTCGCCTACGGGCAGGCGCGAGAATTGGCCCTGCCGGTTGGTGAAGGCGTAGGAAGAGGTCAGCACCAGTTCGCCGTCCTGGTGCAGAAAAAAGAGTCCGAGTTGACAGTTCATGTGCTTGCACAAAAAGCTGATAAAGAGGCGAGCGAGCTCCTGCGGGCTGTGTTCGCCGCGCAGGGCGTCGTCGAGCCCGGTCTTGCCCTGATTCTGCCAGTCCATTTCGCGCAGATTGCGGGCCATGCCGTTCAGGGCCTTGGCCAGCATGCCCAGCTCGTCCTTCTGGCGCAGGTCCAGGCGGGCTTTGAGGTCCCCGGCGGAGATGGCCTCCGCGAAACTCACGCCCTGTTCCAGCGGCTGGCTGATCCCCTTGGCCAGACCGTACGCGCCGGGGGCGATCAAGAGCGCCAGCACCGCTCCGGTGGCGCAGATGACGATGAGGAAGGTCCAGATGGGGCGCAGGATTTCGCCCCTGTCGATCTTGGACACCAGAATCCAGTTGGTGCCGAGCACATCAAGGGTGTTGTAGGCCACAAGCACCGTCGTGCCTGCACTGTCCTGGTAGGTGCCGCCGCCCCCGTCGAAGCCCTTGGTCACGGCGTCGTGCCAGTAGACCGGGGTGCGCGGCAGAGTGTAGCCGATGACGTACGTTCCGGCCCCCAGGGTTTTGATGTCGCTGCGCAGCTCGAATTTTCTTTCGCTTTCAAGCCAGCGCAGCAGGTAGGATTCGCCGGACTCGCCCAGCCCCTGGCGCGACGGCATGATCTGGTTGATGAACTCGGCGGAGACGCGGGCCGCGATGACCCCGGCCACGCCGCCTTGCAGGTCCAGGACCGGATAGCCGATGAAGGCGGCCTGTCGACCTCCGCTTGGTTCGTAGATGCTGAAGTCCTCGAAGGCCACATCCCCGGTGCGCAGCACCCGCTCCCAGAGCCTGGCCAGGGCCGTGTGCCGGTAGCGGCCTGAGGCCAGGCTGGTGCCGAGTTCCTCGCCCTGGCTGGCCGCGTACATGACATGGCCGCTTCCGCGGTCGATGAGATAGATGTCCTCGAATCCGTTGACGGCTATGTATCCCTTGAGCTGCGAGTCGTAGCGGCCGTGGATTCTCTGGTATTCGGCCGAATTCACGGGATAGGGCTGCGCGGGGTTTTCTTCCCCGAGGATGTTCAGGTCCGCCATGGCCTGCTGGGTCTGTCGCAATCCGGCCATGAGCCTGAGTCCGCTGATACGTTCGGTCAGGGTTGTCTGCAGCTTGTCGCGCTTGATGGTCTGGATGCTGCCGAGCTGCTCGAAGGCCAGATCCAGGAGTGCGTTGGAGGCGGAATAGCTGCCGATGAGGGCCACGATGCCCAGGGGAACGATTCCGGTCATGATGAAAAGGAACAGGAGCTTGGGCTTCATGCGGATGTTGTCGAAGATCATGGTTCACCCTGGCGCTATGTGAAAAGATGGGACCGAAGTTCCCTAAAATGGGGCTGTGACAAAAGAATTGACTGCTCTTATGTCAAATCGCCGCCAAGGGCAACGCATCCATCATGCATTTCAGGAACTTTTCCCGGACGCGCCAGGAGAATCCCCTGCCGGGGCTTGCTTTTCGGGCCCGGCAGGCGTAAGGGCTGACCATCTTTTTTTGTGACCCGGACATGGTGTCCGGGCGGCATGCCAAGGAGAACACAGTGGATTCTGGCGACAGTTGCGGCCCTAGGCCCTGCTACCGATATCGTAAACTCTTTCGTCGATCCTTCCGTCCTCATCGCGCCTGACCAGGCCGCCTGACGGAGCCTCGGCGCTGCGGCAGGTGGATCATGCTTTCCCACACTTTTCGTTCCCGCGCGGTCCTGTGCCGCCGTTTTGTCCGTACCGGGCAATTTTCCCATGCCGCGGGCCGCTCCGCGGACCCCTACTCGCGACCTTGCAACGAATTTTTGGCCTAAGGTCCTGTCCGGCATTTTCCGGACGCGTCCACGACGAATTTTCACGCATTGCAAGGAATCGCCTCATGATCGTCATTCGCAAGACCATTGACGGAAAACTGTCCCCGTTGGACCACCTGGACTTCGATTGCTGGGTCAACATGATCAATCCATCCCAGGAGGAGCTGCAGCGCGTGTCCGTGCTGCTGGGGGTGCCCCTGGACTATCTCTTCGACCCCCTGGATGCCGACGAGCGCGCCCGTATCGAGATGGAGGACGGGGTGATCCTCCTGGTCATCCGCGTGCCCATCGAGAACGAGGGAGAGGCGCGCGTCCCGTATCAGACCCTGCCCATCGGCGTGGTCATCACGCCTTCGGCGGTCATCACCGTTTGCCGGTCCAGCCGGGACCTGGTCACGGAGCTTCTGAACGGGCGCACGCGCATTGTCGACACGGCGGAGCGGATGCGTTTCGCCATCCATCTCATGCAGCGCACGTCGCTGATGTATCTGCACTGCTTGAAAGACATCAACCGCCGCTCCGACGTCATCGAGCAGCGTCTTCAGCTGTCCACCCGCAACCAGGAGCTCATCGATCTGCTGGGCATCGAGAAGAGCCTGGTCTATTTCGCCACGTCGCTCAAAGCCAACGACATCATCATGGACAAGGTCCTGCGCATGCGCAGTGTGCAGCTGAGCGAGGACGAAACGGACCTCCTGGAAGACGCCATCACCGAGAACCGGCAGGCCATAGGCATGACCAGCATCTACAGCGACATCCTGTCCGGGACCATGGACGCGTTCGCTTCCATCATCTCCAACAACATGAACACGGTCATGAAATTTTTGACCGGTTTTACCATCATCATGATGATTCCCAACATCGTCAGCGGAATATACGGCATGAACATCCCCCTGCCGTTTCAGGAGCAAGCGCATGCCTTTTCCATCGTCTCGGCCATCACGGCCGGGGCCTGCGCGCTGGCCTGGATGGTGTTTTTGAAGAAACGCTGGCTCTAGGGAAAAAGCGAGGCGGACCGGAAACGGCCCGCCTTTTTTTTGCGCTGCGTCCGGCAGGAGGATGCCGGAAGACGTGGTTACTGTACGGAAGTTTCGGTCCGAGGCAGGGACGCGGAGCGCACATGCTCCTCAAGCTGTGCCCGGTAAGCCGCGATTTCGGCCTTGAAGGCGGGCATTTCCTTGGCTGCGATGGGATCGGCCGGAATGCTTTTAAGCTGCAGAGGGTTGATGGGTTTTCCGTTCAGCCGCATCCGAAAGCACAGATGCGGTCCAGTGGCCAGGCCCGTGCTGCCTACGTACCCGATGGTGGCGCCCTGTTTGACCTTGGCGCCTTTTTTGGTGCCCTTGGCGAACTTGCTCATATGGTTGTAGGTGGTGTCGTAGCCGTTGGCGTGCACGATGCGGACGTGATTGCCCTGGGAGTTGTTGTACCCCGCCTCGGCGATGGTCCCGTCGGCCACGGCGCTGATGGGTGTGCCCGTCGGAGCGGCGTAGTCGATGGCCGGGTGGGGGCGGCTGAAACCCAGGATGGGGTGTTTGCGGTTCATGGAAAAACCGGAGGAGATGCGCGAGAAGGGCAGCGGGGCCTTTAGGAACGCCTTGCGCAGGGGACGGCCGTTCTGGTCGTAGTAGGCGGTGTTGCCTTTGGAGTCCGTGAATCTGTACGCGTAGTAGGTGCGACCCTGATTTGTGAAGCTGGCCGCAAGCAGGGTGCCGTAGCCGGAGAAATCGCCCTCGCGGTATTTTTTTTCGACGATGACGTTGAAGCTGTCGTCCGTGCGCAGGTCCCGGAAGAAATCGATGTCATAGGCGAAAACGTTGGCCAGCCTCACGGCCAGATCCTCGTTTTCCCCGATTTTCAGGACCGAACCGAAGAGGCTGTTTTCGATGAGACCGGACAAGGTTACCGTCTCGACTTCGTAGGGGATGGGCTCGCGTCGAAATTCGTACCCCGAGTCCGTCATGGCGACGACGAGACGCTCGGATGCGTCGATTTCGTATTCCAGGCCGATGAGGGCGCTGTCGGAATAGATCATGGTCCAGGGCTGGCCCGCCTTCAGTTTATCCAGAGGATAGACGTCGCGGATCTCGTCGCAAAGGGAGTAGATGTCCCCGAGGGACAGGTGCCCGTCGAGCAGGGTAGTGGGCGTGTCCCCGCTCTTGACGGTGTCGGTCATGCGCACGAGTTCCGGTTCGCGGAGCAGGTCGGCCTCGGCCTGCGCTGCGTTGACGGGGGGGCAGGCCTGGGCCGGACCCTCGACCTGGGGCAGATAATCCTGTGCGACGTTGTCGCCGGGAACACCGCGTTCGATGCTCGACTGAGTCTCGTCAGGGGTCATGAAATTGAGGGAAATCGCCAGGCCTGCAAGGACGAAGCCCAGAAAAACCATGGAGGCGAGGGTCAGTCGCGTGGTGGCGGCCTTCCGTTTTGGCGCGAAGATGTTGGAGCGGCGCGTCGGGAGTCTTCTGTTTTTTGGCATGGATCCGATGTCGGTTGAGGTTGGCTGAGCCCGCGATGAAGGTTCATCGCGGGCAGGGTCGAGGCGTCAGCCTGACAAGTCACCCTCTCACGCGGGCAAACACAATCCGTCTTTAGCGGCGTCTAACATATTCTTCAAGTGCAACTTTGCGGGTCGGCCCGTGTGCATTGGGCCCGGGGAACAACCGCAGGGCGGGGTGTTTCTCAGCGTTCGGCCCAGATCAGACGCAGACCCAGGAGCATGAGGATGGCCCCCGCGCCTTTGTGCAGCCAGACTGATAAGAACGGGCGGGCGGCCAGTCGGGCATTGAGTGCTCCCGCGCCGAGGGCGACCAGCCCGAACCCGAACATGGTCAGCACGACAAAGGTCAGGCCGAGGGCCATCATCTGCAGGGCCGGTTGGCCCTGAGCGGGGCGGACGAACTGCGGGAAGAAAGCCAGGAAGAATATGGCCACTTTGGGATTCAAAAGGTTGGCCAGGATGGACTGGCGGAAGATGACGCGCGCGGCCTTGCTTTCCCCCTGGCTTGATAGAGCCAGGGCCGGATCGGCGTTCCACAGTCTGAAACCGAGATAAAGAAGGTACAGGCCGCCCGCGACCTTGACCAGGGTGAAGGCAGTGGCGGACGAAGCCAGGATGGCCGACAGGCCGAACACGGCAAAGAGGGTGTGCCCGATGTTGCCAAGGCTGAAGCCCATGGCCGCTGCCAGCGCGGCCCTGCGCCCCTGGGCCACGCCCCGGGTCAGGACGTAGATGATGTCCGGCCCCGGCGTGAAGATGAGCACGAGCGAGGTCAGGCTGAAGACGAGAAGCTGGTCGAGGCTGATCATGATTCCTCCGGATGGGTGCGACTGAATGATCGGATAATCGATGATCGGGTGGCGGGCAAGGTAGATGCGCCTGCAAAGAAAGCGGCCCCGCCGTCCGGACAGGACAGCGGGGCCGCGTGGCGAGACTCGGACGATGCGGCTTATTTGGCGAAGGTGCACTTGGGGTAGGTGCAGGTGTTGCACTGCAGGCACAGCCCGCCCTCGGCCATGCGGGCCAGGTCGCGACGGGTGATCGGCACGCCGGCCAGCAGGCGGGGCAGGAGCACGTCGAGGCTGGTGGTCTTGAAGAAGAGCGCGCAGGCGGGCACGCCCATGACCTGGGCGCTGCCGATGCGGCCGACAAGGGTCATGGCTCCGGGAAGGATGGGGGTGCCGTAAAGGGCGTCGGTCAGACCGGCGTCCACCAGCCCCCCGCGGGTCACGTCGTCGGGATCCACGGACAGTCCGGCCGTGGTCACGATGAGGTCCGCTCCGAGGTCGAGGAGTTTTTTCACGCCGCCTGCAATGGCCTGCCGCTCGTCGGGGGCGAATTCCACGCCGATCACGGAGGAGCCCAAGGCTTCGGCCTTGGCGCGGATGATGGGCGCAAACCTGTCTTCGATCAGGCCCTGGAAGACCTCCGTACCGGTGACCAGCACGCCGATCCTGGCCTGGCGCAGAGGCGCGATGGACAGGAGCGGATTTTCGCCCAGAGCGGCCAGCGCCTGGCTGAAGTTCTTGCGCGTCAGGAAGAGGGGGATGGCGCGGGTGCCGCCCACTAGCCTGCCTTCTTCCACCAGGGCGCAGTGCTGGCGGGTGGCGCACATGACGTTGGGGGTCAGGTTGAAGCGTTCCAGAGCGTCGAGGTCGACCAGCAACAGGCCGGGCCGGGCCGCGTGGAAGTCAATCTTGCCTTCGCGGGGCGTTCCCGAACACCTGATGCCCTCTCCGGCCATGCGTGCGGCGAAGCTCAGGGCCGCGTCGTTTTCGTGCACGAACTCGCCCTCGGGCAGGTTTTCGTCCTGCACGTAGACGGTGTTGCGGCCCATCTGCTGCAGGCGGCACACATCGCCAGCCGTGATGGTCTGGCCGGCCAGGAACTCCGCGCCCTTGCTTGTCCCCGGTTCTATGCGGGTCATGTCGTGCAGGGCCTTGCGGCCCACTGCTTCGGCCACGGGCACGCGCGTGGGCATGCATTCTTCGGCTTCGGCGGAGCGGATGTGCTCATAAGGGGCCTCGCCCTGACAGCCGCGGCAGATGGCCCCGTCGCTGACCGGGTAGGCTTCGCGGCAGAGCGGGCAGGGCTCGATGCGGGTCATGTGGCTGTGTCCGAGCAGGCGCTTCTGCACCGTGACTCTCTCCAGACGCAGGATGGTGTCCCCGGCGGTCTCGATCTCGTGGAACAGCTTTTCCGTGTCCTGGTCTTTTTTGGGCACGAGCTTTAAAAACCAGCCCTGAATCTCGGGCCAGTCTTTAAGTTTGTCCAGATCCACGCTGACGCGCACACCCTCGCCAGTGTACTTGTCGAAAAGGGACACGGCGTAGCGGCCGAGGTTTATGATTTTCATCCAGCCGTTGCCGATGCTGCACAAGGTCAGAAGCTGCACCGCGTCGGGCAGGCACTTCTTGCTTTCGACCACGGCCTCGAAAAGGATATTCGGCGGCAGCGCGGCCTTGGCCATCTCGACCATGTAGCCGCCGATCAAGAGGCCGGGGGCTGGGTAGCCGTGAAACTCGGCGGCTTTGTCCTTGAATTCCTGAAACGTGTAGGATCCGATATGCATGTACGCCTCGCGGGGAAAGATTGATAGCTGACGGCGAAGAAGTAGCAGCGGGAGGGACAAAAGAGAAGTTTGTGAAAAAGTTGGATTGCGCGCAAGAAAAAAGCCGATCCTAAGACCGGCTTATAATCTGGAGCCCACAAGCAGGATTGAACTGCTGACCTCGTCCTTACCAAGGACGCACTCTACCGACTGAGCTATGT
>Ga0075011_10000517_pt1 | contig 20649 bp, 22 predicted proteins | sample TARM_MetaG_T_14_FD_72354 | JGI IMG/M metagenome (GOLD analysis project Ga0075011, IMG submission 72354) | Freshwater microbial communities from Pennsylvania, USA, analyzing microbe dynamics in response to fracking - TARM_MetaG_T_14 | ecosystem: Environmental > Aquatic > Freshwater > River... | reverse complement strand
GTAATACATTCAAAACCAAGATCGACCGTCTTAACAGACGGTTCGCTATCCATCCACCACCAAACGGTGACTAACCAACCTCACCGATTGGAAGTGGAATTTCGCGGAATTAAGTTAAAACTAAAAAACATGCATCGCTCTTTAGTCCTCGACTCTATATACCTCTACCAGGTAATCGCCTCGATGCTCATCGAAATGATCAAGTCGGAACATGCCAGAAATATTGGGATTCAGTCCGCAATGAGAAAAACAGAAACCAAGGGAAGCTTCTATAGGCGAGTTCCTGTTCCATTGACTTCAAAAAGAACAGTGGTAATACACCATTAAGCTACAAATAAGAGCCTCCAGAAACATCGGTGGCTTTTTTATTGTAATATTTCGCACTCAAAAGTATAATTAGCAGATAGGCGAGAATAATAATAACAAGAGGCGACAATGCTCAACGAAAAACAATTTCTGTCCAAGGAATATGTGGACGGACTGATAGAAACAGGAACATGGAGCAACCATGGCTCAAACGTTCACAGGCTTATCGAGGATGAGCTATTAGAGTCCCTTCCAGAACATCTTCAAGAAATGGATGCTGATGATTCGCTGAGACACCCAGATTTTAGGCAAATTTTATGTAATTGGCTATCAGCCAGATTTAATAAGTGCAAAAAAGACATAGTGGAAGATCTCAAGTCCAATAGAGATGAGAATTGCCTCTATTCGATAACAAGAACCATTATGTGCAACGAAGAATTAATTCACAAAATAAAGACAGAGGATTTTGATATCGGACGATTTTGGACGGTCATGATGTGTTATGAATATATTGACAGAAATCCAGAAAATGAAAACTTGTTCGAGGTGACGGTTGAGGCAAAGGTTGCTTTATCTGACATAGATCTTGTAGAGACAATGAGATCAAGAATGGATTACTCAAACGGTGATGAAGAGGCAGAGATTTACATAAAGAATGGTGCGCAACCGCTCTTTATGAAATACACCGTAGTTACACCTGATGGTGATTATTTAGGTGAATTTGATTGTGATAAGACCAAGGATAGGTATTTGGGCTTCACCAAGAAGGCTAGAACACCAGAACTTGAGATTTCATACTAAAAAGAGGCTCGCTTTAAGCGAGCCTATCTCAGTAATTCAGTCCAGATTCGCGAACATCCTTGATTGCTTGCCTCATGGCCTTGTTAGATCTTTTCACTTCATCAATATCTGTAATTCTTTCTTTTGCCTTGAACTCACCTTTCTCATCCATGATAGCAAGGGTCTGGAAAAATTCTTTATTCAGAGTGCTGATATAAGTTCCTTTATTGAAGGAGCCCACCGAGTAAAGATCAGGATTATGAATGTTTCGCCCTTCAAGCCTTTTGGCAATATATTCGTGATCAATCTTTCCAGTGAAAAAATCCAATTTCAGCCTGGTTGATTCCCTGAGTTCGTTGAAAAGCGTAGTGCTTGTTGGCTCAATTGCAAATGCAACGCCAGGATGAGAACCAACCTTCCAAATTGGCAACCTCATCAGCGTATCAGCGGTTTGCCCCATTGTAGATATGGGTGGCTCAGTCATTCTCAAGATGCCATCATTAAGCTCAAAGAAGTCACCTGTATCTAATTTTTTATCAAAGGGAGCACTGGTAAAGGCACCATAAATAAGAAATGCTCTCTGAGTATCATTTTCTGCTATGGGGATAAATCTGCAAGCTGATACTCCAGGTGTTCCAATGCTAGTCCAGCACTCATTGCTTAAATGGCTGCCAATACAACCCTGCTCATAATACTCTGGTTTGCCATTTAATTTATAGCTTCCATCAACAATAAACCCACCGTTGTTACCAAAAAGATATTCAGTACCTTCTTGAATGAATTCAGAGCTATTTTTATCTAGGGTTATTGTTCCAGATATAAATCCATGCCCATCTGAATTAACAATTCTTTGAAAAAGATGAGCGTGCCTTACGTTTGACACATTATTGTTCATTATTATTCCTTATCTTGATAAGCTAGATGACTCATTTTCATATGAAAGCCTGAATTTATATTCAGGATACGCCAGCGCTTTAAATGTTTCATGAAAACGAATATTTTCTGGAACATTTTTATCTTTTGTGAATAGTTCCCACATGTCTTTACTTGAATACCCATTTAGGTTTCTTTCATTGTCATGCTTATAGGCAAGGAAAAACTTAAGGTGAGGATTTTTTCTTGCACAATCATAAAGCTCATCAATATTTTCACTAATTTGTTTAGGCGAAACACTTCTGTATCCGGTCTTGTCATATTGAATGCCAGTCTCTTTCTCGATAAAGCCAGCAGTTAGATTCTTAGTGATCAATCCATACGTGTTTCCGACAATCCCTCTGCCACCACCATAAGCCTTGGCTCCAAACTGTCTAGCAACCTTGGCAGCTCCAAGACCATTTCTGAATTCTGGGTTCGCGCCATAAACAAAAATATTATTCCCAGTCATCGCCGAGATTTCTTTCCCTTTCCAAAACCTGTAATTTGCCATCCAGACCCCCAAAACTTTTATTTGGTTATTATACCGCAAAATAAATAAGCAAAAAACAACTATCGTAAAGAACCTCGAATTCAAATATTTCTGATTTGCACAGTTCCTGTGCATTGAAGCCAGGTCTCTTATGCCCCTTGGCTTTTTCTACTTTTTTTAATTCTAGCTATTGCCATTATATTTAATTTGAGCTATATTAAGTGCGTACTGTGTGCAAACGCGAAATGGAGAGCGGCCAGTAAACGAAACTGGTGAAGAGTAAAATCGAAGCCTTTGATGACAGGCGGTAATTTGCAGATGCAGACTTGAGGTGTGGAGAACGTTTCAAGGTTGGCGCGCGTTTTAAGCTCTGTCGTACTGGGTAGTAATGCCCCCAGGTAAGGTTATTGTCGGTTCGAGCCCGACTGCACACGCCAATTTCATAAGCATATGAGTTAGAAGGGTTTTTCTTATGTGCTAAATGCTAATACATTTATTTGAACTACTTTATCCACAGAAAATGTGGATAACATTACATAAAACAATGCAACAGGGCCTGGCAAGCCCTGATTTTTGCATCCTAAAAAGAAGGCAGACAAAATGCACAATATGATAAACAGAATCAAGAAGAAAAAATCCAGTAAAATTGTAAGAAACACAAAAGGGGCTGTGGAGATAGCTCTGATCTTCGGCATTATTGCGCTGGTTATTCAGCAGTGGGGCCTGGCAGTAGAGAGGATAGGGTAGCAAACTGGGAATAATTCCGCACTTATGCGGGCATAAATAAAAGTGACAAAAGAGAATACTCTAATGTCACTTTTATTTTATTGAAAGATGCTTTCAGAAATAGCCTTTTCAATCACCTTAATATCGGCCCCGCCAGAAAATTCAAACTTGATTTTCCCGATGGGTGATACGTAAACCTCAAGCTCTCCATCAAGATCCAGTATGCCAGCTGTTTCTATTGAATATGTTGAAATGCTTTTGTATGGAATTGATGTATAGTCAGTTTTCCTACCTGTTACTCCCTTTACATTAACTGCAATTATTCTTTTGTTTGTAAAAACCACTCCATCCCTAATATCCTTAAACGAGGCGATAATGCTTTCGCCACGAACGATAAGGTGCTTAACTTTTTCTGAATAATCTGGGTTTGATGATAGCTTTATAATTGATGAGTTTTTAAAATCGATCATGTTTATTTCCTTTAAGGCCCCAGGGTATGGGGCCTGTGTAATACCTAATTAAAACGGAATCATCTCATCTCTATCGCATGATTTTGAAACCTGCTCTTGCCTGGCGGTCTTGTTGATTTCGTCAAGCACCTTCCCGTCTGAAACGCTCTTAAGCATCTCATAAACGCTGTCGAACTCCATTGCCTTCTTGGTTAGCGCAATCTCCATCTTTGCGGCTGCCAGCTCATGATCTTGTGCAATTGACGGATGATCTCCACCACAAAAATCATGACAGGTAAATGCATTAAAAATTGGCTCTCTGCTGGTGAACTCGTCATTTTTCTTGGAAATATGTGATACAGGAATAACACTGATTAGAGAGTGGTATTCATTGCCATTTTCAGTTGTGGTAGCCTTAAATAGAATCTCTTTTCTTGACGACAGAGCCTTCCATGAATCAGTTGAGATTTGCCTTCTTGTTAGCTCGTCAGCGCCAACATTAACTGTATCTTTCAATGATCTAATAAGAGTAGAATCAGCGAAAAGAGAGTCTCTCTTGTTGGTGATTTCCCGCAAAGTGATTTTGCTGTTCTTCTCTTGATAGATGTTGTTATTAAAGAGCTCTTTACTGTTCAGCTCTGAATCAGTAATTGTTCCGATAACTGGCTTAATATCAATCGCCGGAAACTTCTTCCATAGGTAGGCATCAATATCATCACACTTTTTATGGGTCATTTCAGAAACAGCATCCAGAGTGATCTCATCCCTGATAAGGCTGTTTAAGAACAGCTCTTTCTTGTTGTCAATTGCATGGACGATATTATCTACAGCACCTACAAATTTGTCTTTATTGGAGCCAGAAAGAGCATTCAAAATCCCAAAGTTAAAATCATGAATTTTGACATATTTTTCGATAAATCCATCAAGCTCTTTTTGAGAGGAGAAATTAAGTTCTTTATTGAAACAAATCTCAACAGCAGCCTGAATTTTTGCTCTTGAAGGGTTTTCAGAGCCAAGATCAGATTTTGAAATATCAAGCTCTTTAAAAAACTTGCTCATTACCTTGTTTGACTCTGTACCGCCATTGAATGCATCATAAACCCTGCTGAAAGCAGAGTATGCGCCTTCAATTTCATTTGGGGTGTAAAGATACATCTCATTTCGAGATGCAAAGTCCACTGTGTTTTCACATGAATTTTTAGGATTTAGGGTTACAAATCTTTTCCTCTCTGACTTAAATCCTTGAAACGGATCTGTCTCCAACTCATTGCTCTCTACATCCAAGAAAACTGTCTCTTTAGTCCAGTATTTTGAAAGCCTGTCTTCCAATTTTGCATATCTTTCCTGATAGATGCCAGAGAAGAGATTGCCAGGAACAAATGTGTCATTCTTTTTCTGGTATTCGTTTACAATCCCCTTGATAGTTTGAAGCTTGCGCAGCTCATCTTTTTCGTTAAAAAATACATTTCCCATTTCAGTGGCTTTATTCATAAGCCTGACAGACGTATGGATAGGGGTTCCGCACCACGAAGCCTTGAGCTGTCTTGTGTAAATAAAGTCCTGAAACTCTGGAGTCCAGCACACAGTCCTTTCACGAACATCAAGTGCTACCTGTACAGCATTGATGTCAAACGACTTGATGATCGTTTTGGCAAGATCTGCGCCTTGCACCCCTGATGTGGAAATATAAATATTGTTGATTTTTTCGTTTTCAGGGACAATGCTTGATGCAATGATTTGATATGTAGACTTAGGGAACGGGCCTGTCATCAGCTCATTTGCAAAGCTTGATTCGATGGTCAATCCGCCACCTGCATCAGATCTTACAAGATTGGCTCCTGCGCCATCTTTTACATCATAGTTCCGATACTCAAAAGCACCACGCAGGAACACATCAAGATCCTTGTACCGCCCCTGAACTGGCAACCCGACAACCTCATAGAGCGCGGATGCAACAGCCTGACCAGCAAAAACACCGCTGACAGGAAGCTGACCAAACTTCTCTTCCAGTACATCCATGATTTTATTGAACAAAACCTTATTGTTCCATTTTTCAAGATCGTACATCATATTATTAACACCCTATTTTCATTAACCTTTAGTATTATATCACCACACCGTTATTTAATTAAATGAAATAAATGGGTATTGATAAAATAACTCATCCTCATGTAACTATTTGGCAATTTAAATATTTATTGGCTTAAATAGGCTTTCATATGTTGGATTTTCTATTAGGTTTGGCTGGCATGGCATAAAAAATCATCATCAAAGCGCAGGAAATGATGATTATTTGTTTGAATAATAAGGCTCTGATGGTAATATGGCTGCACCCATAATAATAACAATGAAGCCATAATAACATGAAAAAGAACAGTGGTTTTACTCTTTTGGAGCTACTCTTGGTAATTGGCCTGTCCACAGCCATAGCCGTTGTGGCCTTTCAGGACAAAATGCTTGAGACCGAGCAGTCACAGGCAAGACAGCTTGGTATGGAGCTCTTTCAGTACAACTCCGCCGTGCAAAACTATCTTGCCCATGAATCTGGAAACAAGAATCCGGCATCTTTGAACGGGGTAAAGCGCAGTGGTGTAAACTGGCTTAAATCCTCATCATCCTGTAGTGGCGGCCAGGCTGTGAAGGAGTGGCTTGCCTGTAGATTCCTCCAGGCGCAAGGTGGAAAAACCACTTTTGGTCGCCTGTCTTTTAACACAACCCTCTCGTTCTCAAGCTCTGAGGGTTTGAGTGCAACAACAGTGGTGAGCCCGCTTGAGTTCAAAAAGAATGGAGTCATGGAGAGAAGGGGTGATCTGAGTGGGTTGGCGGCTCTCGTTGCTTCTGGTGCTTATTCGGTTAAGGACAAGCCGATGGCTGCTAACTCTCAGGATAGTTCCATCGTTTACTGCCCAGAGACTGCATCAAAATCGCCGAGCATGGCTGCGATTTGTAGTGGCAGGAATGGGTCTATTGTTATGTTTAGCCGCAACTTGAGCGAGTCTGATAGATGGCTTCGCGTTGATCATGGCAACGTGATGCAAAACACTCTTGAGTTCCGCACTGGCAGCACAACTCCTGAGTCACTTTCTGAGATCAAAAAGATTGACTCTGTTGCTCGTCAAATTCGTAACGTTGCCAGGATCTACAACCTTGGCGATGGCAATACCAACGGAGAAAATGACAATCTCTATCTCGGAAAAAGAAAAGGCGAGTTTGCAAAGACATCTGCGACACTTAAAAATGACGCAGTGATTGTTGATGCTGATCAGGAGGTTCTTGGTGAGCTGCGTGTGCAGGGTGGAATTTCTGCCAGTGGCAATATTAACTCCCTTGGAAGTATTCACGCATCTAAAAAAGTTCTTGCTGATTCGAACATTGAGTCAAAAGAGAGTATGCTGGCAAAGAAAAATATTGCGGCAGACCTAAACATTAGCGCAGGTAAGAATATTGATGCAGGCAATAACGTTAGTGCCCAAAAAAGCATTACAGCAGGTACGGATATAACGGCAAAAGGCAATCTTTTTGTTGTTGGTGCCGCAACTATTGATGGGAAGATTACAGCAAAAAACACGATTAATGCAATTGGAGATATCAGGTCGGAAAATGCCGTTTCTGCAAGAGTATTTAAAGATATTGATGCGGGCGGATACTATCTAGACCCAAGCAGTTCGTCTTTTGTAAAACATATTTATGCTGAGTCAATTGAAACAAGGCAAGAAATCCTTCCTGGGTTGTTTTATCCAGGCTCGAAATGCAGATGGAATGGTTCAATTGGTCGCAATGCATATAACAATGGCCCATTGCTTTGTGTTGATAAAGTGTGGAAGAGCAATGAGTCTAAAGTCGGGCCTTGGGTTTCTTATGGCGCAAACCAAACTCATATTGCGCCAGCAGATGGATTTATCGTTGTTCGCTCATCACACAACGGATGGATCTCAATATCAGTTAATGGATCAGAACGCTGCCTTGTGAGTGGACGAGATAAATACGGCCAGGGTTATGAAAACTGCTCAACTGTTGTCGCCAAAGGCGAAAGTTTCAGGGTTACTGGTGGCATTGGTTATATTTATTTCAGGCAGATCGGATAATCCCCTTTGCAGTATATTTAATTAGGGGGCTTAATGAAAAACAAAGGGTTTACTCTTTTAGAATTATTGTTGGTTATTAGCATTACAACATTAATGGCTATTGTTTCGTTTCAAGACAAGATGCTTGAGACAGAGCAGGCCCAGGCCCGCCGTCTCGGCATGGAGATCTTCCAGTACAACTCCGCCGTTCAGAACTATCTGGCCCACCAATCGGGCCAGCAAAACCCTGCATCAGTGGCAGGTACATTCAAAGGATTGAATTGGCTCAAGTCCACCAGCTGCGGAGGCACTGCTGATAAGGCATGGCTGTCGTGCAACTTCCTGAGCCATAGCGGGGGAAAAACCACTCTTGGCCGTCTCGGCTTTACCACTGAGATTAAGTATGACCCCTCTGTGGGGCTAACTGGCCGTACAGTGATGGATAAGCTCTCACTCGGGAGTGGCAGTAGTACACAGGAACGTGCTGATCTATCTGGCCTGGCCGCACTGGTGGCATCTGGTGCCTATGCTGTCAGTGAAGACGGAAAAGCAGTGAGAGCTCAGGATAGTACAGTTGCCTACTGCCCTGACACAGCAGGGACATCTCCTATCAATGCAGTATGCCAAGGCGATAAAGGCAGCATCGTGATGCTCAGCCGCAATCTCAGCGCTGCTGACCGCTGGCTCAGGGTTGATCATGGCAACGCCATGCAGAATGCACTGGAATTCCGCACAGGCGATCCTGCGCCTGCCAGCCAAACTGATATCCAGGCTATCGATTCCGTCAGTCGCCAGATCCGCAACGTGGCCCGCATCTACAATCTCGGCAGCAGCAACAGCAATGGCGAAAGCGACAACCTCTATCTGGGCAAAAGGTACGGGAATACAGCCAAGAGCATGGCAACACTCCCTAGCAACGCCGTTGTCATCGATGCCGATCAGGAGGTGCTAGGGAAACTGGTTGTAGCTGCATCTATTGATGCAAAAGGGGATATAAGCACAAAGGCCAACTTCAAGGCAGACGGAAGTGCGGTCATCAAAAAAGACATTAGCGCAGGAAGCGACCTATCTGTTGGAGGAAAGACAACGCTTGCCGGAGATGTTGCGGCTCAGAGCAATGTCTCCATTGGCAAATCACTGTCGGTGGCCGGAGAGATTGAGGGTAAGCAAAACCTCAAAATTGCCAATGGAGGTAACTTTGGTGGGGACGTTATCGCCAAAAACATTACGGCAGGAGGCAAGATTGCAGGCGGCACACTCAATATCAGTGGTTCTGGCTACTTCAATGGCGAGCTTTTCGCTCAACGGCTTGTTGACTCAAATGATCCAGCCTATCTGGTTGACCCCAATAATGAGTCAAATTTCAATGAGGTGCGGGTTACAACACTAAATGCTCGGGGCAACATCAATGCTACCAATGTCAACGCAACAAATGAGGTGAGGGGCAGGACGGTCATTGCCAATGGTGATACCGTTGCTGGTGGCTATTCAGCAGGCCAATATTTGCTATCAAACGGCACAGCTTGGGAAGGTGGGTCATGTCATGGTGTAGCACATGGGGCAATCTCAAAGGATCCATCTGGCGGACTTCTTACTTGCAAGGGAGGTGTTTGGAAGAGTCCATCGCAAGCGATGCAGATCACCACTGCTTATGGGCCTGTCTCCGCTTGTAGAGGAACCTCAACAGCAACATGCCCTGCTGGCACCAAAGTTATTTCTGGAGGTCATCACTGGCAGGGTTCTTGTGGGTGTGGAGAAGAGCACCGCTTTATCCTCAATAGTGCCCCTAATGGAACAAGAGCCTGGAGTGCTCAGATGGAGTGTTCTCGTGTTATGGCGGTAGCCATATGCGTGACAGAATGATTTTTTAATATTTTTTGAAAAAAGAACTAGACAGACATTAATTTGTGGATTAATATCTAAAAACACCCTGACGAAAGGCACAAACGAGTCGTAAGGGGTAAGTGAAGAAGTGCTGGCATAGCTCAGTAGGTAGAGCAACTGACTTGTAATCAGTAGGTCGCCCGTTCGATTCGGGCTGCCAGCACCAGATGCTGAAATAGCTCAGTAGGTAGAGCAACTGACTTGTAATCAGTGGGTCGCCGGTTCAATTCCGGCTTTCAGCTCCAATTCTCTCGTAGTTCAGTCGGTAGAACGGTGGACTGTTAATCCATATGTCACAGGTTCGAGTCCTGTCGAGAGAGCCAAATTTCTTCTGTCGATGAATGTCGGCAAGAAGAGAGCCGAAAGGCTCGCCTGTTTGATGCGAGGTAGAGCAGTTGGTTAGCTTGCGGCGCTCATAACGCCGAGGTCGCTGGTTCGAGTCCAGCCTTCGCTTCCAAAATTTGGGATTGTAGCTCAGTTGGTTAGAGTGCTGGCCTGTCACGTCAGAGGTCGCGGGTTCGAGACCCGTCAGTCCCGCCAGTTGTGCGAATGTGGTGAAATTGGTAGACGCAGGACATTTAAAATGTTCCGCCTTTGGCGTGTCGGTTCGATCCCGACCATTCGCACCAGTTTCAGGGGTCTTCATGTTGAAGGCGTCCTGTTGAGTAAAGGCGCACCAAGTGCGTAATTTTAGTGGTGCATAAGGAATGCATCACTCAAGCAGTGAAGTTGTGTTTTAGCAGCACCTAAAAAATTTAATTCAACAAAAATAATAACATCACCTCAGAGTGATGTTTTTTATTTCTAAAAAACGGAGTTTCAATATGATTGATACCAACGTGTTCTACATGCTTGGCCTTGTAGTCTTTCTTGTCGGCTGCTTTGCGCTTGCTAAGCTATTACTCAGTCTTCGCCGAGTTGTTCCTACCAATATGGTGCATATCGTTCAAAGCAAGAACGTGACCAAGACCTACGGTAAAGGTAAGGACTTTGGTAACGTCTACTACAAATGGCCGGAGTGGATCCCGTATCTGGGTGTGATGGTCACAGAGTTTCCCGAGTCGATCTTCCAGGTTAGCTTGACTGGTTATGACGCATACGACCAGAAAAAACTGCCGTTCATTGTGGATATCGTGGCATTTTTCAGGATTAAAGATGCTGGCGTTGCAGCACAGCGCGTAGCCTCTTTCCAGGAGCTGCGAACTCAGCTGGAAAACATCGTTCAGGGTTCTGTTCGCCGTATCTTGGGTGGCTCCGAGCTGGACTCTATTATGACCGAGCGCTCTGTGTTTGGTGATCAGTTCACGGAAGAGGTAAGGCTTCAAGTCGAAGAATGGGGCGTACTTCCGGTTAAAATGATTGAATTCATGGACATCCGTGACAAGCAAGGCTCCAATGTTATTGAAGATATGATGGCGAAAGAAAAATCTCGCATCAACATGGAATCACGCACCCAGATTGCGGAAAACAACAAGCATGCGACAGTAAAAGAGGTTGAAGCCTCACAGATCATCGAGTCAGCAAAAATCGAAGCGAAACAGCAGGTCAGCCTGAAAAACGCAGATGTTCAGCTGAACGTTGGTCTGGCCGAAGAAAAAGCCAAGCAAGAAAACCACATTGCTCGCGCCATCACTATCGAAAAAGAGATGCTTGCCACCAAAGTGAGTCAGGTATCCAGTGCGGAGATTGAGCGTGAAGTTGCGTCTGTTCAAGCTCAGCAACAGAAAGAAGTTGAAGTAATTACAGCTGATGCTCGTGCTTCTGTTCTCAAGATTGATACTGCTGCACATGCAGAAGCCAAGGTGAAAGAGGCTGATGGCTTGCTGCAAGCTGCCAGGATGGAGTCAGAGGGTGTTATTGCCCTTGGTGATGCGAAAGCTAAAGCAGAAGAAGCCATGTTGATGGCCCCTGTTAATGCTCAAATCGCTCTCTCTAAAGAGATTGGTAGCAACCAGGGATACCAAGACTACCTCGTCACCACCAACAAAATTGAGGCAGCTAAAGAGGTTGGCATTGAGTCTGCCAAGGCTATGCAGAATGCAGAACTCAAGGTCATTGCCAATACTGGCTCTCCCGATGCGGGTCTCTCATCTATCGCGGACGTATTCACCGCAAAAGGTGGTGCTGGCATGATGGGGATGCTGGAGAACCTGGGACAATCAGAGTTCGGCAAAGACATTATCGGCAGGCTGTCAGGCCAAGCGAAGTAATCAAAAAACACACCAAAAGCCAGGCAAATGTCTGGCTTTTTTTGATTAAAAATATATCAAATAAAGAACCGAGACGAAAAACTAAAAAAACAGAATAATTATATTGACCATAAATAACTAACTTGGTATAGTGTATTCATCAGGTGAGGGTAACCCCCAAAATACTAGATGACTTGAGACTTGCATATAGTGCGACTAGGCAAGCCGCCATAGAGGATTTATGGTGTTTAGATTATTTAAGACTTGTATATAGTGCGACTAGACAAGCCACCATAAGTGATGTATGGTGTAGTAAATTTATAAATGGCCCCGTATCACAATCGGTTAGTGGAGCGTCCTCATAAGGCGTAACGTCTCGGTTCGAGTCCGAGCGGGGCCACCACTTTTAAATAAATTCAGAGCCATCAGAGATGATATTTATCATATCACTTTGGTGGCTTTGTTTTTTATTTTTGTTATGTGCTGGTGGTTTATTGACTATAACTCACTCATGCAAATATAATATTGAAAAATAAATCACTACGGGAGATTTTCACAGTGATGCAAAATGTCGTACTTAATCCAGTCCTTACGAAAGTAAGTGTAACGGGAAGAAATAAAAAGGGGCTTTCCTTTTCTTTTCTTACTAATGAAAATGTAAATCTTGGTGATCTAGTTGAGATCAATATAAACAACAAGGCGTTTTCATTTGAGATTTGCGAAATGGAAATTAGCGGCTCTAATCTTCTTTGTTACTGCCGAGAGTATGGTTATTTTGCAGAATTTCTTTCTTACCATTATTCAGGAATGGGTGTTTCCTTGTTTGACATCCAACATCTGGACGTATCTTTTATCTGTGATAAAGATAAAATCAAGCAATTGAATGATGCTAGTTCTTGGACTTAACAACAACAAAATGGAGTACCTATGGTAAATAATGTTTCACCATCAAAAGCCTATGTCGCAGCGACAGCGGCATGTATTGGCCTATCTATCGGTGCATACCTTATTGGGGTATGGCGATCTGGCATGCAGCTTAATGAGCAAGGATACTATCTCATTTGCTTGCTCTTCGGTCTGTTTTCATCTATTACCTTGCAAAAGGTAATTCGTGACAAAAGCGAAGGGATCCAGGTAAGTGAAAAGTATCGGCTGATCACTGTTTTTGCAATGTTCTCATCGGTGGCTCTTTTTGCCATCGGTTTGTTCAACGCAAGTATGCTGCCTAGCGAGAAGGGGTTCTTTGCTATGGCATACATCCTGGCGATGTATAGCAGCATCACAGCCCAGAAGAATGAGGCGGACAGGCGAGCATGTGGTGAGCCAGCGCAAGCGTCACAGCAAGCTCCAGTAAGCATTACCATTGAAGATTAATAGCACTGCCGAAAGGCAGTGTTTTTCGTTATGGATAAGAAAAATGAATAATAAAAACAAAAAAAGCACAAGAATAATTAGAATGAGTAAGGCTCTTGAAGGCAGGCTTCTCTCCTCTGTTAGACAGGGAAGAAGAGAGACAATATTCAAGATAATTGGAAAGAAGAACAATGGAATTGTTCCTTGCTATGTTTGTGGAGAACATGTAAAAAAAGAACAGGCGACTCTAGAACATATAATCCCTCTATCGCTTGACGGCACTGACGACATGGATAACCTGTGGATCTCACATGAGAAGTGCAACAGACGAAGAGGAAACAACCTGAAATACCCTTGTTTTGGAGTTCCTCCTGAATTAAGGATTTCATCCGACAGAAAAAATCACCATGAAGATCTCTTGGAAGAACTTCATTAACGGGAATCATCAGCAATGCACGAAAGCATCTATCCATTAAACTTCCCCATTGAGGGGGAGGGCAAAGTGCGTTTTGGTATGAAAGCCCAGGGCTGCCTGCCGTTTGTTCAGCGTTCTGTTGCTGATGGTCAAGGGTGGAATCAGATAGCGAAGAATATAGGCTGGGTGGCATTTTCTGCTATGCAGGAATACACATCCATCTCATTATCTGATTTTCTTTCTGAAAATGGCTTGCTTATTGACTCTTGCAATAGAAACCCATTTTTCGGATTCGCATTGTACGACCAAGTGACTCGCAGCATCGACATAAAAAGAGACAAGGAAAATAACTCAGAGCCAGGTTCCATGTTCCAAGCGCTGGTGGTTTGTGCTCAATTTATAGCCACTAACAAGGCTGTATTTGATCAAGGCCCAATCACCTCGCCTGAAATATACATGAAGAATGACTCAGAGCCTCGGGACATGGTATTTCATTCCTACCTAAGAAAAAATGGGGCTGAGACCATCATATCTGACAAAACCTACGATGGTGCAATCGAAAAAATAGCCTCAATGCTTCAATGTGGATATATTTTGATCTCAAGCCTGTTTTTTGATTTGGTTGATGTAGATAACGCTCAAAAAGCATTCGTTTCTGATAAAAAGGTCGAAAAAATCCTATTTTTTTGATAAATATTATATAAAAGGGGTTGCGCTATGTTTTATTATAGCTATAATAACTACATCGATTGGGGCTGACCTGGTTTCGACAGGGTATAGGTGCCTGAATTGCGAGTCGTGTGTTATGTACCACACGTAAATCCATGCATAAAACAAATAATCGCTAACGACGAAAACTTCGCTGTCGCCGCCTAATAAGCGGTAGACAGCCTTCCCACTCAGGGCCGCTCAGGGCCTAGAGAAAATGGGGAGTCAAGATTCCTGAGATCGCGTGGCGGCTTCTGTCAGTAGCCAAGACGTTAAACGTAACCTGACTCGCCGGAAGAATGATTTGCCCATCAATCATCTTCCAGGCTAAAAAAATGATGAGGCTACACTCGTAGATGTTCAACGTACTGGTGTTCTGGACGCGGGTTCGATTCCCGCCAGCTCCACCATTTCCAAATGAGTCCTGGGTTTCTTTTTAATCCAGGATTTATTCTTTTAAGGCTCCATGTTTTTATTATTGGGGCTGAATGAATTACGAGGCTCCTCGCGGCTAGTTGCAGAGCGGCAAAGAGGGTGGATGTGGCCTAACTGCAAGGGTCACTGTATGGTTCGAATCCTGCGGCCTCACCAAATTGCTCAAAAGAGCTTTTATTTTGAGTGTTAGCTGGTCTAACATATTGTTAATATCGTCTGAGGGTTTTTTATGCAAGAAGCTAGCAAAAAGCTCTCTTGCGGAATTCTTATCGTAGACGCAAACAAAAACATCTTGATGCTGCATGCAACAGGGCAGAGCTTTTGGGATCTACCAAAGGGAACCCAGGATGAAGGCGAATCCACGATTGAAACAGCCGTAAGAGAAGTAGAAGAAGAAACCGGAATCAAGGTAGATCCATCAAAATGTATCGAGCTTGGCTGGTATGAGTACAACAAGTTCAAAGACCTGTTTTTGTTCCTGTTGCCAGTTGACGAGGTTGATCTGAGTCAGCTCAAGTGCGACAGCTACTTTATCAATGGTAATGGCGAAGAGCTGCCAGAGGCAGATGCCTTCAAGATGATCCCCATTGAGAAAGCATCAAGCTTCATGTGCCAGAGCATGTCCAGGCTGTACAACAGCTGCCTCGAAAGAGACATCAACATCATGCTTGATCGCTTCAAGAAAGCCGCATAAAAAAAGCCTCGCTACTGCGAGGCTTTTTCTTTTCTTTCCAGTCGAGCCCTTTCTTCCTGCTCCCTGAGATGCTTTATGATTCTCCTCTCAAGGTAGGTGGCAAGCCGCCTGTTTGTTGTTGTAAGTATCTCGATGTTGTTTTGATTCTTCATGAGGGCGCTTACAATGTAGCTTCTGCTAAAAGTCCCGTCCTTGTAGTCAACAAAAATCTCAACCACGTTTTTAGATTTAAGTTTCTCGGTTTTCTCAATGAGTGATATTGGTGATTGACTTATTGTGATTTGTCTTGGGTTGATATTTATATATACATCATTCACCATCATTCCGAATATTTTATATCCAGAATAACACATAACCATAAGAGCCATGATTTGGATGTGCATTTGATTTAGATTAAATATAGCACCCTTTAATCTGACAGATTCAAAAATGTATCCAGACACCAATATTGTCACAAGCCAAAAAAGAGCAATAATTCGCACTTCCATTGCTCTGCCCAGCTTAAATCTAATAAGAAGTCTGATTTTTCCCATACTTACATGAACAAAGCTTGGCTTTTGAACCTTTCCTTTTATATTTATTGCCATTTGGATCTACTATTATTATTATAATGGTATTATATATTTTACATTAACCATTAAATAAAAACAACATAAGCTAACTACATGCAGAATACATGAACACCTGTGGTGGTGTATAATTCTCTGTTTGCGAGAGCGGCTCTCCATTGCTTCATGATGGCATCATAGGAGGGATTTTCAGAAAGATGAATATCAATAAGTGTATCTGCGACTAGAAACGCTTCATTGCTATTACTCATCACCTGGCGTAGTAGGTGATTGCGCATATCGCTCTTGGCTTTAAATAAGCAGCGAAACTCTATTTCTGATTCATTAACCGGAACTATCTGAATTGAACGAATAAAAGAAATGGCTCCGCTCTCAATGAGCAAAGCAAAGGCAGAGATGTCTTTTCTTTGACCGTTTTCAGATCTGTCTTGTGGTTCCAGGTGACGAGCCATTTAGCTGCTAAATCTCCATTTAAGTCTGTTTTTAGAAGGCTCAGCTGTACATCCGAACAAGGCGGGGAAGCTCAATAACCCCTACAGTATAACCCATAAAACCTATTATAGCGATATGGTCATGATTGTCATTTGAATAACATGTGGTTTTATAAATATTTTTGCCCATGGAGTCCCAAAAATCATCAAAACCCTTTACTATCAACAACATAATGGTGGATGAGCACCTAGCGATGACTTTACTGACTAACATCTTGTAACAATAAATCTTGGTGATATAGCTGTCATCAAATGCATGATTGCGTTTTTTTGCGATCTTGATGTAATGAAAGTGACTGAGATCAAGAATCGTTCACTTATTGCTTCAAATGGATTCAAAAAGGTGCAGGCATCTCAAGACTCGGCTGTTCAATTTGTTTAACTCTGGTAATTGATTCTTGTGCCATGGCTTAAATATCGAAAGCAATATTTCCGCCATAATATTCAACGCTTATTAATTGACTGAAAGATGGCAATGCATTATATTTCATTAATAGAATTTTAAGGGGCATGAAATGAAGACAAAAGCAGCTATTGTAAAAAACAGAAAAGCTGAGTACGACTATTTTTTGAAAGAGCGGATTGAGGCGGGACTATCTCTAGAAGGGTGGGAGGTTAAATCCCTTAGAGAAGGCAAGGTAAATCTCCAAGAGAGCTATGTGATGAATATCGGTGGCAGGATGATGCTGGTAGGTTGCCATATTACTCCAATGATCCAGGCTAGCACTCATGCCCATTGTGATCCGGTCAGAAACAAACCGCTCCTTCTGAACAAGAAAGAGATTGATCACTTGATTGGCTCTGTTGAGCGCAAAGGCTTTACTTGCATTCCGGTTTCGCTGTATTTTAGCGGAGGAAAGGTTAAGCTTGAGATTGCACTTGCGGAAGGCAAAAAGCAGCACGATAAGCGAGCAACAGAGAAGGCCAAGGATATGAAGCGCGAAGCAGATAAGGCCATCAAGGGGCTTCGCTAGTCTTTATTCGAAGAGGATAGCAATGGCAAATAGAAAGATATACGGCATCCACCCATCAAGACCTGAATATGTTGCAAAAATCAAAGGTGATGCCGGAAGATATCCGATATGGGGTTTGGATTGGTATAATAACCGAGCCATTGTCTCTCGTGCAGGTGCGCTCGAACTAATTAGCTTCGATAAAATTGCATTCGAAATGGAGCATGAAAATGAAGAAAAGGAAATTCGCCTCTTTCAATGCGTGAAGTGCAAGCATCTTTATCATGACAAGATCGCGTCTTGTGATTGCACTGCTGGTGAACCATTTGAATACACGGACTGGATTGCAAGACCAGCGATCTAATTTAAAAAAGAAAACCTGCCGAGGCAGGTTTTCTTATGCTTCTGCGGTAATCAAGTCATTCAGCATTTCATCATCGAGATATCTGATCATGATGTAATCATCGATGGGGCAAAGTCCGAGCTTGTTCATTTCTGAAACCTTATCCTCATCTTCAATTGCCATCCTGTCGCACAAGCAATCCCAGGCTGGGCACATCGCGAAAGAAAACTTCATTTCGCTTTCTTTTAGCAGCTTTCGGATAACATGCTTCTCTATTCCTAGCCCCATGTAAAATGGAGTCATGGATACATCATCAATGATGATACATTTTCTTGGGCCAGTCACACCCTGAGAGATAATGTCAGAGATCGTAGCAATGGTATAAGAATCATCCAGAAGATATTTCTTAAGCCTTCCGAGATAGGTCTCATCTCGGTCAAGCCATCTCCTGGCAGTTTTTAGATCGTTAGCCAAACCCCAATCATATTCGGTGTACAGCAAGTGACCTATGACTTTGTTTTCTATGAGTATTTCATGAGTAACATGAGAAAGAAACTGATTATCTCCAATGTCAACAATGGCTTCACTCAATGAAATCGGGTGGGTCATACACTCTCCTCATTCGATCAATAATTGAAATATAGGTGTTTTTAAATTAAATGGCAAGAAATTTGGCTTGACTACAAAAAAATAAATGGTATGAAGATGGATTTACTACGCAAGCAAGCAGCACGAAAGGGCGGGAGGACTAGAATCACTTGCCTTTTAATATATTTTATGTATAATTAATTACATAAAATGACAAGGAGATAGGGCATGTTTCGGCATCAAGTAAAGCTTCCTCATGGATATTTTGCTAAGTCCAAAAACGAATACTCAAATTGGAGATTTAGTTGGTGGAGAGAGGTTATTCAAAACTCTGTTGATGCTGGAGCAACCAAGATCGAGTTGTTTATAAAGACCATGGAAGATGGAAAATTAATGCTTACTTGCAGGGATAATGGCTCAGGAATGAGTCAATCCACCTTGCAGGATGTCTTTCTGGCTCTTGGTGAAACTGACAAAGGCACCGACAAAACAGGTGGCTTTGGCTATGCCAAAGTTATTATTCTTTTTGCTCATGATAGCTACACAATAAAAACCCAGGAAAGCATTGTCACTGGGATGGGTGGCTCATATGACATTGATAACTTGACAGAATTCTTCAACGGAACTGAGGTCTCGGTAGTTATGGATGTCGAGGGATCATTTAATGAAAACTCATTCCGCAGACAGCTCATGGAGTTTCTTGATTTCTCATCTTTCGACAAGAATGTACATATCTATCTGGATGATGAGCAGCTGAAAAAACAAGAAAAATCATATTCTTATCAAGTAGATAGCAAGATAGGCAAGATCAGCTTCAATGATGGCGAGCCAGGTGACTCATCAAGGTTAATGATTAGGGTAAATGGACTGGTGATGTTTACACACTCCGTTTACCTCAGTGAACAGTCATCATCATTTTATGGCACTCTTGATCTCGACAAGCCATCCGTTGAAATCCTGACAAGTAATCGTGATGGTCTGAAATATGAATACTCACAAACACTAAATCAAATCATCTCTGTCTTGAGCCAGGAAAGAAGCAGTCTCAAGTGCAAAGACTTGATTGATGTTACCTTCAACAAGATGTATGACTATGAGTATGAAAGAAGCCTGTCCTCATCTCGGCAACTGAGTAGTGGTTCTGCATATGCAGGATCCCTCAGTGAAGTTGGCATCAAAGGAATGCCATTACATGGTCAAAATCCAGATTTTTCAGGCAATCCGTTTCAGAAATTTAAATCAAGGGCTGATGCACTCGTTGATCAGGTGGCGCTGCGATTCGGCAAAATTGACCAGTCTCAGTACCCCAACAATTTCAAGATAAAAACCCACGAGATGAATGCCGACAATCCAAAGAAAAAATACTTTGAGGTTATCAGGCTTCTGGAGCTTAAAAGAGTTCAAAAGCTGGCATGGACATGGTTTTTTATCATTGAAGAGATTCTAAAAACAGAATGGGCGGAGGTGCATAGCATCAAGTGGGTTAAGAATAGAGCTACTCGATTTGATATGCCGATCAACATAGGCTTTGTTTTTAGTGATGAAGCCAATGGCTTGAAGGTAAGGGATAAAGATGGCTATCATATATTGATTAACATTGCATCTCTTGGTGATGACTATGACTTTGAAGACATTCTTGATATTGCTACTCATGAAGTAACTCATCTGGCCGTATCCAATCACAGCGAAGGATTTTGTTCAGAAGAAATGGCACTAAGAAAAAGCCTTAGAAAAAGGATTAAGGCTCGACAGCTTGAGCGTCTTTGTCTCGAAAAGGTTCGAGAGATCTTCTAAGAGAAAACAATGACGCACATACTGTGCGTCATTTTCATATTAAGATGATGAGAATCAATATGGCTTTGTACACAATAAGAAAATCAAAAAAAGAGTGTTTTCATATAGTTTCATTCAAAAAGAAGTTCTTAGAACTGATTTCTGAGGCTGACGGGTGGTGCATTCGGGTTTTGATTGCGAAAATCATAAAAGACCTGTCGGCCCTAAAAGGGAGGGTTGTCATTGATGCTGACTCACAAGATCTCATCAATGAGGTAATCTCAAAAAATGGGGATTTTGTTTTTAGCGAGCCTGGGGATTACTCCATATCTCTATTTTTTATAGATGGATTAATGACATCTAACTCAGGAATGGACTATGAGAGGATGTTCGGCCTAATCACGAAATTCTATAAAATGCTCAAAAAGGACAAAAGCCAGGATTGATGCCTGGCTGTTTTTTGCTCAAAAGAACTCTCTATTCATTATTTTTAAAAAAACCAAACAACCTTATATTTTGACTTG
>Ga0075011_10000516_pt1 | contig 20669 bp, 17 predicted proteins | sample TARM_MetaG_T_14_FD_72354 | JGI IMG/M metagenome (GOLD analysis project Ga0075011, IMG submission 72354) | Freshwater microbial communities from Pennsylvania, USA, analyzing microbe dynamics in response to fracking - TARM_MetaG_T_14 | ecosystem: Environmental > Aquatic > Freshwater > River... | reverse complement strand
GTGCAGGGCTACAAGAGCTACTTTCTGCAGGACGAGAGCGGACAGCTGCAGAACACCCATTCTGTCTCGGCGGGCCTCGATTATGCCGGGGTCGGGCCGGAGTTGGCTTGGCTCCATGACCGAAACGTCATCGAATTCGCGCCCATCACCGACGTGAAAGCCCTCGATGCCTTCAAGCGCCTGACGCGGCTGGAGGGGATCATCCCGGCGCTCGAATCCTCCCACGCCGTGGCCAGGGCCATCGAACTGGCGCCGACGCTGCCCAGGGACGAGATCATGATCGTCAACATCTCCGGACGCGGCGACAAGGACATCTTCATCACGGCCATGGAACTGGACCGCGAAAACTGGATCGCTTTTCTGGAAAACGAGGTGCGCCATGGAAAATAATATCGACCGCGCGCTGGCAAACGCCACAGGCATCCAGCTCATGACCCATGTGGTGGCCGGGTACCCGAATCTGGACGTGAACGCGGGTCTCATCCGGCTCATGGCCGGGCGCGGGGTGAAGCTCATTGAAATCCAGATCCCCTTCACCGATCCCCTGGCCGATGGCCCGACCATCATGCGCGCCAACCAGGCCGCCCTTGATCAGGGCGTTACCCCAGCTCACTGCTTCGAGCTGTGCGCGGCCCTCTCCAGGGAACTGCCTGAGGTAGCCTTCCTGTTCATGACCTACGCCAACATTCCCTACGCCATGGGCCTGGACGCGTTCATGGCCAAGGCCAGGCAGAGCGGGGCCAGCGGCCTGATCCTGCCCGACCTGTCCTGGGACGAGGTTGATGGCGACTATGCCGGGGCCGCCCGCGAACACGGACTGCACCCGGTCATGGTCATCTCGCCGGACACGCAAGGCCCGCGTCTGGACGCCATCCTGAACCGCGCCTCGGGCCTGTTGTACACGACACTCAAAGTCGGCATCACCGGGGCCGGAGCCAGCCTCGACCAGGCCGGCGTGGATTATGTCCGGGACCTGAAGAAAAAGGCCGGCCTGCCCATCGCCGCCGGTTTCGGCATCTCAAGCCCAGACCACGTCCGCATGCTGGATGGCCTGGCCGACGTGGCCGTGGTCGGCAGCCACATCATCAACCTCATGGACGCCGCAGGCCTAGGGGCCGTGGATGAATTTTTGGCGGCGTGCACATCCGTAGGGGCGAAAAATTTTTCGCCCCTACAACGCATCGCCCTGGCAACCAAACCGCACACGTGACCCGACGCCGTTTCGCTGTGATGACGCATCGCAGATGATCCGCGCATTACCGTGGGGGCGAAAAATTTTTCGCCCCTACAACGCATCATACGACCCCATACATTTCCGGAGTTTCGCGCAATTCCTGACCCGGATACAACCGGTCCATTTCCCATTGTCCAGGATTATTGACGATGTATTCCCGGATACGATTCAATTCCAATTTGTCGCGGACAATGTGTTCCCAATAATTGCGCTGCCATACACCATGAATGACCGTGTTGGTCCGCATCCATGTTGTCACACCGATTTTGAATCCACGCACCACAGACCCCACCGTTTTGGACGTTCCCCGTAGGGGCGAAAAATTTTTCGCCCCCACCGATACCGGGCAATCAACAACGACCAATATTCCGTGAACATGATTCGGCATGACCACAACCGCATCCAAATCAACATGTGGAAAATGGATCGGAATGGCATTCCAACATTCTTGCGCCGTATGTCCCGCATCGTTCAATCGCATTTCCCCATCCACCACTTCACCGAAAAGACACGCCCGGCCCTGAGCGCAAACGGTCACAAAATATGCGCCAAGTTGAGAATAATCATAATTTTGCAGCCTGATGGACCGACGATGATGGATCCTGGGGTTGTAGGGCATCTCTCCTCCTGCCTGAAAATATGACGTATCGAGACAAACCCGGCTAAGGGCGGTCATACCACCCGGCAACATATCGTCGTTGGGTACCGTTCAAACATGGGATTGATGAGTATCGAATGGGCGGAAAATTTGCGTGGATTCCGTATTGGGGGGATGGCCACGGGCGTTTGGGGGGTGAAAAATTTTTCGCCCTTACATTGATTTTCCAATTTTGCAAATCACCCTCAAAAACAAGACAAGCTCTGCGCTCTTTGCTAGGTTTCGCGCAACACCCTGTTGCGGAGGAAACCCATGCCTGAATATCCGATCTTCAATTGCAAAAATTCCGACGATGTCGTCAAAGCCGTGCGTGAGCATAAGATAGAGCTGGTCCAGTTCTGGTTCGTGGATGTGCTTGGGACCTTGAAAAGCTTTCAGGTCCTGCCCGGAGAACTGGAGGCGGCCTTTGAGGAAGGCATGGGCTTCGACGGCTCTTCCCTGGAAGGATTTTGCAGAATTGAAGAAAGCGACATGATCGCCATCCCGGACCCGGCCACGTTTCAGCTGGTCACCTGGAGACAGACCGCCGCTCCCATCGCGCGCATGTTCTGCGACATTCTGGAGCCAAACGGCACCCCCTTTGCTGGGGATAGCCGCCATTGCCTGAAAAGAAACCTGCAGGCCGCGGCGAGCAAGGGCTATTCCTTCTATGTCGGGCCGGAGCTCGAATTTTTCCTGTTTGAAAGCTCGACGTCCCCCAAGCCGCTCGACGCGGGCGGCTATTTCGACGCGCCGCCCCTTGATCTGGCCGGAGACATCCGCCGCGAAATCATCTCCTGTCTGCGCTCCATGGGCATTCCCGTTGAATACGGGCACCACGAGGTCGCGCCCAGCCAGCATGAACTGGCCCTGCGCTACGCCGACGCCCTCAAGATGGCGGACACGGCCATCACCTACCGCGTGGTGGTCAAGGAGATCGCCCGCCAGAACGGCTGCTACGCGACCTTCATGCCCAAGCCGCTCTACGGCGAGAACGGCAGCGGCATGCACGTGCACCAGTCCCTGTTCAAGAACGGGCGCAACCTCTTCTACGACGCCGACGGCGACCATCACCTGAGCCGCGAGGCCAAGTCCTACATCGCGGGGCTCCTTAAGCACTGCAAGGAATTCACGGCCATCACCAACCAGTGGGTCAACTCCTACAAGCGTCTCGTGCCCGGTTTCGAGGCTCCGACCAACATCGCCTGGGCGCGGCGCAACCGCTCCACCCTGGTCCGCGTGCCCATGTACAAGCCGGGCAAGGAGGCCGCCACCCGGGTCGAGCTGCGCTCCCCCGACCCGGCCTGCAACCCGTACCTGACCTTCGCCTGCATGCTCGCGGCCGGCCTCAAAGGCATCGAGGAAAACTACACCCTGCCCGCCCCCGTAGAAGAAGACATCTACATCATGTCCGCAGGCCAGCGCAGGGACCGAGGCATCGAAAGCCTGCCCGGCACCCTGGAGGCCGCACTGGAAGCCATGGAAGGCAGCGCCCTGATCCGCGAAGCCCTGGGCGAGCACATTTTCACCAAGTTCGTGGAAAACAAGCGCGTGGAATGGGACCAATACCGCTCGCAAGTGACGAATTACGAACTGGAGAGGTACTTACCCCGGCTGTAAAAAAATAGGTTCTATAGGTCATATACGACCTATAGTTAAGAATGTAGCGCCATGACACACTCGTTCATCCCCAAACACGGCGCCTACGAAGAGCTTCTTTCCTACCGCAAGGCACTCATTGTTTATGACGGCACGGTGTGCTTCTGCGAGCGCTTCATGCACAGGCGTGATCGCACCGTGGACCAGATGGTCCAAGCGGCGCGGTCGGGCAAGCAGAACATCATCGAAGGCTGCATGGCCTCGACGACTTCAAAGAAAAGCGAAATCAAGCTGGTGAATGTTGCCCGCGCCAGCCTGGAAGAACTGCTCGAAGACTACCGCGACTACCTGCGGGTGCGAGGGCATGCCTTGTGGCCCAAAACCAGCGCACAGGCGCTCTTCGTGCGCAAACTCGGCAGTCAAAAAAATGCGTCCTATGAGACCTATAGGACCTATATTGAGACCCGCCCGCCAGAAACCGTAGCCAACATCCTGATCTGCCTCATCCACCAGACCAACTACCTGCTTGACCGGCAAATCCGCCAGCTCGAAAAAGCCTTCATCGAAGAAGGCGGCCTGTCCGAGCGCATGACCCGCGCCCGTGTCGCACGGCGTTCCGGCCATCCTGAGGACGCCGTCTAGACCCTTCTTCGGAACAAATGGTCCGACCTTTCCCCTCTTTTTCCACCAACCGGATTGACACCTGCGCCTTCTTTAGGCAAAAAGGTCCTACCATTTGCGGTAAAAAACCAGCCTAACGCCATTTTTTACCCGTTTTTGCGCAAAACAACACAGAAAGGTACTACCAATGACAACATCCGAACCTCTCTTCTTTCCGGCCAAGGCCGGGCGAGCCAGCGAAGATGTCGCCTTGCAGATCGAGGCGGCCATCATGGCTGGACGCTTGGCGCCCGAACAGCGTCTGCCGAGCGAGCGCGAGATGCAGCAACAGTTCGGCATTGGGCGCGGCGCCATCCGCGAGGCCTTGCGGGCGCTGAAGCAGAAAGGGCTCCTGGACATCCGCAAGGGCGTCAAGGGCGGGGCCTATGTATGCAAGGTCGGCATGGTCAGCATCGGGGAGTCGCTGGCTCTCTTCCTCAAGCAGCATGATGTCGCGCCTTCGGCCCTCATTGAATTTCGCGAGAGCGTGGACCAGACCCTGGTCGTCCTGGCCATTGCCCGGGGATCGGCTGAAGCCAAGCAGTCCCTGGTGTCCATGGCCGAAGAGTTCGAGGCCTGCCTGCGGCAGGACGAACACGACGCGGACAGGATAGGCCATCTGGACCGGGACCTGAACCTGGCCCTGGCCGGCATGGCCGCCAATCCGATTTTCGAGTGGATCATGCAGGCGCTGCAACGAGGTTTCAGCTCCCATGACTACACCCTGTACGATACTCCGATGTACCGCGAGCGCACCGCCGCCAACTGGGCCGAGACCGCCCGCGCCATCGCCGATAACGACCCCCTGCGCGCCAGGAGCCTCATCGGCTACCATTACGCCATGCTCAGGCATTGCCTGAGCGAACGCGCAGCGGCGTCCTCCCGTGTTTCGCCCGACGATGCCTAAAACGGGGCAACCTCAATTCAAAAGGATTTTGCATGAAGTTTTATGATTACATCATTGTCGGCGGCGGTTCCGCCGGCAGCGTCCTGGCAAACCGTCTCAGCGCCAACCCCAAAACCAGCGTCCTGGTCCTCGAAGCGGGCCTGCCCGACTTCCGCCTTGATTTCCGCATCCACATGCCCGCAGCGCTGACCTATCCACTGGCCGGAAAGACCTATAACTGGTGGTACGAATCCGAGCCTGAACCGCACATGCACAACCGGCGCATCTACCAGCCGCGCGGCAAGGTGCTCGGCGGATCGAGCTGCATCAACGGCATGATCCACATTCGCGGCAACGCCATGGATTATGAAAAGTGGGCCCGTGAAAAGGGCCTGGAGAACTGGGATTATGCCCGCTGCCTGCCTTACTTCAAGCGCTTCGAATACCGACTTAAAGGCGCGGACGAATATCAGGGCGGCGCAGGCCCTCTGTATCTGACCAGCCCGGATTGCGACAACCCGCTCTTCGACGCATTTTTCCAGGCCGTACAGGAGGCCGGATACCCCCTGACCGACGTCAACGGCTATCAGCAGGAAGGTTTCGGCAAGTTCGACCGCACCACCTACCGCGGCCGGCGCTGGAACGCGGCCCGCGCCTATATCCATCCGGTCAAGAACAGGCGCAACCTGACCGTAAGGTGCAAAGCCACGGCCCATCGCATCCTTTTTGAAGGCACCCGCGCAATAGGCGTGGAATACGAACGCCTGGGCCGCATGCACCGGGTGAACGGCGGCGAGATCATCAGCTGCGGCGGGGCCATCAATTCCCCGCAACTCCTGCAGCTCTCCGGCATCGGCAACGGCTCGGAGCTTCGCGAGCTGGGCATCCCCGTGGTCCATGACCTGCCCGGCGTGGGCGAGAACCTGCAGGACCATCTGGAACTCTATGTGCAATACGCCTGCACCAAGCCCGTCAGCATGTTCCCGGCCCTCAAATGGTGGAATCAGCCCTGGATCGGCCTCAAATGGCTTTTCGGCCAGACCGGCGAGGCTGCCACCAACCATTTCGAGGCCGGCGGCTTCGTGCGCGGCAACGACCAGGTCGAGTACCCGAACATCCAGTACCACTTTCTGCCCATCGCCATCCGTTATGACGGGTCCTCCCCCAACGAGGGGCATGGCTACCAGGTCCACGTCGGGCCCATGAACACCGACGTGCGCGGTCACGTGAAGATCAAGAGTTCCGACCCCAAAGAATACCCGTCCATCCTGTTCAACTATCTGTCCACGGAACAGGAACGTCGGGACTGGGTCGACGCCATCCGCCTGACCCGCAGACTCATGACCCAGCCCGCCTTTGACAGCTTGCGCGGCCGGGAACTGGCCCCAGGCGAAGATGTGCAGACCGACGAGGAGATCCTCGACTTCGTGGCCAGGGAAGGCGAGAGCGCCTACCACCCGAGCTGCACCTGCAAGATGGGCTACGACGACATGGCCGTGGTCGATAGCGAACTGCGCGTGCATGGAGTGCAGGGGCTGCGCGTGGTCGACGCCTCGATCATGCCCTATGTCACCAACGGCAACATTTACGCTCCGGTGATGATGATCGCCGAAAAGGCGGCCGACATGATCCTTGGCAACACGCCGCTCGCCCCCGACACCGCGCCCTTCTATCGACACGAAAAAAGCCCGGCCAAGGAGAAGAAATGATGGAAAAAATGATGCACGTCGGCGGCCATTGGACCCGCGCCCATTCCACGGCCACGCGGGCCATCATCAATCCCTTCGACCAAAGCGTCATCGCGACCGTTTCGGAAGGGGATCGCGAGGATGCCCGTGACGCCATAGACGCGGCGCGACGCGCCTTCGATCAGGGTCCGTGGCCCAAAACCACGGGCACGGAGCGCGGGCGGCAGCTGCTGCGCCTGGCGGACCTGATCGAGCGCGACGCCGAGGAGCTGGCCCGCCTCGAAACCCTGAACACGGGCAAGACCCTGGAAGAGAGCCGCTGGGACATGGCCGACATCACGGGCATCTTCCGTTATTACGCGGGGCTTGCGGACAAGGACGAGGGCGAGGTCATCGCCTCCCCGGTCCCGGATTCCACAAGCATGGTCGTGCGCGAACCCGTGGGCGTGTGCGGCCAGATCTCGCCCTGGAACTACCCCCTGCTGCAGGCCGCCTGGAAACTCGCTCCGGCCCTGGCCGCCGGCTGCACCGTGGTCATGAAGCCAAGCGAGATCACCCCCCTGACCACCATCAAGGTGACCGAACTGTGCCAGGAGGCGGGTTTCCCCGAGGGAGTGGTCAACCTGGTCCTTGGCCCCGGCGCCACGGTGGGCGCGGAACTGGCCGAGAGCCACGCCGTCGACCTCATCTCCTTCACCGGCGGCATCGAGACGGGCAAGACCATCATGCGCGCGGCCGCCGCCAACGTGAAGAAGGTCGCCCTGGAGCTGGGCGGCAAGAATCCCAACATCATTTTCGATGACGCCGATTTCGACTCTGCCCTGGATTATATCCTGAACGGCGTCTTCTTCCATGCCGGGCAGATCTGCTCCGCCGGAGCCCGCGTCCTGCTGCAGGACGGCATCCACGACCGCATGGTCGATGCGCTTGCTGGCCGCATGGCCAAAATCCGCATCGGGGACGGGCTGGTTGAAGGCACCCGGATGGGGCCCCTCATCTCAGCCGCGCACCGCGACAAGGTGGAGGGCTACATCCGCATTGCCCGCGAAGAAGGAGCCAGGCTGCTGCTGGGAGGAAAGCGCCCGGCGGATCCCGCCCTGGCCAATGGCTTTTTCGTGGAGCCGACCCTGTTCACGGAGTGCGCGAATGACATGCGCATCGTGCAGGAGGAGGTCTTCGGGCCGGTCATTACCGTAGAGCGCTTCACAACCGAAGACGAGGCGCTGGTCCGGGCCAACAGCACGATCTACGGCCTGTCCGCCGGCTTCTGGACCCGCGATCCGGACCGCATCCGCCGCATGGCCGCGGGCCTGCGCTTCGGCACGGTCTGGGTCAACGACTTCAACGTCTATTTCACCCAGGCCCCCTGGGGCGGCTACAAGCAGTCCGGGCTGGGCCGGGAACTGGGGCGGCAGGGCCTGGAAGAGTACACGGAAGTCAAACACGTTTTCCAGAACCACAACGCCCGGCCGATCAACTGGTTCGGCGTGTAGCATGCAGGGCCGGGATGTCCCGGCCCCCAAGTCACTCCGCCTTTCATTTCAACACGGGAGCTTCCATGAACATTGCCACACTGAAAAAAACCATCCCCGTCCTTGTCCTTCTTCTCGCCCTCTTCACGGCCCCGGCTCAAGCCGCCCGTGACGACGTGCGCATCACCAGCGTCGGGTGGACCGATGTCACCGTGACCAGCGAGCTGGCCGTGGCCATTTTACAGAGCCTTGGCTACTCCTCCTCCAACATGATGACATCCCTGCCCATCTGCTATCAGGCCCTGGCCACGAACGAGGCCGACGTGTTCCTGGGCAACTGGATGCCGTCCATGGAAAGCGTGGCGCGTCCCCATTTCGATTCCGGCAACGTCATCCAGCTTGTGCCGAACATGACCGGAGCCAAATACACCCTGGCCGTGCCGAGCTACGTGGCCGAGGGCGGCCTCAAGGATTTCAAGGACATCGCCAAGTACGGCGACAAGCTGGAATGGAAGATCTACGGCATCGAGGAAGGAAACGACGGCAACGACATCATCGAGTCCATGATCGACAAGAACATGTTCGGCCTGGGCAAATTCGAACTGGTCGCTTCCAGCGAATCCGGCATGCTGGCCCAGGTGCAGTCCTTCATGCGCGAAAAGAAGTGGATCATCTTCCTGGGCTGGTCCCCGCACAGCATGAACGAAAAGATCGATATGACGTATCTGACCGGCAGCACCGACGAAACCTTCGGACCGAACGACGGCACGGCCACGGTCTACACCAACGTGCGCAAAGGCCTGCCCGAAGACATGCCCAACGTGACCCGCTTTCTCAAGAACTACGTCGTGCCTGTCGGCATGATGAACTCCATCATGGTCACCATGCACGAAAAGCCTGAAATGAAAGCCCGCGATGCGGCCCTGGACTGGGTGGCCGCGCATCCGGACATGGCCGCCACTTGGCTTGAGGGCGTGACCACCAAGGACGGCAAGCCCGGCCTGCCCGCATTCCTGAAGCTGCTTGAATCCCGCAAATAAACGCAATCGGGGCGGGCCGTGCATGCACGACCCGCCCCGAAAACGTTCATTTCCGCCCCGTGCGGACGAGCCCTTTTTCCATCCGGAAATTCAGCGCATCAAAAGGAGGCTGAGCGCCATGACCGCCATGCCGCCAACCAATCCGAACAGGCTGTCGTGCCCTTCTCCGTAGGCCCGGCTGGTAGGCAGGAGTTCGTCCAGGCTGATGTAGACCATGATCCCGGCCACCCCGCCGAAGAGGATGCCCGTGAGTTGCGCCGGCAGCACTCCGTCCGGTCCTCCGGCGAAAAAGAGGATGGCCATGTAGGCGATGATCGCCCCAATGGGTTCCGCCAGGCCGCTCAGGAAAGAATAGAAAAAGGCCGTCCTGCGCTTGCCTGTCGCGTAATAGATGGGCACGGACACGCTTATGCCTTCGGGAATGTTGTGCAGGGCGATGGCGATGGCGATGGCCACGCCGAGACTCGGGTCCTCCAGGGCGGCCAGGAAAGTGGCCAGCCCCTCGGGCAGGTTGTGGATGCCGATGGCCAGAGCCGTGAAGAGCCCCATGCGCATGAGCTTTTTTTCATGCCCGGGCTGCGGCTTCTTCGGACCCGAGGAAGCGGTGCGACTCGTCCTGGCTATATCCCAGATGGACGCGCTTTTTTTGCCGTGCAATTGATCGACTTCTGATTCGGCAGGGATTTCGTGGGGGTTGGTTTCGTCGGGAATGAGGTTGTCGATGAGGCCGATGATGAGCATGCCTCCGAAAAAGGCGGCCACGTTGACCCAGTATCCCACAGGGTCACCGTAATGTTTCACCAGGGATTCCTGCCCCTTGAAGAAGATTTCCACAAAGGACACGTACAGCATCACCCCGGCGGAAAAGCCCGTGGCCACGGACAGGAAGCGATAGCTCGAAAGCTTGGCCGAAAAGGCGATGATGCTGCCGATACCCGTAGCCAGTCCGGCGAAGGTGGTCAGGCCCAGGGCAAACCAGACTTCATTCATAGGCGCATGCTCCTTGACGAGTCACAAAGCGTCACGAGGCGACCGGCTCTCCCGGAGATCCGGAACTGCCCGTCGAAGAATCGATAATGCCAAGCGATCGGGCCCGTTTTTCCCACTGCTGCCGGGCAAGGGCCTGCATGTCGGCCACGCTGTCCATTTCATCCATGATTTCCATCCCGAACAGGGTCTCCACCACGTCCTCCAGGGTGACCAGACCCCGGGTGCCGCCGTATTCATCCAGCACGATGGCCAGATGCTGGCGCTTGTCGAGAAAGAATTCCAACAGATCCGAAAGTGAGAGACTGTCAGGCACGGACAGGATCTGCCGCTTGATCGATTCCAGCGTGCCTTCGCATCGCGCATGGGACATGCAAATGAGCACCTCGTCCTTGAGCACCACCCCGGTGATGTCATCCAGGTCCATGCCGTAAACGGGCAACCGGGAAAACGGGGTCTTGACCACAAAAGGCAGGGATTCGGAGATGGTCATGTCCTGCTGTAGAGCCGACATGACCGTGCGCGGCGTCATCACGGCGGTGATGGTTACGGACCCGAAGCGGAAGATATTGCGAATGATCCGGGACTCGTGCTCCTCCAAATGCCCTGACCGCTCCCCTATTCCGGCCATGGCGATGAATTCGTCACGACTGAAGACATGCTCTTTCTTTCCTCGGGATATCAGTTTGGTCAGCCCGTTGGACAGCCAGACAAGGGGATAGAGAACCTTGATCAACACATTGACGAACTGCGCGGTGACTCCGACGAAAGCCTGCCAGTACACTGCTCCGATGGTCTTGGGCACGATCTCCGACAGAAAAAGGATGAGCGCCGTCATCACCGCCGAAAAAAGGCCGATCCAGGCGCTCCCGAAGACAATAAGGGCCTGGGCGCCAGCCACGATGGCACCGACGGTGTGAGCGATGGTGTTCAGAGTCAAAATCGCGGCCAGCGACTGGTCCACCTTCTCCAGGCGCAACTTCCTGAGTACGTCCGCTCGGCCGGGATTACTTTCGCGCAGACTTTCAATGTAGGACGGGGTGATACTCAAAAGCACGGCCTCGGCCACCGAACAAAGGAAAGAAAAACCCAGGGCCAAAAACACAATGATGACCAGAATCAGCAGATCGGCGCTCATGACACGTGCTCCCTCAACGCCTTGAGCGTCGGCCCCGGCAACTGTGGATATACCTGTAGCGCCCAGCCCATGGACAACAGCACTAATCGCCAAACACGACAGGGAAACAAGCACCCCTCCTTCTTTGAAATATTGGAAACCGTCCGGTCGTATAATTCTCTCCGAAAAATCCGAAACAGCATCATCTTGGGGGCCGAAATGCACAGCGCCCCCATTGCGCAACCCACTACTCCGGGACGCCTGAGCGACACAAGATTTTTTGCCGCCTTGACACATCCGCCAAAGCAGATATGTTCGGGCCATGGAAAAAATCGCCGAAACACTCAAAGCCCTGTCCGACCCCACCCGTCTGCGCATCGTCAACCTGCTGCGCCACGGGGAGCTCTGCGTGTGCGACCTGACGGAAGCGCTGCAAACCCCGCAATCCAAGGTCTCCCGGCATCTTGCCTTCCTGAAGAACGCCGGTTGGGTTCGATCCCGCCGCAGCGGCAAGTGGGTCCACTATCTGCTCCTTGACTCGGAGCCGTCTCTGCAAGCTTCGGTTGTCGAAACGCTCAGCAAGCACATCTCGACCCATCCGGTCTGCCTGGAGGATGAAAGGAGATATTTCGCCTATCTTGCCACAAAGCCGTCGCACTCCTGTGACTGAAATGACATAAGAAAAAAGCGCTCATGGTGGCCCACAGGCTGGCAAATTATGAAACCCAGGATTTCGTAGTAGGATTGCTGCAAAATCCGGAAGCAGGCTGAGCCGGAGAACCCAATCTATGAGGGATTCCCGGACACATCGACGACCCGGTCCGGATCTCTGGGCAAGGTCAAAAAGAACACCGCGCCCTGCCCCGGGCTGGTTTCCAGCATGATCGACCCTTTCAGGGTCTGGGTGACCAGGTTGTAGACAATGTTCATGCCCAGGCCCGTGCCCCCGGAACCGCGAGTGGTTGTATAGAACGGGTCGTAGATCCGCTCCTTCTGTTCGCGGTCCATGCCGATGCCCGTATCGCGGTAGACAAGCACGGCATTATCCCCGGCTGCTTCCACCTGGATGGTGATCTCACCTGGGCGGCCGTCCGAGAATCCGTGGATCAGGGAATTCATGATCAGGTTGGTCATGATCTGCATGATGGCCCCCGGATAGGAATCAAGGGTCAGATCATCCGGACAATCCATGTGCACCTGATGTGGGGTGCGCTTGAACTGCGGTCGCAGGCTGAGAAGAATCTGCTCCAGGTAATTCTTCAGCTCGAAGAGGCGTTTTTCCTCGGAGCTCTGATCCGCCGCGACTTTTTTGAAGCTCTGCACCAGTTCAGCAGCCCGCTCCAGATTGGAGAGTACGGACCCGGAAGACTCCTCCGCCAGGGACAGATATTTCTCCAGATCCGAGCGTTTCATCTCCCCCTTCTCGTACAATGCCCGCAACTGTCTGGTCCGCTCGGACAGGAAGGAGGCCGCCGTGACGCTGACTCCGATGGGCGTGTTCACCTCATGAGCCACTCCCGCCACCAGATCCCCCAGCGCCGCCATCTTGGCAGACTGAATCATCTCCTTCTGGGTACGGTGCAGCTTGTCCAGGGATTCTTCGAGGCTTTGCTGGTACTCACGATTCTGCCGTTGCAAGCGGGCCCGCTCCAAACATGTCTCCACAGAATGCAACAGAATATTCATGTCCTGAATGGGCTTGACCAGATAATCCCACGCGCCCCGACGCAGGGCCTCCACAACGTCCCGGATATCGCCGGCCCCCGAGATCACCATGATCGGCGTCTGCGGAGAAATTTCCTGAACTTTGGCCAGCACCTGCAGACCGTCCATGCGCGGCATACGCAGGTCGACCAGGATCAGGTCGGGACTGCCCGCCGCAAATACTTCAAGCCCCTGCTCTCCGTCCCCGGCCTGCAGCACAACGTATCCGAAATCCTCCAGAAAATTGGCCAGACTTTCGCGCACGGCCTGATCGTCATCGATGGTCAGAACCACGGGCATCTTGCCATGACTCATGAGCGACCCTCCGCCACCATCTCGCGAATAAGGGTTTCGAAAATACCCATGTCCAGGACCGGCTTGTAAAGCACTTCATGGTCCGTCAGACCGATGTCCCGAAGCTCCTTATCCAGTTGAAAATCCGTGGAACCGGTATGGATCAGGCAGCGCAAGGTCGGATGGCGTCCGTGCAGTCGCTTGATGAACTCCAGCCCGTCCATGCCCCCCAGCCGGATATCCACAATGGCTACCGCGATCTCGCCGAGCCCAGGCATGGCCAGGGCCTCCTCGGCGCTCTCGGCCGTCAGGGTGCTGAAACCGCAGTCCATCAGGTACTCGGCCAGACTGTCCCGAATATTGGGTTCGTCGTCCAGGACGAGTACCTGTATCTCGTTTTCCGCCATCGTATGCTGAGCCATTATACTGCTCCGCCGACACTTTGTACCGCCGGGATGAGTGGCAGATGGATGATGAATACGGAACCCTTACCGGGGGTGGATTCCACGTCGATCCTGCCGCCATGATTTTCAACTACCAGAAAATACGACACCGAGAGGCCAAGTCCGGTGCCCTCGCCCACGCGTTTGGTGGTAAAAAAGGGTTCGAAAACCCGTTTGCGCAATTCTTCGGTCATACCCGGACCGTTGTCCTCGATCTCGATCCGCACCTCGCCATCGCCGCCCTCGACCCTCAGAATGAAACAGGGCGGACGGTCCTGGCTTGCCATGGCCTGGGCTCCGTTGCGGATCAGATTAAAGAAGACCTGCTGAATCTTGCTCTCCTCGCAAAGCACAAGGGGCAGGTCCGGTTCGTACTCGCGCACGATTCTGATCTTGCGGAAGTCATACTTCTTCTTGAGATCGTAATCATTGGCCGCCAGTTCAAGCGTACGGTCCAGCAGGGCGGGAATATCCACCTCGGCCAGGGAGAGGCTGTTCCTGCGGCTGAAGGACAGCATGTTTTCCACGATCCTGGCGGCCCGCATGCCCGAATCCATGATGGAATCCATCATGCGCAAAAGACCACGCCGTTCGAAGTAGGCATGCACCAGATTCATATCAACTCCCAGTTCTTCCGCCAACTTCCTGTTGGCGGGCAGATCCGGGGAAATCCTGTTGCGGATGACCTGCCCGTTTTGCAGGATCCCGGCCAGGGGATTGTTGATCTCGTGGGCCATTCCCGCCGCCAGGCCACCCACGGAGACCATCTTCTCGGACTGGATGAGCGTCTCTTCGATGCGCACCCTCTCCGTGGCGTCATCTATGCGGATCACCGCACCCTGTACGATATTGTTGGTCGTCAGGGGGTAGACCGTCACGTCGGAATATTCGATCAGATCTCCTTGCGCCCTGGGGACTTTGGCGATCTTGACCGGAAGATTGGAACTGATGGCTGCCGAAACCTGCTCCATGCTGACCGGAGCCTGTGGGAACACTTCCGCAAACGGCCGGCCCAGAACCTTCTCGGGCGGCATCCCCGTCTTGAGCACCGTCTGCTGGTTCCACTGGGTGACGCGCCCGTTCACATCGACGGAGACCAGGATCGAGGGCATCGAATCCAGGATGTTGCGGATATACCCCTCGGCATTCTTGAGCTTTTTCTCTGCGGCCTCCCGCTGCTTGATATCCCGGAGCAGATTTTCGCGCATGTCGTTGAAGGCGCGCACCACGGTGTCGATTTCGTCCGGCTTGGACGAGGGCTTGTCCAGAGTCAACGGCTCTTGCAGCCTGTCGATGGTCAGACCGGAGGTATATAGCGCCATGCGACGCAGATGGCGGGTGACCAGCATATAAAAAATCAGGACGATAAGCACGGCCACCAAGAAGATCTGCACGCCCTGGGTGATGATGATGATCAAAATCTTGTCCAGCAACCTGCGCTGCAGAGCCCCTTTATCGGCGCCCACTATCAGGGTGCCGATATGATCGATGCGATCAAGGGTCGTGTACTGAAGCGGGAATTTCCGCACCATCAGGGTATTCTCATCAGCCCGTTCACCCCTGAAAAACCGTATACCCTCCGGGGTGATCACCTCGGCAAAACGCATGTCGCGCAACTCCAGGACTCCCTCAAGCTGAACCAGAATCTGCACCTCGTCGAGATGCCACAAGGCGCTGGTCAGACTGGACACACGCGATGTGCGAATCTGCTCCAACTGGGAAAGCATTTCTTCTTTGTCGTTGCGGTAGTCGATGGTCAGCTGCACCATTGTCCCAAGCACCGTAAACAGGGTGCTGCCGAGCAGGACCCAAAGCAGCAGTTTTCGCCCAAGGCGTCCACTGACGTCGGTTCTTAGAATTCGGGAGGAGGTCGTCATCTGGTCACCGCTGAAGATTTTCTCTGTGCATGTCTGGCCGGAAAATCCCGACTATGACCCCTGAACTTTATACACAACGGCAATGCTTTGAAAAGCAAAACTCTACTCCGCCACTATAAAGCGACGGCTGCTAGGGGAAGAGCAGGGACAGGATGACGATAACGACCAGAGACGGCAACAGGCTTGAAAGTCGGATGACCGTAAGGCCCAGAAGATTGATGCCGATGCCCAGGATCAGGGTCCCGCCCGTGGCTGTAAGCTGAGCGATGAGGTAGTCCGAAAAATAGGATTGGAAGGCCCCGGCGAAAATAGTCAGCACCCCTTGGTAAAGAAGAACCGGCAAAGCGGAAAAAAGCACTCCCGAACCGTAGGTCGACGCCAGCGCGATGGATGCGAATCCGTCGAGCAAGGCCTTGGTAAAAAGAATGGAATGATCGCCGCGAATGCCTTCATCGAAAGAGCCGAGTATGGCCATGGCTCCTATGCAATAGATCAGGGATGCGTTGACCATGCCGTCCACGAAGCGGGTGTTGGACGAGCGCACCAGCCCCTTGAGTTTTCCGGCCAGACCCGCAAAACGATCTTCAAGGCTCAAGGCCTCGCCCAGTACGCCGCCGATCAGGACGCTTAAGACAACGAGCAATCCGTTTTTGCCCTGCATGGCCATCTGCATGCCGATAACCAGAACACAAAGACCCAGGCCCTGAAAAACAACCTGGCGCATTTTTTCCGGCAACCGCCCATGCAGCAAGAGACCCAGGGCGCCTCCGGCCAGAATTGCCAGGGCGTTGATCACCGATCCGAGGGGAAAGACCATGACGTTTGACTCCGTCTGGAAATGTTAAAAAAAGACCGCCCAACTCCTTGCTCGGAGCGTGGGCGGTATAAGGCTGCAAATACATCTGGTCAGGAATTGCCGGATTCGTTCAGGGCAAACCGCTCAAGTTTCTTTTTGTAGGCCAGCACGCCCCGGGTCAACCCTTGGGCCATGATCGTGAGATAAGCGTCCGTGTTGAGTTTTGCGGCCTCCGCCGGATTGGTCAGGTAGCCCAGTTCAACCAGGATGGACGGCATTCGCGCCCCGGTCAGGACATAAAAAAACGCGCCCTTGGAGCCGTGGCTGCTGAGGGCATATTTGGGGCGCATTACGTTCAGAGTCTCTGCCTCCACCATGGAGGCCATCTGCCTTGACTCGTTGATTTTTGAATTGAGCATCAGGTCAGAGAGGATAAACTGCATGTCGCTGATCTTTTTGGCGGACACGCCATTCTCACGAGCCGCTACGCGCACGGCCTGGGCGTCGGTGGCAAGGTTGAGGTAATAGACCTCGAAACCCTTGGCGCTCGTATCCTTATATGCATTGCAATGCACGGAGATAAAGAGGTCCGCATCCCTGGCATTGGCCATGGCTGTACGCTCCTCCAGAGGAATAAATTTGTCGGTGGTGCGGGTGTAGTGCACCTCGAAGCCCTGTTCTTTGAGCATCGCGCCAAGTATCCTGGCCATGCGCAGATTGATGTCCTTTTCCCGCAGTCCGTTGGCCACCGCGCCGGGGTCCTTGCCGCCGTGCCCGGGGTCGATCATGATCGTCCGCACTTTGAGGCCCAGTTGCTCGACCAGGGACCCGGTATATTTTTTCTGTGTGGAACTGACTTTGATTTCCGGGGCTTTGGCCGCAGGAGTTTTAGAGCCTTTGGGCGCAGCCTGCCCCGCAGACTTGGGCTGAACGGGCGCAGTCTTGGCCGACGGGACCTGGGCGGACGGTTTGACCGCCGCCTCCTTTTTCGGCGCAGCATCCTGCTTGGCCTGCAACTCGGCCAACGCCGCTTGCACATGGTCCACATCCCCGCCGGACGGCGGAGTCGGCGTAGACGCAGGGGCTGCCGCGACCGCTTCAGGCTGCGGGGACTTCCCACCCGCGCCATATATGTCGATGACCACGCGATATGGATCGGGCAGGGTAAAGACGCGGTAATTGTCCATCGACATCACGTCGAGGGTAACTCGCGCCCCCCCGACAGGGTCGGGGCCAACCTCGATCTGGGAAAGAATCCCGTCCTGGATGGTGCGCGAGGGCATGACATCGGCGGCGATGCCGGCCTGCTGCAAGGTAATCTGCAGCTGTTTGTTGCCGTTGGCGGCCTTCTCCACCAGGGTGCGCTCGTAGTGGACATCCTGGGTCACGTCCATGACCACGCGAGTGTAGTCGGGGCTTGACCAGTGGCGAATGCCGAGCAGAGTCAACCCTTCCTTGAGCTTTGCCGGTGCGGGCGAGGCCTTTTTCGGGGCAGCATCCTGCTTCTGCTGCGCAGGCTTGGCCTCGGTTGCCTGCGCTTTTGCGGCAGTGTCGTTCGAAACCGACCCGGAACCCTGAATTTTCGCCAATTGTTCCCGAGCCTCGGGCACCTTGTCACCCTTCGGATAGGTGTCGACAAGGGTCTTGAACATCTGGGCGGCTTTTGCGGAGTCCTTGAACTGCTCCTGCCAGATCAGCCCCATGCGGAACAGGGCATCATCGGACCAACCGTGCTTGGGAAAGGTGGCCAGCATGCGGTCATAGGCTTCCAGTGCCTTGAGTCGGTCGGCCCTGGAAAAGGAGCGTCGGGCCAGCTCCTCGTAGCATCTACCTAGAAAAAACATGCTCCTGGGCGCATACTCACCCTTGGGGTCGGCCCCCAAAGAGCGCAGAAAGGGCTTCATGACCGCTTCCCATTCCGCTCGCAGTCCAGCCCTTTTTTCGTTGACAAGCAGAGAATTGAAGGCGCTCACGCCTCGCGCGTACTCATTCTTGGCCGAAGCGAAGGCAACGGCAGAAAAACCCAGCACCAACGCCAGGACAAGAACGATTTTTAGCGACGCTCGTAAATTCATCCTTATTCCACGGTCACGGATTTAGCCAGATTCCGGGGCTGGTCCACATCTTTGCCCAAGTATACGGCCATTTCATAGGCAAAAAGCTGCACTGCGGGCAGCACCAGAAAACTCTTCAGGGGTCCCCAGACATCCGGGAGAACCCAGGGATCCTCCACCACTGGCGCAGCCCCGGGATTGACCAAGGCGATGACGCGCCCGCCCCTGGCCTGCACTTCTTGCAGGTTCGAGGCCACCTTTTGCAGCAGCTCGTCGCCCAGCGCCATGGCAAAGGTCGGGAAATGCTGGTCGATGAGCGCGATGGGGCCGTGCTTCATTTCGCCGGCGGCGTAGCCTTCGGCATGGATGTAGGAAATCTCTTTAAGTTTTAGCGCGCCCTCAAGGGCCAGGGGAAAATTCTGTCCCCGTCCCAGAAAAAAGAAGCTGCGGGCGTCGGCGTATTCCTGGCTCAAGGTCTTGGCCTTCTCGCGGATGGTGGGCAGATCCGCCTCCAGCTGATCGGGGAGAAGGGGCAGGTCGCGCAGGCAGCGCCCCAGGATTTCGCCCTGCAACACGCCCTTGCGCACGCCCCAGGACAGGGTCATGAGCAGCAGCAAAACCATCTGGCTGCACATGGCCTTGGTCGAGGCCACGCTGATCTCGGGTCCGGCCTGGGTGTACACGACCGCGTCGGACTCGCGCGCGATGGAAGACCCGACCACGTTGCACAGGCCAAGGATAGGCACACCCGCCTCGCGGGCGATGCGGATGGCGGCCAGGGTGTCGGCGGTCTCGCCGGACTGGCTGATGGTCAGGACCAGATCGCCGGGCAGAAAGACGCTGTCGCGGTAGCGGAACTCCGAGGCGATCTCGACCTGCACCGGGATGCGGGCCCAGGACTCAAGCACATACTTGGCCCAGAGCCCGGCATGGTACGACGTGCCGCAGGCCACAACCGTCAGGCGCTGCGGAACGTCCAGGGCATCAAGCTCCGGCAGCACGACGCGCCCCTTCTGGATGCGTCCGGTCAGACAATCGCGGATGACCTTGGGCTGCTCGAATATCTCTTTGAGCATGAAATGTTTGAACCCGTCTTTCTGGGCCGCCTGTACGTCCCAGGAGATGTGCTTGATCTCCTTGACCTTCGGTTCCAGGGTCAGGGAGTCGAAGACCTGCCAGGAGCCGGCGTCGATCTCCACCAGTTCGCCGTTATCCAGGAACACCACCTCGCGGGTGTAGGGCAGAAAGGCGGGGATGTCGGAAGCCAGGAAATTCTCGCCCGTGCCGATGCCCATCAAGAGCGGGCTGGCCTTGCGGCTGGCCCAGATCTTTCCGGGATGCTCACGTGAGAGCAGGGCAAAGGCATAGGCTCCGTCGACCCGGGACAGGGCCCAGGAAATGCCCCGTCGCACGTCGCCGGTCAGCTCCACGCCCTTGGCGATGACGTGCACCAGTACCTCGGTGTCCGTCTCGGACAGAAAGACATGGCCTTCGGCCACCAGCTCGGCCTTGAGCTCCGCGTAATTCTCGATGATCCCGTTGTGGACCAGCGCGAATTTCCCGTCCCCGTCCATGTGCGGATGAGCGTTGCGCTCCACGGGCAGGCCGTGGGTGGCCCAGCGGGTATGGCCGACTCCACAGACCGAAGACGCAGTGTCCAGGCCCGCAATTTTGCAGTCCAGCGCCCCGAGCTTGCCCTCGGCACGAATGACTTTAAGACCCTGAGAATCCTCGTAGGCCACTCCGGCCGAATCGTAACCCCGGTACTCCAGACGCCGCAAACCTTCGACAATGGCCGGTATGGCCGGACGATGCCCCGTGTATCCGATGATTCCGCACATGCTTATTTCTCCAGTTCCGTTCGGGCTTGCTTCCAGAATTCGGGCCAGCCGTGCAGCATATCCCGCAGGGCCAAACCGCGATGACTGCGGCTGTTCTTGACCTGCGCGTCCATCTGCGCGGCGGTCATGGCCAGCTCTTCGTCAAAAAACACGGGATCGTATCCGAATCCCCCGCCGCCTTGAGGGGCATGCATCACCCGGCCGTGCCAAGCACCGCGACCGATCAGCTCACTCCCAGCGGGGGTGGCCGCCAGCATGACGCAGGCGAAATGGCAGCCGCGCCATGGGTCCACGACGTCCTTCATGGCGTCCAGAAGCTTGGCCACGTTTTTCTCATCCG
>Ga0075011_10000515_pt1 | contig 20673 bp, 19 predicted proteins | sample TARM_MetaG_T_14_FD_72354 | JGI IMG/M metagenome (GOLD analysis project Ga0075011, IMG submission 72354) | Freshwater microbial communities from Pennsylvania, USA, analyzing microbe dynamics in response to fracking - TARM_MetaG_T_14 | ecosystem: Environmental > Aquatic > Freshwater > River... | reverse complement strand
TGGACATCCTCCTTGAGGACATGGAGCAGAGATAAGAAGGCCCCCCTGTAGACGAAGGCGCACGCAAAAGGGCCCGGACAATGTCCGGGCCCTTTTGCGTGCATCGGTAACGCGACGGCTAGATGTAGAGGGTCTTGAAGTTCCGTTTAACGTCGGGGAAGCGCTTGAATTCCTTGTACTCGCGGGCGGCCTTGCCCATGTAGCCAACCAGTTGCGAGACCATATTGCCGCGCGGAATCTTGCGGCTCCAGGACTTGACCACCAAGTCGCCGCTGGTCTGCAACTCCACGGCGAAGACCAGGACCGTGGACGAGGTGATTTCTTTCTCATGTCCGACGGCGTCAACCACCAGATTCACCTTGGAAAACGTGTCGCGGTATTTGGCCACGGCCTGGTTGATGACCTCGATTTCCTGTTCGGACAAGGCAAGCCGTTCGAGAGAGACCGAACCCCGCACCGACACAAGGCCGGAAAGCCCGCGCTCGGAGGAGCCCAGCCGGAACAGATCGGTCTGGAAATAAACCAGCCCTGCCACGGCAACGAAGAAAAAGAATACGGCAAAAAAACCGACCGGGAAACGTTTCCCGGAGCCTACTCTTTTCGGCATAAAACGAACCGCCTTAAAGTCAATTTTTCCAGCATGAAAGAATGTGGAAAACACACACGGCAGTTTCAGAATTAAACCATTTAACGCCGCTTGGCAATGGTTTTGGAGGAACGGTCGGCCAGGGAATGAAGGTGCCGCCGTCCGGTCAACCCCATTCCTATCGATAACGGTTATCTGATCGATGAATGTGTTATTATTCAGGCGTTTAAATTATCTGTTTCAATTCTTACCGGTTGTCGTATACATCCCATTGATGTATACTCCGCAATCATGACGGAGCAAAACATACCCGAAATCCGCATCTCGGTGGACCAGCTCCGACCGGGGGTTTTCATCCGGCTGGAAGCGACCGGCTGGTTCGAACACCCTTTCCTGTTCAGCAATTTCAAGATCAAGGACGCGGAACAGATCGACCTGATACGGAGTCTGGGCATCACTCACGTCGTCTGCATCCCGGAAAAATCGGACGTCCTGCCCGCGGCTCCGTCCCAGCCCGAGCAAGGGGCTCCCGTGACCGAAAGGCCGGTCCCGCGCGAGGTCATCGACAAGCTGTGGGAGGTCAAGAGAGAGCGCACCCGGCGGCTGAAACGGAAGAAAGAACGCATCGCCCTGTGTGAAAAACGCTTCAACACCTGCATCAAGACCTTCAACGACATCCTCAAGGGTGTGGTCGCCGGGCGGGCCGAAGCGGCCGTGGCCGCAGCGGATTTTGTTTCTCGCCTGGCAGACTATTTCCTGGACGACCGGGAGTCCACCCTGCATCTGATGAACGTGGTGGACCGGGGCGAATCCGCCTACTCGCACCCCATGAACGTGGCCGTGTTGTCCATGATCGTGGGCAAGGAGGCCCGGTTGAACGCGCAGGAAATGAACGTGCTCGGCCTGGCTGCGCTTTTCCACGACATCGGCAAGGAACGCCTGCCCAAGAAGCTGTTGAAAAAACGGGGGGAACTGAACCGCCCGGAACAGGAACTGTTGGAGCGGCATCCGGTGTACGGCGCGGACATGCTGATGGCCATCAATGCCTTCCCGTCCGACGCGGCCGACGTGGTGGCCCAGCACCACGAACGCCTGGACGGTTCCGGCTACCCCAAGGGGCTTGAGGGCGGCGGTATCAAACGGTTGGCGCGCATGGTGGCCATTGCCGACGCCTACGACAATCACTGCAACAGACCCGACCCCATGGAGTCCCTGACCCCCTACCTGGCCCTGTCCTACATGTTCGGCCAGCAGAAGCACCTCTTCGACGTTGAGATACTCGCACTGTTCATCCGCTGCCTGGGCGTGTATCCGCCGGGTACAGTGGTGGAACTGTCCAACGGCGAGGTGGGCATGGTCATGGCAGTGAACCCCAAGAACCAGCTCAACCCGAGCGTCATGCTCCACGACCCGGACGTGCCCAAGAAAGAGGCGCTCATCGTGGACCTGGCCGACGAGCCGGACCTGCGCGTCGAAAAATCCATCCGTCTGGCCCAGCTCTCCCCGGAAACGCTCGAATACCTCTCCCCCCGCACCCGCATCACCTACTACGTGGAACCCGGTTCCTAGCTACCCCTCTCCCCGAATCAAGGCGTCCCGCCGCACCAGGCCGACGACCGCGCCGAGCGCACCGGTCAGGACCAACAGCAGTGTGCCGTAGGCCATGGACAACCCGATCTCGTATTCGAAGATGGCGTTGACCATGGCGATGGACATGGGCTTGTTGGACGCGGTGTAGAGAAAGGCGGAGACGGTGTATTCCCCCACGCTGTGGATGAAGACCAGCAGGAACCCGGCCAGCAGGCCGGGCGAGAGCATGGGCAGAGCCACGCCCCGAAGCGTCTGGAACCGGCTCGCCCCCAGGCTGGCCGAGGCCTCGAGCAGGGTCGTGCTCAGGTTCTGGAAGGAGACGTGCACAATCTTGACCACGATGGGCAGGGACTTGATGAAATAGCCCAGTGGCAGAAGAAAGTAGGAGCCGAGCAGGATGGCGTTGCAGACAAAGACGTTGGGCCTGCTGTTGGCGTTGATCAGGTTCACCGCGATGGCGCTGGCGGGCATTGCCCAGGGCAGGATGACCAGAAACTCAATGAGCCAGCGCAGCTTCATGCGAGTCTTCTCGATGAGGAAGGATGCGGGCACGGCCACCAGCAGACAGCCCAGGGCGACCAACAGGGACATGTTCACGCTGTTCAGAAACGGCCTGAACTTTCGGGCCCGGGTGAAGACCGCCTCGAAGTTGTCCAGAAAGAAATGCCGGGGGTAGATGTTGACCATCCAGGAGGCCGAGTCCACGAAGGAGAGCAGGATGATGGCCGCGAACGGCAGGACGACCATGGCCACCAGGCACCAGGCCGCGCTGCGCGCGGCATACCGCGCCAAGGGATTGTGGATGGGGACCGGACGCATGGGCGTCCCCTTGACCTGGGCGGCGAAGATGCGCCCCCGCTCGTAGCAGCGCAGCACGGCGAAGAAGATCAGCGAAATGACGGTCAGCACGACCACCTGCACAGCGGCCACGCCCATGTAGTTGTTGGCTTTGGCCAAGAGAATCTGGGTGGTCAGGACCTTGTACGGCCCGCCGATGATGCTCGGCGCGGTGAACGAACCGATACCGGTCATGAAGGTCACGGTCGCCGAGGTGATCAGGGCCGGGGTCAGAAACGGCAGGATGACCGAGGTGAAGACCTTGAGCCGGGACGCGCCGAGACAGCGCGCGCTCTCCACCACCGAGCCGTCGATATGCCGGATGCCCAGAGAGACCGCGATGTAGAAATAAACGTACTGAGTGTAGGTATGCACGAACAGAATGCCCGGCAGCCCGGCGAAGTCCCACGGCGCACCGTTCAGGCCGAGCCAGGTCTGCACGGTCTTGGTCACCAGCCCGCTCTCGCCGTAGAGCTGAACAAAGGCGAAGACGATGATGATCCCCGGCATCATCACGGGCAGAAGCAGGATCTTGTCCACCACCCCGCGAAACGGGAACTCGAAATAGTGCACGAAAAAGGCCAGGGCCGTGCCGGTCACCCCGCAAGCAATCACGGTCAGCAACCCGAGGACCACGGAGTTCCACAGCGCGGACAGGCCGTTGGCCGAGGAAAAGAAGGCCAGATAACGCGCCAGGCCTGGGGCAGCGGAAGCATCTGCGTCCGGGGCCAGGCTGACCATGAGTGTGGACAGGGCCGGATGCAGGATGAAGCCCACCAGGAACCAGACCAGTGCGGCCGTGAGCAACCAGAGAGGGAGACGCCGCTTGTCCACGAGCATGCCCCCTACCCCTCCAGGACCATGACCGCTCGCGCGGCAAAGGACACGCGCACCCTGTCGCCCGGACGCGGGGCAAAGCTCCCGGCCGCAGTGTTCAACGCGGCGGCGCGCAATACCGTGTCGCCCACCCGGACCCGGTATTCGATACACACCCCGTTGAGCTGCACATCCTGCACACCGCCCTCGAACATATTGTCGTCGTCGGGGGATGCTGGGGTGTCCAGGGGCGACAGACGCACGTCCTGGGGCCTGACGGCCACGTAGCGGCCCGGCCCGGGGTGCTCGGCGCGGACCGTCTGCCCGCCGGGGGTCACGGCCAAGCCGTCGCGCCAGACGGCCTCGATGAGGTTGGTGTCGCCCACGAATCCGGCCACGAAACCGTTGCGCGGGCGGCCGTAGATCTCGACCGGAGTGCCGGTCTGGACCACCTGCCCGCGGTCGAACACGGCGATGCTGTCGGACATGGTCAGGGCCTCGTGCTGGTCGTGGGTCACGAAGATGGTGGTGATGCCCAGTTCCCGCTGGAGGTTCCTGAGCTCCTCGCGGGTGTGGTCGCGCAACCGGGCGTCCAGGTTGGACAGGGGCTCGTCCAGGAGAAGCACGCGCGGCTCCACGGCCAGAGACCGGGCCAGGGCCACCCGCTGTTGTTCGCCGCCGGACAGTTCGTCGATACGCCGGTCCTCGAACCCGGCCAGGCCGACCAGGTCCAGGTAGCGGGCCACGGTCGAGCGTCTCGTCGCCGTGTTTCCCCCGCGCACGCGCAATCCGTACTCCACGTTGCGGGCCACGGTCAGGTACGGGAACAGGGCGTAGTTCTGGAAGACCATGCCCACCTCCCGCTTTTCGGGCGGCAGCCGGGTGATGTCCCGGCCGCCAAGCAGGATGCTGCCCGACTGCGGGGTCAGAAAGCCCGCAATCAGGCGCAGAATGGTCGTCTTGCCGCAGCCGGACGGTCCCAGGAAGGTGAACAGCTCGCCCCGGGCCACGGACAGGTCCACCTCGGCGCAGGCCGTGGTCGAACCGAAGGTCCTGGTCACGCCCCTGAGGACCACTTCGTCCATGATTCGGCCTCCGTTACTTCTTGTCCTTGGCCGAATCCTTGACCTCGCTGTCCCACTTCTGCATCCACTCGGACTGCTTGGAGGCCAGGGCACCCCAGTCCACGTCCATGATCTTGAACTTGATCTTGGCCATCCATGCCGGGGCCTCGTCCAGGGCGTCGGGCAGGGTAGGCATGCGGTTGAACTTCCGGGCCAGCATGGCCTGGGTCCCGGCGCTGCCCGCGAACTCCACGAAGGCCTTGGCCGCCTCGGGGTGCTTGGCACCTTTGATGACCGCGATGGCGTCGGTGATGACCGGGGAGCCACTGGCCGCGTCGATGGTCTGCAACGGCATCTTGTTCTTGATCTGGTTGTCCACGACGGAGTTCAGCACCGCAAAGCTGATGGCGGCCTCCTTGCGGCCCACGGCCTGGAACTGGAGGGAGCCGCTGCCGTAGTAACGCTTGGTGTTGGCGTCCACGCCCTTGAGAAAGGCCCAGCCCTCATCGAGCTTGCCCTGTTTCTCGTACTGCTGGAGCAGGGCCGTGTAGGTGGCCCGGGCCGAGGAGGAAAGCGCGTTGCGGAAGACCAGCATGCCCTTGTATTTGGGATCGGCCAGGTCCTTCCAGTCCTTGGGGGCCTCGGCGGCGGTGATCATCTCGGTGTTGTAAAACATCAGCACCGGGGTCTGGATGGTGCCGATCCAGTAGCCGTCCTTGTCCTTGAACAGAGGGTCGACCTTGGCGACCCAGGTGGGCTCGAAGGGCTGAAAGAGGCCCTCCGCCTTCAGCTCCTGGTAGACGGAGGAAGGCGCGCCGTACATGACGTCGGACTGCGGATTGGCCTTTTCGGCCCGGACCCTGTCGGCCAGCTCGCCCTTGAGATTGATGAATTCCACGGCCACGCCGGTCTTGGCCTCGAAGCCGTCGGCCACAGCCTCCAGCATGGACTCACCGTGGGTGGAATACACGATCACCTTATCCTCGAGGTTGCCGGCAAACGCGGCAGCGGCGCAGAGCGCCACCACCGCCAGACTCGACAGCAGGCTGAAAATCCGTTTCATCACATTCCTCCAAAGGGGTTGCATTGTGGGCGGCAGGCGCGGCCGGGCCTATAGGGTTATGGCAATGGCCGCCATGTCGTCATGGACCTTGAACCGGGGATAGCGGGTGCATGCCGCATCACTCGCCTCCGTGCGCCGGACATGGTCTCGGACACCCTTGAGTCCGCCCGCGCGGAACAGCTCGGCGAACAGGTCGAAATCCTCCCGTTCGCCCGGGTCACACTTGGGGATGAACAGGCCGTCGGTAAAGAGCAGAATGTCCGTGATGCCGTCAAGCGGCAGGGATCCGGAGTTCAGGAAGTCCATGGCCGAGGGCTCCCCGTTGAACACGCCGTAGGTCACGTTCATGCCCCGGCGAACCTTGACGATCTGCTCGTGCATGACGTCCAGAACCGCCCCCTCGCTCTCGCAGGAGGCCTCCCGCCACATGGTCAGAGTCTCGAGGTCATGGTTGAATTCGGCGCAGTGCACCCTGTGGGTGCCGTCCTCGTGCAGGGTCAGGACCAGGCAGTCGCCGATCTGGGCCCACTCGAAACGTTCCTCTCCTACCCTGACCACAGCCGCGCTGGTGGACCACAGGTTCGCCCGGTCATCCAGGTCCACGCCGTGCTTGCGCATGGCCTCCAGGATCGCCCGGTTGGCCCTGTCCGCCAGTTGTTCAAGGGGCAGGTCGCTGCCGTGAAAGACGCTCCCGGCGACCGTCGAGGCCAGATAGCCCCCGGTCAGCCCATGGCCGAACCGGGCCGCGGACAGGCTGGTGGCCCCGTCGAACACGCCGAACAGGTTCCTGTCGACCACCAGGAAGTCCTCGTTCAACAGGCCGGCCCCCTGCTCAAAAACGGTATCGATTCTCATAGGTTGTCCTTACCCAGTACTTGCCACAGTGGTACCGGCGTCACCGTTCTGTCAAATCGATACAGTCTATTGAGAATATTTTTTAATCGGCTGACTCGATAGGATTCCATAATTGCTCGATTTAACGGGCAAAAAAAAGAGGCCGGAGGTAAATCCGGCCCCGGTGATTACGCGTATCGAGGGCTAGAGGTCCTTACAGTTGGCGTAGTAGGTCACGGTGCCGGGCCAGTCGCTGAAGATGCCGATTACGCCCACCTGCTGCGCCAGAACGTCCACCAGGGTGAACATGTCGCCGGGCTTGCGGACCACGTCCTTGATGGACTGATAGTACCAGCCGCCGCCGTCGGCCAACAGCCCGGAGCGCTCCAGGGACCAGGTGATGATCTTCAGCCCTGCGTCCCTGGCGGCCTTGGCGTAGGCCGAGGGCACGATCTTCCCGTCCTCCACCGTAACCAGGACCCACAGGGGCGGGGCCACGATCTTCACACCGTCGGCCTTGAGCTCGGCCGGGCTCGGGGACCAGGTCTCGGGCTTGTCCTGGCTGAAGCCGTCAAGGCCGTCCTCGTCCAGGAACACGGCCTGCGCACCGAAGGCAGGGTCGTTTTTCAGCCAGTAGAGCACATCGGCTAGCCGGAAGGACTGGGCAAAGACCATGGACGGGGCCACGCCCGCCTGCCGGTACTCGTCGAGCATCTGCTGGGCGTATTTCTCCTGAGTGTAGTCTCCGTCGAACGGCATGGACACGCTCGGGGTCTTGAGCTCCGGGGTCATCTTCACGCCGAGCTTCTTGAACAGGGCGATGGACTCCTTGTGGGTCATGACCGTGCCCGTGGCCGTGTACAGGTCCGTGCGCCAGGACGGGGTGCCGCCCAGAAATTCTTCGGGGGTGGCCGCCGCCGGATTGGAGGCGTCCATCTTACCCTTGAGCCGCTTGAACTCCTCCACGGTCAGGTCGCTGGTGCAGCACATGGCCGTGGCCGGTTCCAGGACCTCGCCCGTGGACGGGTCGATCTTCGCCGGGGTAAACGGTTTGGAGCACTTGGCCGCCAGTTCGGGGATGGTCAGGATATTGGTGGTCGTGGCCAGATCGCACTGGGAGTGACGGCAGACCAGTTGGCGGTCCTTGGTGAAGGCCACGTCACACTCCAGCACGCCCGCGCCCATGCGCGCGGCGGCCTCGTAGCTCTCCTTGGTGTGCTCGGGAAACTGCATGGGCGCACCCCGGTGGCCGATGGAAAAGGCGGTCCGCTTGAGCGGCTTGTCCGCGCACATCCTGAGCGACTCCTTGAGCGGGCCGTCATCCATGTTCTCGACCAGATAATAGGGACGCGGCCCCACCTGGATGTTCTCCCCGGCCATGGCCCCGGAAACGCTCGCCAGCAGACAGGCCGCGACGATCAATGTTTTGAAACGCATCATATCCTCCAAAAAGCAGTAAGAGGTTCAGACGGTGTACAGGACATCCGCCGGAACATATCACGCCCATTGAATCACGGGCATTGCGGAAGCGCGGCAACCCGGCGGACTTCCGGTGACGAACAGGCCGGGAGGTGCCTACTTGCCGGACAGCAGGCGGCCGATGGAGGCCATCAGGTCGTGCTTGAGGATCGGCTTCATGATGAAATCGCCGATGCCGATGTCCTGAAGCCGCTCGTAGGACACGGCGTCCGAGAAGCCGGTGCACAGGATGATCGGGATGTCGGGGCGGATCTTGAGGACCTCGTGGGCGAACTCCATGCCGGACATGTTGGGCATGGACTGGTCGGTGATGATCAGATCGAAGTCGTCGGCCCTGAACTTGAAGGCTTCGAGCGCCTCGATGGACGAGGTCCGGGTGACCACCTCGAAGCCGATGGATTCGAGCATCTCGCGGCCGATGTCCGTGAGCGGTTTCTCGTCGTCCACGAAAAGAATGCGTCCGTCGCGGAAAACGAGGTCCGCCGGGATGTCCGCTTCCGGCCGGGCCATCTCGGAGCTGCGCGGCAGAAAGACGTGAAAGGTCGCGCCCCGGCCGGGGTTGTTCTCCAGTTCCAGGTAACCGTCGTGCCGCTTGACGATCCCGTGGACCATGGCCAGCCCCATGCCGGTGCCCTCGCCCTGCCGCTTGGTGGTGAAAAAGGGATCGAAGACCCGCTCGATCACTTCCGGGTCGATGCCCGGACCGTTGTCGGCCACGGTCAGGCGCACGAACCGTTCGGGCTTGCCCAGCTTCTTCGGCGGCAACACCGGGTCTTCGGGCAAGACGTCGGCCAGGGTGATGGTCATGACCCCGCCCAAATCCTTCATGGCGTGGGCGGCGTTGCCGCAGAGGTTGAGCAATATCTGGTGCATCTGGGTCGGATCGGCCATGATCTGGTCCCGACCGGTCTGGAGCTTGGTGTAGATGGCCACATTGGTGGGCACGGAGGAACGCAGCAGCTTGAGCGCCTCCTTGACCAGCGGAGTCAGGGTCATGGCGTGCCGTTCCTGGGGGCCCTGGCGGGAGAAATTCAGGATCTGGGTGACCAGGTCGCGCGCCCGGCGGCCCGCATGGGATATCTCCCCGATGCGCCGGGCCAGCCCGGAATCCGGCTCGGCCCCGGACTCGACGATCTCGGCATAGCCCAGGATGACGCCCAGTATATTGTTGAAGTCGTGGGCGATGCCCCCGGCCAGGGTGCCGAGCGCCTCCATCTTCTGCGACTGACGCAACTGGTCCTCAAGGCGCTTGGGCTCGGAGATGTCGAACAGGTAGCCGCGCAGCTCCTCCCGACCGCCCTCGCCGTCGGCCACGGTGTCGCAGCTAACCATCAGGTGGCGCTTGAGCGGCCCGTGCGCAAAGGCCACCTCCTGATTGGACACCCGTCCGGTGTCGGCCAGCAGGTCGCGCAGGGATTCACTGGCCCCGGCCCGGTCCCACAGATCGAAAATATTCGCGCCCAAGACATCTTCGGGCATGCGAAAATCGAACATTTCGGCAAAGGCCGCATTGCAGTCCAGGATGCGGCCTTCACTGTCCACCGCGAAGTTGCCGGAAATATTCTTCTCGAAGAGCAGCCGGTAGCGTTGCTCCGAGGCCTGGAGCTCGCGCAGAACCGCCGCGCGCTTGGCGATGTCCAAGCGTAGCCGCCGGTTGACCGCGTTGAGTTCGCTGGTCCGCACCTCGACCTTGGAGGTCAGGGTCTCGTTCAGGTCGCGCAGCCGGTTTTCCGCGTCCCACTTGGAGCCCAAAGACAGGGCGATCTGCTTGAGTTCCGGCGAACGAAACGGCTTCTGGATGTAGAGCAGCTTCTCGGGCGGCTGGACCCGCTTGTTAAATTCCTTGAGGGGCACCTTGTGACGGGCCGACAGAAGCACGATCTCCACGTGCGGGTCGCGCTCCCGCAGGGCCTCGGCCAGATCGATGCCCGAGAGGGCCTCGCCCAGAGCGGACAGATGGATGTCCACCAGGGCGATGGCGAACGGCTCATCCTCCTCGATGGCCCTGTCCATGGCTTCGAGTCCCCCGGTCGCGCCCGGGACCGGGACCACTTCAAAGACCGGCCGGACCGCGTCCTCGTCGATCTCCTCGCGGGACGGTAGCCGGGCGTCATCGTTGAACAGCGCCTCCAGGGCGAACGGCTCCTCGCTCTCGAAGCAGAGGATATCGCGATAGAGCGTGAGCATGGACTCGTCATGGTCCACTGCGAGGACGCGAAAGCGTTGGGTGCGGTCGGCTGCCAAGTTGAGACTCCCCGGTCGGTTCGGACGCTGGTCGGACATCATACCCTGAGGGGAAACATACGGAACTCATCCGAAAAAGGGAAGGTTCCCCCGGTACGCGGAGACCCCGGCCCCACAGCGACGCGCTGGCGGTCCGGGGCGACGTGCGGGCCGGGGCCTATCAAGACATTCTTGCCGTTGTCAGAGTTGGGCCGAGGCCACGGGCCTGGGGGCCACACGCTCGAACACCGGAGCGCGATCGAGGTTCAGGATGGCCAGCACGTCTGGCCGTTCGGCCTGGGCTTCCCCGATGGAGACGAACTCGCCCACCAGAACGCGATACCAGACACCCTTGTCGCCAAGGTCCACCTGGTTGATCCAGGTCGCGAATCCCTGCTTCTTGAGCTGTTCGCACTGGGCAAAGGCTTTCTGGTGGTCGCGCCAGGAGCTGACGTGCAGCCCGTAGGTCTTTTCATGGGGAATTATGGTCTGATCCCCGAAACCAGGCTCCTCCAAGGCCGCCTTGATGACCTTGGAGAAAGGGGAAGGCGAGCCTGCGGACGCGGGAGACGCCGCAGGCTCGCCGGGGTTCTGCTTCGAGTCGGGGAAGGACTGACGAAGCAGAGGGTTCGGGGTGGAACCGCTGAGTTGGGTGGTGCCTTCCTGAAAACGGGCCGCCAGGCGGGCGCGCTTCAAGTTGTCGGCGGCCTTCACGTAGTAGTTGGGGCAAAGTTCAAGGGCCTTCTCGAAATAGGGCACCGCACGGGCGGGCTGGTTCTCCGTCAACAGGACGTATCCGAGATTGTTGTTGGCCTTGGCTTCACCTCCGGCGTACTTGAAGGACTGTAGGGCCTCGTCCAGGCGGCCCATGCGGGCCAGGGCCAGGCCCAGATTGTTGTAGGTGCGCGAGGAAACGCCGCCCGCCTGCAGCGCCCGGCGGAAGGTCTCCACCGCACGGGCATACTGCTTGCGGGCGATATGGACCACGCCCAGGTTGTTGTATATCTCATCTGCGCCGCTGCCCTGGTGCAGTTCCAGGGCGATCGAGAATTCCTCGGTCGCCTGCTCGTACTCCCGGTCGCGGTCGTGGATAATGCCCAGGAAATTGTGGGCCTTCCAAAGCATGGGGTTGAGGACCACGGAGCGGTTCAAATGCTCCTTGGCCTCGTCGTACAGCCCGGCCCGAAAGTACACGCAGCCTGCCGCCTCGTTGGCGATGGCATGGTCCGGAGACTTTTCCAGGACCTTGTTGAACTCGGCCAGAGCCTGCTCGTCCAACCCCTGGTCGGCCAACAGATTGCCGCGCTTGACCCGGGCGTCGAGATTGTTCTCATCCAGTTCGATGGCCTTGTTGAAATGGACCAGCGCCATTTCGGGCTTGTTGCGGCGAACGTAGCCGTCGCCGACCTGCTCGTGCTGTTCGCTGGTCAGGTGGACCGCGGATTGTTCCCCGTAGGCCAGTTGGTCGAAGGTCTTGTCATCGTGGGACTTGCCCACGCAACCGGACAGGACGATGCCTGCGGATATGGCGATGGCGATGATAAAAAGCTTTCTCATGATGGTCTCCTTTGCTTTTGCCCTAATGGCTGTTCATCTGAAGGAACATGTCCATGCTCATGATCACCGCCGGTCCGAGGATGGCCACGAACAGGGACGGGAGGATGAACGCCACGAGTGGAAGAAGCAGCAGCACCGGCATCTTGGCGGCCTTTTCTTCGGCGCGCTGAGAGCGCTTGACGCGCATGGCGTCCGAGTAGACGCGCAGGGTCCTGCCGACGCTGATGCCGAAGGCGTCGGCCTGGATGAGCAGTGAGGTCAGGCTGTTCAGGTCATCCAGCCCGACCCTCTCGGCCAGGGACCGGAGGGCCTCTATGCGTGACTTGCCCGCGCGCAACTCCAGGGTGAGCAGTTTGAATTCGGAGCTGATGACCGGCCCGGAGTTGCGCAGCTCATGGCAGACGCGGTCCACGGCCTGGTCCAGCCCCATGCCGGACTCCACGCAGACCACGAGGAGGTCCAGCGCGTCGGGCAGCTCGTCGCTCACGGTCATCTTGCGCGTCTTTATTTTCTTGGACAGCCAGAACTCGGGTCCGTACACGCCCACCGCGGCCAGCAGCACCGCGCCGAAGCAGGTCACGGCCAGGGACATGTCGACCAGGATCAGAAAACGGACAAGCAGGAAGCCACCGGCCAGCCCCACGGCCAAAAATCCCTTTAACCCCTGAAAAATCTTGTACGAATCGGGCTTGCGCATCCCGGCCTGGATGAGGCGCAGACGGCCCTTGTCGATCTCCTCGATCTCGGTGGGGCCGATCTTGGTGCCCAGCCGCCCAAAGAAGTCCACGGCGCTCTTGACCACATTGCCGATCGGCGCGGTCAGAGCGTCCATGCGCTTGACCGCCGTGCCCGAGACCCGCTCCTTGAGCCGGGCTGATTCGCTGGCGCCGCTCAGGTAGCCGATCAGTCCGTAACCGGCCAGGAGCACGGAGATGAAGCCGATGCCAGCCGCGAACAGGGGAATGATCTGGATATCCATGCCTGCCTCCCTACACCTTGATCTGAATGATCTTGCGGATGATAACCCAGCCTATGACCATGGAGATGCCCGCGCACCAGACCATGTTCTGGCCCAGTTCGCGGGTCCACAACAGGCTGACGTAATCGGGGTTGATCGCGTACAGGATGCCGGTCAGCAAAAACGGCAGGGCGATGAGGATATAGGCGGACACCCTGCCCTCGGCGGACAGGACGCGGATCTTGCCGAACAGGGCGAAACGTTCGCGGACCAGGGCGGCGATCTTGGCGATGATCTCGGCCAGGTTGCCGCCGGTCTCGCGCTGGATGTTCACCGAGACCACGAAGAACTTCAGGTCCGGGCAGTCCACGCGGCCTTGCAGGTTGGTCAGAGCACGGTCCACGTCCATACCGTAATTCATCTCGTCGAGCGTCGTGCCGAACTCGGGGCCGATGGGGGCGTCGAACTCGTCGGCCACCATGCGCATGCCGCCGCCGAAGGTGTGTCCGGCCTTGAGCGCGCGGGCCATGAGGTCCAGCGCCTCGGGCAGCTGCTTCTGAAACCGGCTCATGCGCTTACGCTTCTTGCCCTGTAGCACCCAGATGGGGATGTAGCCGAGCATGATCGCCCCGACCGCCGAGACCCACAGCCGACCAGAGAAGGTCCCGGCGTAGAAACCGACCACGGCCAGGAGCATGCAGACGAGCAGGTACACGCCCGCCGACCCCTTGGCGTCGGCCTGGTACAGCAGACGGCTGAAATTGGTGGACCAGCGCATGCTTTCGAGCAGGCGGTTGAACAACGCAACCTCGCTCATGGCGGCCTCGCGCAGGACCAGGTCCACGGAGGCTGCGTCGATGTCGGCGGTCAGGGCCAGGGCCCGAAGGCGGTCCCTGACGCGCCGCTCGGCCTTGTCCGAACCGGACTGCATAAGCGTGCCGATTCCCATGACCAGCAGGAAGACGATAAGGACGGCCACGGCCGCAATGATCATTGTCATGGACATGGTCTATTCCTTGTTCCTCTGGGGTCTGGGGATGGCGTTGAACATCTCCATGGGGAACGGGAAGCCCATGCGCTCCAACTTGTCCGCGAACTTGGGCCGGATGCCCCGAGCCGTGAAATACCCATCCACCTTGCCGTCGGCGTCCATCCCAATCTGTTCAAAGGTAAATATCTCCTGCATGGTGATCATCTCTCCTTCCATGCCGGTCACTTCCTGGATGGAGATGACCTTTCTGGTGCCGTCCACCAACCGGGTGGCCTGGATAATGACGTCGATGGCCGAAGAGATGTAGCGCTTCATGGACAGGGGGTTCAGGTTCAGCCCGGCCATGGATATCATGGTCTCCAGGCGCATGAGGGCGTCGCGGGGGGTGTTGGCGTGGATGGTGGTCAGGGAACCGTCGTGACCGGTGTTCATGGCCTGGAGCATATCCAGGGCTTCGGCCGAACGGACCTCGCCGACGATGATGCGGTCCGGGCGCATGCGCAGGCAGTTCTTGACCAGATCTCGCATGGTGATCTCGCCGCGTCCCTCGATGTTGACCGGACGGGTCTCCAGCCGGACCACGTGCTCCTGCTTGAGCTGCAACTCGGCAGCATCCTCGATGGTCACGATACGCTCGTCCTCGGGCACGTTGCGCGACAGGCAGTTCAAGAGCGTGGTCTTGCCCGAGCCGGTACCGCCGGAGATGAGCACGTTGAGCTGGCTCTGGACGATACCCTTCATGAGCAGGGCCATCTCCGGGGTCAGAGAGTTGAAGCCGATCAGATCGGCCACTTCCAGCGGGTCCTTGGAAAACTTACGGATGGACAGCGAGGGGCCGTCGATGGCCAGAGGCGGGATGACCGCGTTGACGCGCGAGCCGTCGAGCAGGCGCGCGTCGCACAGGGGCTGGGATTCGTCGATGCGGCGCCCCACCAGGGAAACGATGCGGTCGATGATCTTGCGCAGGTGGTCGTCATCCTTGAACCGGGCCGGGGTCAGCTCCAGCTTGCCGGAGCGCTCCACGTAGATCTGCTTGTAGCCGTTGACCAGGATATCGTTGACCGTGGGGTCCTGAACATAGGGTTCCAACGGTCCCAGGCCGATGACCTCGTCCTGGATTTCGGCCAACATGCGCTTGCGCTCGGCCAGGTTCAGCGGCGCGTTGCGGAACTCGCCCCAGAGCAGCCCTTCGGTGACTTTGGCGATCTCGCTGCGCATCTCGGCTTCGCTCAGGGAGTCCAGGAGCGAGAGGTCGATCATGTCGATGAGCCGGTCGTGAAGACGGGTCTTGAGGTCGAAATAGTGCTCCGTCGCCTCGGCCTTGGTGCCCTGGGGCTTGACCTTGGGCTTGGGGGCCGCCTTGAGCTTGGCGTTGTCGGGCGCGGTCGCCGTGGCGGTGCGTCTGGCCGCATTCCGGTTCAGTCTTTCCGCGAGGTTCATGAGGTCGCTCCTGCCAGATTGTCATTGGAATCCGAGCTCTTGCCCTTCTTGCGGAAGAACGAGGAAAACGGCAGGGACAAACCCTTGCGGGGCTTCCTGACCTTGGGGGCCAGGTCCTTGACTAGGGCCTGGACGGCCTTGGCGGACGGCGACTTGGGATAGGCCCGGACCAGGGGGGTGCCCTGGTTGATGGAGGAGAGCGCGGTCTCGCCGTCCTCGGGGATGGACCAGGTTATCTCGCGGCCCAGGACCTCGGCGGCATCGGACACGCCGATGGAACCGTTGCGGGACACGCGGGTGGCCACCAGGCGCATGCGCCGGTCCGCGTCCGGGTCCTGGCCGCCTATGGAATCGATCAGCCGGGTGACCCGGGCCAGGCACGGCAGGGAAAGCTGCATGGTCAGCAGGATGGAATCGGCCAGTTCCACTTCCTTGGGCAATTCGTCCTCGCCGGGGGTGGAGGCGTCCACGACCACGAAGTCGTAGCTGTGGCGAAGCTGCTCCAGGATGAGGAACAAAGTGTGCTCGTCGGGACGCTCGGCCGAGACCGGGCCGGGCAGAACGTGCAGGCCGGACTCATGCTCTGCCATGACGCTGCGCAGATAGGTGGCGTCCAGCCGCGAGATGTCGGCCACCAGATCGCCCCAGTTGTATTCGTACTTGAGGTCCAGAAAATAAGGGATCTCGCCCATGGGCGGACGGAGGTCCAGAAGCACGGTCCGGCCGGGCTCGCGCTCGTTCAGGGCACAGGCCACGTTTACGGCCAGCGAGGTGGTCCCCACGCCGGGCTTGCAGCCCATGACCGTGAAGATGCGGCCCTTGTCGCTGTCGTCGACACCCAGGCTCAACCGCATGGCCGTGCGCATAACCGCGGCGCGCAGATCGTTCTCGTCCAGTGGGAACTTGAGGTATTCGCGGATGCCGCTGCGCATGGCCCGGATAAGGATTTCGGGGTCGGACACGTTGCCGGCCAGATAGACGTCATCGGCCTGCCCCGATTCCAGGGCGTGGATAATGTGCGGCATGTCCTCTTCTACGGAGTCGCCGGGTTCGTAGATGAGCACGCCCATTTCCTCGGCGTCCTCGTCCACCAGCCGGACCATGGGATTGGCGCTGATCATCTTTTCCAGACGATCGCGCTGCTCCTTGTCGGCGATGGCCAGCGATATGGGTATCACTCTGTCGTTCATGGTTCCCCCTTTCCCCCTGTCCTTGACTAGTCGGCCCTGACTACGGCGATCGTACGATCCCCGTTTTCCCCGTCGGAGCGCATGGTTTCAAACTGTGTCATGTCGATGATGGGCCCGGACAGCATCCGGGGCTTCGGGACCAGCTCGCGCCGGTATCCGAAACGCTCCCGGCCGGGCATCACTGGGTCTCGACCACGCCGAACGTCGATTCGGCCTTGCTCTGGCTCTTTTCCCTGGGGCCTTCCTGATGCTTCTTCACAACCGCGTCCGCGTACTTGCCGTCCAGGCCGACCACCGGGGCGTCGCCCCCGGCCTCGGGATTGGCGGTCTGGCTGGCCACGGCCATGCGCACCGAGCTGCCGAAGGGCGGCGTGCTCCGCTCGCTTTCGAACATGGTGCCGCAACCGGCCTGAAGCATGATGCCCACCATGGCGATGTAGATCAGAATGTTCCTCATGGCGTTCCTCCGCGCTTTCGCTCTAGTTGGGCCAGGAGTGGCCGAATTCGCCGTCAAAGCCTGATTCGGGACGGACCACGGTGCCCGGGGCCGCGGCGCCCTTGGCCACGGCGCGGGTGGCTCCGCTCCCACTGGAACCGCCCTGCCCTTCCAGCAGCCCGAAGAGATAGAATTCCTTGTCGTCCGGCTCGCGGAACCCATCCGTGGGCAGGGTCTGGGAGGCCATGTCCACCGGCTTGGCCAGATGGGCGGTGACCAGGACGACCAGCTCGGTCTTGTTGGATGCGAAGTCCTTGGAGCTGAACAGGTTGCCGAGCAGGGGAATCTCGCCCAGACCCGGGAATTTGGCGCTGTTTTCCTTGAGGGAATCGCTGATCAGTCCGGCGATGGCGAAGGACTGGCCGTCGCCCAGCTCGATCACGGTGTTGGCCCTGCGGGTGGAGATGGTCGGGATCTCGTAGCCGGAAACGGACAGGGACTTGGAGTAGTCGAGTTCCGAGACCTCGGGATTGACCTGGAGATTGATGTGGCCGGACGACATGACCGTGGCCGTGAACTTCAGGCCGATACCGAACGGCTTGTAGTCGATACCCACGGTACCGAGCGCGCTCGGCATGGGGATGGGCACCTCGCCGCCCACCAGAAACTCGGCGGATTCGCCGGACACGCAGGTCAGGTTCGGCTCGGCCAGCATACGCACCAGACCGTTGGCCTTGAGGGCGTCGATCATGCCGAACAGGGTCGTGCCGCCGGTCCGGTAGGTACCGGTGAAGTTGATGTTGTCGGTCAGTTCGAAGACGTTGTCGTCTGCGTTATACTTGGTCAGGTTGTTGATGATCGAGTAGATGGAAAAGTTGGAGCCGATGGCCGCGAAGTTGATGCCCAGCCTCTTGGTCACGGAGCGGGACATCTCGGCCACGCGCACCTCGAGCATGACCTGCTGGATGCCGTCCACGGTCAGGAGGTTGACCACGCGGTCCGGGGCGGCCGCCTCGGCCAGGGCGACCACCGAGGCCAGGTTGGAGGCGCTGGAGACCTCCCCGGACAGGGTGATGGCGTTGCCGCTGGTCAGCACGCGGACGTTGCCCTCGTTCGGCAGCAGGTCGTAGATCATGCGCTTGAGGCGGGTGGTGTCCGGGTCCACGGCGATGTCGTAGATTTCGGAGACCTTGTCCCCGGCCCACAGGGTCAGGGTGGTGGAGCCGATCTCGTTGGCGGTCAGGTATATCTCCTTGGGGGAGATGACCACGATGGAACAAACAGTGTCCGAGCCGAGCGAAACACGGCTGACTTCCTTGTCCGTGGTGATCACCGTGGACTCGCCGACGATCATGGAGATCATGTCCGGCTTGTCGGACCGGACCACACGGGCCCATGCCACGGAAGCGGTCAACATGACCAGGCCGGCGAGCAATAAGACCAGGGTGTATTGTATGGTTCTTGTATTCTTCATCTCACCTGCTCCTAGAACTTGACCGACGAACGGTTTGTGCCGGTGATGACCTCGATGCTGACCCTGCGCCTGGTCTGGCGGACCTGCTCGGCCTTTTTCTTGGGCCGCAGGGCGGCCAGGGTCTTGGGCACGGTGGTGCCGAAAGTCCGCACATCGTCGTTGTCCTGCTCGTTGCGCAGGGCGAAATGGAGGGTCCCCTGAGTGGATGCGAGGGCGAGCCGTTCGGACTCGGTCGGGCTCAGCTCCAGGGTGTACACGCCCACGGACGCGGTTTCGCCTTCCTCGTTGGGCGGGGTCAGCTGCGTGCCGGTGGCGATGACCTTGACCCGCTCCAGAACCAGCTTGGTCACCGGCTTCTCTTCGCGCCCCACGGTCATGGAGACGATGACGTCCACCCGGTCGCCGGGACGGACGAAGCCGGACAACCCCATGACCTCGTTGCCCTTGACGGCCATGGCCCGCTTGCCCGGGGTTATCAGCGCGGACACGCCCCCGCCCATGACGGACTTGTCGGCCAGCTTGATGGGCGTCAGGGCGTCGCCCCGACCCACGGCCTGGCTGAGTACGCGGTCCTTGAGCTGTTCAGGCTCGGCAAAGGCCCCGGAGGGGGTGGAAGCCTTGTTGAACTTGCGCACCTCGAGCATATCTTCGGTCAGCTTGACCCCGCGTCCCAGATCGGTCTTGGCCACGACCACGGGCACGGTCTCTTCCACGGCGGCCACGGGGGCGGCCCGCTTCACGCCGCTGGTCCACTTGAAGATGATCACGCCCGCTATGAGGGCGAGGATCAGGGACAGGGTAATCTGTATGAGGGCTTTTTGGGACTTACTCATGGGACCCTCCTTTTAATAACCGGGAAATATGGAACCGGACTCCCATGCGAATATTCCCATGGCGCCTATGGTTCCAACCGTAATGGCCACGCCGTAGCACAGCCTGGGCAAAGTCTGTTGACCATCGGCAGATGCGAAATTGAAATGGCGGGTTCCAATGAAGACCAGAAACGTATAGGCGATGTTGCGGAGTACCGTCTTGAACATATGCGGGTTGAAGGCCAGCACCACCAGTGCGTAAAGCCCACCGGCGATACAGGTAAACAAGAAGGCCACGAGGGTCGCTTCCACGCCGAGCCAGGCCCCGATGCCGGCCATGAGCTTGACGTCGCCCGCGCCCATGACACCAAAGAAATATGGGATGGCCATGGCCACGAACCCGAGGGCCAAGCCGCCTGCGGCGAACTTCAGCCCGGCGAATCCGCCGAACACGGTATGCGTGGCCAACCCCGCCAGAATGAGCGGGAAGGTCAGCCAATTGTAGATGCGCTGGTTGCGGATGTCGGTGACGGTAGCCGTCACCAGTGCGATCGCGAGCGCGATGACGATGAGAATGTCCATGGTTCCCCCGAGGTGCCGGACCGGCCGCTTGTTGTCTTCGCTTTCCCCCGAAGACAAAACCGGGGCTTACGGGACCATCCCGAAAGCCCCGGTTCGGCTGCTCTGGCTGCTTCCGTTAAACGGTTAGCTCTGATTCTTCCTAGCCGGCTGTGGTAGCCTCGGACATCTTGGTCGTGATGTAGGTGAAGGTGCTCACAACTTGGTCGCCCAGGGCCTTGGTGGCGGCAACGATACCGGCGGCGATCAGGGCGGCGATCAGGCCGTATTCAATGGCGGTCGCGCCTTCTTCGTCACGGATGAGGTTCATCAGCTTGGTCATTGTCGTTCTCCTTGGTTTAAATTCGGGTCTTAAATTTTTTTAGAGCCTTACTGCACCAGCCACGCCCACCATACAGCAACCCGTGTGCCACTGCGGAGAACCCGTCGGGAAATTGATTTGCAACACGCCGTCATCGTTTGAAATAAAATTTACAAATAAGCGAGCGGCACGGCTTTGACACAGCCCAAACGCCTTTTCCAAAAAGAAAACTCCACAAATAATGGACCGCCCAAGCCGATTCCTCCCGACTAGTGCACAAAATATCACATCAATTTTAGTGTGTTATGGAACTCTATTTATTGTAGACCGAGGGAATCAAGATTACTGTGTCCCTGTTTTTCAGGGCCAAAAGACAGGAAAATCTCCCGTGGAAGGAGGTTTTACGGGCGTGGAGGAACCACAAAATGTGGATGGTGTCCCCC
>Ga0075011_10000513_pt1 | contig 20689 bp, 20 predicted proteins | sample TARM_MetaG_T_14_FD_72354 | JGI IMG/M metagenome (GOLD analysis project Ga0075011, IMG submission 72354) | Freshwater microbial communities from Pennsylvania, USA, analyzing microbe dynamics in response to fracking - TARM_MetaG_T_14 | ecosystem: Environmental > Aquatic > Freshwater > River... | reverse complement strand
CTTGTGTATTAATACCAAGCTTTATCCGAGTGTAGGTGCTTGTTTGAAAATATTAAAAGCGCAGGGCTATCGTCTGGCGATAGTGACTAATAAACCGTTTGAATTTATTGCCCCTATTTTAGAGAAATTACAGCTTAACGGCCTCTTTGAAATCATGTTAGGCGGCGATAGTTTGCCTGAGCGTAAACCACACGCGCAGCCTTTACTGCATGTTTGTCAGCAATTGAATGTCAGTGTCGAGCAATGCCTGATGGTTGGTGATTCAAAAAACGACATATTAGCCGCCAAAGCCGCTAATATGCACAGCATAGGGCTAACTTACGGTTATAACTACGGTGAAGATATTGGCTTGCATCAACCAGAAGCTGTTTTGGATGATTTTGCTGATATCATCGCAACCTTAAGTCCCAAATATTAAAAGGTATAAGATAAGTGGTACAGGTAAACGAAAATAGCGCCAGTATAAAGCAAACTAAGGTTGCCATTATTGGCGGCGGCATTGCCGGCGCCACGGTTGCTTTATACTTGAGTGAATTGGGGTTGGACGTCTCTTTATTTGAAAAGGGGCCAAGCCTTGTTAACGGCCCGCCTATCTGTCACCTGCATGCCGGGGGCAATTTATACCGTGAGATATCAGAGCAGCAATGCCTGACGTTGCTCAGGCAATCCATTGATCTGCTGCGTCTCTATCCTTATGCGGCGGATTATCGGCCGACGGTGGTTGCTGTGCCTAAAAATGATAAGGGCTCGCCGCTCTCTCTCTTACCTCGTCTTAAAAAACTGCAGGATGAATATCAGGCTTTGATTGAAAAAGATAGCTTGAATAAAGTGCTGGGGGAAAGTGGTGATTATTTTAAACTCTTTAGCCGTGCGGATGTTGAACGGCTAGCGTTACAAAGTCCCGCAGAAAAACCGCTAACGCTGGATCAATGGATGATCCCTGTCGCCAAAAATGTTGATTTAGAGACACTGCAATTCCCTCTGATCATGGTCCAGGAGTATGGCTTAAATCTGTTTCGTTTATCGGCCAGCGTGTCACTGCCCCTTGAGGCCGCTGCAAACTGCCAGCTGCTAACTGACAGCCGGGTCAGTGATCTAAAGGAGATTGAGTCTGGCTGGTTAATCGATTATCAGCAGGCGGGAATGACTAAACAGCTGCAGTGTGATTATCTGATTAATGCGGCGGGTTTTAGAAGCGGTGAAATTGATGATCTGTTGGGTTTTAAACGTCAGCGTCTGGTTGAATTTAAAGCCGCTTATGTGTGCCGATGGGCGCAGTGCGATTGTATCTGGCCTGAAGTTGTTTTTTATGGTGAGCGCGGCACGCCCCATGGCATGGCGCAGTTTACCCCTTACCCTGACGGGCTTTTTCAGCTGCACGGTATGACTGACAATATTACTTTATTTAAAGATGGGTTAGTGGCCAGCACTGAGCAGAGTGCGCAGCCGCAACTGGACGATCTGTTTATTAAAAAAATTGACCAGCACTGGAGCGAGGCGGAAGTTATCTCCCGAACTCAATCTGCTATTGCCCATTTAACCCCCTATATTCCGGCTTTCGCGTCGGCGCAGTTAGCCGCAAAACCGTTATTTGGTGCGCAGCAGATCCCCGGTGAAGATCCGACATTGCGCGCTGCGGATGTTTCATTTGTAGGCGAGCGTTACGCCCGCTGTGAAATCGTTAAAGCATCCTCAGTATTAACTGTCGCGGATGCGATTACTCAACAGCTGATTGAGTTAGGCTATTTGGATAAAAGAGTCTACGGTAGCCGTGATTTCAAGAGCATGAAAATACTCACAGACAGCGCCATAACCACACGCGCAGAAACCTTGACTGAAAAACGCCATTATCCGGTTTCTTTAGCGCATCGAAATAGCGCTCAGTAAACAAAGTCAACGCCATTTAAAAGGCATGCTGTCCTATCATGGGTGCGGTTTGATTACTGCTGAACAGACTCGCGTGCAGACGCAGGGCATGGTTATCTGTGAGGCTGGAAATATAATCGGCGAGTACGCGCTGCTCGCGTGATTGATCGCCATTTTGCGCCCTCCACAAGAGTTTAATAGGCTCAGGTAAAAAACGTAAAGGCCCGGTATTATAAGCTTCAAACAGCTCCATCACTATCTGCTGCCCGCGGTACTCTAAAATCTGTAAGTCAGGACTTTTGATCACATATTCAAGTACAAACTGCTTCAAAATCGTCAGTACTTTAAACATCTCCGGGGCTAAGTAAGCGTTGTAAGCAAGCAGCGGATCCATAAACTGCTGATCGACTTTTTCTATTTCAATAGCAGTGATCAGCGCATTAACTAACGCGCCAATGGCATCTTTACGTTTAAAGTGCTGCGCTGAAAAGAGATTATTGGTCAATTCTGTTAACTGATTGATTAAATAAAATCCTTTTACTTCGGCAAGTTGCGTTGCTACCTGCTCCTGCCACAAGCTTTTGCTGACTATTCCCATGGCTATTGCATCTTCAAGATCATGCACGCCGTAAGCGATATCATCGGCAATTTCCATAATGGAGCAGTCAAATGATTTGTAGCGTGATTTTTTGTGTGACTGATCGCCGGAATTTTGTACGCGCAGGGTTCTAAATAACTGCTTGTCACTTTTGGACAGGGGAGAGAGTACGGCATCCAATAACGCCATATCGTGATCATATATACCTTTAGCCGGCATCCACTCTTCGGTTTTTAACTGGCGGAAATTACGACTGCTATCGGTTGGGTACTGACCGCTGACTTCGCTTAAACAAACCGGGTATTTTAACAGCCCGAGCAGACTGCGGCGGGTTAAATTCATGCCGTTAAATTCAGTATAAGGTTCAAGTTGTGTGACGATACGAAATGTCTGTCCGTTACCTTCAAAGCCGCCGTGCTTGATCATCATATAATTAAGCGCGGTTTCACCGCCATGGCCAAACGGAGGATGGCCGATATCATGACTCAAACAGATAGTTTCAATAAGATCATTGCCCGGTAACAAGTACCCAAATTGCGGCTGTGCCAGTTTTAAGTGCGCCACAATACCGGAACCAATTTGTGCCACTTCCAACGAGTGCGTTAAACGTGTACGGTAGAAATCGCTCAGACCGTTATTGTGAATTTGTGTTTTCGACTGTAAACGGCGAAAGGCGGCAGAATGTAATACGCGCGCTTTATCGCGATGAAAAGGGGAGCGTTGATCGAGGCGACGTTTTTTACCCGGCTCTTCAGCTAAGCGTGCTAACCATTGTTTGGAAATAGTTGGTTCAGAAATAGTTGGCGGCAGGGAGCCAGGAGCTGGGTTTGCTGATTCGTTAGCGGGGTTCTGTATACTTTTATTTTCTAAATCCATAATAATGCCTTTTAGAATAACTTCCTGAAAAAGTGTAACGTGATTAGTAAATTAAAAATAGATTAAAAACAGGCGTAGATGAATAAGAATGGCTGCATTTGCTATTAGCGCTATTTTTTCGTCTCTTTTGTACTGTATGACTATACTTTTTTGTATGCTTTAGCCAGCTGTAAGTGAATGTCTTATATGAGGTGACCAATGAATCGTTTATGCTTGTTTATATTGATAGTACTGGTCAGTGGTTGCGCTTCATTGGTGCCGACTGCCATCAGTAACTCGCCTGCGCCTGATCTTAGTGTTGATGAAGTGCGCACCAATATAGATAAGTTTAATGGCGCTAAGGTACGTTGGGGCGGCGTGATCAGCAAAGTTGAAAACAAGGCTGAGCAGACATGGATAGAAATCGTAAGCCGCCAGCTCAGCAGCAATGGTCAGCCGCGCGGCGAGAGTAAAAGTAGCGGGCGATTTATAGCCCGTTTTTCCGGTTTTGTTGATCCGCTTGAATATAAAGTAGGGGATTTTCTGACTATCGTCGGCAGCCTTAGCGGAAAGCATGTTGCCTTGATCGGTGAATATGCCTATTCATTTCCTGTCGTGACGGTGAGTGCGGCTTATCTGTGGCCGCCGAAAAAGGAAATGCCTGATTATTATGATTATCCGTCACCCTGGGGATACTATGCCCCCTGGCCTTATCACCACACCCGCTACCCGCCATCATCGAGATGGTGACAATGGAGACTATGATGAACAATAGACACCGACCTGTTTTTATATTATTTGCTGCAATACTCCTGTTAGGCTGCAGCGCAAAGAACAAATTCCCCAGCGACGGAATTGATTTGAGTCTTACCCCGCAACGTGCGGTAGCTGAAAGTGCTGCATTACAAAATGTGCCGATGTTATGGGGAGGGGTGATTATTTCCAGTAGTAATCTGCAGGATGCGACCCAGTTTGAAATCCTTGCATATCCATTAACCCGCGAACAAAAACCGGATACAGAGCAAACGCCAGTAGGGCGTTTTCTGGCTATTCAAGAAGGCTATTTGGAACTCTCCGATTATGCCCCCGGGCGTTTAATGACGGTCAGGGGAACGTTGCAGGAGAAACGCAGCGGGCGGATCGGTAAAAGCGACTATATTTACCCGCTACTTAATATAAATCAACAGCACCTTTGGTCTACACAGGTGCAGAGCAAAGATCCGCAGTTTCATTTTGGCCTCGGGCTTAACTTTTGAGCCCTTGCGCGTATTAATTTATAATAAATTGTTTATTTATCAAGCGAACGGCAGGTTGTTTTTGTTTTTATACACTTAATGGTGTTGTTTTTTTTGTTTTTAGTTACCATGTCAAGTAAATGTGACTTGCAGATGTTTGCGCTTCATCTTTTATATAATTTACCCATACAAGGATTTCTAGAATGAAAAAATTAATTGCAATTGCGGCTATCTCTCTTTTACCTTTTACCAATGCAATGGCGGATCAGGACATTGGTTGTGGTCTTGGTAGTATGATTTTTGCTGGTCAGGAAGGCAAAGTAATGAAGGTACTGGGAGCTACGACTAACGGTACGTCTGGAAACCAAACTTTTGGTATCACATTCGGTACATTAGGTTGTGATGGAACAGGTACTATTACATCAACTGCAAAACTTGCACTCTTTATTGATGGAAATATGGATAATTTGGCTCGCGATATTGCCAAAGGTGAAGGTGAAACACTGGCAACGCTTGCTGAAGCTTGGGGTGTTGCCGCACAAGATAAAGCTGTATTCGCTGAGCTTGCTCAGGCTAATTTTTCTGAAATATTCACGTCTGAAAATGTAACTTCACAAAACGTATTAGAAAACTTGAATAAAGTGATTGCTAACAACGCGCAATTATCAGCTTACACCCTTTCATAATTTGAATTTAGCATTCAAACTATGACCTCCTTATAAGTAAAGCCCCTGTTGGGGCTTTTGTATTTAATGATTATGTATAAAAAACGCCGTCTATTCTCTTGTTTTTACCTATTTTTTGCTTCATTTTCATGTGCTTCTGTTGAACTGCTTGGCGATCTTTCTGAACACAAATATTGGTTACAATTAGGTCACTATCGCCCTGCGCTGAAAACGAATTGGAAAAGTGATATTGATAATAGTGATTTCTTTGTTGCTGCAAATGGTAAGTATTCGCCTTATGCTGAATTAACCGCCACTGTTGCAGGATTTAATCGCGAAGTTAAAAAGCAAGGCAATATGCTGAGCTGTAAATATCCCGCTCGTTATCTTTGGCTGCGCGATAAAATGGCCAATAATTGGCCTGATTTGAACTGCCCGGAAATACAAAAATGGAAAGAAGCAATTAATCCTGCCGGTATTACTTTAGTGTTTCCAACTGCATTTATGAATAGTCCGTCTTCAATGTTCGGCCACACTTTATTGCGCATTGATGCAAAAGATCAGACGCGAAATCAAGAATTAATGGCTTTCGCCGTGAATTTTGCAGCGCAGCCTGATGCCCAGGACGGTGCTGCGGCTTATGCGCTGAAAGGGTTGATTGGGCAGTATCCAGGGCGCTTTAGTTTAATGCCATATTATCGCAAGGTGCGAGAATATAATGATCTCGAATCCCGTGATATATGGGAATATAAGTTAAACTTTAGCGACGTTGAAGTTGAAAAAGTATTGCATCATTTATGGGAATTACAGCTTGCCACATTTGATTACTATTTTATTGACGAAAATTGTTCCTATCAACTGCTGGCATTATTGCAATTGGCTCGCGAAGATTTAGATTTAACTTCAGCTTTTGTTTTTCAAGCCATTCCTTCAGACACAGTTGCTGTGCTACGTGATAGTGATTTATTATTCAAACCTAATTATCGTCCCGCTTTTGGCACAAAGTTATATGCTTATTCCGAACAAATTAGCGACACTTTACTGGCACAAGCGCGCTCAGTGATGTCCGGCGCGCCGCTGGATAAAACAAAATACAGCGAACAAGAGCAAGCTGCGATTTTAGAAATGGCCTATGAATGGCTTAATTTTAAATTTTATGAGCAAGGGTTAGATCGGGAGTTGATCGCGCCGCGTTTAACTAACTTGCTGATCCAACGCAGTAAAGTAAAGGTAAAATCGCCATTCATGGCGCCCGAAATCCCATTGGAATCACCCGACAAAGGACATGCATCTTCGCGATTGTCGCTTAGTTATAATTATTATCAAGATTACGCAGATAGCTATAGTTTATCTTATCGACTGGCCTATCATGATTTGATGGATGCCTCTGCTGGCTTTATTCCTGCTGCAAAAATTAGTTTTTTAGATGTAGAAGTCAGTGTCGATGAAAACAAGGCCACTCTTTTAGAGCGCTTCTATTTTTTAGATGCTATGTCTCTTGCACCTGATAACCGCATTTTTGATAGCTGGTCATGGAATTTACGCATGGGATATGATCGCCAGCCGGATCAACAGAAACGCTCGGGTCGAGGTTTTGTCCAGGGCGGTTATGGTAAATCTTGGGGCGATCCTAACTTATTGCATAGCTACCTATTAGCTTCAACAGAAATTAATCTGGGTGATATTACCGATAGCGCGATGGAAATTGCGTTTGGGGCTGAGTTAGGTGCATTTTGGGAAATTAATTCAGCGAATAAAGTTGCCATTGCGGGAAATGTTATGCATTTACTCAATGCGGATGTGAGTCACCACAGTAATGTTAATTTGTCATGGAACTGGGCTCTATCAACTAATTGGGCACTTCGCAGTGAACTTGGTTACCATAAATGGCTAGCAGAAGAGCAATTAGGAAAGTTAACTATTTACCATTATTTTTGAGTTAAGTTTTTTATAGGTGTTGAAACTCGCAAATGGACACGTGCCAGTGAAAAGCGGCTATATTTAGCCGCTCTTGAAGCAGATTGAGCCGGGCTTTTTCGGCAAATTTAAACAGGGTGAGCGAGTAATTTGCTGATAGCAGGCGAAATGAATTCATGCAGAGAGCTTAGTTTATAGTCGGCGATGCCAAAACTCGGATTATTTTCTTGCCCCGGCTCAGGAATGCATACGCCAACCATTCTCGCCGCTTTAGCTGCCAGTAAGCCATAAACTGAATCTTCTATCGCCAGACATTGCTGTGGGGCAATGTTTAATTGCTTGGCCGCCTCTAAATAAACCGCAGGATGGGGTTTACCAAATAATAAATGTTCAGCCGAAACCTGCACGCTAAAGTGTTGGTTTATTTTAAATATATCCAATACCGCAGCGATCAATCGGGAGGGCGATGAGGAGGCCAGACCGACTTTGAGTGTGCTTGCTGCAAGCCACTGCAATGTTTCACGTACGCCGGGTAGCAGCTCGCCTCTTGTTTTAATCTGTTGGATAACTTCATCTAATATGGCATCACTGAGCGGCTGTTTGCATGAAGGGGCAAGGTTACAGTGGCGTATCCAATACTCTGCTATCTCATCAACACGCAGGCCTTTACTTTGGTAGGTTTGCGCTTCTGTTATATGGCCGCCAAAGCGGGCCACTGCATTTATTTTGGCCTGACGCCAAAAGGGCTCGGAGTCAACGATCACTCCGTCCATATCGAAAATTATTGCTTTAATCACAAATTACTCCTTTATTTTTAGCAGCTAAGCCAGTTTTTGTTTGAATTAAAGGGGATGACCGAATCCCTCTGAATGAGCTTGCCTTTGTATTGATGTGCAAGAGGGCATTGCTTTCCTGAGGCAAGTTTGAGTGCGACCTCGATCGCCTGTCTGGTCATCTCCTGAATCGGTAAATCGATAGTGCTGATGGCGGGATTGGAAAAACGTGTCATTGGGTTGTTGTCTATTCCGACAATCGAAACCTGCTCCGGAACGCGGATCCCCGCATCAGTTAATGCTTTTAGTGCGCCCAACGCTATCTCATCATTAAACGCGACTAAAGCGCTAAAAGAGAGCGGATTGCCAATCAGCTCCTGACAAGCGTCATAACCCTCCTGAAGGCCATACTGCGCATTTTTAACCAGATTCGGGTTAAAGGGAATGGCGTATTGCTTAAGTGCGGTTTGATAGCTCGCAAAGCGAGTTTGACTGGTGGAGGTCTGTAACGGGCCGGTAATACAGGCTATTTTTCTATGCCCATAGCTGATTAAGTGATTCATCATGATACTGATAGCACCCGCTTGATCAAAGGTGACAGTATGAAAAATCGGCTCAGTTAATTGACGATTAATAAGCACTAAGGGGACAGTTAATCGTTTTTTTAACTTGTGCAGCTGCTCCATAGACATCTTACGACTATAGAGCACGATGGCATCGCAGCGGCGATCTTCCAGACGTAAAATTGCCTCATACTCCTGCTCACTATCATTATGCCCGTCAGTGACGATCAACTCTTTATGTACCCGCTCGGCGCTCAAGGAGGCTTGTTTGAGTAAGGTGCCGAAATAGGCGCCTTGAAAGTCTGATATTACCAGCCCAATACTGTTGGTTTGGTTACGTGCGAGTGCTTGCGCCATGCTGTTCGGGCGGTATCCGAGCTGCTCCATGGCGACCTGAACCACCTCTTGGGTTGATCTCTTGACCTGACCCGTCCCGTTTATCACCCGTGAAACCGTTGTTTTCGATACGCCGGCTAATTTGCAGACATCAAAAATAGTCGTCATTTATCTCTCTATCTCTTTTTTTTTAAACGGTTAAAATCGGCGAAAAACAGATAAGTTATTTTTCGAAATTATAAAATCTCACCATTGCTTTGGATGACTTGTTGATACCAGGCAAAGCTTTTTTTACGACTGCGCTGCATAGTACCTGTGCCGTCATCATGGCGATCTACATAGATAAAGCCGTAACGTTTACGGTATTCACCCGTACCGTAAGATACGCAATCAATACAGCCCCAAGGCGTATAGCCCATCAGGTCAACACCATCGAGTGTCACTGCTTTTTTCATCTCTTCGATGTGCGCTTTTAGATAATCAATACGGTAGTCATCGTTGATCTCACCGTTTTCTTCAACAACATCGCGAGCACCAAAACCATTTTCTACGATAAACAGTGGCTTGTTGTAGCGCTCATAAAGCTCACAGAGTGAGTAACGCAGACCTACAGGGTCAACCTGCCAACCCCACTCAGATGCTGGAACGTAGGGGTTTTTAACGCTACCGGTAAATCCGTTCATTGAACCTTGAGCTGAGTCTTGAGCATCGGCTTTAACGGCAACAGACATGTAGTAGCTAAAGCCCACGTAGTCACAGACGCCTTCTTTTAAAATCTCAAGATCGCCTGGCTCCATCTTGATGTTGTAGCCTTTGCGCTGCCAATCTTTTAAGGTATAGGCAGGGTATTCACCGCGCATATGCACATCACTAAAGAAGTAGCGGTTGCGCATCGCTTCTTGAGCAAGCATGACGTCATCTGGTGAGCATGAATAAGGGTAAATTGGCACCCAGGCAACCATACAGCCGATTTGGAAATCAGGGTTTATGTCGTGGCCGAGCTTAACCACTTTGGCACTGGCAACAAATTCGTTGTGAACCACCTGATACATGCACTCTTCCGGGTTTTCTTCGACAGTGTAGTCAACCCCGGAGTTAGAGTAGCCCCACAATGGCAGATGAAGATCTCGCTGATTATTGATCTCGTTAAAGGTCATCCAGTATTTAACTTTGTTTTGGTAGCGGGTCATGACGGTTTCAGCATAACGCACAAAGAAATCCACTAAACGACGATCTTTAAAGCCACCATACTCTTTCGATAAATGCAGAGGCATTTCAAAGTGAGACAAGGTGATAACCGGTTCAATACCGTGCTTGAGCAGCTCATCAAAGAGATCATCGTAGTATTGCAGACCGGCTTCGTTTGCGACTAACTCATCGCCTTTAGGGAAAATGCGCGGCCAGTAAATAGAGGTACGGAAACATTTAAAACCCATCTCGGCCAAAAGTGCCACGTCGCCTTTGTAATGGTGATAGAAGTCAGTCGCTTCGTGATTTGGATAGTGGTATCCCTCAAGCACACCATCAGTAATCTGACGCTGGGTATTAACATCGCCGCCTGATAGTACGTCAACAATACTTAGGCCTTTACCACCTTCTTTCCAGCCGCCTTCTACCTGATGAGCGGCAACTGCGCCGCCCCATAAAAAATCTTTAGGTAATTTATTTTTCATAATGTTTTCTCCCTTGATTACTTTGCAGATTGTAATTGACGATGCACAGCAATTAACTCTTCAATTAATTCACGTGCCAGCATAGAGGTCATAATATGATCCTGAGCATGCACCATAATTAAGTTAACCGGCACTTTACCCGTACCTTCATCCAGACCAATTAATTGCGTCTGCACAATATGGGCGCGTTTAGAAGCCGCCGTCGACTCTTCCAATAAGCCGTCTACATCATCCCATTTGCCCGCCTTTGCGGCGTATAACGCCTGCATGGCGCAGCTGCGGGATTCTCCTGCATTGATAATCAGCTCCATGACCGTTTCTTCTAAATTAATAACAGGGGATTCCATCTCTGCAATAGCTGAGTGCATGTTCATTATTACCTTCTCCAGTAAGATATTCAGTGTTAAGTTTCTCGCGAAAAAGGGTACCCACTCATTGAGTACCCATTATTTTATAATGAGTTAGCTAGATTGGATCCGGTTGCATGCCCCCCTCTGTGGTGTTCTCTTGTGCGGTGCTATTTGATTCCGCTAAATCCGCTGCTTCCTGCTTTAATAACGCTTTTTCATAGATTTTAAAGAAGGGGTAGTAGAGAACCAAATCAAGTACGATCAAGCCAACAACCAGTAAGCCATTACTTACTTGCCAACCTGCTCCCCATGCAGCGCCAATGGGCGCAGGTGCTGTCCAGGGGACTAATGAAATTATTTTTCCTACCATGCCTGTGTGAATAGCAATATAGGCAAGCGTGGCATTGATCATCGGAACCCCTACAAACGGAAGAAACAAGACAGGGTTCATAACAATTGGGCTACCAAAAATAACCGGTTCATTGATATTAAAGATTGAAGGTACCAAACATAATTTACCAAGCGCTTTCAGGTGCACAGACTTACTGCGCAGGTAGAGTAAGACCAGAGCAAAGGTCGCACCAGAGCCACCTATCACAATAAAGAAGCTCCAGAGGGGCTCTGCGAATGTTGCGGGTAACTCAACACCGGCTGCTAATGCATCTTGGTTTAACCCTAAGTTAACTAACCAGAATGGTGCCATAATACCACCAACGATAGCGGCACCATGAATACCGGCAAACCATAGCGCATGTGCTACGAAGACGGCCAATAGAATAGCGGGCAGGGTGTCTGATGCTGAAATCAATGGCTTGAACAGTGACATAATCGCTTGAGGCATAATCATGTCGAACTGCCCCTGCAGTATCAGGTTAAGTGGATAGATAGTGAGAATAACCACTAATGCAGGAATTAACAGATCAAAGGATTCGCGAATTTTTGGTGGCACCTGCTCGGGCAGTTTAATCCCTATATTGTTTACTTTTAAAAAGCGCGTTAACTCGGTAACATAAATAGCAACAATAATTGCGGTGAAGATCCCCGTTCCGCCTAAGTAGCTACCTGCAAGTTTTCCGCCTTCCATGGGCGCAGCAACCAGTAAAAAAGTCATCAGTGATAACATGGCTGTTGGGAATGCATCTAATTTATAATGGTTTGCCAGATTATAGGCAATACCTGCACTGATATAGCAGGACATGATCCCCATGGTCATATTAAAGGGAGTCATTATCTGGTTAAAATATTCTTTGGATATAGCTAACCACCATTGTCCGAAGGAAAAAGTCGTGTCCGGTGAAAATGGCGGGAAAGCAAATACCAATAAAAAAGAGCCAACTATCATAAAGGGCATGGCACCGATAAAACCATCGCGGACAGCACCGATATGACGTTGTGAAGCGAATGCCCCAGCAACGGGGGCTATTTTTTGTTCAATAAAATCAAAAAAAATATTAGACATGATTTTCTCCCTTTATGCACCGATCATTGCGAGTGCTTCGTCGAGGATTTTTTCACCCTTCATCATGCCATAATCCATGGAGTTGATGACACCGACCGGTTTGCCAAGTGCATCGCCTTTGGCTTTAAATTCGGCCTGCTTGTATTTAATTTGCGGGCCTAAGAGACAGCAATCATAATTGGCTAAGGTCGCATCAAATTCTTCCATGCCTACCGCAATAATATCGACTTCGATACCTTTAAGGCTCGCGGCTTGCTTCATTTTATTTACGACCATGCTGGTAGACATACCAGCTGCACAACAAAGAAATATTTTTTTCATGTTATTACTCCTGCTTAAATGGGGTTAAATTTTATTGTTTAAGTTCACTTAGTGCATGCGCAGGAGGAGTATAACAGCAAAATGGTAGCGGTTTCTGCAAGCGTTTGCGCAGATTGCTTTGATATGTGAGTAACGACAATATATGCGCGTTATTTTTCATTATAAACGAGATATTGATCGCAAAAGAGAGTGTTTAAATGATCAATATGTGGATGCTGCTGAGCGGGTTTTGTGAAGCAGATCGCGGTGAGTTTTTTTTAAACCCCAAGCAAGCTGGCTTTTTAGATAGCAAGGCGAGCCTTTGATCAGCTCGCTCTCGACTCAAAAGAGGTTAATCTGCCAAGGAGCGAACTGATTTTCGCAGTATCAGGGCGCCGGAAAAACAGTTATCTTTACCATCGGATAAGGGTAAGTGGTTAAGGTGTACGAGCAATAATTCAACCGCGCGCAGTACAAACTCATGTGTCGGCTGAGAAACAGAGCTGATACTCGGCTCAAAGAAATCTAAAATATCTTCATTGTCTAATCCAAATAAAGAAATATCTTCAGGGATAGATAAACCGGCTTCATGTAATGCTTTAAAGGCACCAATGGCCATTTTGTCATTAAAACAACAGAGCGCAGTAAAGTCCGCGCCCCGTTGTAACAACTGCTGGCAGGCTTGATATCCGCCTTGATAAGAGCGCTCGCCTTCAGTTAAGAGTAAGGGATCCAGCTCAATAGCATATTGATTGAGTGCCTGTTGGTAGCCGCGTAAACGGGCTTTTGCGGTTCTTTGACTTAACGGCGCGGCAATATAAGCTATCCGTTGGTGTCCTTGTTGCAATAAATACTCAACGGGTAAGGCCGCACTTTTAACATTATCCAGCCAGACACTATGGTTAGGGTGCCTGGGCAACTGACAGTTCATCACCACTAACGGCACGCCCACCTTATCAATCAAATCACTTAAAATATCTTCGTTCATATTATTTTGGTCAAAAAAGGAGTTGTGATAATACAAAACGGCATCGCAGCGGCGATCAACCAGGGCGTGAATTGAACGAATAGCGCCATCGGGTTGATCGTCTGCTTGAGAAATCAGTAAAAACTTACCATTTTTGTCTGCCATCTCCTGGCATTTTTCAATCAGTTGCGACAGATATTGCGAGATAGCTGCGCCACGCGGAATGACTAAGCCAATAGTATTGGTTTGCTGTTTGGAAAGCGATTGCGCTAAGACATTAGGACGGTAGTTAAGCTCTTCCACTGCTTGAAAAACCGCTTCGCGTGTCGCCTGAGATATTTTGGCTGTGCCATTTAATACCCGGGACACTGTGGAGACTGCAACTCCGGCTCTGCGTGAAACATCCTGCATAGTGGCCATAAATAATACCAACCTTTGGCAAACAAAAAATAAAGAGAATAGGATTAAACCATTAATTTTTTGAAAAACAGGCAGGTATAATCAAAACAATGGTGAAAGGAAAAATGATATAACAATTTACAAAGAATTGCCTAATAAAAACAGAGCCAGCTATACAGAAGATAGGCCGGCTCATATGGGAAAGCTTTTAGTACTGTGATTAACTGGCAACTTTTATACGGCTGCTGCTGTTAATTAAATCTTGATACCAGTAGAAACTTTTCTTTTTCGAGCGTTTCATATCTTTAAGATCAAACTCATCGCGATTCACGTGAATAAAGCCATAACGCTTCAAGCAGCCCTGATGGGTACTGACAAGATCAATCGCTGACCAGGGACAGTAACCAAATACGTCCACGCCATCGTGTATCGCCAGCTGAATTTGCTCGATATGCCGGGTTAAATAATCGATACGGTAATCATCATTAATGCTGCCATCCTCTTCTACCTTATCAAACGCCCCCAGCCCATTTTCAGTGACAATCAGCGGCAGTGCATAGCGCTCATAAATTTCACGGAAGGTATTGCGCAAACCAACGGGATCAATTTCCCAACCAAATTCATTAACCCCCAGGTTCGGGTTAGAGGTGCCTTTATACATGCCCTTTTCACCAACGGTAATTTGTTGATCGCCCACCGAGTTTTTATCATTTTCTCCGGTACTTGCTGCAACCGTTTGCGTTGAATAGTAGTTAAAGGCAATAAAATCGGGTTTTGCATTGGCCATTATTTCCATATCACCGGCCTCGATATTCGGCAGAGCATGGCGCTCTTTTAGGAAAGTCCAGGCAATATTATTGTAACGGCCATACACCGCCATATCTAAATATAACCAGTTACGAATCGCCGAGAAGTTACTGGCCGCCAATACATCTTCCGGCTTGGAAGAGGCTGGATAAATAGAGGAGATATTTGGCGCCGGGCCAATTTTAGCCGCAGGTAACATCTGATGGCAAAATATCATCGCCTTTGCCTGCGCTAATAACATATGGTGATTTTGCTGGTAGAGATCTTGTAATGGATTTTCAAGATCATTGTTTGTTACCGTACCAATGGCATCACCGTGTAAGATCATCATATTTTGCTCATTGATGGTTAACCAGTAGTTAACGCGATCACCGAAATATTTAAATAAGGTTTTACTGAAATGGGTAAATGCATCGACGGTGGCGCGATTGGACCAGCCGCCTTTTTCAGCGAGCGCATAAGGCAAGTCAAAATGATATATAGTCACAATCGGCACAATGCCGTGTGCAATCAATTCATTGATCAGGTTATTGTAAAACTCAATGCCTTTCATATTGATTTCGCCATCACCAGCAGGGAAGATGCGTGTCCATGCGATAGAGAAGCGATAGGCTTTTAATCCCAGTTCGGCAAATAATCTGACATCTTCTTTATAGTGATGATAGTGATCACTGGTCACTTTAAAATCTGTGGTGCCTTCCACAACACGTGTCATATCAATTACCGATGGACCTTTACCATCTTCATTCCAGGCGCCCTCGACCTGATAAGCTGACGTCGATGCGCCCCATAAAAAATCGTTTGGGAAGGTGAATGTTTTTTTATCAGACATTGTTAACTCCTAAGTAGTACCGGGTGACGACCTGTCGCTTATGCGACAAATCCATAAAATTTATGCCATTGCAGACTCGGCAGGTGATTTACTTTGCGTTTGCCTATCTTTCTTACTTTCAAAACCTAAGATAAGTGTCAGCAAGAGTGCCAGGGCAAAACCTGCTGTGATGCCAATTGCAGCCTGCAGTATGGGATTAAAGACAGCAATCGAGAAAATATTGTGAAAAACAAAGGCATTCACTTTTACCTGGAAAAAGCCATTGATTGCGCCTCCCACAGCGCCGGCAATAACAACAAAGGGAATGGTGCGCCGGTAGCGCATAATAAGGCCATAAATAATCGGTTCAGTTACTCCGGCGAGCAGACCCGTTGCGGCGGCAGAGCCTGATAAAGCGCGTATTTTCTGATCTTTACTGCGTAAGTAAATCGCCACCGCAACCCCCATTTGCGCAAATGAGGAAGGGATCCACATGGCCATAATAGGGTCCCATCCCATTACAGCCAAATTAGCAATAACAATGGGGATCACCGCCCAATGTAAGCCGAAAATAACCAAAAACATCATGCTGCCACCAACAAACGCGCCCGTCAGGAGACTGCTAAAATTCATTAACAGATTAATACCTGCAGCAATCAGCTCGCCGATGTAAACGCCAACCGGGCCAAAAACAGCAACAGTAAGCGGCACTACCAGCAGCAAACAGAGCATGGGGATTAAAAAGAATTGCACCTTATCAGGACAATATTGAGTTAACCGTTTTTCCAGCCAGGCGAGCATCAGCACGGCCAAAAAAACCGGAAAAACAGTTGCCGAGTAATTGACCGCCTCAATGGCAATGCCCATAAAAGAGCTGTCAGATTGTCCGATTAAAGCGCTAAAGTTAGGCTCTAATAATGCCGCGCCAATGGCGCCCCCGAGGTAACCATTAGCCCCCATTTTAAGCGCTGCGGAAATACCTAATAAAACCGGCAGAAAATAGAATACGGAATTAGAGGCCGCCGATAAAATCAGATAGGTACTGCTGCCTGCATCTAACCATTGCAGCATCAGCAGCACAGAAAGCAGCGCTTTGATCATACCCGACCCAGCCAGCACCCCCAGCAAGGGGGTAAAACTCCCGGAAATAACAGAAAAAACGGCAGCCATTAATGAACTCTCTGCGTTTTCCACTTTCTTTTCTGTGGTGTGGAATGAATTGCTGTCGACCTTGCTGTCCGCGGCCAGCAAGGTGATGATATGTTGATACACAGGAGATGATTGACCAGCTATGACAATTTGACATTGGCTTGTACCTTCTGGCTTTTGCTGTGCAGCTTGCTGCTCTGTTAATTCCTGCACAGCCAAAATTTGTGCATTCTGCGCAAGCGCATCTTTGGCTAGTTTGTTTTTATCTTTAAGGGTAAAACGTAAACGGCTGGCACAATATCCGGAACCGGTTACATTTTTGCTGCCACCTATACTGTGCAGAATTGTTGCTGCTAATTGGTAATTATCCATATTGTCTCTTAATGTAAGATGTTATCTGACAAAATTGCATGCTGCAGCACGCTTAGCTGATAGTTAAACGATATGGTGCAAGCGTTTGCATTGCAATCCGAGCTGATTGATTTTGTGTTCCATATCGCAAAAAAATGCTGTTGTTGTAGAAGAGTCTTATTGCTTTTTAAATTGGGTTAAGGATACAATTACTTACAAATACTTAAGTTTATGTAAGTAAAAGGTGCTTTTTAATGACGCAAGATGAACGCGTATTAGCTCAGCGTGAGCTGTTATCGTCTGTTAAAAAATTAACCATTGAAAAAATCTGCGAATTTTTTTCCATCTCTCGAGATTCAGCCAGACGCGATCTTATCAAACTGGCGCAGTTGCCGGATGTACAGCGTGTTCGTGGTGGGGCTATTCTGGTTGCAGTCAAAAAGGCAGATCTGCCTTATCTGCAGCGCTCGCAAATGAGCAGCATTAAAATGGCCATAGGAAAAATAGCGGCAGCGTTAGTAAAACCCAATGATTATATTATATTAGATGCGGGTACAAGTTTAACGGCGATGGCCAGTCAGTTGATAACAGCAGCGGATGTGGTGACCAATTCCATTGACTGTCTGGCATTATTAGCCGGCCAGGCGCATATCAATGTGCACTTTTTAGGTGGCCAACTAAATCGCCATCATCGCGCCATTTTCGGGCCTGCAGCTGTGCAGCAATTAGCCGCTTACCGTGTTAATAAAGTTTTTTTAGGCGTTTGCGCGCTCTCTGAGTTTGGTTTGTCCAGCACTAACGAGGATGAAGCGTATATTAAACAGGCGATGATAGCGCAGGCGCAGCAGGTTATTTTGCTCTGTGAAAGCAGTAAATTGGCACAGCAAAATTTTCACCATATCTGCTCTTTAGATAAAATCGATATCCTGATAACTGATCAATCTCCCCCGCAAAGCCTATTAACCTTGCTCAATAAACATGACATAGAAATAATAGTCGCCGATAAAACACAAAAAGGAGCAGACAATGTCTACCCAAGTTAATGCATTACCCGTGATCAAAACCGCCATTATCGGTTATGGTTACTCTGCGAAAACCTTCCATCTTCCCTTTATCCATGCGCTTGCTGAGTTTGAGGTAAGCGCAATCAGCAGCAGTCAGAGTGATGCTGTTAAGCAGGATTGGCCAGATGCCTGCCACTATGTTAGTGCAGAGGCGCTATTAAAAAATAGTGATGCGCAGTTAGTGATAATTACGGCCCCTAATGATGTGCATTTTTCCCTTGCAAAATTGGCCTTAGAGAATAATAAGCACGTGGTGCTGGAAAAACCCTTTGTGACCGATATCGCCGATGGCGAGGAATTAATTGCCCTGGCGAAAGAAAAAAAATTGCTGCTCAGTGTTTATCATAATCGCCGTTGGGATGGTGATTTTTTAACCGTGAAAAAGCTGCTTGCAGAAAATAAACTCGGCAATATTAAATACTTTGAATCACATTTTGATCGATTCAGACCCACAGTGCGTCAACGCTGGCGTGAGCAAAGCAGTAATGGCGGCGGCATTTTATTTGATTTGGGGCCGCACCTTATTGATCAGACATTAGAGTTATTCGGCATGCCGGAGGCTATTACGGCGCAGTGTAAAATAATGCGCGAAGGGTCCACCAATGTCGATTTTTTCAGTTTAACCCTGCACTACCCGGATATGCTTGCGGTTTTAAATGCGTCACTGTTTTGCGCCGGCCCCAACCTGCGTTTTAATGTGCAGGGCGAGCTGGGTAATTATGTTAAGTTCGGGCTTGATCCGCAGGAAGAGCAGTTAAAATCAGGAACGCAGCCAGATGCGAATAATTACGGAACGGAAGATCCCGCGCAATACGGCGTTTTGTATTTAGCTGAATCATCTCAGCCAGTGGCTAGCGAGCCTGGCAGCTACGCGCATTTTTATCAGCAAATAGCACAAGCTATTCATCATGGTGGGCCGGCACCTGTTACCGCTACTGACGCTTTGGCCAATATTCGCCTTATTGAACTGGCGATGGCCAGCAGTGAATCGGGTAAAACCCTAAAGGTGACGCTATGAGCGACCATTATTCATTAGCCGAGCTGCTGGCGCAGGAGAGCGAGCTGCAGTTTGATTTTTTTAATAATGATACGGCTTGGCAATTGGGGAGCCGCTTAAAGCTGCTTGCCGATGCGCAAAATGCGTCTGTGCTCATTGAAGTGTACGCTTACAATCAGAGGTTATTTTGTTTTGCCATGTCCGGTACGCAGCCGGATAATCAACACTGGGTAAAACGAAAACGTCAGAGCGTATTGCGTTTTGGTCACAGCTCAGCTTACATCGGCCGATATAATCAGGCCAAAAACAGAGATTTTGAGCAGCAACTGCATATTGATGCGCGAGAATATTGCGCGCACGGCGGATCTTTTCCCATTCGTATAAAAAATTCCGGGGTTATTGGCGCGATCACTGTGTCGGGACTGGCCTCGGATGAAGATCATCAAATGGTGATAGATGCCATTGCCGGCATAGTGGGTAAAAATACGGGTGATATTGAAGTCTGAAAGCTATATAACTGATATAAATAACTGATATAACTGGCTGACTAATAGCCTTAATTGGAGAAATTAATGAGTATTTTTGAACATTTCGATGCATTGGTTTTTGATTTAGATGGCACCCTGGCAGATACCATGCCGCTGCATCTTGACGCCTGGGAGCTGACCGCGCAGCAATTCGGATTCGCTTTTGATCGTGATTATTTTTATAATTTGGGGGGCATTCCCACCAGAGAAACGCTTGAAATTATTGCCAAGACGCATAACCGTCCCTTGGATATTGACTTGGCGGCCGCATATAAAACAGAAAAATATTTATCCATCAGAGATAATTTTGGCGTGATCGCAGAGACGCGCGATCTCGTGTTAAAAAACAATGGCCGATTACCTGTTGGTATTGCAACGGGATCGTCCCGGGAGGGCGCCCTGTTTACACTTAATAAAATAGGATTAACACAGTTTATTGATACCCTGGTCAGTTCTGATGATGTGCTTAATTTTAAACCTGCGCCTGATACTTTTGCAAAAGTAGCAGAGCGATTTAAAATCGATCCGGCAAAATGTCTGGCTTTTGAAGATACAAAGATAGGCTATCAGTCTGCCAGCGCCGCAGGAATGCATTGTTTAATGGTGGTGGATGGTGTTATTCAGGGGCTTGCTGAACTCAATGAGCAGTTGGCATTAGAGAAACAGGCTTGAACTTAAGCAGGGAAATAATAAAGTATGAGCGGAACAAAACGGGGCAATATTAAGAAAGGCTTAGCGGTGGCCATTGTATTAAAAGAGGATCAACGCAGCGGCACACTCACACAGGGGATAGTTAAGGATATTCTTACCAACTCAAGCAACCATCCGCACGGCATCAAAGTGCGTTTAGAAAGCGGGGCGGTAGGGCGGGTTAAAGAGATTAAAGAGTCAGGTTTTTAGCTGCTCCCGATCATTTTAAATTTGCAGGGAGCTCATTGTGAAAAATAAAATGCTACTGTTAATAAAAATAGAGCAAGACCTGAAGCGGCTTCAGGTGAGCGTGTAATTAGTGGAGAAAATATTATGA